>Ga0123519_10000011_pt1 | contig 331533 bp, 370 predicted proteins | sample YelNatPaOPRAMG02_FD_87396 | JGI IMG/M metagenome (GOLD analysis project Ga0123519, IMG submission 87396) | Hot spring microbial communities from Yellowstone National Park - Yellowstone National Park OP-RAMG-02 (version 2) | ecosystem: Environmental > Aquatic > Thermal springs > Hot (42-90C) ... | reverse complement strand
GTGAAATCGGTTCCGACGCCGGATTGGGCGAAGGTGACGTAGAATTGGGTCACATAGTTAGCAGTCACAGTCTTAGCAGAATCCATGAGTACGGTGGCGTCAGAATAGGTTCCGGATGCCCCAGTCCAAGAGTTAAAGCGATATCTTGAGCTACCGGGATCGATGTCCTCATACTGGGCAGTGGAAACGTGAGCAGTAGCCCCGGCGTCATACCAGCCCTCCCCAGTAGGGCTGTCAATGCCGCTTGGATTTGTGTTGACTGTTAGATAGTACTGTGTTGTGTAAGTTATGCTCTGCGAAGTCTGAGAAGGAACGTCCATCGTTCCTAACGATGGAGAAGCAATGTATTGAACACCTGTGCCACCTGATATAGGAGTTGATACACTCCATGAGTAACTCCCTGCTGATACACCTGTAAATGTTATCGTGTTAGATGTTGAAGATTGTGTTACACTGTCGAATGTTACGCTCCATTCAGTTCCAGCAGGTAGACCACTCTCAGTGAAGGTTACATCATATACTTGTGCAGGTGGTGATGAGATTAAAAAAGTATCGCATACGTCACCTTCATCATATTTCTCATTTGTATTAGCATCAACAACGATGTAATAATTGCCTGCTGTAGTAGTGGCTGGCCAAATCTTGTATGGGCCATAAGTACCTGTGCCTGGGATAGTGAAGGTTTCATACCCTCCAGAAACATCGGTTAAGGTCCCACCTGTTGAAGGAAGTGAACTTACAACATAAATATAGAAGGACTTAGATCCTGACCCAGAATCTGAGATAACCACCGCATAAACATCTTCGTCAGTCGAGAAACTATTCTTTTCTGAGCTTTGACCTGACGACTTAACGCTACTAATCTTTGCGGCATCTGTGAATGTTGTCGTCGCTACGTTTATCCCATCTGAAGCTGTTACGATATATGTTCCTGTTATTCCATCAAGAACATAGTAAGCTGTGAAACTACCAGACTCGTCAGCCTTGGCACAGATTGTATCGATAATCCCATCTGGTCTTTCAACATTAACAGTAATATCAAAGTAAGAGTTGAATCCACTTCCAAAGATCATTACCGTTTCTTCAGGAGCATAGTCGCTTTTGTCAGTCCAAACAGTTGCTGCACCTTCAGCTTTTACTGGGATCGATATGAATATTGTTGAGAGCATTAGTACTGATACTATTAGAAGAGTTATTGACAGCTTTCTAGCGTTAGTTAATTTTGACATCCAAACCATTTTGGGTTTTTCCTATATTAATCTTGCCCCTATTACTTTATAGATCACGCACCCGAGAGATATTATAATACTAGTAACGAATAAATCCGTTATGAGCACGTTTAATGCTACAAAATTAAAAAAAGATTTAATGCTATATTAAGGATAAGGGTTTGTAAACGAATCAAGTAGAGACTTTTGTGAGAACCTCCTTTATCAATATGATTTGGACGTCTTTTAGGATTGAGAAGACAAATATAGCTAGGTATGTTAAGTACGGAATAATTAGCGCGATAGGAATTTTTATCGGGAATCATGTGAGCATTTGTGAGCAAATGGCGAATGTTGGTAGGATAAGGGCTAAGTTCAGTGGATGAGGAGAAATAGTCTTCCATCCAAAGATATCAGAAAATCATCACTGCGACCGTCCATAACTTTCATGAGAGGATGAGTAATGTCACATGAACATTGCTCTTCATCAAGAATACCAACATCACCGATCTTATATCTTAATAAGGGCATGGCGAAATTATTTAGAGCTGTAATCACAATTTCTCCACGTTCGCCTGGAGAAACAGGTTCCTCTCCATCAACAAATTTACTAGTAGATTATCTAATATATCCTACTTATAATACGAATTCCATAAGATGGAATAATGATGACAATGCTAAGAACTTACCACCCTTAAATATTCGCCTCGAAAATAATTGGTGTATGTCTAAGGAAAGCATAAAACGAATAATAAAAGAATGTCTTGCTAAAGTTGAAACTTAGAAGAGTTTGCTACAAAAGCCTATAGCTTTGAGGGGTAATTATGGCAAATCCGTTATGGTTAATTAATTACATTTATAATTACGATAATTGGGTAGATGAGCATATAAATGCTCAAGACAAAAGTAAAAATCTGCGCATCTATAGGTGTTAGAAATGTAGAGATGCTTAGTGAGAGAATAGAAGAAGCCATTGATTTTGGTTCAGATTTGTTTGAAGTAAGAGTCGATTATTTAGAACGAATCGACTTTTCAATTTTAAAAGAAGCCATAAAAAAGTATATTGATAGAAGCATATTAACATGCAGAGCCAAGGGTGAGGGTGGGAAGTTTAAAGGGAGTGAAGAAGAAAGGCAAGAAGTATTGTTGAACCTTTCAAAGCTTAAGCCTGCTTATATGGATATTGAGTTAAGCCTTGCCCAAAACAATCCTGATCTTTTAAGATTAATAAGGAGCTCAACCTCGACAATTTTGTCTTGGCATGACTTTGAAGATACTCCTCCCTTCCAATTCCTTAAAAACACTCTTGATAAAGCCAAGCCCTTAGGAGAAATAGTAAAGATCGTCACGATGGCTAAAGATTTTTCTGATAATATCTCGATTTTAAATTTGTACAAGCATTCAGAACCTAATAAGCTAGTTGCTTTTTGTATGGGTGAGAAAGGTCAGATATCAAGAATTCTTTGTCCAATCCTTGGTAGTCCTTTTACATACGCTTCATTACCAGGCTTTTCTACTGCACCAGCTCAGATCATGGTTAAGGAGTTAAGAGAGCTTTATGATTTGCTCGAACTGGGTCATTAGCAGTAAAACTCGTCTATGCTGTTTAATAGGCCATCCAGTCGATAAATCTTTATCACCGATAATGCATAATGAAGCTTTTAGAGCTAAAGGTCTTGATTATGTCTATCTTGCTTTCGATGTTGACGATCTTTATTTAAAGGAGGCTGTAGAAGGTCTAAGGGCTTTAAAGGTTAAAGGCTTCAATGTTACAATGCCTTATAAAGTTGCCATTTTAAATCTTCTTGATAAAATTAATGAGGATGCATCTTTTGTTGGTGCAGTGAACACTGTAGTTAACGATAAGGATAAGCTTATCGGTTACAATACAGATGTAGATGGGATTATATCAGCATTAGAATCGAAGGTTAATTCCTTAAAGGGTTTGAAGGCTTTGTTGATAGGGGCTGGGGGAGCTGCTAGAGCATGCATAGTAGCATTAGTTTCAAAAGGTTGTAATGAGATCATCATAATGAATCGCACCTTTGATAAGGCAAAGCAAATGGCAGAGGATTTGAGTAAAAAGCTGAGTATGAATTATAATCTTGAGAAGCTTAACATAGACTCTTTAAAGAAGGCTATAAGCTCTGTTGATATCATAATAAATACAACTCCTATAGGTACTTATCCAAATCTAGATGAGAGCATTATCCCTCAAGAATTGATCAGAAAAGATCTGATAGTCTTTGATGTAGTCTATAATCCTAAGAAGACAAAGCTGATTAGAGATGCTGAAAAGATGGGTGCAAAGACCATCCCTGGATATGAAATGTTCATAAGGCAAGGAGCTTCCTCTTTTAAGCTCTGGACAGGAATAGATGCACCTATCGATATAATGAGAAGAGCAGTTCTTAAAGCCTTAGGGTGATTTTTTGAGAGGAAAAGGGATAGCTTTTGGCGCCATATCTATAGTGAACGCCATTGCAACTGGTAATGGTGCTGCCCTTGGGATTCGGTTAAAGACAGAAGCCGAAGTGGAATTGATAGAGAATTCTGATCAAATAGATGTAAACATCATTGGAAGCGATAATGAAGAAGATAAGATCTTGGCTAAATACGCTGTAAAAGAAGTTTTGAATAATTTAGGCTATAAGAACTATGGTGCAAGGGTTACTACAAAGTCTGATATTCCTATTGGAAAAGGTCTCAAGAGCTCGAGCGTTGCTTCCAATGCGATAGTATTAGCAACCTTGGCTGCCTTAAAGACGAATTTAGACGATTTAAAGATAATAAATTTAGGTGTAAACGCTTCCATAAAGGCAGGTGTAACTATAACTGGAGCTTTCGATGATGCTTGTGCATCTTATTTTGGTGGGTTAGTTGCAACCGATAACATTAATCGAGTAATAGAAAAAAGAGAAATTCTAGAAGAGGATTATCATATAGTAATATATGCACCACGAGAAAAGGTTTATACGAAGAATGTCGATAAGGCTAGACTTAAAAAATTCGACTCTTTTTTTAAGGAAGCCTATTCATTGGTTATGAAAGGTGAGTATTGGGAAGCCATGGTCTTAAACGGTTTAGCATGCTCTGCTGCACTAGGCTTTAGCGTAAAACCTATTTTAAAAGCTCTATTGGCTGGTGCTAAAGGCTCAAGTCTTTCAGGGAAAGGACCTGCCATAGCTGCTGTCTGCCATCCTAATAGAGTTGATGAGATAGCTTCAGCCTGGTCAGATCTGCCTGGAGATATAATATTAACAAGAATAAATTATGAGAAGGCAAAAGCAGTGATATTAGATTGACAAGTGTTAAAGTATTCCCAAGCAATCTTCATGGCAAAGTCAAGGCTCCACCAAGTAAGAGCTATACTCATAGAGCAGTAGTATTGTCGAGCCTTGCTTCTGGAAAATCTAGAATAAACAAGCCTCTTTTTGCAAGAGATACTATTGCTACGATAAAGGCATGCCAAGCTTTAGGCTCATCAATAGACAAGAAAGAGGATCGTCTCTACATTGAGGGAAATCCAGATCTTAAGACGCCTGATGATGTTATTAATGTAGAGAATTCAGGCACTACCATGCGCCTAATAACAGCCATGGCATCTTTGGCACCGGAGGGTTATTCGATAATTACAGGTGATGATAGCATAAGATCTAGACCTATGCAACCATTGCTCTCTGCTCTATCAAGCTTAGGAGTTGAGTGCTATTCATCTCGCCAAAACGGCTTGCCACCGATAATAGTGAAAGGTGGTGGTATCAAGGGAGGAGAAGCTGAAATAAGAGGTGACATCTCATCACAATTCATATCCGCCCTCTTGATCTCGACACCAAAGGCTAAGAATAAAACATCGATTAAAGTTCATGGCAAGACTGTATCGAGACCATATATAGACGCAACCTTGATTATGATGAAGATTTTTGGAGGAAATGCTATTCATAAAGATTATAAAGAGTATATTATCCCACCAAAACAAGATTATCATCGATCAGATTTCGATGTTCCAGGAGACTTTAGCTCAGCATCTCTATTGATGGCATCTGCTCTATTGGCTGGAGAAAAGGTTACAATAGAGAATCTAAATTTTTCTCTTCCTCAAGCAGATATGCGCATTTTAGATTTATTGGAGAAGATGGAAGCTGATTTTATTGTTGATAAATCAAAAGGTGAGATCACTTTATCAGGAGGAAAGGTTTTGAAGGGAGGGGAATTTGACTTATCAGATTCTCCTGACTTGTTGCCTGTTTTATCAGTAATAGCGCTGAAGGCTAGACCAAGGACGATCATAAAAGGCGTTGAGCATGCTAGGTTCAAAGAGACAGATAGAATATCCATACTCGCAAGGGAGTTAAGAGGGATTGGTGCTAAAGTGCAAGAGTTACAAGATGGCATAATCATCGAGTATTGTGAAAAACTGAAGAGTTGCTCATTGAATGCTCATGGAGATCATAGGCTCTTTATGGCTTTTTGTGCTGCTGCCATGGCTTCGCCTGAGCCTTGTATTATAGAGGGTCTTGAGTCAGTAGATGTATCTTACCCAAATTTCATCAAAGATATTAAATCAATAGGAGCAATCATAGAAGGAGTATAAAATGACAGGAAACATTCTTGGAGAAAGATTCTTGGTAATGAGCTTTGGGGAGAGCCATGGTAAATGTATAGGAGTGGTAGTAGATGGTTGCCCTGCAGGCTTACCTTTAAGTGAGGATGATATTCAGCACGAACTTGATTTGAGAAGACCAGGATTATCCATGGTAACAAGCGAAAGGTTTGAAGAGGATAAAGTAGAATTAATATCAGGAGTTTTTAATAATTATACTACAGGTGCCCCTATCTGTGCATTAATATGGAATAAGGATGTAGACTCAAAGCCATATGAGCAGATAAGAAAGACTCCAAGACCAGGACATGCTGATCTTACAGCCCTTTGGAAGTATGGAGGCTATAATGATTGGAGGGGAGGAGGGCGCTTCTCAGGTAGAATTACAGCAACTTTTGTTATGGCTGGTGCTATAGCCAAGAAACTTCTCCAATATACTCTTGGCATGGAAGTCCTTGCCTATTCTATTGAGATAGGAGGGATCAGAGCAAGAGAGGTATCTGATGATGAAATTAGAAAGCTTAGATACTCTAATGAGGTAAGGTGCCCAGACTTAGAAGCAGCAGAAAAGATGAAAATGAGGATAATGGACGAACAATCAAAGGGTGATAGTCTAGGAGGTATAGTCGAATGCAAAGTTTTGAACGTGCCCATAGGCTTAGGGGAGCCTGTCTTCTCTTCTCTTGAATCTGATTTAAGTAAAGCTTTATTTTCCATACCTGCTGTGAAAGGCATCGAATTTGGTATCGGTTTTGAAGCTTCAAGGCTAAGAGGATCAGAATATAACGACCCTTTTTCTGTAAAGGAAGGGAAGATAATAACATCAACAAACAGAGCTGGTGGGATTCTTGGAGGAATTTCTAATGGTATGCCAATAGTTTTAAGGTTAGCCTTTAAGCCTACATCATCCATAAAAAAGCCACAAAAGACGGTTCATCTCGACACATTAAAGGAAGTCGATTTAATAGTGCCTGGGCGCCATGACCCATGTATAGTACCAAGGGCAGTTCCTGTGGTTGAAGCTATGGTATCTTGTGTTATCGCTGATCACTCTATAAGGGCTGGCTTGATACCTCAAGTCATAAGAACTAGTTAAGATGATGAATATTGCCAAGTGAATCAGAGCTAGAAGCTTTACGTAAAGAAGTCAAAGATATTACAAATGAGATAATAAGGCTGATAGCTCACCGTCTTTCATTGACGAAAAAGATCAACGAGATAAAATTTTCCTTGGGCTTACCTACTATAGACTATAAAGTGGAGAGAGATCTTAGAAAATCTGTTATAAATACATGTAAGAAGTATGATGTTGATGAACAATTTGGGTTAAGGATTCTAAACCTTTTGATAGAAGAAGCTGTAAGGGCTCATAAGAGTACCATAAGTAAAAAAGCCATCGGTGTAATAGACATGTTCGTTTTAGCCAAAAGAATGGAAGAAGATGGCAAAAAAGTAATTCATCTAGAGGTTGGAGAACCAGACTTCGGTCCTCCATATAAGGTTAAAAGGGCAACTTATGATGCAATATCAAAGAACCATACTCATTATACCGAACCTTCAGGAATATTGAGTTTAAGAGAAAGTATTGCAAATTATTTGAATAAGCGTTATGGCATAGATTTATCATCTGAACAAGTGGCTGTGACATCAGGGGGAAGATTTTCCATCTATGCTAGCATTTTATCAACTCTCTCTCAAGGTGGTGAAGCTATAGTTATACAGCCTGCATGGCCAGCTTATGTCGATTGTATAGAAATGATAGGTGGTAGAACGATTAACATCAAGACAGATCTTGAAGAGGGTTGGAGGCCTGACATAGAACTCATATCAAATCTCATAAACGATTCTACCAAGTTGATTGTAATCAACTATCCTAATAACCCGACAGGAAAGGTTCTTGAGAAGAGAGATATAAAAGCCTTGGTAGATTTAGCAATAGATAGAAATATAACTATACTGAGCGATGAAGTCTATTCTGATTATTCCTTCAAGCCCTTTAATAGCATATTAGAGTTTCATGAATGTAAATCTATATGTGTATCATCTTTTTCCAAAAGCTATGGCATGACAGGCTTTAGGATAGGCTATGCTATATCTGATGTAGAAACCATAAGGAAGGTATCAAAGATTCAAGCATTAGTATCTACCAGCGTTCCAGAATTCATTCAATACGCTGCAATTGAGGCTTTAAAGTGTAAGAAAGATGTCAAAAGATATGCTAATCTCATCAAAAAAAGAATAAGTTTAGTTTGTAAGGAATTAGAAAATATGGGCTTATCCTATTACATGCCTGATGGTGCCTTCTATGTATTTCCCCAGATAAGCAAGAATAAAAGTTTTGATGCCGAAAAGTTCGCTCTAGATCTCCTAAAGGATAAGAATGTTTGTGTAACTCCTGGTACAATTTTTGGAGATTATCCTAACTTTATTAGGATAAGTGCTTGTCAAGCAGAGGATTTACTATTAGAAGGGTTGAAGAGAATGGGTGAGATGTTAAGATGAAAGTAGCGATAATAGGTGGAGCAGGTAGGATGGGAAGATGGTTTGCTCGATACTTTAAATCAGAAAATAATACTGTTATTATTTCAGATATAGAAGAGAAGGCAAGAATTATTGCTGAAAAGGAAGGATTTCTATTTGCCAAATCTAATCAAGATGTAGTAAGAGATGCAGATTTGATCGTAATATCTGTCAGTATAGAATCCACGTCCGATGTGATTAAGGAGATAGAACAAAATTTGAAAGAGGATGCGATAGTTACAGAGATTTCCTCCATAAAGACCCATGTTATGAAGACATTGACAGATCTAGTTCAAAAGAATGTGACGGCTTTATCGATACATCCATTATTCGGCTCTGGCGCAAAGACTTTGAAGGGGAAAAAGATTGCTGTAATACCTGTTAAAGACCACGAAAAAGAAGCTAATTTAGTTCGAAAGCTCTTTCCTGAAGCCATCATCAACATAATAGGCGCAGAAGAACATGATAGGATCATGGCTTTAACTCTTTCTTTACCTCATTTCCTGAACTTAATCTTCGCCTCAACTTTATCCAATGAGGATATAAATGGTTTGAGAAGGTTTGCTGGTCCCTCTTTTAATCTGCAATTGATACTTGCAGAAAGTATGCTGACAGAGAATCCAGATATATATGCATCAATACAGATGATGAATAGGCATACGTATCCATACTTGGAAAAGCTTATGAATCAAGCTAAGGCTTTAAGAGAAATAATTCGTAATAATAAGCGAGAAGAACTCATAAGATTCTTTGAGAAAATACGTAGTAATCTCTTGAAAGATATAGAAGCGATCAAACCTTATGAGAAGCTCTATGGGATCATAGAAAGATTAGGGTCTTGAAATCGATTAGAAAACTATTTAATGATAGAATTTCTCTTAAATATTGAGGTAAAATTGGTCACAGAAGAAGAAATCATGAAAGAATTGAGCAATGTTGTCGATCCAGAAATAGGTATGTCCATCGTGGATATGGGTTTGGTTGATGAAGTTAAGATAGAAGATAACAAAGTTTCTGTCAGCTTTCATCTTACAGCACCCTTCTGTCCACCAGTATTTGCCATTATGATAGCAAAGGACATCAAAGACAGATTGTCCAAAATGGCTGGAGTGAAAAACAGCGAAGTCAAGCTAGTAGGTCATATAATGGCTGATCAGATCAACGAGACCATAAACAAACCTTCTTAAAATTATAGGTTCCGCAAAGAGGAATGCCTCACAGTAAACCTGTTTAATACGTACAATACGCAAGAGTAATTCATTCTTTCGTTACTCTATCTTGATGCGTTTGCCCTTTGGAGTAGGTACTGCTTTCTTGATCTTTACTTCTAGTATGCCATTGTTGTAAGATGCCTTTGCACTTGCTGGATCGATTTCTGAAGGCATATCAATTTTCTTATTATACTTTCTTCTTTCAGTACTTGCAGATATAGTCATGGTCTTCTCGGTTGACTCTATGTTTATGTCCGATTTATCAACTCCAGGCAATTCAGCAACTACTCTGATAGAATCTCCTTCATCAAACACGTCCACTAAAGGCTCTCTTTCTTCTTTAACTTCCATCCCTAGTTTTGGCGCTCTAAATGGTAAAGGCTTTGCAGAAGGTTTGACGTTACCAAACTCTCTTATCACAGGTTTACCATCTGGACCTATCGTTACAGAGTAGCCGTACACAAATGGTCCAAACTCTCTAGCAACACTCCCATCCGGAAGTCTTCTTTCTCTCACAAGGTCTTTAGGAACTTCTTTTTCTATTCCCTTAAAGAACTCCTCGAACATTTTGTCAAAATCTTCGAAGAATCTTCTGCCGAAGAAAGGCATGTGCCAACGCCTTCTGAACCATTCATCTATATCTTCATCCCAAGACATATTGTTCACTTCAGTGTTGAATTGGTCAAACTTGGATATATTTTTTGCTAAAAACAAAAGTATGGAGATAGTCGGTTAAGGCGGTTTATCGCTTCAAACACGCCACGCGTGCTCTAGGCGCACAAAAGACTTATTATTTTTGGACTGATGCTATGGTTGAGGAATTATGGGATATTTGCTGGAAGTTGAAAATCTACAAGTTGAATTGGGGAATAGGCTTATCCTTGATGGTGTAAGCTTCGAGCTTAGAAGTAGCGAAATTCATCTTCTCTTTGGACCTAATGGTTCTGGGAAAACAACCTTAGTTGGCGCTATCGCCGGGTTACCAATGTATAGAGTTGTTTCGGGCAGAATACTGTTTATGGGTGAAGATATCATGAACAAAAGTGTCGAGGAAAGGGCGAAGCTTGGGATTGGCGTGGGGTTTCAGAACCCGCCTGAAATCACTGGCGTAAAACTTGAGGATCTTCTGAAGCTTTGTCTGGGCAAAAGCCCGAAGGAGGAATTCAGCGATGAGGAAATGCACTTCATAGAGTCTTTTAGGCTTAAGGATTTCTTGAAGAGGGAAACTCATGTAGGCTTCTCAGGAGGCGAAAGGAAAAGATCTGAAATCTTGCAGTTGTTATTTTTAAAGCCTAAACTATTGCTCTTGGACGAACCTGATTCAGGAGTTGATGTGGAAAGCCTAAAACTTGTTGCTGGCGAAATTCAGCGGTATATAGAATCCAGCGGAGCCTCGGCTCTCATTATAACTCATAAAGGCGACATACTGGATTATGTCAACGCAAGGTACGGTTGTGTGTTACTCAACGGCAAAATTCACTGTTTCAAAGATCCTAAATATGTCTTCGAGGACATTAAGCAGGAGGGATACGATGGCTGTGTTAAATGCCGAGTGAAAGGCGAAGAGAAGTGGTAGAGTTGGCTGAAAAGGGCGACTTGAAAAGCATACCCCACAAGATTCTTGAGGAAGCCTATAAGGCTGGAGCTACAAGTGATGATAAGCGGGCTGGAACCTTCTTCCACATAGACCAGTCAACAGTATACTCGAAGGTGAATGAACTATTCAAAGGCAAAATAGAACTTATGGATACAAAGGAAGCACTGCAAAAGTACCATTGGCTCAGCAACTATATGTGGAGGTCCATTCCAAAGGAGAAGGACGAATTTACAAGAAGAGTTGCCGAAGACTTCAGCGGAGGCTACTTCCTAAGGATTCTACCTAACACTGAAGTAACATTCCCCCTCCAATCATGTCTAGTAATAACGCAGGAAGAGCTAGAGCAACGGTTGCATAACATTATAATCGTAGAGGAAAACTCCAAAGTTCACCTAATAACAAGCTGTCTTCAGCACTCCACCGCCATGGTCGCATCCCATATAGGAGTAACTGAGACCTACGTTAAACGTGGAGCCCAATTAAACTCAACAATGGTGCACCAGTGGAGAGATGAAACTGTCGTAAGACCTAGAAGCGCATCCATAATAGAAGAAAACGGAACTTTCGTTTCCAACTATATTTGCCTGAGGCCCGTGAGGGACGTGCAAATGTACCCCGTGGCTTATTGTAAGGGAGAAGGGTCAAAGGCGATTTTCAACAGCATATTATATGGACATAGGAACACCTTCATGGACATCGGATCAAAGATAATACTTGATGGCAGGGAAAGCCGGGCTGAGATGATCAGCAGAGCAGTGACTAGAGAAGGTTCAAAAATAATTGTCAGAGGATCTATTGAGGGAAATGGACAGGAGTGTAGAGGACACTTAGAATGTAAAGGGCTTATTCTCGACGATGAATCATTTATACAATCTATCCCAGAATTGACTGCACGAAGCAAAAGCATAGAAATAACCCATGAAGCCGCAGTAGGCAGGATATCGGAGAAAGAGATCGTCTATTTGATGACGAGGAGACTCTCTAAAGAACAGGCAGTGTCCCTAATCGTAAGGGGTTTTATGGACGCAAGCATAATGGGACTTCCCGAAGCCTTAACCACAGAGATTTCTAGAATAATTGAAATTGCAGCCAAATCCTAAAATGACCAATTTGACGAACCCTAAAAGCAACTCTCATAGCCCTTAAACTATACTGAACATCTGGCAACTTAACATTAAAAATCTCTCAAGCATCTTGTCAAGATGTTGGACGCTCTTCTGGTCAACGGGAATAGGCGATAACTGAAAGACTCTTACCAAATCAAAAGAAATAAAGAATTTGTTTTAGCTAAATTCAAAGATAAATAGTTGGGATAGTAAATAAAAATTGTATTGAAGAGAACAGGTTTCACTATTCTCCCTTTACATGGAGGACATGCGCCAAGATGGCTAATATACAGAATGGAGAATTTGTCAAAAGAGATAATATGGCTTATAATCGATGAGTATGGAACTGACGAAGTTTTAAGAAAGATTTCGGATCCATACTGGTTTCAGGCTTTAGGTTGTGTATTAGGTTACGATTGGCACTCCTCAGGCTTAACAACAGTAGTCACAGGAGTATTGAAGAGAGTACTTTCTAATGATAATTATGGAATAAAGGTAGCAGGTGGAAAAGGAAAAGCTTCCCTAAAAACTCAACTAGAAATAGATAGGATAGGTGAAGATTTCAATTTATCCTCCCCAAGTATTGACAGATTAAAATATGCAAGCAGAATCTGTGCAAAGGTTGATAATACAGCCATACAAGCAGGTTATCCATTATATCATCATGCATTTTTCTTGACTGAGAAAGGAGATTGGTCTGTTATTCAGCAAGGCATGAACATACAAGACAGGACTGCAAGGCGTTACCACTGGCTCTCCGAGGATCTGGATAGCTTTATCGTTGAACCTCATAAAGCCATCGTGGGAGATGTAAAAAGACCTTCAGTGCTAAACATGACGGCAAAAGAAGCTGAAGAGAACAGGAACACATGTGTCGATTTGGTAAAAGGAAATCCTAACAATCTAGTATCTTCCATAAGACGAATAAGCAGTCCTTCCACACTGGATCTTTGGACTCAAGATCAAGTCAAAATTGCAAGTGTAGAGGGTTTTTTAATGCCAAGAAATCTGAATTGGGAAACCTTCAAAAGATTATATGAATTCCAGCCAAAGAATTATGAAGAGCTATTATCCTTTAGGGGAGTTGGTCCCTCTGTTGTTAGAGCATTGGCTTTGATCTCTGAATTGGTTTATGGTAAGCAAGCAAGCTGGAAAGACCCTGTTAAGTACTCTTTTGCTTTTGGGGGTAAGGATGGAGTTCCAAGACCCATCGATAAGAAAGAGATGGATAAAGCTATCGAAATCCTTCGTAACGCTCTAGAGCAAGCTAAAATTGGTCAAAAGGATAAGGTGCAAGCCCTTAAAAGGCTTCAAAGATTTGTAACCACTGGATGATAATCTATAAGATTCTTTATCACTTCAATCCAAGCTCTGGCAACATTATCAGGATTGTAGCCTCCTCCACCTAGAGCAAGTATTCTTCCATTACATAATTCATGTGAGATTTTATGTAGCTTCTTTGTTGCATGTCTATGGGCTTCTTCTGTATAGCATAGATGTGTAAGAGGATCATTTTTTAATCCATCCGCTCCGCATTGAAAGATTATCAGTTCAGGCTTTATTCGATGAGCAAACTCCTCGATTTTATCAAAAGCTTCCTTGAACTCTTCATCCCCTGCTCCAGGCTTCAATGATATGTTTAACTTCGTTCCTTCAGCCTCCCCAGAACCGGTTTCATGGCTGAATCCAGTTCCTGGATACAAATACCTTCCATCTTCATGTATATCAGCTGTGAATACCATGGGGTCATCATAGAATTCGTAGCAAACACCATCTCCATGATGGGCATCTATGTCAACATAAAGAATCCTTTTTAGACCATAAGCCTTTTTGGCATGAACTATGGCTATGGAAGCATCGTTAAAAACACAAAACCCTGCTGCTCTATCCTTTCTTGCATGGTGCATCCCTCCGATAGGATTAAAAATATGGTCTATTTCTTTCTTCAAGATCATGTCCAAGCCAAAAAGAGTAGATCCTACAACGTAGCTTGATGCTTCAAAGACCCCTTTGAAGGCAGGCGTATCACCATAATCGAGATAGCCAAAACCATATTCAGAGGCTCTCTTCACAAAATCTACATAATCTTTAGTATGGAAAAGGAGCAAAAGGTCTTCACTCGCAATTACAGGTTCCATAACCCTTATGCCTTCTTTATTATTAAGCTCTTCTCTGAATTTATTTAGGAAAATTTCAGCTCTGCTACTTCTAAGCGGGTGATCATCAGGGAAAGAATATCTTGGGGTACTCTCGCCTAAGAATATTCCAACAGAGCACATGCAGATATGAGTATCATTGAGCAATTTAAAGGTTGACTTGTTTTTGGTAAGGATTTTAAACATTAATGAATCCACTGTAACACATGCCTTTCTTTAATTCTATGCATGTATAGAGGCAAGTTTTCATGTTAACTAGGTGTTTTCATGCTCAAATGAAAATCTATCATAATCATCAAAAAGCCTTGAACTGTCAAATGATCCATTACTTTGGCGATAATATTATTTAGGCAGAAATAGGTAGTTTTTACTGTGAATATAGTGAAGCCTCTGGCTGATACAGTCTTACGTGGGAATTTAGTCAATGTCTACACGGGTATGATATACGAATCATACATAGGCATAAAAGATGGGATTGTCAATTACGTAGGTAAGAATCCTATACCATCGAGAGAGCAGATTGATTTGAAATCAAGGTATATCCTGCCAGGCTACATAGATGCCCACATACATATAGAAAGTTCCATGATGATCCCTAGTCAGTATGCAAGAGCAGTTGTTCCTAGAGGAACTACTTGTGTTATAGCCGACCCTCATGAGATAGCAAACGTAAAAGGCATCGAAGGCATAAAATTTATGATAGAAGATTCTAAAAGAGTTCCATTAAAATTCTATTTTATGATACCATCTTGTGTCCCAGCAACTCACCTTGAGACTTCAGGAGCAACCATAGGCGTTGATGAAATCAAGAAGCTTAGAAGGTTTGATAAAATAATCGGTCTAGGTGAAGTGATGAACTTTCCTGGCGTAATATCTCGCAACAAAGATGTAATGAATAAGATTTATGCATGTAAAGATATGCCCATTGATGGTCATGCCCCTGGGCTTAAAGGCTTGGACCTTTGCAACTATATTTCAGCAGGTATTTTATCTGACCATGAATCGGCAGAAAAAGAAGAGGCTTTTGAGAAACTCTCCCTTGGTATGTGGGTAATGATAAGAGAAGGCTCAGCATCGAAGAATCTATCTGATTTAATAGGTATAGTTACAAAAGAAAATTCAAGACGTTTTATGTTGGTGATAGATGATAAGCATGTTGAAGACTTGCTGGTTGATGGAGATATAGACCATGTCTTGAGAAAGGCTATCAGTAATGGTTTAGACCCTATAGATGCGATTAGAATGGTGACACTAAACCCTGCTGAATACTATGGCCTTAGGCATTTAGGAGGAGTCTCTCCAGGCAAGTTCGCAGACCTAGTCGTAGTGGATAGTCTTAAAGATTTTGATGCGGATTTGGTCATGATAGATGGCAAGATAGTTGCAAAAAATGGGAAGTATCTACAAAAAGTTAAAGAAAAATTATCTAATAAATCCATAATGAAGACCATCAATTTAAGAGAGATATATCCTGAAGATTTAACAAAAAAGTACTTTGGAGAGAAGGGTTCTGTTACCGTTAGGGTCATTGGCGTTGTAGAGCATCAAATACACACTAAAGAATTAAGGCATAATTTAGGAGTTAAAGATGGAAAGCTCGTATCAGATACTGAGCACGATATACTGAAAATATGTGTTGTAGAGAGGCATAAGAACAGTGGGAGGATTGGGAAAGGCTTTGTGAAGGGTTTTGGTCTTAAAAAAGGCGCTATAGCTTCTAGCATAGCCCATGATTCTCACAATATAATCGTAGTTGGAGTCGATGATAATGATATGTGCTTAGCAGTCAATAGGTTGAGAGAGATAGGAGGAGGAATTATCGCTGTTAATGATAATAGAATTCTTGGGGAGGTACCGCTTCCTGTAGCTGGTCTCATGTCTAATTGGAAGGCTGAAAACATAGTTGTAAACTTAAAGAAACTATATGAAGAAGTGTCAAAGCTTGGCTGCAGCCTTGATGCACCTCTCATGACTCTATCCTTTTTAGCACTACCTGTGATACCAGAGCTAAAGATTACAGACTATGGGCTTGTAGATGTAAAGAAATTTGATTTTGTAGATTTAATAGTAAGCTAAGCAACGCTTTTAAAGCGTAACGTGTGAATTACCTTTCTATTGGTGTAAAAATTGAGCGTCCTCGATGTTCTAGATATGATTATCACGGCTTTGATCCTGATAAGCTCAATAATAATAGCCATATCTCTAATCAGATTCATAAACAGATACATAGCAAAGATAGCTGGAAAGACCAGGACGAGAATAGATGACTATGCTACAATGATAGTGAAGGGTCCATTGACGATATTCATAGTTTTATTTGGTATAATGATTGCACTGAGATATTGGGATGCCAGATATCCTGGAACCCTTCCTAGTTGGGTCATATTGAATATGGATGTTGTTACTTCTGTCATAGCAGTATTAATCGCAACATCTGTGATAAGCTTTGTTATCAACAATTACATGGGACGTCGCATCAAAATAATAATACGTGAGAACCCTGACAGAGAAACCACCTTTAGATTAATTCATAGACTCATAATATACTTCGTGTATATAATTGGTGCGACCATTGTTCTTACTATAATTTTCCCAGGCTTGATAGGCATCATCTGGTCTTTTGCAATAGGGGCTGGTTTCCTTGCCATAGTTGTGGGGCTTGGAGCCCAGAAGACCATCGGAAATTTGTTTGCAGGAATGAACCTCACAATCACACGTCCTATTCGCGTAGGAGATGCTGTGATGGTAAAAGGAGAGTTTGGATTCGTCGAAGATATAACCTTGCGCCATACTATAATAAGAATTTGGGATAATAGAAGGATGATAATACCCAATTCTATCTTGGATGATGAGGTGATAATAAATTACTCATTAAAGGATCCAACTATGCTCGTACCCGTATTCGTCCAGATAAGCTACGAATCCGATATAGATAAGGCTATGAAGATCATGGTGGATGTTGCTAAAAGGCACCCTGATTGCTTACCTATAGGGAATTTACCTAATGCAGTTATAATGGAGTTCGCAGAATCAGGCATTTCACTTAGGTTGTTGAGCAGAGCCAAAGATCAACCAACCGCTTTCATGATGACTCGTGACTTGTTGTATCAAATTAAGAAAGAATTCGATGCCAATGGAATAGAAATACCATACCCAAGAAGATATTTAATAATGGATAAAAAGATTGAAGAAAGAATATCAAGAATTGAGAATATGTTGGACCGAATCGTAGAAAAGAATCAGAGTACGGATTAATAATGCTTGAATTAAGTGAGTTTTTGACCACACTCAGGGCAGAACTTAGCATCTGCTGGGATTTGCTTTCCACAATTCGGGCAGTTTTTCTGAGCGGATGGCTTCGCAAGTATAGCAGTTCCGCAATTTGGACAGAATTTTGATGTTGAAGGGATTTGATTATTACAATTTGGGCAGACCAACAATGCTACTGCTGGCATTGTTTGGGCCACCGCTGGCTGAGTCATTTGAGGTATAAGAACCATTCCTGTACCAACTGCTGCTCCAGGCGCTTTGGCCATTTCTTTGCCAACTTCCTTTAAAGTCTCCATTCTCAATACTTCTGACGTCGGTGTCGCCGTCTTAAGCCAGAAAAGTCTATCCCTGAACTCTGGAGTTGTATCAATCCCTTCGAACTTAAAATCGATAAGATCTATTCCAAATCTCTTCAAAGCTTCTCCTATACGTGTCTTAACTATGGTTGATGTTTCGTCTAGCTTTGTAAAAACTGTTGCGAGATCGTATCTTGATAGCTCATCAATAGTCTGCTCATTGATAAAACCTTTAAGAAATTCATTTACTTCTGATGTTGTATATGCTCCCTTTCCTCCTACAACTTCGTTCACAAACAAGCTTGGGTCTAATATCTTGAACCAAAAAGAACCATGAACAAGAAGTGGTGCAAGCTCAGTAGTTTGAGCTCTAGCTCCCCACTTTCCTGAGAACTGCTTTGTTGCTACGAATATTACAGTTGCCTTGAAGGGAGTCTCTCCATAAAAGAGTCTAAAAGCACTTCTTAGTAGTGTGACGTTCATAGTTGTGATAGTATGCCTTCCTGGTCCAAATACATCATAAGCCTTGCCATCTCTGAAGAAGACAGCAGCTTCATACTCATGAATGATTAGCTGTGCTCCCCATGAAATCTCTTCTACTGGATATTTCCAGACTATGTCTTCAGGTCCAACCGTCTTCCATTCGATCACTTGAGGCATATTTTTACCTTCTAAACTCCAAGAATGACTTCCTTTCTTTGGTTATATACCTTTTCCAAAGCATCTAGGCTTTTATGAAGTTCAAGAATCTTTTCTCTCGCCTTATCAAACTTATCAGATAAGGTTTCTTCCTTTAATTCAGAAACTGATTTCTTCATGCCATCAACTTTCTCAAATAGCGACAAATCAAATTTTATCATTCTATCTAAATCTGGTTCCCGCACCTTTTTCACATTGAAGAAACCTGCATATCCATACTCTGCATGATTTATCCTTTCAGATATTCTATCGAATTTTGCTATGAGCCTATCCATATCATCCCATACTTCTGTAACACGGGCTTCAACAAGCCTCCTGTAGGTCTCTTTTAAATCATCTCTTGTTTCTACTAATGCTTTGTATATCCTATCCCTCAAAAGCTTGTCAGATTCTCTCCTCAGCTCTTTTAGTTTATAGCCTCTAAACCCTGGTATGAATAGCATCATCTTTTCTAACATCGCCGTCTCTGATTTAGCCTTCTCATATCCTTCAGATTTTTCTTCGACCAAATTCTCTTTGATTAATTTGTAAGAGCAAGCTTTTATATTTTTAAAACAATCCAAAATCCATAGGCGGTATGTCTCCTTTTATAACCTGACCTGTCGCACCATCTAAAACCAAATTATAATACTTCTTCTTATATTCATAGACTATGAACCATATAGGTGCATGAACATAAACAGCTTTGCCTAACTCGTAATCAGTCTTAAACTCTATTAATCTATCCACATCCTGGCTTGCAAGAAACTTATGATGAGCTTCTACCTCTTGCTTCGCTTCATCGATCACTTCTCTCTCGCTCAACTCGCTATTCAGAACCTTTGCGTTTCTATCTATCTGGCGAAAGTCAAATGGTATCTTTCCTTCGATAGGTATTTGGTACTCGCGTGTAGGAAACTTCGATGCCTTTCTTCCAAGAATGAGCCAATTGTAAGATTTGTTTATGCTACCTTCTTTGATAATAGACGGGGTAATCCTTTCAAATATGCCTTTGTAATGAGTTGAGGCAGATATTGGAACTATCCAAAAAGGCAAATATTCTAACTCTTTCTCGATGATTTTAGCCTTTCCAGCAAGACCTCTGGGCTTTAAGAAGCCTGAACTCATCCATGATCTTAAAATTCCATCAACTTCAAGTTCATCATACTTGTTTATTATCAAAGAATGTTCAAGAATGAAAGCTTCTCGTGTAGATATTACGACTGTAAAGCCACAGTACCTGCACGTAACAACTATCTCTCCAGGCTTAAAAGTAAGGGGAGCTCCACAATTTGAACACCTAATCTCTTCAACAACTCCTGCCAATTAAGAATGCCTAAGGAATTTTAAGATAAAGTATAAAAAATTTTGCATCTAAACTTAGTTGTGAGGTAATTGGCGAGCTTAGTAAAGTTAAAACAGGCAATGAATTTAACTATTCTACTAGTCTTCGGTATATTTGCTGGCCTGATAACAATTTTGGCCTTTCTATTCAACCTTTCTTTGGTTTTGAGCTTGATCTTAGGAATAATCATTGCATTATTATTGATGCTATCTCAATATGCTATAGGACCTGCCATAGTGGCATCATCGTCCAAACTTAGATACCTTCAACAAGGAGAGAATCCTTGGCTAGAAGGGGTTGTTAAAGATTTGTCAAATAAGGCTGGCATACCTCAACCTAAATTGGCAATAGCACAAGACCCAACCCCAAATGCCTTCGTATTTGGGCATACAGCCAGCGATGCTACTTTAGCGCTACATGAAGGCCTTCTCAAAGAGCTTAACAAGGAAGAAGTTCGAGGAGTAATAGGCCATGAGTTAGGCCATATAAAGCATAAAGATTTCATAGTGGTGACAATGCTATCTGTAATACCACTTATATGCTACATAATAGCTCGGAGCATTTTCTGGGCTGGAGGAACTTCAGGAAAAAGGGAGAAAGGAGGGGCCATAATATTGGCAGCGATAGTAGCATACATCATATACATAATTTCTATGCTTTTTGTCCTTTACTTGAGTAGGCTAAGAGAACACTACGCTGATTCCTACTCTGCCTACATAACTTCCTCGCCCAGAAGCCTTGAAAGTGGATTGACGAAGATAGCTTGGGGTTTATCTCTTGTGTCAACAGAACCAAGTGGTGCTAGAGCGTTCTTTATAGAGGATCCAGTGCAAGCAAAGGCAGACTGCAGTAGGATCATAGAAAACAAGTCAAAGTATGATTTAGATAAGGATGGCGTTCTGGATGAGCATGAATTGATGTTAGCTATGGAAGAGGAGGCAAGATCGAAGTGGGCGAATGCCAACGAACTATTCGCTACACATCCACCTATCTTCAAGAGAATACTTCTCCTTCGTCAAATAGAACAAGAGATGGCTAGCGGACGATATACTGACAAAGAAGTATACAAATTCGTTTAATCAATAGCGAAACTCTTATAGTATAAACTTTGATTTAAATTGATTTGATGGTTTATGAAGAGAGCTTGGGGCGTTCTTAGCGCAGGAATACTTTTGATCATTCTGGCAATTTTAGTCATAATTTCAGTACTAAGCCCAACTTTAATTCCCTTAGAGTGGGTTCTTCCTTTAACTATTGTGATCTTTGGCTTTTGGCTCATAATCTTAGCCTTCATGAAAAAGACTTTGAAAACATCTACTTATGAGACACCGCCCCTTATGGTAGGGGGTTGGGGCATCTTCCTTATAGGAATTGGGATGCTGTGGCTTTATCCAAGCGCATGGATTCTAATACTGGCGATTCTGATATTGATCATTGGGATTATTGCAATACTCTATAGCTTCATGAAGAGGACTTAAGATATAAACTTCGAATATAGAGGAATCATATATTCAATTTAAATTAAAATAGTGAAGATTATGCCAGAAGATTTCGGTTTAGGAGAGCGTTGGCATAAAGTCATAGATGCTCTTCATGCTGTGATGCCTGTTTATGATCGTGTTAATCATATAATATCTTTTGGCAAAGATAGAGTCTATAGAGAAGAAGGCATCATCAATGCTTTACCTTCTGCAGAACTGGTTTTAGATGCTGGCTGTGGTCTTGGCGCAATGAGCGAAGTAGCCTTGGAGAAATTGAAGATCAAGAATCTAATACTCTTAGACCCTATGCCTGATTATCTCAGCATAGCGAAAAAGAGGCTAGCAGAAAATAGCCCTGATATGGTTGTTGGCTTGTTTGAGACCCTTCCATTTAAGGGAGAAGTATTTGATTTGGTAATGTGTGGTTTTTCATTAAGAGACTCAATGGACATGAACCTTGCTGTGAGAGAGATATCAAGGGCATTGAATAATGATGGTAAATTCATTATAGTCGACTTAGGAAAACCTGATAACTTCTTAAAGAGATGGATAGTGGGAATATGGTGGAGATTTATAGTCCCTTTAATAACTATAGTTCTTGTTAAAAGAAGAGGTTTATTTTATACTGCCCTTTATGTGACTTACAAAAAATTACCGAAAAATAGAGAATTAAAGCGTATTCTTAACATTTGGTTTAGCGAAGTGATGTTCAGAGTAAAGATGCTTGGAGGCATAGTTATAGTCACAGCAAAGAAGAGAAAACATGATTATCATACACTGCTGGAGAAGACTTTTATTTAACTAAGAATAGAAAAGTTAGCTAGATGAGGTTATCTTAATGGATTGGGGTTTAAGAAATCGTTTATCTCGAATAATCAGGCCTGATGGTCGAACGGTTATGCTGGCTGTAGACCATGGATACTTCCAAGGTCCAACCTTTAGACTGGAGAATCCTCGAAAAACTATAACGCCCCTCCTACCCTTTGCTGATGCTATTATGCTCACTCGTGGAGTTCTACGCTCATCTATTCCCTTCGAGACTGATACTCCTATAGTACTTAGAGTTTCAGGTGGAAATAGCATTATAGGAACTCTTGCTAATGAAGAGATTATCACGTCTATGAAGGAGGCTGTCCGGCTTAACGCGGCAGCAGTCGCCTTCTCAATATACGTAGGCACAGAGTACGAGCATCAAACTTTGACTTGCTTAGCAAGACTTGTTGATGAAGGACACGAATATGGAATGCCTGTAATCGCAGTTACAGCTGTTGGTAAAGAATTGGAGAAAAGAGAGGCTCGCTACCTAGCCTTAAGCTGCAGAATAGCAGCTGAGATAGGAGCAAGCATGGTGAAGACTTATTACTGTGAGAATTTTAGGAAAGTTTCCGAAGGTTGCCCCGTCCCTCTTGTCATCGCTGGAGGACCTAAACTTGAAACGGAATTAGACGTTTTCCACCTCGTCTACGATGCATTAGAAGCTGGAGCAGTAGGCGTTGATATGGGAAGAAACATCTGGCAGCATGATTACCCTATAGCCATGATCAAGGCTATAAGGGCAATAGTTCATGAGGGAGCTAATGTGAAGGAAGCTCATGAGCTCTTTAATAACCTTAAGCAAAGCGCAGCAACTCAGCAACTCTAGCTTCCTCTTCACTTGTAAATTATTTATTCTAGTGGATAGGCTACTATTTCTGAGGTCATCTTCTTGAGAGTTGCCATGTATTATAACAATCAAGATATTAGGCTAGAAGAGATGCCGATGCCAAAGATAGGCTATGGAGAACTTTTAGTAAGAGTGGAAGCTTGTGGCATATGTGGCAGCGATGTAATGGAATGGTACCGTGTAAAGAGAGCTCCTTTAGTTTTGGGGCACGAAATAGCTGGTGAGATAGTTAAGGTTGGAGAAGGTGTGGAACGTTATAAAAATGGGCAAAGGATTACGGCTTCCCACCACGTTCCTTGTAACACTTGCCATTACTGCCTTACAGGCCATCATACCGTTTGTGAAACTTTACGCAGAACAAACTTTGATCCTGGTGGCTTTGCCGAATACGTTAGATTGCCAGCCATTAATGTAGACCGCGGAGTCTACCCTTTACCAGATAGTGTATCTTTTGAAGAAGGAACTTTTACAGAACCTCTTGCTTGCGTCCTTCGTGGACAGAGAATAGCCCAAATGCAGCCTGGTCTAAGCGTGCTTGTTATAGGCAGTGGAATCACAGGTTTACTGCATATACAACTCGCACGAGCCATGGGAGCTGGCAAAATAGTTGCAACAGATGTAAACGAGTATAGGCTGAAGGCAGCATTAAAATTTGGGGCTGATTCCACCTTCTATGCATCAGAGGAAATAGCTAGGAGAATGCGTGAAGTTAATGATGGAATGCTTGCCGATAGGGTTATAGTTTGCACAAGTGCAAGTTCAGCTATAATTCAAGCGCTTAAATCAGTGGAAAGAGGTGGAACCGTTCTCTTCTTTGCTCCTACAGAGCAAGGCATCACCGTTCCCCTGTCCCTAAATGAGCTTTTCTGGCGCAACGAAGTGACATTAACCTCTTCATATGCAGGTAGCCCGTCAGATCATGTGGCTGCTCTACAGCTAATACGTTCACGTACCATACATGTAAAAGAGATGATCACCCATAAACTCGGTTTAGCCGATACAGGTCTAGGCTTCCAGCTTGTAGCTAACCCAAAAGACTCCATAAAAGTAATAATAGAACCTCAAAGGTAGTCCTTTTTGCGTTTAAACAGTAGCCATTGTTTTCGACCCCTCTCTTCCTTCATGAAGATGAGCGTGAAGTCTCCATTGAGTTTCTTGCCCTTTAGCTCGAACCGTATTTCTTTGGGCGTTTTTGTTTTTAACCAATAGTCACCTCTATCCCATATTTCCACTTTTCCTGCACCATATTCGCCCTCAGGTATCGTTCCTTCGAAATCTGCATATTCAAGAGGATGGTCCTCAACTTCTACTGCTAATCTCTTGACTCCGGGGACTAATGGCGGTCCTTTAGGTACAGCCCATGATCTTAAGACCCCATCCATCTCCAGCCTAAAGTCAAAGTGATGACGTGAGGCCCAGTGCTCGTGTACAACAAATCTAGGCATATGTGATCCTTGTTTTTACATCTTAATAAACACATAAAAGACTACTCTTAATGAAGCTACGAAAAGATACTAGTATGGAAAGAAAAGGACAAGAAAGTCCCCAAATATCAATGTTGATACGAATCCGAGAGTTATAAAGATCAGTAAAGGAATTCCAGGAGTCACCCAGATGTCTTGCCCAGAGGTGAACTCTTCGTCTTTTAATAATGATATATGAAAACCTTTTTTGCCATCAGTAGTCTTCTCTAAGTTTATGAAGAATTGTCCCTTCTCGACCTTTCTTGCCCTATATCCCAAAAAACACACAAGAATTTTCTTCCAGAGTTTCTCATTCTCAAATCCTAAGAAGATGTCTTTACCAAGGATAAGCCTTACCATGTTCAAAGTGAAAAAGATCATTGGAATGCTTAAGGTAAGAAATGCGCCATTAGTAAGAGAAGTTAGAGAAGCAAAAGGATGAAGATATCTTGATGGGTAGTAAACAGGGATGATTAGCGATATAACTAACAACGCCTTCATGTCAGCCCCTCCAAAGAAGCCAAGGTAGTATAACGTGAAAGAAATTAAAGAGCTTAGAGATATGGAGATTATGACTAACATTAAAAGTTGTAAGTTAAAGTAAAAATATAGTTCAACTGCGTTAAGGGTTATTCCTATGAAGGAAAATAGTATCCATAGCTTATCGTCAACTTCTCTTGTCTTCCAATCACTAAAGGAAGCATAACTTAACATAATAAAGCAAGTGGTTAACTTCAGCAGTAACATCGATATATCCATGCAAGGATCGATTCTTAAGGATTTTTAAGATGCTTAAATTGCATCTTGAAGGTTACTTTTCCTCTTTTACGGGAGCGAAAATTTTCTCCTTCGGAAAGACAACTATGCCTTTGTCAGTGATGCGATATAAATGAAAGTCAAAATCATGTTTTACACCCCTAATTTTCTGAATCTGAATCCCTCGGACGACCCCTCCACCTGTCTGTAACATATCAAGAAAGATTACGCCATCAGCGATAAAATGCTCCATTGTAAAACTCCTGGCTAATTCATAAGAGCGGTGCTCTGTTGTGATCAATGTTGTACAATCTAAACCAGATATACCTATGAGTAAGCGCACTATCTCTAGCCTTCTCTCAAAATCATCCCTGTAATGCATGAGCAAAGCTGTTAGCGCATCGATAGCAACCCTCTTTGCGCCTATCTCCCTCACTTTTTGCCTTATCAACTCAGAAAGCCCATAAGCCTTGAATTCAATAAATCCAGTATGAACGCCTGATACAGTCAGCATCGTTTCTCCTCTCAACGGGTTGGCATCTACAAGAATTAATTTTCCTTTAGACATTAAACTCTTCAAATCCATTCCAAAATTCATCATGTTTCTGATGATGCTATCTGGACTTTCTTCAAGAGTTACATAAACGCCTGGTTCATTATGATCTAAGATGCCCTCACAAAGAAATTGCATGCAAAAAGTCGTCTTCCCGGATCCTGGGACTCCTGATATTACTATTGTTTTACCTCTCGGGAAGCCTCCCTCTGTCAACTCATCTAATCCTTCAATACCACTCGGGACTCTACTAGTCAAATTGCTTCTCCCAGAGAATTAGGATGTTTATCTTTAAATATAAAGGTTTAAAAATTCTAACTCTTTAAATAAATCAGTCTTGGATAGGGATCAGGTTGGAATTTAGACCTTCAGAATTGGTTGGTGCTTTAGTAGTAGACTCTGAAGGTTACATTTATGGTCATGTGGTAAAAGTTGATATTAAACCCGAGGGACCCTTTTTTAAGGTTAAATCCTTAAGAAATGTTCAGGAGCAAGTACCTGATGTTGAGGCCTTAAAACAAATCCTTCTAAGAGATCACAAAGAAAAGCATAACATATCTAGCATTCAAGAGCTGTACAAATTTATAGCAAGTGAACTCAAGATTCAGTCAATAACAGAAAATGATTTAGTAAACTATGCAAAACTCAAAGAAGCAAAGATACCTATGAAAGAAGTTTCAAGAGAAGTAGAAGAGGAGAAGCCAGATATTCAATTGAGTGATGCAGAAGTTATGAACAAAAGTGATTTGGGTAGCTGTATTTTAGTTAAGAATCCAATAGAAAGTACGATGAGAGGCATAGAGCCACAAAAGGGTTTACCTTACCAAAAGGAAGAGAGCTTAAGGGGTAAGCTTGTCATAGATAACTCGGCTAAGATTTTGGGCAAACTTCATAGCGTTTTAATGAGTCCAGAAGGTCTAAGCATTCAGGTATGCAAAGAAATTATGGTGACGAGACTGGTTCCAGATATGAACCGATTGAAGAAAAGAATTTTCTCTGAAAAGAAACCAAAAGAGCTTATTAAACATATGGAATCCTTGGGTTTTGAAAAGCCTCAAGATTTGACCGATGATAAGATAGTGACATATGCCAAAATGAGAGGTTATGAGATACCAACAAACCTAGTATCCGGCAAGACTGTTTTTTTGTATAAATCCTCTGTACCTTGGCATCAGATAAAGAAGATAGGTGACGTTGTATTATTAAACAAGACTCTGCCAGAAGTTTTTGTAGAGGAATCGAAAACGGAAGAACCAATGCACATAGAAGATTATTCTAAAGTCATAGCAAAGAAGCCTTCAAGCATACAAGAAAGAGAATTTCCAGGTCTATCTCAAAAATGGTGGGAGAGTTTTTCTTATGGAACATTCATCGGCACTCTTCTTATGATCTTTATTGGTCTCTTTCCTTATATTGGTGCTCTATTTTCTGGAGGAGTGGCAGGATACTTAACTAAAGAATGGAAAAGAGGAGCTTTGGCAGGTCTTCTAAGCGGATTGCTCGGTACAGTGATAGTAACGATAATTCTCCACTTATTGATCTCTATAGGATTAAAGGATTTCTTATCAATTTCCTTACCTGGTTTCATTCTAAATGGGGTTATAGGGTTATTGGAATATGCAAAAACTGAAGCATTCCTTTATTCTCAAAGCTTGGTGAATGCTTTAATGGGACTCATTGGAGGATTATTTATGGGATTTTTAAAAGGTAGATGAATAATCACAAATGTTAAATATATGTTTCCCTCTTTTTCTTAGGAATGCAACCCTCTTTAGAGTTTAAAGCGTTCAATACACCTGATGAGCTTAAAAAGTTCCTAGATGATGAGATAGGTAGGATTAGAACCCTATTAGGCGATTATCTTCGCCGTTTAGAAGAGAATCGCATTAAAGCAGAGAGGTTAAAGAAGGCTCAAGAAGCCATAGTGAAGCTTGCAGGAGAAAAGCAAGTGGCTTCTTTTGAAGGAAGGGAAATAGATCTATCAGGTTTAAGAGTCCTTGTAAACCCAAGTTTAAGGCAGGAAACGGAGGTTCTTGAGGACGTAGTCAAAAGTTTACAGGATAAGCTAAATATAATTCAGAAGATAAGAAAGGCTTTAGACCCTCTTGCAAGCTTTGAGGAAGGCATAGTAACCATAACAACAGTCATGAGCGATAATATCCCTGTAAAGATCATGATTCATTTAAAGCCTTGATAGTAAGGCTTGGGCTGATATTAAAGTGGTATCATGGACTCGTTTTGTTGCAACAGTAATTCTCTCTTTCTTAGCATCTGTTGCATTGGGATGGGTATTTTTTGTCTTTACTCAGACCTATTTGGAGCCTCTTATACCGACCTACATGGTAGCAATTTTAATGATTTTACTCTTTTTTGCTCTATTCGTTACTCTTAGTGTCCTAACTTTTATTTATGAGACTTATTAACCATCTTTTTTAGAGAATGACTAAGCCTCTCTCACTGTAGAGTTTCTTTTCATGATTTAATTTAAGTATTGACTCAATTTTCTCGAAATGGGAAAGTGCGTCTGAACCAAGATTAGTTATTTTATAGAATATGCCTTCGCTCACCACGGTTCTCTCAATAAGACCTAAATCCATAAGCCATTGAAGGTCTTTCTTCAATTCATCATAAGTTAGATTTGCCTTATACATTATATGCGTTTGTTTTATGAGACCCATGCTTGCTATAACTCTTAAAATATCAATTAACCTCTCAAGCTTGGATCTTCGAATTATCTTCAAGCCAAAGATAAAACGAAAGACTCTTTAATAAATTTTTTCCTATTTTCGTCAATTACTTATTTAAGAGGAAGACATCGCTTTTAGGCTCCTCTTAAGCAAAGAAGCTTGCCTGTGAGGAATCCAACCTTGCTTTATTAGGGAATCTATGGCATTAAATATCTGCTTTTTAGCTTCAAAGGAAGTTAACAAATCTAACTTTTTACCCATCTTATAGATCTCTCCCTCGAATATAGGATCTGCCTTAAGATATTCAATGAATTTAACTTCAAAGATACTCATGATTTGACCAGAATAAGGCCTAAGAAGTGGAGGGGATATACCATGCATCCATTTTAATGGAGGATGAGCAGGAAATTGAACCAAGCTAGGAGGATATGTCTTGTATCTTTTCCTCCCTTTTATGTCTTCATAGCAGACAAGGTAAAAAGGTATGCACAAGAATTTTGTCTCATCGCCCTTAAACTCTTGCAATGGCAGTTGCTCTATCTGCTCTAAGCTAACTCTTGCATGCTTGTGCATGTCTAATATTTGGCGTCTTAGAGTCATGACTTTGTTAGAAAGGTCTTTTGCTTCTTCCCTTCTCTTTCTTACTTCCAGTTCTCTTTCTATCTCCATGTCGTTAAGTGATTTCATCTTAGATTCTATGAGTTGTTTGTATGCACGCTCGATAGAAGATACCTCTTTTCCTCTCTCATCATCTAACGCTTTTATCACGGATTGAATCTCTTCTATCTCGTTTTCAATTCCTTCCATTCTTGAAGATATATCCTTTAGTATTCTACTCCAAAGATCGATGTAAATCTTATCTTTTTGTGAAGATTTAGATGAATTTATCATCTCCTTCAAAGTCTCATAATCTTTCTTTAGATACATGGATAATTTCCTGTATTCTCCTATCTGAGAGTTGAAGAGTTCCTTACGTTCCTCAAATCTTGATAAAACCATCTTCATCTCTAACTCTTTCTTCATCTTGAGTTGCTCTACAGACCTGTTGACGATTTCCGCTGTAGCCTCTATTTGATTCCTATATTCATTGTTTATGCCTACTATTTCTTCATCTATTTGAGCCATGTGAAAGCTAGTTTCCTCATCTAAAACTTTTGTTGCCTCCTCAAGCTTAGCTATGTCGTTTTCCAGCTCCCGTTTCACTTTATTCAGCTCATAGACAACTTCCAACATCTTTCTCTCATCTAAGTGCAAGGGTAGCATGAGGGAGTTTGGATATAAAGCACTAATAACACCGAAATCGTTTATGTAGCTAGTAATGGCTAATGCAAGAGGTTTATCTATTAAACCTAACACATTATAATCCTTTTTTCTAAATTGAGAAAATGTCTTATCATGCCTAATGAGCAGGCTATTAAAAAGATTTCTACTATTATGAGCATCCTTCAACTGATTTATGAATTCGTCTACTGGAGGCAACTCAACTGCCGTTAAAGAAAAGGAATGAAGATTAATAGGATCAATGAATATCCACCTATTGTTCACTGGATAAGCCCAAATTCCATAATAAGCCTTCACGATAAAGGATACGATCTCTTGCTCTTTCCTTATGAGAGATCTCTTTTTCTCTTTCTCAACCATATAGTAAATAAAAGCTATTTCTAGCTCCTCATCAATAGGTTTCCTATTTATAGAAGATGTGGCAAAGGAAGGTATGATTAGATTTCTTTCCATTCTTTCGCTCATTATTTGTTCATCGCCTTTATTATAAGTTGTCTTTGTGCAATTCTATTTACTATCTCTAAAATTTTCAACTCCGATTTTAGTATCATCAAAACTATGATAGATAAAAAGGATTATGATGGAAGAAAATAGAGCAGAAATCCATGAAAAATTTTCATATTAAATCACGGAGTGATCTAACAAAATTCTAAGTTTCGTATATCGATTCCCGTTTCCAGCATGAGTTATATATATTGTCTTCTGCCTTTTATCCACGTAGAATATGGCTCTATACTCCTTATTCTATATGCTCTCTCTATACCTTCGAGCTTTTCAACATCTAACTCTCTGAGAATTAACGGGTAGTCAACGAGTTTTTCTAGAGGCTTTCGGGTTCGATGCGTATCAGCCCTGACACTTTTTCGTAGGCTTTATCGAAGGAGATTATTTTTCTGTCCATGTTTAGTGCCGTTGCGGCGTAGTGAGAGTCAAAAAATGTCAAGTTCAGAGTTTGTCTCAAGTATACACTTGCAACCGCTATATCTGGTGTTAATGCAATGTATTTTACATTAGGCAAGGCTGCTACAGCTGCTAAGTGTTCGAGGAGTTTATGCTCAATTCTTTCACTTCGGTAGATTAGCTCCATTTCAACTAGGCTTACGCTGGAGATTTCTGCCCTAATCTCTCCTTTTTCCAGTTTTTGGAAGATTTTTTCCGCAACTAAATGGTTGGGATCATACTCGTTTAGATAGGCGAATATTATGTCATTTTCTAGGAGCGGCATTAGGGATACTAGCTCCTTTCTTTTTCTGCTTCTTCCATGGCTGTTTGCTCTGCTTGTTTTCTTAGCTCCTTAAATGTTTTTTTGGTGTTAAATGCACCATGTAGGACACGTATTGGGTCAGATGGCAACGGGATTATTTTGAGGTGATCTCCAGCATTTATTACGAGAACCTTTCCCCTTATGTTTAGAGACTCTCGAGTCTTCTTAGGAAGTGTTATTCTTCCTTTACGGTCAAGTTCGACAATGCTCATTTTCCCACTTATAATGATTTTTAATTTTTGCGGGATTTAAACTTTATTGAGATTTTAGTGGGATAATGGCCTTTTTGACTGCTGAGGAAAAAGAATTGTTAACTAAGGTAGCGAGTCTAATGGATGAATTACTAAAGACTCTTGAAGTTATGCAGGATAATGAAGTTATTGAAGATTTGAGGGTTGCTTTGAAAGAGGTTGAAGAAGGCTAGACCGTTGGATGAGCTTATAGAAGAGTTAAGCCTTGAAGGAAAAGTTTAACGTTAGGTTTGCCCCTATCTTTAACAGCCCCTTCCTTTATTAGGATGTATAATATGTTAGCCTCGCTGTCATATCTAACCTTTAACCTAGGGCAATCTTTGGCTGGACATTCTTCTATAGTTTTGTTCACTTCCGTATTCATTTGTGTCACTTGAGGGCCTTTACTTTTTAGCCCTTCTTCTAACAGCTCACTTAAGCAGCATTCTTATCTCTTTCTATGAACAAAGAGGGATACAAGAGGGGGCTAATCCACCATCGATAGGAGCTGTGAAACTGTTATGAATTTAGAACTAGCTTGGAAACTTTAAATCTAGGGCTGCTTATATCACGTTAAGATGTCTATAGAGCTTAAAGAGAAGATTATAGAGCTCTTGGAGAAGGATAGGGAGTTTCGTTACGCAGTAGCTGGCTTGATAGGGTTAGACGAAATACTTAAGCGTCTAGATCAACACGACAGAAAGTTCAACGAAATAATCGAAGAGATCAGAGATATTAGGAAGGAGCTTGTCGGTATCAGGTCTTACCTTGATAGGTTCTCCCTTACCCTTGAGGAGGAGGCTAGGGAGGTTATAGCTGGTAGGCTCAGAAGTATGGGTGTAGATATTAAACTCACGAGGCTGGTATTTCCGGAATTGGAAATCGACATTTATGGGGTGGTGGGTGATCTGTGTGTTGTAGGTGAAGCTTCTACCAGAATTGGTGTAGGGGTGATAAGATCGGTTGACGAGAAGCTTAGCGAGCTTACAAGCAGATACCCAGACTACATAAGGGGAAGGATCATAAAGGTCATTTACACAATGTGGGCTACGGAGGATGCGATCTGCGAAGCTAAGAAGAGGAATATTTGGCTCCTGAAAGCAACAGAAGACCTAACACCACCAACCATTTAACCTACTAAATTCAATATCTCGGTGTTATGTGGCATTACTGGATTTGATTTGCTAGTATGCTGGATGCTAAGAAGCTCCAGAAGGACCATTAGTAAACCATTGAACAAATATGCTATTGATATAAATTCTGAGATCAAAAAAGATTATTGAAGCTAAAGCATGATATACTCTTTAAAGAGTTATATGGTATGGAATTGATATGAACAAAAAGATGATAGTTACTATGGTTGAAAAAAGTAAAGATTTAAGAAGATATTCGGTAATATATTTTTAGGGATGTTCCATGCCAATTGAGTTGAAGGAAATAGTAAAGTTCATGAAGGATTTAGGCTATGAAGTCAAGGTAGAGGTCACTGCCAAGAGCGTTGTAGATGAGCTTTTGGGAGCTTTTGAAGGGGCTATCGAAGAGGGGACTACGAGCACAGAGTACTTAAAGAGGCTAAAAGAGACGGGGTATGGCAAATATTAGCGTCTTTCTCGATACAGACGTTTTAATAAATTGGCTTGCAAAAGAGATCGACCAAAAACCAGGGAAGAACTCTGGAGAGCTCCTCATAAAATTCTCAAGAAGGTTGAGGCAGGAGAGCTAAACGGGTTCACCTCCATCATCAATCTTATGGAAATAATTTTTGTCCTTAGAAGAAAGAAGAAATGGAAGGATGAGAAAATAATCTCCACCATAGGCAGAATGAGGGAAATACCGAGCTTTAATGTGCTCATACCAACTGAGGCGGATATGATCTCAGCTTACAGCACTCAAACAGACTTCAGCCTAGACCCTTTTGATAGCATTTATTATTCAATATCAAGGAAGAGAATTGATCATGTCGTTTCTGGAGACTCAGATTTTATAGATACTGTAAATGAAGCGGAGAAGAAAAGGTTAGTGTTGACTCCCGAAGCATTTCTTAAAGAAATAGTAAAACAGGATTGATCCAATATTTTTATCCTTGATTGCTTTTTCTATTCTGCTCTAGTGTGAGTCCTTCCTCAAGGCTCAATTGCTCTGCTATATTGGTATATGGTATGGAATCGATATGAACAAAAAGATGAAAATCGCTATAAGATAAGCAATTATGAAATAATTGAAGAGAGTTTTCCTTTCCATATTTTCGTAAAAGTTCTTCAATAAATATGCTATTGATATGAACCCTGAGAATAATATTGGCAATAGATACCATTCAAAGACTTGAGAAGTTGAGAATATTGCTATGAAGGTTAACAATAATACTGGAATTGTTAAAGCGATATGATCCTTCTTCTTATAAGAATAGTAAAATGCTAGAATCGATGATGCAAAGGCTATGCTCCAAGTAAATGGATTAAATTCAGTAATCATAGCTATTCCATGCTCTGTTGATAATAATGTCACTTCAGAAGTGGTAAGGTTGATATTGTAATGATAAATTATTGATTGACCACTTATACCTGTTGTTAAAATTTGTAATATTCTTAATGGAGGAGTGTATGAATGCTGGCGTAAAAATAGCTGATAGTTGAGCATGGCTCTTTGAAGCTCAATGAAATCATTAAAGCTGTTACCATTAATGAAGAAAATGGCATAAGTTGAGATATATGCAATAATGGCTAATGGTAAAAATGCTAAGAACCATTTGAGATTTTTCCAATTTCTCATTATTATTAGCACAATAAGAAAGGCTGGGAAGAGAAATATTGCTATCCATTTTGTAGCCATCGCTAATCCAAATATTATAGATGTTAAGATGAAAAATTTTGGATTCTTTAATCCTTTTATGAAGAAGAATGTTGATAAGGCAACGAAGAAAGTAACATAAATGTCAAGCATAGATATTAATGAGAATTCGTAGAATAATTCATCAAAGACAAGCATGAAAGGAGGTATAAGAGCGAATAATGAATCTCCAAGAATCTCTCTTGATATTAAATATACTATGATTATGGTTAACATTGAGAAGATTAAGCTCATAGTAGATGGATTTGTGAATATTATCTCAGATAATCCAATAAAATACTTTGCCAAAGGTGGATGCTCAGGATTTATTATGTTAGGGCTTGAGCCGTGAATATAACTCCATCCAGATATTGCATATAATTCAGCATCACTAACGAAATCTGCTGTATTATTTCCTCCCATAGTAAAGTTCACTGAAGTCCATGGAGAAGGATTATAGAAGTAATCTGTCGAATTGGCATAAAAGGCAATAAGAGATTCTGCTTTGGTGGAGTTGAAATTGTTTAATCTAAATACATCACTAGTGCTTGCATAATATAGTGTGAAGAAAGATATTATGATTAAAAGAAGGATTAGGTTTCTATTCTTCGATTTTAACAAATAGGGAGGGATTTGGACCCTCATCTAACTCAATTCCTTGCGTGCTGATCTTATCTTATCTTTCCTTTACGTTCTTCGAAGGTATGTATTCTTCAGTTTACTGGTTACGATGCTGTAACGCTCACGCTGACTATGGTACCATCTGAGAAGGAAACTTTGACTACATAGGCGTTCCCAACTGTAAACTTACTTGAGGGCGTTCCAACAACCGAGAGATTGGCTGTGGTGTGGGCTGCAGCTGAAGCTGTAGTTGGAGTGAAAACTACATTTGTTCCTCCGTCTCCTGTCGCCGTTACACTAGTCACTGTAACTGCTGTGTCCTTATCATTCTTAATTGTTGCTGTAAACGTTCCCGCTGAGGTAAGACTAGGATTGATTACTGTTACCCCTCCAGCAGTACCATATGTTCCGAATAGTCCAAAGACCCATCCTGCAACTGCAATTGCTACTGCTACTGTTATTGCTATGAGTATTATGGATGCTATGACTGGTGAGATTCCTTTCTTTTTCATCTTCTTCATTATATTCATGGGATAGGAATCAATCATGGTTAATTATAAAGGTTAAGAAAAAATAATATAGAGCAGAAATCTATTTTATTTTGACCTAAGCTAGAATTTTTCAAAAGGCATTTTCAGCGACAAAGAGGCTTGACATCATCCTGATAGAAATGCTTATGTTTAAGATGCATATATAACGGATGCGGATAAATTGACAGCCGTAGCCCAATGCTCGTATAAAGGAGAAGGGGTTTCTTTCAGCAAAATCGTTGCATTTAGACATTATGAAAAGAGAGAAAGATTATGAACGAACAGATGGCTTATAGAATAAGAGTTGAAGGAAGAGTCCAAAGAATAGGTTATAGAAGATTTGTATTAGATAATGCTCAAGAGCTTGGAATAAAAGGTTATGTAAGAAACGAGAAGAACGGATCTGTAACAATATTTGCCCAAGGAGAAGAGAAGAATCTAAATCAATTCTTAGATGCCATTAAAGCTCCACCATTGCCTATATCTATAAAGAGCTTTTTAAGAGAGGATGCTAGACCTGATCCTAAGATGAAGTATTTTGAGATAAAGTTTGGATCTATAGAAGAGGAGCTTCAAGAGGGATTTGGGGCTATGGAGAAGGAATTTAAAGATTACAGAGGCGAATTCAAAGATTTCAGACAAGAGTTTAAGGATTATAGAAGCGAATTTAAGGATTATAGAGAAGAGTTTAGGAACTTCGCTGATAGAACTGATAAGAACTTTAAGATACTTGATGAGAAGTATGGAGAGATATCATCGAAGCTGACACAGATTCTTGAGACTTTGCAAAAAGAATCTATAGAGACAAGGAAAGAGCTTACAAGAGCTATCGATACCTTATCTGAGCTTGTGAAAAAACTCATAAAGAGTTCAGGCTAAGGTTACGGCTTTCTGAGTTATTCTATCCTTACAAAAGTCAGAGATGAATCCTTGGTAAATGCCGTAAAGTTGACATATTAAAGTCATACACATATTTATGATGGAGCATGAGGGACGTCTGAGGTATGTTTTTATGTATGAGTGCGGGAATCATGAGCACTTAATGAGTTGATAAATTGTAAGGATGTTTGACCGAGCCTTCTTATCAAAATCTTACCGCTTGGAAGTATTGTTCGATCATCCCACCCCTCAGAAAGATAATGCTCAGGCTCTTCCTCTTCATATTAAGGGGGTAGGCCAGCTTACCTTTACTTCTCAGGATTTAACTTTTGTCTGGGTTACAGCATCCTGATACTACGGTTAGGAGGGTTGAGAAAACCTATGGGCTTGTACTATATTCTTCAGGCTAAGTGAAGAAATGTGCATGATAGGCTAAGAATATTTTAATTATCTTAGCATCATCTTATAGGATGCTCAAGTATGATACGCTTAATTTTATTCCTGTGCTTTATTCGTAAGTGCTTGTTTAACTCCTCTTGATTTCTAAACCTTTCACCACATATTGAACAGTATGAAAGCACATTGTATCACTAAATTAGGCTAAATCAAAAAAGGTTTTGAATCACTTGCCATATACTGCTTGTAGCCCAAGAGTATCGCCAAGTCCTAATGTTCGTTTATAGGTTTCTCCATAGCTTGCATATCCATACATTGTCAACCAATAATCCTTATCATTATATAGATCATCTAATCCACACCAATGCCCAAACTCATGAGTCATTATGTTCTGAACATCCATCTTCCCTGCTTCTCCTGAGAGGCTCCACCTATAGTATGTGTTCATTCTCGTGTCAGTTTCAAGAATCCTTGAGCCGCTATACCAAATGTATGTGACAGCTATTACGCCTGATCCATAATAACCCCATGAAATTACATTATATCCGTCATATCTTCCAGCAGTCCTTGATGTTGTTCCTTTATAAGAAAAGACTTGATAACTTGTCTGTGAATCCCATGTTTCAGCAGAGCTACTTATGGCATTTACTACAGCGGTTGTCGAGAATCCATACTTGTTAGATGGGTTTATCCAATAATTGGCTGTAGTATACCAATGAAAAGGCAACAGCTCATAGTCTGGGTTTGTCATTGAATCGTCTTCTGAAGGAATCTGATAAAGAGTAACCCTGCCATATGACTTTTCTATAGACCACTCAATAACCATTAGACGAGGCGATGAAATAATGGAGAAAGATAAGGGTATTATGGCAAGAGGCAGTAGGATAAGGGCAAGTAGAAACAGCACGCTAATTTTCCTCATATTTACCAACCTTTAAAAGGTATGATTGCTTAAATGCTTTATGGAGAAAAAATTTGGATACTGTTCAAAGGATTTTTTGAGCATCAAGCCCAATTATCTTTGTTGCAATATATGAACAATCAGGAGAGCTTATTTGAACAATATCAAAAATTTTCAAGGCGTTAAGATTGTTTATGCTGAGAATTTTAGAGTTCCTTAAATCTTCAAATCCTAAATTAGTTTTCAGATAGTGAGTATATCGATGCATGTATTAAGCTAAGAGGATTTTTCTAAATTTTCTAAGAATTTGTTGAATAACGCTTCATTTTGTTTATAAGTGAAGGGGGGGTAGTCATTTACACAACGCAGTGTTAATGACAATATTATTCTAATTCGATTTTTTAATCATTCACATAATCTATGAACTAAGGGGTTGTCGAGATAGCGTTCTCCTTTTTGTTTACTATATTTGGTGTTAGGCTCTTATTCTGTTCTGTTTTCTTTGTATCTTATGAATGAGTTAGATTATCTTGTAAGGATTGTGAAGGAAGCGAAGGTCTTCAAGAGAAATAAGGTAAACTTGCAGGACTTCAATTATGTCATTTACCCATGAATTTATTCATGGGCTTTCTGTTATGTTTATTGTAAAATTAGACAAAGTTTTGGAGAAAATATGCTGAAGCCTTCTTAAATTCGCCCGCATTTTATACCTTATTTGATAGGTCGCTGAAGACTTAAATACAGATTTAGGTATATTCAATAAAGAGGTATTGTATTGGTTAAAGTAAAAACAAGCATATACGCTGACAAAGAACTCTGGGAAAAATATAAGTTGAGCCTAGCAAGGAAGGGTCTCGAAGTAAGTCAAGCCCTTGAAGAACTTATAAGAGAAGAGCTTGTTGAAGATTTCTTAGACGAGGCTCTTAAAGGAGTGGACGAGGATAAAGCCATAGAGATAAATTTTGAGCCTGTCGAGCCTAAAGATGGACTTGTGAGCATTTTCGTGAGGTCCATGAGGGATGAAAGAGCAGGCAGCTTACCTTGATTCGAGCAGTTTGGTTAAGAGATATGTCAAAGAGCCCGGAAGTAACACTGTTAGGGACATTTACCTCAAGGCTTATTCCGGAGAGTTAACAATTGCTTTTAGCTCTTGGAACATAGGTGAAGTACTCGGCGCTTTTGACAAAGCCTATTCAAGAGGCATACTTAATCATGAAAATTTCTTAGCAGCTAAAAATCAGTTCCTTATAGAAACGAGAAGATTGGTAAGGCTCGGGGTGTTAAGGCTTATCCCTGTGAGACTTAAGTTACTTGTTGAATGCTGGAAGCTTCTGGAGAAACATCATGTATATCAGGCTGATGCTCTTCAAGTAACATCTGCTAAAGCCATAAATGCTGCAAAATTTTTTACGGGTGACAAAAGGATGTATGAGATAGCCAACTCAGAGGGATTACAAACAATACTTACTGTCTGAAGCAATTATCGAAGATACTGTCAAGTTAAGCTTCTATACGCTTTATGATATGGGAAGTTCGTGGTAAGAATTATAAAAAATCACTTCATTTTGTTTATAAGTGAAGGGGGGGTAGTCATTTACACAACGCAGTGTTAATGACAATATTATTCTAATTCGATTTTTTAATCATTCACATAATCTATGAACTAAAACCGAACTGCTTTTATTCTTAACTCATTTAGTTTCTTTGGGAGCCATGGGAAGAGTTAAGGATCGGTTAAAAATTGCAGAGCTTATATTAACCAAGTTTAAAGATGACTTAACATTGTGCTTCTTCTCTCATAGAATTTTCATTGAGAGCACTCTTATCATTAAGGTGTTTGGTTTTGAAAGTTATGGAAAGGATCGATAGGCAGGTCGATCAGGTTGCTGAACTGGTAAAAGAGCTGGAGAAGGAGAAGAGTCATAGAGGAACCGAAAGGTTAGTCCAGCTCATAATTCAAGCATTGCTCGATTTAGGACTTATGATCATTACGGTTCTTGGTGGCAGGAGACCTAAGGGATACTCAGAAGTAGGAGAGTTGCTTTCAGACCTTGGTGTTTTAGATGAAAAAGATGCGAAGCTCTTGAGGGCAATGTCTGGCATGAGAAATATTCTTGTGCATGCTTATGCAAATATTAGGAGAGATACAGTAACCGATTCAGCAAACAAACTTAAAGATGATGCTCCTAGAATTGTGAAGTCTATGAGAAGAAGTTTAGATGGAAAGGTTTTTGATCCAAATTCTTTTTCTGATCTAGAGAGATTGAGTAATGTCTTCAAAGGAAAGGTTAGGGCTGCATTGCTATTTGGTGGAAGGGCAAAAGGCTATTCTATGAAGGATGACTATGACATTGCTGTATATTTTGGAAGAAAATATGACCTATATGAGCTTGGAGAGCTTGCTGTAGAAATAGCCAAAGTCCTCAACGTGAGGGAGGATCAAGTAGATATTCTGAGTTTAGATTCAGCAACCCCAGATATGGTGCTCGAAGCCCTTGATGGTAAATCAATATATGTGGATGATGATTATACATTGTTCGAGCTTAAGATAAGGGCACTCATAGAGTTGCTAGACCTGCAAAGCGGAATGGAATGTAAGTTTATATGAAATAAGCATTGAATGAGCCATGAACAAGTCTTCAGCAAAGATGAAGAAGTGTTTAGAGGCAGAAAACATTCGAAGGAGATAGAGGCTATGATAAAGGAGTGGGCCAAGGAATTTGGGAAAAGAATCCATTAAGGTCGTTTTGGATAAATTCTGTTCAAAAAATATTATCAAATATAGAAGCTGGGAGAATAGAAGGGGCAATAAGCGTGGTTACAGAAATCTACTACAGGTACTTGGAGGAGAAAATACCTGATCTGGCTAAAACAAGACTGAAGAGCTTTTTACTGCTTCTCTACATTCTCAAAGAACTTCTTTAGTTACGCCATCTGTAAATTTCTCTACATTAGATACTGCCTCTAGGATGTGTTTCAGATATGCCTTATCTTTTTTCATAAATTATCTGCATCTCTCTTTTCATATCCTCTATTATGTAAGGATTCAGAGCGCTAAAAATCCCAAGATCAACCTTTTTCTTAAAGATTTTACTCAATTCATTTTCTATCCTAACCAAATCCAAAAGATTCTTTCTACTATTCTTATCAAACTCAATAGCTATGTCAATATCACTTTCCCTCTATTGCTCTCCTCTGACAAAAGAGCCAAAGACAGCCATAAAGACTATGCCATTCTTTTGGCAAATCTCAGCTAGTTTCTCCTCTAGATCTTTTTTCCTTAACTCTTTTGGCAAATTTTTAATCTCAATCTTGCTCATGACTCTATTTACTAAAAAACTCCTTGACTTTAAACATTTTCTTCAAGATCATCATGAGTTCTTTAAGGTATTAACCTATTAGCCTAAAGTCTTTGATATAACTTAAAATAGAGCATTACTCCATAATTCTTATCTATAACAGGAGAAAATCGATTACATATGATTAATAAGTTAAGAAAAGGAGTTAGTCCTGTAATAGCAACGACTATTATAATAGCAATTACATTAGTAGTAGGATTGGCTGTCTGGAGCTTTGTTAATAGTGAGGCAGCAGCTGCATCTGGTGCAACTGGACAAGCTACAGCGAGTTATGTGAATCAACTCAGAGAGAAGTTTGTAATAACCAATGTAGCCTTTAACTCCAATGGCACGATTACAATTTGGTTTTATAATAACGGAGCAGTAAACACTCAAATAAAGGAGATATACATAGGCACATCTCCTAACTATATGATAAAGGTTCCATCGGGTACATCAGGTAATTTTACTCGTCCCTTACCAACACTCGTAGTTGGGAGTAGTGGTTACACGACTTTCACTCATAGAACAAATTCAGGGAATATATATTACATAAAGGCAGTTGGTCAATTTGGTAATATTGCATTGTATTATCAGAAGGCGTGATGAGAATGAAAAGATATAAAGAATGGAGTAGAAGAAAGAAAGGCGTTTCTGGTATAATTGCAGCAACTTTTCTATTCGCTATGATATTCACTACTGGTTTTGCATACTTTATGTTCGTTCAGTATAATTATCAGCTACAGCATCAGGCTGCAATAGAAAGGAATCAGATGGATTTTGATCAGAGCCTTGAGCAATTTGAAGTGGGTGGGAGTGTATCAAACAATAAACTTTATGCACAAGTTAATAACACTGGTCCAGTTGCAATCACTATCGTTCATGTTTTCTTCATAAATGGCACTACTGGTGCCTTTATTAAGGATGAACCCATCAACCCAGGAATTACTATCAACCCAGGAACCAAAGCGACTATAGGTAATGGGATTAATTACGCTAGTGGCGATATACTTATTAAAGTCTTGACGGCGAGAGGGAATATAGGTTCAGGAATTTATCCTCCCTTAACATTACCATCGTTACCAGGCTGGCCTTATGGTCCTGGGGGACCTACTGCGCCTTCTATTGTCTTCTCATATGGTTCAATGAAAACAAATCAAAGTAATCTAGCTCCAGTAGGTATATGGGGACCACCAGTAATCACACCGACAACTGCAAGAAACGGTTTCTACATTAATGCCTCATTTTTTAACAATTCACCTTACCCAATCACGATAGGAACTGGTTCATCAGTATATATGGCGGCGCAACTTCAGAAAAATCCAGCCCAACAGGCGTTTTTAGCAGGGTATTGTACCCAGACTGTTACAATTTTACCAGGGCAACTGAAGGGAATAGTGTTTAAGCTCACAATCAGTGATACTAAAGTAGATACATCAGGTACTACTTTTGAGGGTCTAGCAGGGCTTGTTGGAAATACGACAAGAACCATAGACAATCCTAGTGGGTTTTGGTCAGGATCATTGATGATGGATGGTTTAACAGTTTGGCAGAACGGTGCGTCCTTCACGAACACACCAACAAAAGTCAATAGTAATACAGCACAAAGTTTCACATTGACAGTGACTAATAGAGGAGACACATATGATGGAAACAAAATAAATAAAGTTGTACTTGTGGTAAATTCTAGCTTTTCAGGAGTCGCTGCTGGTACTCCACCGACTGGATGGATCAAAAGCGTGACAGGAAATACCATAACATGGACTGCTATTAGTAGTTCTTATTACATCCCTGTCGGTAGTTCAAAATCATTCACTTGGAATGCTACCGCACCAATAGTTAGTTCAGATACAGTTTACTTGCAAACTTGTTATGCCTACTTTGATGGTTCATCTGAACCAAGAATAGTGACAGGAGGGTTTGGAACGGTAGTTACCACATAAATTATATTCTATACCCCCAGACACCAATCTCAATAGTTACAAATACCTTCGATAAAGGTTTGCATAAGTTAATACCAAATGATAGGGCTTAACAACTCTTTAAAGAGATTCAGGCAAACCCTTTTACTTTCAAGGAGTTAAGGTGGGAATCTTAAAGGATTAAGAAGTGCAAAGGTTTGGGGATTATTTTCGCTATAAATAATAATGAGAAAATCTTATTCTTAACTACCGTTAACTCCTTTATTCGCTCTCTAATTCGAATTCTATCATCTTTAGATAGCTTATCTATCTGCCTCTTTGTGCTCTTGCTAAATGCTATGATACTCCTTAAGAAGATAAAAGAAAATAAAACCGAACTGCTTTTATCTTCATCAGAATAGATAATAAATGGTTTGAAAATTAATAAGAATCTGCTGAATGAAAAGTTTGTTGAGAATTTCCATTACTTCTGATGATTATGAAATTCGCCTTATATTAAGCATTATGTCTTAGTTGTCATATTAAAATGTCATAGCAGTAATGTTTAAATGTTAAACATTTCAAAACTATATAGTTTTGGGATATGCCTAAGAAGATCAAAAAAGAAAGAGCTATAGAATCAGGACCTTTGGAGAGGTTGTTCAACGGTTCGTCTGTAGCAAAGATTCTAGACTTTTTAACTATTTTCAAAGAATGGGACTACTCAGTTTCGGATATAGCAAAGAATTCAGGGGTATCCTTCAGAACTGTATTAAGAGAATTACCAAAGTTGGAAGAAAAAGGATTGTTAAAGATGACAAGAAGGGTAGGAAGGGCTAAGCTCTATAAGCTCAATATAGATAGTGAGGTTGGACTTGCTCTGGAGAAATTCGCCCTGAAATTGGCGGGGATTGAAGCAGAGAAGATAGCATTGAAAGAGATCAAAAAAGAGACTATTGAAGCTAAAGCATGATAAAAGTGGAGAATTTTGATTAATTTATGAGGACTTAATGGCGAAATTTTAGGCAGGAGTGTTAATAGGTTAATATATTAATCCCTGAAATCCTAGTGAAGTGAGCTACATTCCTCGTAACAATTGTATGGCAATCGTTTTCCAGCATGCAGCCAGCTATTAAAGCATCTCTCCTTATTTGATGTGCCTTTTCCTACTGCTGACTTTACATTTCTTAGCAAGTCTACAAAAAAGTTGTGTCTAAGCAGACCTTTTGACCTGCCATCTCGACCAAGCCTCTTCTATGATCTTGAAGAAATCCTCAGCCTCTTTATCATCCATATCCCCATTTACCAGCATGTTTGAGAATATTTCCCTTAGCTTGCTCAATCTGATGATAATGTCTGTGAAGGGTTCTTTCTCTCCTTTCAATCTTTTCTGAGCAAAGTTCCTATAGTTAGATAATTTTTTACTTAATAGCCTAAAAGGTTAGAATAATGCTTATATCCTATAACTTTAAAAATCATTTATAAATTGGCAAAAATAGGAAAAAACAAGGATTCTAAGGATCAAGTGCTTCTTTTCGAGCCTATAGTTGCGAAGCCCGTACCTTTAGGAATACCTGTAATAGAGAAATATCCTTTGAAGGAGCCTTTCGTGCATGCAATAATTGCTGAAGACCCAGTGAAAAGAACTCCAATATACCTTTTAGATGAATTAAGTTTAAATGATGAAGAGAAAAAGGTTTACAGTGATATTATAAACATACTTCAAATAGAACTAAAGGTGCCAAGAAGTGAAATCGATCCTAAAGAGTACTTTGAAGAGCATGCAAAAAGAACTATTGAGAAATATAAGCTCAGCTTAGGAAAGATAGCTAATGTCTCATGGTCAAAGATTCTATATTTTGCTGAGAGGGATATGATAGGCTACGGTCCTATCGATCCTTTTATGCTCGATCCTAATATTGAAGACATATCTATAGATGGAGTAGGTAAGCCAGCCTTTGTTTGGCATAGAAAGTATGAAAGCCTTGAGACAAATTTAGTATTTGATGATGACATGGAACTTGACGATACAATAATAAGGCTTATTCATCTTGCAGGGAAGCATATTTCTACTGCTTATCCTGTAGTTGATGCAACGCTACCAGGTAGGCATAGATTGGCAGCAACTTTTAGGCGTGAAGTATCTCCTCAAGGTAGCACTTTATCGATAAGAAAGTTTCGCGAAGACCCCATTACAATAATAGATATGCTGAATTTTGGCACTCTCGATTATAAGATTGCTAGCTATCTTTGGATGCTTATGGAGAATCGCTCCTCAACTATTGTAGTTGGAGCAACTGCTAGCGGAAAGACTACCACTTTGAATTCTTTGCTAACAATGGTCAGACCGAATTTGAAGATAGTAACTATTGAGGAAGTTCAAGAGATAAACATACCACATCAGAACTGGATACCCTTAGTATCAAGACCGAGCTATGGATTTGGTGCGGAAAGAATAGGAGAAATAACATTGTATGATCTTGTAAAGGCATCTTTAAGAATGAGACCAGACGTTCTAGTTGTTGGAGAGGTTCGTGGAGAAGAAGCCTTTGTCTTGTTCCAGGCTATAAGTACAGGTCATGGTGGTATGTGCACACTTCATGCTGATGATGTTTATTCAGCCATGCAAAGATTGACTTCAAAACCTATGGATGTGTCTCCTTCCTACATACCTTTCCTAGATTTGGTAGTCTCTACTCGCAGAGTGGCAATACCTATGGCTGAAAGTGGTTTCCTTAAAGTTGCTCGTCGTGTCATATCAGTGGATGAAGTTATGGAGTATGGCAAGTATATTAGAGTCTTTGAATGGGCGCCTTCTAACGATTCATTCGTTACTCATCGTCTTGAAGACAGTTACAAATTAAAGAAGCTGGCAAGAGATAAAGGGATGAGCATAGATGAAGTCTTAGAAGAGCTTGATAGAAGAATGGTGATACTCGATTGGCTAAGAAAGAGAGGCATTAGAAACTATAAGGACATAGGAACAGTTTTTGAGCAGTACCATAACAACCCGAAAGGTGTTTTTGAGAAAATTGAAAAACAAATCGAACCCATTATCAAATAAATCAAAATCAGATGTTTTTAAGGTAACCCTCACAGATAAGTTTACAGCCTTTATCTTCAGACTTTTGAGAAGACCTTCTATCTGGTTCAGCAAAAATATGCCACAGTTAAGAGATGATATACAAAAGTCAAACTTTGCAATTACACCAGAAGCTCACATCTCTCTAGTCTTGTTCTTTACAATAATCGGCATGATTCCAACAATTCTAGGAGTTTATGTAATCTTTGCATATAAATCCATTATTGGCATTTTTCTTCTTCCTATCGCACCGATAGCATTCGCATTGGGATTGATGGCACCTAAGTTGAGCCAGTCTTCAAGGGCAAGTGCAATAGACAATGAGCTACCTTTCGTAATAGGTTATATAACTACATTAGCTGGCGGTGGCATTTCTCCTCTTGTAACTCTTGAGAGATTAAGTAATGTCGATCTATATCCTGCAATAGCAAAAGAGGCAAAGCGAATATTGATGGATATAAATGTATTTGGTATGGACCCTGTATCTGCTTTAGATAAAGCTGCTAGATACAACCCTAACAAAGCTTTATCAGACTTTCTTGGAGGATACACATCAATACTAAAGACAGGAGGAGACATTGTGAGTTTTATGGAGTCCAAGCTTAGAGACATATTTGCATATAGAACCATAAAGATGAAGAGTGCAGCGGAGCTCATAGGAACCTTCGCAGAAGCATACATTTCCATTGCAGTCATCCTTGGCATATCTTTCTTTGTTCTTTTTGCTGTGCAAGCCCTTCTGGGTCAAGGAGGTGGAGCAAGCTTGACTAGCGTTGTAATCTTCTCAGTTATCTTCATTCCTCTTGTTTCAGCGTTATTCATATTCATGGTTCATAGTATTCAACCCAAAGAGCCCTTCACTTACTTTAAACCATACTTGGTCTTCTCATTCAGCTCAATAGCAATCCCATTAATGTTTCTTATACCTCAAATATCTTTCTACACAAGGCTTGGTTTAGGATTGTTAGTAGCAATAATACCAGCAGCCATAATCCACCAACGTGATGCATCTCATAGAAAATCTGTGGAGAACGTGTTGCCAAGCTTCTTACGTGATATAGCAGAGATTAGAAAGACTGGATTAGCTCCAGAGAGATGCATAGAACAGCTTGCCAACAGAAGGTATGGCGAATTAACAAAATACATAAAGACCATGTCAGCTCAACTTTCATGGGGTGTACCTTTGCGTAAGGTTATGATCAACTTTTCAAAATCTGTCAGAAGCTGGCTCGTAAGGGCTGTTGCATTTATACTTTTAGAAGTTGTGGATGTTGGAGGAGGAACTGTGAAGATGTTTGGAAGCTTAGCCGACTTCAGCCAAAAGATGAGTGAAATTGAAAAGGAGAAGAAGGCTACTCTAAGACCATATATATTCATACCTTACTTTGGCGCTGTTATGGTCGTTGCTACAACTATTATGATGATCTATTTTGTTACCATGCCTTTGACTGGTTCATCTGTAGGATTTTATGTAGGCGTGGATCTTAAATTGGCAATAGATGTATTGCTCAGTGGTGCTATTCTTGAAGCATGGATAATGGGCTTCGTTGCAGGCAAGATGGGTGAAGGAAGTGTTGCAGCTGGATTTAAACATGCGGGAGCTCTTGTTATCATAAGCTTGGTCTCTATATATCTTACCCGTATATTCCTCCCTGGATCGCCGGTCTAGTTGCTATCGAATTTTCCCATAAAGTTGAAGATAGAGAAGAAAAAGATGTTGACACCATGGTGTCGAAACCAACTTCTTAGTCATCTTTCTGGATAGTATTAATAGTTTTTACTGCAGAGCGATTACTAATAGGTTCATTAAGATCAATAGTCAGAAGCCTAGGGCAGATAACAAGGTACTGCGGTATGATAGCCGAAGTCACCATAAACAGAGTGATGGCGCAAGCTAACTAAATCCGCACGTTTGAAGAATTAAGCTAGTAACGATTTCGAATTATCATCGGTCTTCTTTTAGAATGTGTCCATTGGCGACATTTTTAAAATATCAAACTCGATATCAAACTTGATATATCCATGTCAAAAAGGCATCCGTAAGATATATATGACATTAAGCTCGAGTTGTATCAGATATGAATCTGCTTACTATCGAAGATTTAAATTTAGAGAACAAAACTGTCTTCTTGAGAGTTGATATAAATACGCCGATTGATCCTCAGACTGGAAAACTGATAGAGATAGAAAGGATAAAAGAAGTTGCTACTACAGTGCGGGATCTATGCTTTGCTAAAGTTGTAGTAGCGTCTCATCAAGGACGAGTTGGAAGGTATGATTACATACCCCTAGATCAACATGCCAACGCGTTAAGCAACGTTCTAGGAAAAGAGGTAAAGTTCATAGATGATGTTTTCGGTCCAAAAGCAAGGGAAGAGATAGCAAATTTGAAGAAGGGAGAAGTACTGCTTTTGGATAATTTGCGCTTCGTTGCTGAAGAAAACATGGAATATGAGCCTGAGCAAGCATCGAAGACTGTTTTTGTGCAACGCCTTTACAAATTATTCGATGCATGTGTATTGGATGCTTTTCCTACGGCTCATAGGGCACATCCTTCTATAGTAGGCTTTTCTTATCTTCTACCTACCTGTGGAGGAAGGCTTGTAGTGAAGGAACTAAAAGCATTAAATAGGATCACTACCGCTGCAAAAGGACCTTATACTACCGTGCTTGGTGGCTCAAAAGTTACAGACAGGATAGAGGCTATAGAAGCACTGATCAGCAATAATCGTGCTGACAAAGTTTTGCTTTCTGGCTTAATAGCAAACGTCTTTTTCAAAGCTGCAAACAAGATCAATTACAAACTTGGAATAAACAATGAAGACGAAATCGTTGAATGTGCTAGATCTCTTTTGGCCAAGTATCCTCAAGTATTTGAGCTTCCTCAAGACGTTGCTGTAGAGCGTGGTGGGGAGAGGAAGGAGATAAGCATCGATGAACTAGATAAAAACGATGCTATCCTTGACATAGGGTCGAGAACCATAGATGCTTATTCAAGGATAATACGTAGTTCTGGAACTATATTTATGAGTGGACCTGCTGGTGTCTTTGAGAAGAAAGGTTTTGAAAATGGAACTGAAGGACTTCTAAGGGCTATGGCATCGTCCTTTGGCACAACGATTGTTAGCGGGGGGCATTTGACGACAGCCCTACAGAGGTTTGGAATAAAGGAATGGATAGATCATGTAAGCACTTCTGGAGGCGCGTTGGTCCTTTATTTGGCCGGTAAACGTTTACCTCTTATAGAAGCTCTTGAAAGATCTGCAATGAGGGTTAAGAAATGATCAGAGTAGGTATAAACGGATATGGCGTTATAGGAAGAAGAATCGCGGATGCTATAGTACTCCAGCCAGATATGGTTCTAGCAGGCGTGGTCAAAGTAAAGCCAGATTATAAGGCTCGTATAGCTGTGGAGAAAAAGTACAACCTATATGCAACTGATGAAAAATCCTTAAAGAATTTCTTCGAAGCCGGTTTGAGTCCAAAGGGAATGTTGAGAGATTTGCTAAGAGAAGTGGATGTAATTGTGGATGCTAGCCCTGAAGGCATCGGTGCCCAGAACAACCAAATCTATCAAGAATTTCATAAGAAAGCAATATTTGAGGGAGGAGAAGAGCACGAACTTACAGGATTATCTTTTGTTGCCCAGTGTAATTTTGATGAGGCAAAGGGCAAGAAGTCTCTAAGGGTTGTCTCATGTAATACCACTGCCTTGTGTCGTGTACTTGGTTCTTTGGATAAATCATTCAGAATAAAAAGGGCGAGGGCTGTCATAGCGAGAAGGGCTGCAGATCCTGATGAAACCAGCAAGGGACCCATAGATGCTGTCGTCTTAGATCCTGTAAATTTACCATCTCACCATGGACCAGATGTGCGAACAGTTCTACCTCATATAGATATTGTCACGATGGCACTAAAGATACCGACTACTCACATGCATTTGCACTCCCTTATAGTGTCTGTGAAGGAGAAAGTGAGTGAGAATATGGTAATAGATGCATTGAAAGAAACCACTAGAGTTCTCTTGATAAATAGCAAAGATGGTATAAAGTCTACTGCTCATATAATGGATTTTGCTAGAGAACTTGGAAGACCACGTAGCGACTTATATGAAGCGGCGATATGGGCTGATTCCATCAAAGTCATAGAAGATGAAATTTACTTCTACATGGGCGTGCATCAGGAAGCCATAGTCATACCTGAGAATATAGATGCCGTAAGGGCTTTAACGGGCAGATATTCAAAGGAAGAGTCCATCAAACTAACCAACAAGATGCTTGGAATAACACAATGATTTCTATAAGATTTCATCCATGCTTCCAGAACGGTAGCCTTGTAAATCCAAAGTGACATAATTAAAGCCTAGAGACTTCAACTTTTCAGCTATTTTATCCATCAAATCTTCATCGTAAAGAAGCCTTCTCTCATCCTTTCCTACCTCGATTCGAGCAATACCATTATGATCTCTAACACGAACCTGTTTTGCGCCTAAAAGATCAATTATGTATCTTTCAGCTTCAGCAACTCTTAAAATGCCTTTGTAAGTTATTTTTTGCCAGTATGGAAACCTTGATGCGAGACAAGCCATAGAGGGCTTATCAGAATTTGGAAGATTCAAGTGCCTTGCCATCTCTCTCACCTCTCTCTTCGATACGCCAATTAGAGCTAGAGGGCTGTAAACGCCTTCTTCCTTCAAAGCTAAAGCTCCTGGTCTATGTCCCTTAAGGTCATCAGCATTCGTGCCATCCACAATTACGCTTATCCCTTCATCCTTTGCTACCTTTTTAAATATGGTAATGAGCTCTTTCTTACAGTGGTAGCATCTATTTGGAGGATTTTCAGAGATACGAGAATTTGCCAGCTCATCAACGTTAACTATCAAATGCCTTACACCTATGGATTCAGCTATTCTTTTTGAGTTTTGAAGTTCCCAAGGAGGCAAGGTTATGGAGTTTGCTGTTACTGCTATTACATTATCATTCAAGATGATTCTAGCCATCGCTGTAACTAGAGAGCTATCTATGCCACCTGAAAAGGCTACTAGAACTCTTTCCTTATCCTTGAAGAAATCCAAAAGCTCTTCAAACTTTTTCTGTGTTGTTGAACTTAATGCCATTTATGTAATAATCAATTCATTAGAAGATTAACTTTTCGTCCCTTCAAAAATAATCTTTCTTGCCCTTTCTTCTGCGAGAGCAAGGATTTCTCTTAATGGTAAGCCAAGTTCTTCAGCTATCTTTTTTGCATCCTCATACTCAGGTTTTATTTTGACAATTTTCCCCTTGTTATCCTTAGCAACCTTTATTCTGACACTCTTTTCTGTCCCATTGAACCTTACTTTAATATTGAAGGATTCCCTCAATAAAATATGCCTTTTGCAAGGTATGATTCTCGCCCCTAAAGTGCCCGTTTCTTCCATAAGAATTCTTGATAGATGTTCAACATTATCATGATCTGATATGATTTGGATTATCTGCCCAGGCCTATTCCCTTTTGTATAGATAGGGATTATTGAGACGCTTCTGGCGCCTTCTCTCATCAACTTATCCAAAGCATGACCTATAACTTCCCCTGTCACATCATCGACATTAGTCTCTATCAAAGATACTTCATCAGAAAAAAATTCTGAAGTATTTTTGCCTAAAGTCATGCGTAAAATATTTGGAAACTCTTCAAAATCCTTGCTTCCTGCACCATATCCTACAACGGATGGCTTGATTAAAGGGAAATGATTTATTGGTTCTGCTACGTTGACCAATATAGATGCTCCTGTCGGCGTGCAAAGTTCAGCGTTTATGGGTCCACCTATCATAGCGAAATTTTTTGACCTAAGTATTTCAACGACTGCTGGTGAAGGACTGGATAGAGTTCCTTCTTGCGTTTTGAAAGTTCCACCTCCAACTGCTATTGGAGTTGAATAGATTCTTGTGTTCTTAAATAATCCTAAACTCTCTAAGCAAAAGGCTGTGCCGATGATATCCACTACTGTATCAACAGATCCTAATTCATGTAGGTGAACATCTTGCGTATTTTCTCCATGTATTTTTGCTTCAGCATTTGTCAAGGTATCAAAAACGTTCAGTGCAAAGTTTTTTGCTTCATCTTGTAAATTTAGATCATCTATGCATCTTATGATAGCTTCTTTAACATCTCTTCCTTTTCTATACTCATAATCTTCTTCGGCTTTAACTTCGACTCTTTTCGCTCTAAATCCTTTTCTTTTAACATCTCTTATTTCAATCTGTAAGCTCTTGATCCTTTTTAGATATTTTTTTGATACGCTCACAGCGTCTCTGAATTTTTCATTATCTATGCCAAGATCGATTAATGCTCCTAATATCATATCTCCAGAGATTCCAGCAGCTTGGCAATCTATTACTAATATGCGCTCTTGAACCATATACACTAAGAAGGATATCAATTAGTTTAAGCTTTACTCGATTTAGGAAAAAGATAATTATGGCGAAATATTGGCAAGGGATAGATGAGGAAGATTTTAGAAAGGCTTGCGAAAGGAGAAATGTCCATAGATGAAGCAGAAGAATTGCTGAAGTTATCCGCTATAGAAAAAGTAAGCAATATAGCAAAAGTCGATATTGGGAGAGAGTTTAGAAAGGGGATTCCAGAGATAATATTAGCATCTGGAAAAGCACCAAAAGAGACAGCTAGGATTGCTCTTCATGTAATGAAAAAAAGAGGAAGAGCCATAATAAGCAAGGCTGATGATAAATGCATCAAAGCCGTAAAGGCAATAGTGAAATCTGATGCTGATCTGTTCATAAATAAACGCTCAGGGCTAGTCGTAATAAAGAAAAAGGATTTCAAGCTGGAGAAGATAGGGGGAAGAATTGGGATAATAACTGCAGGCACATCAGATATACCAATAGCAGAGGAAGCAAAAATAATTGCTGAGGAGATGGGCTGTGATGTATTCACCGCTTACGATGTTGGTGTTGCTGGAATCCATAGGCTCTTTCGCCCTTTAAAGAATATGCTAAAGGAAGATGTTGATGCCATTATAGTAGTTGCAGGCATGGAAGGGGCACTACCAACGTTGGTATCTGGTCTTGTTGATATCCCTGTCATAGGAGTGCCAACATCTCTGAGCTTTGGATTTGGAGAAAAGGGAATTAGTGCATTGATGGCTATGCTACAAGCATGCCCTCTTGGATTGTCTGTTGTAAACATAGATAACGGAGTTGCTGCAGGAGCTTTCGCTGCTTTAATCGCTAACAGAGTAGCAAGTAAGAGGATTAAGAGTTAACCTTCAAACCCAGCGTAAGTTCGGCTTCACATTTTTTAAGATCTTGACTTTTGATAGAACTGATTCTCTTATTTCATCTAAGCTCTTGAATTTACGGACTATCTTCCCATTCTTTATCAGATCGCTCAATAATGGATAGTACCCTCTAGGCTTTGGATTCTTATAGAAGGTTACTATGTCATCAAACCTATCATGTGCTCTATAGACTTCTTTCTTACCAGCTATGTCCCCTCTTTTAGCTCTGAATATGTCTCTGCCATCAATCTTTAACTCTATTATCTTTGCACTAAAATCAAAGGTAGGCGCGTTGCTAACACCTGTGCCAACGCCAAAGCCATCAACAAGGTCTCTTAGCTCAAGTATGGCGTCCTCATCTAAACCTCCTGATACGAATATCTTGACCTTTTCTGCTCCTCTTATCTTAAGCTCCCACTTTACCTCCTCTATTATCTTCCTCCAATTGCCCCTCCTTGAGCGAGGAGTGTCTAGCCTTATACCATACAATTTCTCTCCCAAGGTTTCTAATGCCATTATCGCTTCAGTCTTCTCATCAGAAAAAGTGTCCACTAATGCTATTCGAGGAATTTCCTTTGGCATGATTTCATCAAAAGATTTCCACGCTATCTTTTGATCTCCAAAGCATTGAATCAAAGCATGAGGCATAGTGCCGACAGGCTTTTTTCCCATCATCTTTGCTCCTAGAACGTTAGAAACATTGTCAAAGCCTCCTATGTAAGTTGCCCTCTCAATCATTGGTGCCAAAGCGGGATGAGACCTTCTAGTTCCAAAGCTGAAGACTACCTTATCTCCTGCGCACATCTTTACTCTAGCGGCCTTTGACGATATTCCCGATGACATACAAATCAGTCCAAGCATAGGGTTTTCATACTTTGCGAAGTCCCTATACTTGCCCTCAATCTGAATCACAGGCTCATAAATGATCGAGTTTGGAGAAACCAAGAATATCTCACCTTCTTCCATGGCTCTTACATTCAGAGGCAAACCTTCTAAGAGTTTGGCTACCTCATAAATTCCACTAACTACTCCCCAGCCATCGGGATATGGCAGATTTCTCAAATAAACCTCCATGATTACCTTTGGATCTAATCCTTTTTTCTCTAGGATTTGGAGAGTATATACGAAATAGACATCCGTAGTCTCTGCATTTCTTATTTCATCCTCGCTAGCAAGCCAAAAGGTTCTATCCGGAAGGTCTCTCATTTCCTTGCCTGAGCTCATACAATCCATCAGAAACAAACTAGATTTAAGTTTGGTGTTACAATCAATATTTTGCAACCATTTATTTAATAAATGAAAAATTTGCCTTCTAATCTGTAGTCAAGAGATGAAGCAAGGGTCTTTATTATTCTTGCTTACGAGCTTTTAGAACTATGGTTGAAACATTCTTATCGTTCACAAAAGGCGGGATTTTGCCTTCCATGAACATCCCATAAATTTCATTCGGATTTTCATTCATAAGCCTTAAGAAGGCTGACCATGTTACTACGCTCTTTGCCATATAATGTGAATTTGATTTTATCACCATAAGAATTCTTCCTTTCTTTGAGAATCTGGCAGCTTCAGGCACTACGGTAATCCTTTTCAAATGTGTAGCCTTCGCTTGAAAACCGTCTGCTTTAGGGATCTTCGCTCTTGTTAGAGCCACTACGTATACAGCGTCTTTATAGTCGGGGCAAACGAGCCAGTATTTATCCCCTTTTATCGCTGAGATCAAATCTTCTACTTCTCTTCTTGAGCAGTCTGGATACATTTTCTTGAAGTGGGCAAAAAGATTCGATCTACTCAATTCATTCACATCTAGAAAGATGACTCTCTCTAATTAGTTATCGGTATTTCTTTCAGGCTAGCTTTTAGATCTTAAATACCAGTTTAAGAGTTAGGATCCAAGCTGCTGAAAAGATCACAAAGGGAAGTAGACTGATTATGGCTGCATCATATTCGTTAGTTCCTAGTCCAATCATAATGCTGAAGGTTGTAAGAGCCAAAAAGAAAGCTGCCAACAATCCTATCCCATAAGCCAAAGCCTTTGACGCTTTACTCAAACCCTTGCCCCCTCTCTGATCACAGTCAGTCTATTTATCCTTTATGAAAGACTTCTTATCTTTCATTGGCTTAAGTCTACCTATGTGAATAGCACACGATTTGCACAAACCATGATGAAAATAGCAATCTTTGCATATAGAACGACCACATCTTCTACAAACTGCTACCGAAACTCTTCTACCACAACTTGAGCAAAGGATCAAAGATTTCCTCTTGACTTTATCTTCTCTATGACAAGCTCAGCTACCTTTTTCCCTGATAGCAGCATCCCACCAAAGATAGGACCCATCCTTGGCGTCTGATGAAGAGAGGCCACTGCCATACCTGCAACGTAAAGACCAGGGCAAACCTCTCCAGTATTTTCAACTATCAACTTCTCAGCCAGATCTACCCACATAGACTTCTCGCCAGGAACCATTATGTTAAGCTCTGGTATTTTACGTGACGCTACAGCTAAAACTTCAGCATCATGACCAGTGCAGTCTATGACTGCCTTTGATTTGATAGGAAGGGGATCAACGTGAAGCCCAGACATAGAAACAGATGTCCATTGAACAACTGCACCCACTATCTTTAGTGGTGAACTTCTGAAAATCAAATCGTCGACAACTACCCCAAGAATTATCTTTGCTCCAGCATCTATTGCTCCTGCTGCCAATTTTGCCATCATGGCTGCTGTATCTGTAACGTATACATTATCACCGACAGGTTCCAATCTACAACCAAATTCCTTCAGTATGTCATCAGCAGGCCTTTCTATCACCAATTTATGCAAACTCATGCCACCCCCTCCTATGCCTCCTCCAAAGGATAACCTTCTTTCTAGAACTAGTGTTTTAAGACCACTTTTTGCGAGATAGATCGATGCTGTTAATCCAGCAGGACCAGCGCCCACAACTATTACATCACACTCCGAGAATTCTATCCAGTCATCAGCAGCCTTCTTTATGATAGCTCTTGTGATAAAGGTTTCATCCACAGGTTTGATTTCCTCCTTCAATTTTGTACCTCGAAATTCATATAAGCAACTTATTAACTTTAAGATTTACAAAGTTGAGATGTCAGGTTTGTGGTCGAATAATATCTGGGAAGCCCATCACTAGGCATACCTGTTGTGTCAACAAGCTCTACATATTCTGTTCAGAAGAATGTATGAGGAGATGGGCTCAGGATTGGTTAGAGCGTCAAGAGCAGATCAAGGTTAGAAAAACGCAAGTCAATCTAAAAGTTTAACATCTGCAAAAACTATAAAATTTGAACTCATTAATTGTATACAAACTAAGAGTAAGAGTAGAATTAATATTTAACTTACGACAAATGACAATAGATGGCAGACTTCCTTCGGATAATGGAAAAAATACCAAAAGTAAAGTATGTTGACTTTAAGACGATAGAGTATAAAGAAACTCAGTTAGCTTTTAGACCAGAGTCTTCGGATGTCTTTGAGAACCAATCAGAAAAGATTGTCTGTCGCATTATCGACGAAGGTTACGGTGTGGCTAGCGCAAGTAAGATCGACACTCAGAGTGCAAAAATGGTATCTGATTTGGCTTTGAAACAGGCTAGATTAGCAGAAAGAGAAGTGAATCTATTGCCAGTAAACCCTGAAGTAGGGGAGGTTGAATATAGAGAAAAGAAGGAGTTTGATGTAGAGGAAGCTAACGAAATTCTTGCAAGCCTTAGGAATGAACTTAAGGTAAAATTAGGGGCTTTGTATGTGAGGTCAGAATTAGTGTTGTCACATTATCATATCGATTCTACTTTAGTCACTTCAGAGGGTACCGACATTAGAGAGAGTTCTTCCCTCACCGATCTTACCATTTATCTCATTATTAGAGATATCCTTCAGGGCTTTGCAAGCCGCATATTAGGAGGTAAAGGAGGGTTAGAAGTTTTGGAGGGACGAGATTGGGATTACATTCTTAATGAATTAGTCTCTAGAGCGAAAGATATGTTGAAGGCGAAACTTCTGTCACCTCTTGAGAGAGGAAAAAGTTTCAAAGTAATACTTGATAGCGAGACTGCTGGTGCTTTTGCCCATGAAGTGGCCCATATGCTTGAGGCAGATACATTTCAGGGAAAATTCTTCCATGGTCTAGACGTTTATGAAGACTTTGTCTTAGAGGATAATCCTACCATCCCTGGAGCCTATGGATCTTTCACATGGGATGATGAAGGCGTTAGAGGAACAAGAAAGACTCTCATTAAGAAGGGCGAGATAGGATTATTACATACGAGGCTGACTGCAAAGGATGATGAGAAGCCTGGAAATGCCCATGGTATCACCCATATACCACGCCCTACCGTAAGCAATGTGTATATAAGACCTTCTGACTGGAGTCTAAAAGAGATGTTTGAGGATACGAAGAACGGGATATACGTGAAAGGTTTGGTCAAGGCTGAAGTTGATACTTTAGATGGAAAATTTGAGCTTGTTCCTGAAATAGCGTACCTTATTCGTGACAAGAAATTGGATGAGCCTATTAAGCAATTAAAAGTAGTAGACAATATCAGAAGCGCCATTCAAAGAGTTGATGCCATAGGCAAGTTAGCTACTTTGCGCCCAAACGTAGAGAAAGGTTTCTGCATCTCTGAAGGTGCCCCCCACATAAGAATCAGCGGCATACGTTGCTTCTGACTAAAATTTGGCTTTTCTGTAGTCATTTTAGGATTCAACGCTTTTTGGCAACTTTGACATATTTTCATTCAAGCGTGAAAACATCATGCAAATATGAAAACTTGATTTTATCCATGCATGGAGTTGAGGAAAGATAAGTAATTTAGAGGATTCATTATGTTAATCCTTATATTTTAAGGTCTTGAATAGTGCTATGGGTAAATTAGGTGGGTAAAGCCGAGTTCATAATGCCAAGCTTGAACGATATAGATAGGATGCTATCCAAGCTTACTGTAATGATAAAAAAAAGTGGATTTGAACCAGACATTCTCATAGGTGTCTCAAGAGGAGGTCTTATACCAGTAGCCATTTTATCTGACAAGCTTGGTGTGGAAAGCGAAATAGTAGGAGTAAAATATTATCGTGGCGTTAAAGAGACAAAAGACAGACCAGAAATTACACAGCCAATTTTATCTAACCTAGGTGGGAAAAAAGTACTAATTGTCGATGACGTTGCAGACTTAGGTCATAGTTTACAATTGGTGAAAAATTATGTTCGAGAAAAGGGTGCGAAAGAAGCGAGAATCTGTACACTTCATTACAAGCCATGGTCTGTTGTTAAGCCTGAATATTTTGTTGAAAAGACAGAAGCATGGATCATCTACCCATGGGAGGTAAAAGAGACTCTGACAAACCTTTTTACAAACTTAAAAGAGAAGAGCTTGACAGATTCTGAAGCTAAAGAAGAAATAGAGAAAAAGGGAATTCCAAAGCGGTTTGTTGAAGAATTTCTGTAAGAAGATGACCCTTTATTTAAATCATTTTTAGCGCAGCGATTAGATTTTTAAGTAAGAACGAATTCCTATAAAACATACAGATTTCATTATGTCTAATGGTTCCTTAATACTTTAATACCATTAGTCAATGATTATTTTGTTCTAACCATGGAAACATCAAAGTTAAGACCAGTTCAAGATATAGAACTTAAGAAACCTTTTTCTGTGAAGTCAATAATAGATGAAATGAGAAATTCTGGAGGATTTGTAGGGAGGCATCTTGCAGAAGGAATCGATATTTTAACAGATATGATGAAGAATGAGTCATGCACAAAATTCTTGAGCTTTCCAGCAGCTCCCGTTGCTACAGGATTAAGAGGCATATTGAGAGACCTTATTAGACTTAAACTGTTCAATGTGATAATAACCACTTGTGGAACCTTGGATCACGATTTAGCCCGTTCATGGGGGAAATATTACGAAGGGAGCTTTGGATTAGATGACAAAAAGCTATTCAGAAAAGGTTTTCACAGGCTCGGTAACGTAATCATACCACGTGAAGTTTATGGTCCTATGTTAGAAAAAAAACTTCAGCCTTTCTTCAAAAAGCTATATAATGAGGGCAAAAGGGAGCTATCTTCTAATGAGTTATGTAAAAGACTTGGGGAGTTTGTAGATAATGAGCATTCAATTCTCTATTGGGCTTATAAGAATGATATACCTATGATCATACCAGGATTGACAGACGGTGCCATTGGGAGCCAGATATGGCTATTCTCACAAACTCATAAAGACTTCAAAATAGACTTGCTCAAAGATGAACAACTTCTCTCAGATATAGTGTTTGATGCAAAGTCAACAGGAGCTCTAATGATAGGAGGAGGAATCTCGAAGCATCACGTTTTGTGGTGGAATCAGTTTAGAGAAGGATTAGATTATGCAGTTTACATAACTACGGCTGTTGAGTATGATGGTAGCCTTAGTGGAGCATTGATCAAAGAAGCAATTTCATGGGGAAAAGTCAAAACCAAAGCTAAACAAGTTACGATTCACGGTGAAGCAACGGCTTTACTTCCTTTTATAATAGCAGCCCTTATGGATAAAATTGGAATCTAAATTGCTACGAGAGTTATGGTCCTGGTCACGCCTTCTGTTCGGCGAATTCTAGAAATCAGGGCATTAAGCTTCTCTTGGCTTGGAACTTCTACTATGAATACCCCGTCATATTCCCCATAGACCATAAAACCGTCTTTTATGCCCTCATACTTCTTTATTTCCCTTATTACCCTGTCTTCTATGCCCATTACCAATCCTGTAAGTATCACGGCTTTTATCTGAGCCAAGACCACCGCCTAAAGACTCCAATCTGTTGTATAAAAAAATATAGGTAAGAATAAAGAATATTACATTTTTGGAGGTCTCTTGCTATACCATAATGCTATGAATATGACTGCTAGAGCGGGAATGGATATGCTTAAGTTAACAAGCCAGTTCTCCTTATAAGTTAACACAATAGGCACTATTAGCAACGTTATCAAGTTGATGACCTTTAGCATAGGGTTCAAGGCTGGTCCTGCTGTATCCTTCAATGGATCCCCGACTGTATCTCCTACTACACTGGCTTTGTGCGCATCAGAGCCTTTGCCACCCAAAAGTCCGTCCTCTATAGATTTTTTGGCGTTGTCCCATGCCCCACCAGATGTGGCCATATATACAGCAAGCAGTTGTCCAGAAAGTATGGCGCCCGCCAAATAGCCACCTAACGCATACTCGTGAAGAAGGAATCCTATGACTATCGGTATCAATAGTGCTATTACACCGAGTGTGAGTAGCTCCTTCTGGGCAGCCAGGGTGCTTATGGATACACACCTACCATAATCAGGTTTGGCCTTACCTTCTAGTATCAACGGATTCTCGCCGAACTGTCTGCGCACTTCCTTAATCATTCCAAAGGCTCCCCTACTAACAGCCCTTATGGCTATGGCACTAAATAAGAAGGGTATTCCACCGCCTATCAACAATCCTACAAATACTTGTGGATCGTGAAGGGGCAAGCTTTCTATTTTAGCGACTTGGAAGTAATCGTTAAAAAGAGAGATGGCTGCAAGGACCGCGGAGCCTATGGCTATGCCTTTTGTTATTGCTTTCGTAGTGTTGCCAACTGCATCCATCTGCTCAAGTATTTCTCTAGTTTTAGGTTCAAGGTTGGCCATCTCAGATAGACCTTCAGCATTATCTACAATAGGTCCGAAGGTATCCATAGAAACGTTATTACCTGTTAGAGTAAGGAAGCCTATTCCTGCCAAAGATATACCGTATGCCACCATGGTGTAATTCGGGAAAAATAGGATAGCTGATGCAATTATAGTACCTGCAATCACAACTATGGCTGTGACCGTTGATTCATAACCGACTGCTAAACCCGATAATATTGTTGTTGCAGGCCCTGTCTGAGTAGAATCGACTATCTCTTTTACAGGCCCATGCCTCTTTGATGTGTAATAATCAGTTATGTAATTTATCAATACTGCTAGCACTATCCCAGAAAAGGTTGCAGCAGCAAACCTCAGGCCGTAAAGATAATCCCCTACATAGCCACCTATATAGTAATACGCTAGTATCACAAATCCGGTGATAGAGATTGCAGCAGCCAAATTATAGCCTCTTCTTATGGCTCTCATGGCATCTCCTACGCCACCACTTATGCTAATGAAGTATGTGCTTATTATGGTGCTGAATATCCCTACTGCTCTAACCACAAGAGGATAGACAACTCCTACTATGCTACCTGGAAAGGCCGCTAAGCCGAGTATCATAGCAGCCACAATAGAAACTTCATAAGATTCAAAGATGTCAGCAGCCATGCCTGCACAATCCCCAACGTTATCGCCAACCAAATCAGCTACAACAGCAGGATTTCTAGGATCATCTTCAGGTATTCCTTTCTCTAACTTTCCTACTATATCAGCACCAACATCAGCAGACTTCGTGTATATGCCTCCACCGACTCGCATGAACAAGGCTATGAGCGAACCTCCAAAAGCGTATCCTAATAGGACTGCATAGGCTCTTTCAGGTCCGAACAAGAGAAGTATAATGACACCGCCAAGTAACCCCAATCCATCTGTCAGCATACCTGTTATTGTGCCGCTCCTGTAGGCTATCTTCAAAGCTTCGTTGAAACTCTTTCCTGCTGCATTCGCAACCCTGACGTTACCCTTTACAGCCATAGACATGCCAATGAAACCAACTGCTCCAGAAAAGAAGGCTCCCATAAGGAAGGCTCCAGCTCTCCCTATTGCTATGTCCATGCCGCTCGCTGTTCCTGTGTAAAAAAGGAATATGACAAGAAACAGAACTGGTATGATCATACTCTTGAACTGAGTCTTCAAATAGGCGTTAGCACCCTCTCTTATCGCCTTGTTTATAGCCTTCATTTTCTCATTACCTTCTCCGTACTTGTTTATCTGTAATATTAGAAGTAGAGCATAAACCAGCCCGGCTATTGAAGAGGCAAGTACTCCATAAATGAAAACGCTCTCAAAATCCATGGTCATTATTATCGCCGATCCAAATCTATCCTTCTATGATCCATATCTAGTGAAAATGAGACCCTTTAAAAACATTATCCATAGAAACCAGTTGTTTGGTTCATTGTTATGCTAGAGCGATCTTCGCAAGACTTATAGACCTTTGTCTCCATGCTCTCTAAGGGCAGTCCATGAAAGCTGTTATATTGGCTGGAGGATATGGCAAGAGGTTAAGGCCCTTGACAACAGAAAAGCCGAAACCTCTAATAGAGATAGCTAAAAAACCCATACTGGCTATACAGTTTGAGTGGCTCAAGAATCATGGTATAAACGAAGTAATTTTATGCGTAGGATTTCTGAAAGAGAAGATCATAGAATACGTAGGAAATGGCAGAAGGTTTGGCATGAGAGTGGGATATGCGGTAGAAGAAGAACCCCTTGGTACAGGAGGAGCCTTGTTAAATAGTGAACTTCTTCTAAAAGGAGAGGAGAGGTTCGTAGTCCTTAATGGTGATGTTATAACGGATTTAGATATATCAAGATTAGTAGATCGTCTTAACAAGCCCATAGGGACCATAGCCTTAGTGCCCCTTAGGTCTACCTATGGAGTCGTTATGATAAATGATAAAGGTGAGATAACAGAGTTCAAAGAAAAGCCCATTCTAAAAGACTTTTGGATAAATGCAGGTGTCTATTGCCTTAACCATACTATCTTCAGATACCTTCCTGAAAAAGGTGATATAGAGGCAACAACCTTTCCTAAATTGGCTGAGGAGAAGAAGCTTGGAGCTGTGAAGTATGCCACTTGCTTCTGGAGAGCCATAGATGTCCAAAAAGATATAGAAGAAGCTGAGAAAGATTTATCGATACGTAAATCAAAGATCTAAATATATGGCAGATTTATAAGTAAGTTTATTACTTTTTTATTTGTGGCAAGCATGTCTAAAGATGATACTCCATCTTCAACTCAAGCCCTTGAACATAGGTTGAGAGAACTAGAAGAAAAACTTAGGGAATCTGTTCCTAAGAAAGAGGCTGAGGAATTGAAGAAGAAAATTTCAGAGCTAGAATCTCATCTAAAAAAGTATGAAGAAGAACTTGAGGTTGCCAAGCGCACTATAAGAGACTTGCAATCACCTTTGCGTGATATTGTTAGTAGACTCAAAGACATAGTGGGCGAATATGGGAAAGTAAGCTTACAATATGGTGGGTATGAGATAGCCGTAACAGACCCTTATCATTTCCCCTGGAATTTAACGCTAAATGCACTTTTAGATGCTTCCTTTGAAGTATGGATAACTAGAAAGGATGGACAGAACGTAATAAGGTGTAAGCCTCCATCGGTTTAAGCTTTGATACTACATTATCATCTGGGCATCAAAGGTAATTGCAGGTAGAGGAGTAGTACAGCGAGTAGTAAGGTCGATATTGAGACTAGAATGCCTGGTTTAATCCAATAACCCATAGTGATGTGACCAAGTTTTCTACGTTCAATCATTCCAATAGCAACTATGTTTGCTGTACTGCCTATCATAGTAAGGTTACCGAAGAAAGTTGAAGAAAAAAGCCCAGCCCACCAGAATGGAAAGACATGCACGCCCAGAGCACCAAGTTCATGAATTATTGGTACAGATATTGCTACAGCCAATACATTATCCATAAGAGCACTCAAAATACCCATTATCCATGTAAAATTCATCAAAATACCAAACTCTCCGCCAATAGCACCCAAAGAGAGAGCACCACTGGCTATTCGTTCGGTCAAACCAACGTAGCTTAACGTTCCTACTTTAGCAAAAAGCATCATGAAGAAGGCAAGAGTCCACCAATCGACACGTCTTTCCACAAGTTCTTTAGCTTTCTCATGTTCTATAAGAAGGGCTATCGACGCCGCACCCAAAGCCGTGCCAAGCAACATAGTATTCTTTTCAAGGTGCAGAACTTCTTCGACGAAGCTATGAAGGACAAGGGAGGTTATAGTGCCCAAAAACAATACAGCGGATGTAACGAGTCCTTTTCCTGATGCGGCCTCTCTTCCTTCCGTTATTCTTTTTTCTTCTTTTACTTCTAGCTTAAGGCGTTCGTCCAGTCTTCTAATATCTCCTGAAAAATAGTATATTGATAGGGGTATCAGAATAGCTAAAGCAAGAATGGAAATAGGTGTCGCCCATCTTAAGAAATCTATAAAGGTAAGTCCACCTCTTAAAGCAACCATAACTCCAACAGGATTTCCTACTACAGTCGCACTACTGCCTATATTGGTCGCGAAGATGAGCATGATGACAAAAGGTACAGGATTGATCTTGAGCCTTACTGTGAGGTGTATCATAGTGGCCGCCATAAAAAGGATAGAGGTTACCTCATCCACTAACGCAGCAAACAAAGCTGATAAGATCATCATCACTGTCACAAGCATGTAACCCCTAGGTCCGACCATTTCTACAATTTTCTCTATTATGTAATCGAAGAAATGCCTTTCTTCTAAGAAGCCTATCACAATCATCATACCCATTAAAAAGAGAATTATGTCAATCCCTGCGAATTCTATCAAGGTAGGAATGTCGATCAAGCCTGCAGCTAAAAGTACGGTTATGCCCAATAGCCCGAAGGCTAAGCGAAATCTCCAGAATAGAAGAGTCCCATATACTATGGCTAAGAAGACTGTTAGAGCTATGACTTCTTTTGTGCTCAGTCCAAGAAGAACACTAATAACGGATGTAACCAAGACCATGAATACAAAGGCAGGACCCTTTCTCATCAAATGTCAGCATATCTTGCGTAATCGAATTAATTAAATGTAACTTTCATCTATTTTCTTAAAAAATTAAAAAAATTTGACCAATCGTGTTCTTCATCATTGGCAGTTAAAATGCCAATTCTAAAAGCAACAGGAACAACAAGGTAACTATGCCAGCCAAGACCATCAAAATACCTTGTTTAAATTTACTTGATTTTGACACTCTCCCTAAGAAGAGACCCAAAGTGAAAAGAACAGTTAGGTTCAAAATAATAGATGCTAACATAGCATCTCCTAAAGGCAAAATGCCATAGAAAGCGGGAAGGAAGGGCGATAGCGTGATCAAAGCAGTTATGATAGGAGATAGGGCATCGACTAAGGCTACCCAAAGAACAGCCACAATAGATGCTCGATCAATTATTGAGTTCTTCAAATCTGTAAACATAGCCTGTTCAAGTTCCTTAATGTTCTTAACTCTCTGAGCCCTCTCTGCCATAAAAGCTCCCCAAGCTCCAGAAATCCCCATGGCAAAGCTTACCCCAAGGCCTGCACTCAATATAATCTTTGCATCACTCACTCCCACAACATAGGAGCCTATCACCACTCCTAATATTGCCAGTGCACCATCGAATCCATTCATTATAAGATATCTTTCCGCAATTTCGTTCGCTCTTGCTATCCTAAGGTACTTTCTTAACTTTGATAAGGTCCGGTTTTGAATAATATCATTACCTCCTAATCGAATTAGAACTCTATGCCTCCAATTTGTTTATAAATGAAGCCCCAATTTATACGTAACTGATTTTTCATTTCTTTTGACTTATTCCAATGAGTTTTTCAGGCATTGTCTTTTCCCGCTGGCTAACTTCCTAGTCAACTTCAGGTGGCGTTTAACTAGTTTCGTAAGAGAACTTGAAGGCTAGTCTAAAAAGCGAGTTCCCGCATTATACCGAATGTGAGCCTTATGGTCTTATATCCTTGTGAACAATTCTAGATAGTTCATGATTGTGAGTGTTTGGAGACTACGCTGTCCAGTTCATCTGAGCTTTGAACCTAAAAGCATAAGAAGATCGCCAACGGATAGACTGAAGTGAACTTAATGGGTAGTAAGACTGAAAAGATAGTTTATTTCGACGCTCCGGGTCCACAGAACACTGATGAAGTGATAAGGCTAGCCAAAGAGCGGGCTGATGCTTTAGGCATAAAGGACATAGTAGTGGCTTCCACAACCGGTGAAACAGGCATTAAGGCCCTTGAAGTCTTCAAGGGCTTCAATTTAGTCGTTGTTTCCCATGCTATTGGTCACGTTTCTCCAGGTTCCCAAGAAATGCCAGAAAAGAACAAGGCAAGAATCTTGGCTAGTGGTGCCAAGTTGTTGACGAGTATCATGGCTTTTACAGGGATTGAGCGAGCTGTGAAGAAGACATTTGGCACTACTCTACCTGTTGAATTAATTTCAAGCGCACTAAAATTGTTTGGAAACGGCATAGAGGCATGTGTTGAGATAACTGTCATGGCGGCTGATGCTGGACTAATACCAATCGATAAAGAAGTGATAGCTATTGCTGGAACCAATACAGGTGCTGACACCGCCTTAGTCGTTAAACCAGCGAACTCAACTTACTTCTTCGATTTTTACGTGACAGAGATCATTGCGAAGCCTAGAGCCAGGAAAGAGAAGTAATTTAAAGATATAGTAAACCATATTGTTTCCATCTCATTCGTTAGTTCTATCACGATAAGCATGAAAGAATGTATGAAAGAGCGGATTCATAGAAAATATAGTGAGAGATATTTCCCCTTTGAGTTTATATGTTACTACATTGAACATAATGCTATGACGGTTCATATAAAAAGGATGGTTATAGATTCGCTCAAACCACGTGAGACCACGATTCTCGATTTATCCAAGGCTTTATGTGAAGTTAAGGGAGTTGATGAGGTTGATATAACTGTCACAGAAGTTGATGTTAAGACTGAGACGATAAAACTTACCGTAAGAGGCTCTGATATAGCTCACGAAGAGCTAACAAAAGTCATGAGTGAGCATGGAGCCACCATAAGAAGCTTGGATGAAATCAACGTCAGCCGAGCGAAGGTCACTGCCCAACCAAAGTAATTTCCTCAACTTATCAGGATCTTTTCCTAGAAGTCGAGATAATGGAGAGAACGTCCCTATCCTTTATGGTGTAGTCTGATGGTAACCTTAAGCCGCTTCTTGCATCTATTGCATATAAAAGACCTTTTGCGAGCTCCGTGTGAACTTCCTTGGCAAGATCCAATACATTCGAACCAGAAGGCAGTAAGTAAACGTCTGGAAGCACGTTGCCCTGCTTATCAGATAGCTTTTGGGGATCGTATACAGGATAGACACTGTTCATTCTAAGCAATTTAAATACTGCAACGTTTACAGCGAATTGCACCCCGGTCCTCATATACTCTCCTAGAACTGCTTTCCTAATGTAATTTAGGGCCCATTTCTGCCTATTTGTAAGGGCTGATTGATTCAAAATTTCAAACCTTTCCTCCCCTGGGATATATTTGATAAAGCCCTTTTGCTCAGCCCTTCTTAATGTTAATTCAGCCTCAGCACTGGCAGGCACTACTATCATATCCGAATATTCATCTTGAATTCTCTTAAAATTCTCTGCAGAAGTTGGCAGATCCATCTTGTTGGCAACTATAAGTGTTGGTTTTGATACATCTCTCAGTACCCATGCAAAGCTCTTGGTATCATTATCTGACCAATTCTCAAAATCCTTGGCCTCCAGCTTTGCCTCTTCCAAAGCTATCTTTACATGGTTCTCCTTAATGCCTATTCCCCTTAGCACGTCTATGATCGCTGCGGGCAAATCAAACCCAGACCTCATCAGCTTGGAGATTCTGGGTCTATTCCCTTCAATGAGCTTCAGATACCACATCACGAGCTCTTCTTCTATATCTCCTATATCGGCAAGTGGGTCGCCAGTCCCTGGTTCTGTGATTCTTCCCTCAGCGTCTACACTACCCGATGCATCCACTATATGCAATAAAGCATCTGACTGGGCTGCAACTGACAAGAATTGATTTCCTAAGCCTTTCCCTGCCCAAGCGCCTTTTATCAGTCCTGGGAGGTCTATCAACTCTATAGGTATAAAACGCCATCCATCAATGCAGTAAGAGTTTTTAGGATTATCATTAACTTTGAACTCTCTGCAGACGCATAAAGTTACAGCGTTTCCTATACCTGCGCTAGGAGTCTTTGTTGTGAAAGGGTAAGTAGATATCTCAGCTGTTTGGAGCGTAGCCGAATTGAAGAAAGTTGTCTTACCTGTGTTCGTCTTTCCGATCAATCCAATTTTTATGGGCATGTTATTATCACTAAATCTTTACCAAATATAGCTTAAAAATATGTCCTTTTTAGTTTGACACTAAGGATTGCCATGAGAGTTTCCATATCTAATGACAATGGCATCTTGATAAAATACCGCAACATGAGAATAGCTCTAGATCCGTGTAAGGCGATAGATACAGATCTAGTTTTTGTATCCCATGCCCATATAGATCATGTCCATCCTCAAAAGGATGATACTAGAGTTTTAGCGTCGGAGGAAACAACTTTACTTGCGAAGGAGAGGGGCATAGATATAAGGAGGACAAAGCAAGAGTTAGAAGGGTTTGAGCTCATAGACTCTGGGCATATACTAGGCTCACGTAGTTTGCTAATAGATGGAAAAATTCTCTACACAGGAGACCTTGCCATGAGACCAAGAGCCTTTTTGAATAAGGGTAAAAGCATGAAATGTGATACTTTGATAATTGAATCCACTTATGGCAAAAATAGTTTTCGTTTTCCTCCTTTGGCAAAATTATTAGACGAAGTCAATAGGCTCATTTCAGACCTTTTCTCCCGAGGAATACCAGTCGTACTGATGGGCTATCCCTTAGGAAAAGCTCAAATTCTATCTTATCTTTTCTCAAGCTGGGATCCTATCTACGTGCATGGATCCGTGCAAAGAATGAATGATGCTTACTCTAAGCTAGGCATAGAGCTTCGTGATTTCATTTCTTATCAGGAAGCTGTTGAGAAGGATTTGTTAAAGAGAAGACCATGGATTTTGATTTCTCCTATGTGGAGCGGAAGAACGAATTTTGTAAAAGGGTTGAAGAAAAAGTATAATGCAGTTACTATAGCTTTTAGCGGTTGGAGCATGGAGTCCAGCTATAAGTATGCCATGTCCTTCGACTATGCCTTCCCGCTAAGCGATCACTGTGATTTTGATGAATTGATAAAATTCGTAGAAGATTGTGAGCCAAAAAAGGTCTACACTGTTCATGGTTTCTCTTCAGAACTTGCAAGTTATTTGAGAAGATTAGGATACGATGCTACTCCTCTTTTAAGCTCTCAAAAATCCTTAGATGAATCCATGTGAATTGATGCTATGCCAGTTACGCCTCTTCACTATTTTCTGGCTTACATCATTCATAGGGCAAGTAAGTTTAAACTGAACTTTCCGGCTTTGATCGTTGGTAGCATGGTTCCAGACCTTGAGGTTCCAATAATTTTTATCACCTCAAGAGGTGAAATAGATAGACTAGTTCTTCACAGCATTCTAGGTTCTATGACACTAGGTCTCTTAATTTCTATCTTCATATCTCTCTTAATTTATCCGAGAATTCTTGGTTTTTTAAATTGTAGAAAAGAGTTGAAATGTATTATCTCTAAATCTTTGATAATCTCGAGCCTTATAGGAGTTTTATCACATGTTCTCTTAGATGCTCTACACCATGAATATAACCCTCTTCTCTACCCTTTTTCCACAAACTCGATCGATATTTTCGTTCTTTTTGGCGATTATATATTGGCATCAAAAACAATAAGTACTATTTTTATAATTCTTGGATCGATGATCTTATTTAGAGAAATAAGGCTAGGAAGAGAAGGTTTTTTGAGAAGAATTTTATTAGGATAATAAAATATCGAGCAAAAATCTTAACATGAGAAGCTCCAAGAATTAAGCCATAAAAATTCATTAGTAGCCTTTTACAACTATAATTAGGATTTCTTAATAATGCCCCTTACTATTCTAAAGCAAGTGCATAAAGATGAGGAAATCTTTGAATTAATGAGACCTTATGTTAGAGAATGGTTCAAAAAGAATTTCAATTCGTTCACCTTGCCTCAATCTTGTGCCCTTCCAGAGATTCAGAAGGGTAAGAACGTTCTCATAGCCGCTCCTACAGGTTCTGGCAAGACTTTAGCAGCTTTTTTATCGATAATAAATCAACTTTTTCTTCTCTCAGAGGAAGGAAGGCTTGAAGATAGTGTTTATTGCGTATACATATCACCCTTAAGGGCTTTGGTAAATGATATCAACAAGAACTTATTGATACCATTAAAAGGGATAAAAGAGATAGCTGAAGAAGATTTTGGGATTAAGGTTCAAGAGATAAGAATAGGAGTTAGGACCGGTGATACGACTACTCAAGAGAGGCAAAGGCAGTTAAGAAAGCCGCCTCATATACTTGTAACAACCCCTGAGAGCATAGCCATTCTTTTATGTGCACCAAAGTTTAGGGAGAAGCTAAAGAGTACAAGATGGGTCATAGTTGATGAGATACATGAACTTGCATCATCTAAGAGAGGAGTCCATCTAACATTAAGCTTAGAAAGGTTAGAAGATTTATGTGAGAAAGAGATAGTTAGGATAGGTCTATCTGCCACCATACACCCATTAGAAGAGGTTGCCAGATTCTTAGTAGGCTATAAGGATGGTAAAGAAAGAGATTGCATAATGGTAGATGCAAGGTTTGTTAAACCTATGAAGCTCTCAGTTACATGCCCTGTTTCTGATCTTGTCCATACTTCCGCAGAATATACCACTAAAAAGATGTATAAGAGAATCAGAGACTTGGTAAAAAGGCATAAAACTACTTTGATCTTCACCAACACTCGATCTGGAACTGAAAGGGTCGTTTATCATCTATCAAAGTTGCACGTTGTTGATGTTGATGAGCTTGCCGCCCATCATAGCTCTCTTTCCCGTGAAATCAGGCATGATGTAGAGGAGAGGTTGAAAGAAGGTAAGATGAGGGCAGTGGTTACATCTACTTCTCTCGAGCTTGGTATAGACATTGGCAGCATAGACTTGGTAGTTCAAATTGGATCACCAAAATCCATCTCAAGATGCTTACAGAGGATTGGAAGATCAGGCCATACGCTAGAAAGGCTATCTAAAGGTATAATGATTGCCATGGAAAGAGACGATTTAGTCGAGGATGCAGTAATAGTTAGTGAGGCATTAAAAGGAAATCTGGATAAGGTATACATCCCAAAACTATCTCTAGATGTTTTAGCCCAGCACATAGTTGGCATGGCTATAGAGAGAAAGTGGACTGTTAACGAAGCTTACAAATTGATAACAAGAAGTTACTGCTATCATGATCTATCTAGAGAAGATTTGGAAAGGGTCATAAAGTATCTTAGTGGAAGCTATCAGAGCTTAGAGAATTTTCGAGTTTATGGTAAGATTTGGTACGACGAGAATGATGATACTTTTGGAAGAAGAGGCGCTTTGCTGAGGGTGATATATGCAACGAACATAGGAACAATTCCAGATGAAGTAGCAGTAAAGGTGTTTACAACGTCTGGCAGATGGGTAGGAATGATAGAAGAGGAGTTCCTTGAAAGGCTTTCAAAAGGAGATGTATTCATCCTAGGCGGAAAGACCTACGAGTTCAAGTATGCAAGAGGGTTAAGGGCATATGTTGTTCCAAGAGAGAAGGGAAAGCCTACAGTTCCAACATGGTTTAGTGAAATGCTACCTCTCAGCTTTGATCTTGGCGAAGCGATAGGAAGGTTCAGAAGCAAAATATTTGGGATGATTAAAAATAAGGTAAAGACCGAGGATATAGAATCTTTTGTTGCTAGAGAGACACGCTCAGATGATTACGCTTCTAAAGCGATTGCAGGATACATGAAGGCAGAGTACAATTTCCTAAAGCTATTGGATATAGATGATTTCCCTGATAACAAGAATATAGTTGTGGAGAACTATTTGGATCAAGACGGCAGGCAGAACATAATATTCAACTGTGTATTTGGGAGAAGAGTCAACGACGCCCTTTCTAGGGCCTATGCCCATAGATTGATGATGATTATCAATAGGAATATCATGGTGACTGTTAGTGATAGCGGATTTATGCTCACTTTGCCTAGAGGATTCAGAATGAATCCTTCATGGTTGTTAAATACAATAAATTCTGGGAACTTGAGAAAAGAGTTAATAGAAGCTGTAAAAAGAACAGAAATGGTGAAGAGACGCTTCAGGCACTGCTCTACAAGGGCTCTAATGGTGCTAAGAAACTATAAGGGTCATGAAATAACGGTGGCTAGGCAACAAGCAAATGCTCAGATCTTGATCAATTTATGTGAAGAGCTAGACAGATTTCCTGTTTTAGAGGAGACATATAGAGAGATCATTGAGGATCTTATGGATGTTTCTACGGCTCAAAATGTGTTGAGAGATGTTGAATTGGGGACTAGAAGGTTCATCGTCTGTCCAGAATTTGATTTACCGTCACCCTTCACTCACGATTTAATTCTTTTAGGTTATAGCGATGTAGTATTGATGGCAGATAAAAGAGCTTTGTTAGAGAGTTTGTACGATAGCGTCATGAGGCGTATTAAGGAGAAGAAGTAAGGTAATGGTTACTGAGACCATAAAGATTGCCAAAGGATTAAGCATAGCCTCACCTTGGCCAGCTCTTTTTATAGAAAAGGAGAACATGCTGATAGTTTCTGATTTGCATTTAGGTCTAGAAGATGAGCAAGAGAGCAAGGGAATTCATATTCCAACTTCTATCTTTCCAAAGATCGTAAACTCTGTCCTGACTCCTGTTAAAGATTTGGGTTGTAATGAAGTTGTAATCTTAGGGGACTTTAAGCATGAATTTGGAAAGCCTAGCGAGGCTGAATGGTACTCAGTGAAGAAGATGATTCGAAGCATTCGTGAGATAGGGGCTGAGCCTTCGATTGTTAGAGGAAATCACGATAATTACATAATTCTTATTCTTAAAGAAATGAATGTAAAGCTCTCTCAACCAAGCCTTTCCATCAATGGCTTCACATTATTACATGGTCATCTCGAACTTGGAGAGAAAGAAGAGAAGGCTAAGCATATTATAATGGGTCATGAACACCCATCGATAGCAATAAAAGATGATTTGGGAGTTAAGCATAGGTTCAAGGCTTTTCTAAATGGCGAAGTTGGCGAAAGGACTATAACAGTACTACCATCAACGTCTCCATTGGCTTGTGGCTCAGATATAAACGAAACTTTACAGAAGGATTTGCTCTCACCTATTCTTCAAAAAAGTCCTTTGAATGATTTGGTACCTTATGTCATTGAGATAGGTACAGCAGTCAAAAGATTTCCAAGATTAGGCTCTTTATAAAATTCAGTGTTGTTGAGTAGACTTCATCTTCATGACTTTTTTAAAAGACAGACCCATGGACGTTACTCCTATAGATCCCATGCCTATGATGAAAGCATCACTCAAAAGATGGCTCACAATAGCTGTTGCTAGTATTAGATCAAGGCGGGATAGACCTAATCCGATGAATATGGCACTCCAAAATACCTCATAAGTTCCTATATTGCCTGGTGGTGCAGGAAGGATGAAAGAAAGTTGGACGAGCATGCTACCAAGAAGGATTATAGGTGTGGGAACATCGTAATTGAAGGCTTTGAATATCAAGAAAGTGGATAAAAAGGCCATGAACCATATTACAAAAGTCGAAGTCAAAGTTGAAAAAAATGTTGAAGGGTTGTGAGTTAATCCTTTCGCTCCATCTATCAAAGATTTTGAGAAATTGATAATTTTTTCTTGCCATTTGTATGGCAACTTAGGGATAGCAGAAAGTATTCGTCTAACCAAAGAAAGTAATCGTTTTTCATACCTTATGCCAAGCATCAAGCCTGATAGGGTTATTGCTACAAATATGCCAACGATTCTAAGAGCGTCCAAAGACCAATCTGGCAAATACATTATAGCCTCCTTTGGGAGCAAGAATATTCCTATCAACCCTAGCAGTGTTATTCCAAGAAGGTCTAAAACTCTCTCCACAGCAACAGAGGATAAAGATTGAAAGAAACCTGTCTTTTCTTTACCATCCATAGCGAAGGCTCTGACGAATTCTCCACCCAATCGAAGAGGGATTATCGCATTGACCATAAAGCCTATCATAGTTATCCAAAAAGAGTTTGAAAGTTTAACAGAACTCTTTACAGGTACCAGAAGCATCCGCCAGCGCCATGCCCTAAGCAAAAAGAATGGTAACATTAATAGCAAATAATATGCGAGCCAAATAGGAGACGATCCCATGATAGCATTGTAGAGGTTCCCAACATCGACGTACCAGATCATGAAGATTAAGAGGGTCGAGCCCAAAAATAAGGACGTTATAGCCTTGAAGTTCAATGTACCCCTCCTAACCCTCCTATATTTACAAATATAAGATTTGAGGATTTCAAATTCATACAATATTCATTTTTGGTTCAAGATAAAAGCTCAGATTTTATGATGTTATTAAGAACTAGTGAAAAAGTTTTGACTCGCCCTTGATAATGACCTTTGACGAAATTAATTTCTATTCTACAGATATCTTTATCTTTCTATCGTCCATCTCTACATCGACCCAATGCACGCCCTCAAGAGGTTCTTTTGATATGCGAACCTTCTTCACTCTTGCTAAGAAGGCTAAATCGTTCAGCCTTGACTTTATGCAATCTAAGAACTCATCATCAGAACTTGCTACGTAAGCTCCTTCAATGATATCTGTAGGATTGTAACCTCTCTCTTTTCTAAGGTTCTGTAACCTTCTTGCTAAATCTCTTATTAACCCATCAACTATGAGGTCTCTATCTCTTTCTATATCTAACGACACTACTATGTCATTTCTCTCCAAAGTCAGATGCTTTTCATCTGAAGAATAACTTATTTCCAATTCGTCCTTCATGATTTTGAAAGATTCATCGTCAATCTTTATTTCGATGAAGCCTTTTCCACTTACTTGATCATAGATCTCGAAAGAATCATTGGACTTAAGCCATTTTATGAGATTTGGCATCTTCTTTTTTAGCTTCGGACCTAGAATAGCGTGCTTTGGCTCTATGATTGGTACGATTTCTGCCTCTTTTAGACTTTCGGTTAAGACTATATCCTTAACGTTTATAAGCTCTTTTAATAACTCTTTGTGCTTTTGAACTTTCTCGATCTTCTCTTTAGGCATTAGAAATGTTGCTTTCCTCAGAGGCCATCTCCTCTTTAATTTTGCCTTCATTCTTGCGCTATTGGCTAAAGATGTTAAATCGTCCACTAGTTCAAACTCTGATTCAAGTTGCTTATTCATTAAATCAGAATTCGGTTTAGGCCAATTCTCAAGTAGTATTGTTGCTTTCTGTTTTTCACGACTAGTGCCAAAATTTTGGTATAAGAATTCGGTTAAATATGGAGATATCGGGTGAAGCAAAATGTCTAAGTTTATTAGAACGTGATCGAGAACAGAGTAGATGGCAAGCCTTCTGTTAAGAGTTTCCTTGCTGTCATCCCATATCTCACTTCTCGTCATGGGTATATATCTTTGGCTCAGGATTTCTATTATGAAATTCTCTATATCCCTGGCGGCTTCATTAAACCTGCAGTTCTTATAACCATTGGAGACATTATCGATAAGCCTTTGAAGATTAGAGAAAAGCCAAAATTCTTGAGGTTTTAACAATTTATTATTCAAAGCCCAACTTAGCGTATTGACTGCCGGATCATAACCATCATAAGAACTATTCTGCTGAAAGTAAACGTGCATATGATATAAAGTGCTGAGCACTTGGTATGGTCTTGAGTTCATTTCTTTAAGGCTGAAGTTAAGGGCGTCTAACGGGTTATTCCTCCAGATTAAGTAAAAGCGAAGGATGTCTGCTGATTCAGATTCCAATACACTTATTGCATCTATAACATTTCCCAAACTCTTGCTCATCTTTCTACCGCTCTCATCCAAGACATGACCAGTAAAAAGGAAGGCTTTGTAGGGTGCTTTTGCCTTTCCAGTAAAGATTACATTCTCTATCAATAAAGTGTAAGCCCATCCTCTTGTCTGATCTATTCCTTCTGTCAAAAATTCAACTGGCACCAAACTTTCATATTCATCATCAGTAAAGGATGCATAAGGTGCTGCACCACTATTATGCCAAGTATCCAACACGAATGGTTCACGGTAAGCTTTTCCTCCACACTTTGTGCATTTCAAAGCAATTCTATCCAACCAAGGACGATGCAACTCAAAGTCTTGATCATGAAGATCGATGGCTTTTTCAATTATATCTTTCTTGCTGAAGGCCGGTATCTTTTCATTGCATTCGCTACATACCCATATTGGCAACGGTGTACCCCATAGTCTTTCTCTTGATATGCACCAAGGAACCTTTTCCTTTATTATCTCTAGAAATCTGTTTTTTGGAGGATCAAAAAAATATTCAACCTTCTCAGCAGCTTTAACTGCTAGATCTCCAAGTTTATCTACCCAATAAAAGTACTCTCTTCTTGCTAACCAGACTAGTTTGTGATGTGATCGCCAGCATGTTGGGTACTCATGCTCGATCTTATCAATTTTTAATATCATGTTTCTCTCTTTTAACAAATCAACGATTTTGGCATCAGCATCACGAACAAAAATCCCTTCAAATATTCCAGCATCTTTTGTGAAGCAAGCTCTGTCATCTATAGGATTAAAGATTTTGACATTCCTTCTCATGGCAGCATGAAAATCTTCTTCTCCATTTGCAGGAGAGATGTGAATGAGACCGGATCCTGTATTTATATCGACGAAGTCTTCAGCAATTATCTCATGAACAAAGTTCTCTTTATCGAGCAAGGATTGTTGGGGTATCAAATCTTCTAAAGGATGAAGATACTTTTTTCCTTCCAGTTCATAACCCTTTACAATTTTTATGATTTCATAATTCTCTATGCCTAATTCCTTCATCAAAGATGAAATTCTCTTTTCTCCTAATATCCAAGTTTCGTCTTTAACCTTAACGTATGCATAATCAGCATCTGGCTTTACTGCTACCATCTCATCTGTTACTATTGTAAAGGGCATAGTCGTCCATAGTACTATATAAGCATCTTCATCTCTAAGCTTCATCTTAAAGTAAAGAGAAGGATCTTCAACCAATTCATAGCCAAGGGCTACTTCACTCTGACTTAAGGATGTTTGGCAACTCGGGCAATAGGCAACTACACGATAACCTTCTCCTAATAGACCCTTCTTCCAAGCTTTCTCAAGATATTTCCACTCTCTTTCTATGTAATCATCCTTGTATGTCCAGTAGGCTTTGTCATAATCCATAGACATGCCTAAGAGTTCATCAGCTTCGTACCATGATTTGTAATATTTCTTGATGAGGCTCTTACATGCACTTATTATAGCCTCTTCACCAACAGCTTTTATGTTCTCAGCCTTATTTCCTTTAAGTCCAAGTTCCTTCTCAGCCTGAAGCTCAACTGGTAAACCTTGGGTATCCCATCCTGCTCTAAAGGTCACATTCAGTCCTTTCATTACTAGTTGCCTATACCAAAGGTCTTTGATCACCCTTCCTCTGATATGACCTATATGAGGGTCGCCATTAAGAGTTGGGGGGCCTTCCACATAGCCTATTAGAGGTTTATTTTTTAATCCCTCTAGAATTATCTTTTTTATATTAACCTCTTTCCAATAACTTCTTACTTTATCCTCTATCTTCTTAGGCTCATACACAGGGTATAGAGGCTCTTGAAAGTGCTTTGATGATTCTTTGCTCATCTTTCCCGAACCATTAGGATGATTTTTCTCATTAAAGAGAGTTTCTCTTCTATGATTAGAGAATTTTGTAATCACCTAGTACCATATGCACCACAATAATTTTAGCATGAACTAATCTTCTTATAAGGTTTTATTGATCGAATTCTTAAAGCATATTGATAATGCTATGCAAGAATTGGCTATGGTCTCTGATATTCACGGCAATCTTGATGCCCTCAACGCTGTTATGAAGCATCTTGGTAAGAAGTCTATTTACTGTCTAGGGGATTTGATAGGATATGGTGCAAACCCTAATGAAGTTGTAGAGTGGGTTAGAGAAAATAATGTTAAGTGCGTCATGGGAAATCATGAGTATGCAGTTGTGACAGGAGATGCTTCATGGTTCAATCCAGACGCTCAAAGAGCCGTATTCTGGACTCGTGCAAACTTAAAGCGAGAAAATTTCGACTTTATAAAGAAACTGCCAGAAAAGATAAAGTTAAAGGTAGATGCTGTTAGAATTCTATTTGTTCATGGCAGCCCTAATGATCCTATTTTTGAGTATGTATTGCCAGATACTCATGAAAGTCTATTCGATTATTACTTATCAAACAATAATGTCGATGTGATAGGTTTAGGGCACACACATATACCATTCCTACATGAATCTGATAAAGGAATCATATTCAACCCTGGAAGCATCGGTCAGCCACGCTCGAACGATCCTAGAGCATGCTATGCAATATTAACTATCGATAACGGTAATGTAAAGGTTGAGCACAAATTGGTAGAATACGATGTAGCATCTGCAGCGAATAAGATCATAGAGGCTGGCTTACCTAGATTTTTGGCCCAAAGGCTCTACATCGGCATATAAATCCATAAATTTGATGATCATCGATGCATATAACACCAAATTGTAATGCTAGTACCTTTAAATTCGATAAAACTTCTTTTTTACATAACCAAAGCGAAGACCTAATCAGCTTTATTGGTATTATCAATACAATAACCACAGATAGGACAGCATCCATCATGGCAATCAAAGCAGACCCATTTACTACAATTTGGACATAATTCGTATTTAGCCATATTATCACTTCTTCTATCCTGATTGATTTTACTATTAATCTGTTTGACCGTCCTCATTAACAGTTTGCTATCTTTTGCTTAGTTTTTGGAACTAAGCCTTCTCATATAATTCTTTCTTCATTAGCTTATGATACACGATTTTTCAGCGAAGCACTATCTTCAGAAAATTTAAATTACCTTTAACATTAATACTAATCGATCCGTATTCCAAAAGGGATTACGGATGAAAGCGGTCGTCGTCCAGTCTGGTCTAGGACATCAAGCTCTTACGAGCGTGTAAGCCCTCCATCCCAAAGGTGGACAGCTGGTAACCCGGGTTCAAATCCCGGCGACCGCACCTGATGGAAAGTTCTATGTGCATCTTTCTCACTATAGTAAAAAAGATGTGTTGAGACCTTTCTAGACTTCTTGGTTGTCCAGATATATGAGTCGCTATTTCTTCATGTATAGTTCTTTATGTATATCTATGACTATCCTTGTGTCTGTAGAAGGTTCAAGCTCATTAATAGTCATATCTGAGGCTTTATTGAATTCTAACGTTCTTTGAAATACTATCTCATCATCTGCATTGTAAATTATAATGGTCTTGTTGAAAGATACACTAGCGCCATACATAGCTAATTTATCTCCAGAAATCCCTTATGGTAAGCATCTAAAGTTAGATATATTCCCTTTATACTTTTGTCTATATTTATTTCAATATCACTTACTGGAGAAGATGCTATAGGACTGTGTCTTGTGGTTATCTCAACAGCTACAGCTTCTATGTACTCTTGCCCACCTAAGAAAGCGTACCATGTACCTGTAGCGATTAATATTATTAGAACCCCTGCCATAAGCAATTTTCTCATATGATTACCGTCCCCTAGAATGTTTTCTAATGCTCGTTTAGCTTGCTCGGATGCTTCTTTAGCTTGATTTAAACCTTCTTGAGCCTCACCTGGTATGTCTTCAAGTGAAGATATTATGCTTTCTAGAACATCTTGGTGAATCGATGTGGCCGTATCGACGAGTTCACCTTCTCCGTTGACCAATCCTTTGGCTATATCCGAGATCCATAATCGTTAGATAATCTTTCTATAGCTTTTTCAATCCCGCTAGAAGTCACCGCTAATCTGATATTCTCCCCCTATGCGCTCAAGTGTGTAGAGAGGATTTCTAGGACCGATGCTGTCTCTAATCGTTAAGTCTACCACTACAGGTACAGTTACTGCTCCACCTATCGCAACACCGATTATAGCTGCTATCACCAGAGGTGTAATACCAGCTTTGCTCATATTGATCATTTTTCACTTCTTCACCCCACCCTATGTTAATGAGGAGTTTAGATAAGGCGTACTGCGAAATATCCATTTCATAATTGAAAAGACCATTTCTCTTTAATAGTTTAAATATACAAAAACATTAGAGTTCTTAGACTGGCATGTAAGATGAAGAAGGTTACCTTGCTCTTAATCTTTATTAGATTATTTTACATATGCTCAGCACCTTCAATCTGATAAAGCTGGAAAAATCTCTTAAGTACATTCAGTCCAACGACTCCTAACTTTCCTATCTTCCCTCCGAACTTCTCACATTTAGACTTTTGAGCTCATCAATTCTTTTGATGGCTACTTTAGAATCGGGTTTAGGGTAGCATAGCACGTTCACATAAGGTTCTTTGATGAAATCATCAATTCTCACTAATTCTGAAGATGACAACATCCTTAATCCCTGATCTATTCAATAATCATTCCATCTGGTAATTAAATTGCTTAAGAATAAGGTAGGCTAAGATAGTTTTAATCTTGATTGAACTTTCCTCAGCTTCATAAGCACTATTCATAGCACATCCATCTTGATCATAAGTCTAATGAAGAGTGAATGAATTTTAGGATGATTTCACTTTTTGGGCTATATCCTTGCCAAAATTGAGGCACTCTTCCAGCTCTTTCTCTGTTGGGACATACTGCACTTCGATGGCTCGTTCATAAACTTCGAAGTTGGCTTTTTGAGCTGACTCCATCATTTGCTTCACTGCTCCTTTTCCCCACCCATAAGAACCAAAAAACGCCCAAAGTTTACCCTTTGACTTTAAGCCGCATATATAGGTTAAGAAGGCGCCAACCGATGGGAACATGGAGTTGTTAAGGGTTGGTGAACCTACAATAACAGCTTTAGCGTCTAAAATTTCAGTAACAATCTCTGTTACATCAGACTCTCTTAATTTGAAGAATTTTACATCTATGCCCTGGCTTGCTATTCCATCAGCTATGACTCTAGCCATGGTAGTTGTGCTTCCCCACATACTATCATAAACTATGACTATCTTATTCTTTGATAAGCCTTCACTCCAATTCTTATAGGCGTTAATTATTTTCATAGGGTTGGAACGCCAGATTATTCCATGGCTTGGAGCAATAAGTTTTATTGGAATTTTCATAGATACCAATTCTTGAATTTTCCTCGCAATGAGTGATGCGAAGGGCATGAGGATATTAGCGTAATATTTTGCTGCTTCCTCCATCAAAATGGATTCTTCAACCTCATCGTCAAATCTTCCAGAAGTAGCAAGATGCTGGCCAAAAGCATCATTTGGCATTAAAATTCCTCCATCTGTTATGTATGTGAACATGCTGTCAGGCCAATGTAACATTGGCGCTTCAATAAATGAGAGTGTTCTTTTTCCAAGCTTTAATTGGTCACCCGTTTTGACAGTTTCTACCTTGATACCTTCACCATAATGCTTTATTAAGGCGTCTTTCCCTCTTGGAGAGGCTATTATTTTGGCGTTTTTTGCAAGCTTGATTATTTGTGGTAAAGCGCTTGAATGATCCATCTCAACATGGTTTATAATAATGTAGTCAAGTTTCTCAAATCTTACAATTTCACCTATATTTTTTGCTAGCTCGTCAGAAAACGAATATTTAACCGTGTCAATTAAAGCAGTTTTTTCATCTTTTATTAGATAAGCGTTATAAGTTGTTCCGCGCTTGGTGAGATATCCGTGAAAATCCCTAGCATTCCAGTCGATCGCACCCACCCAAAAAACATCTTTACTTATCTCAACACTAACCATTTTAAACGCACCTAACTTAAATATTCATTCTTTGACCTAATAAATTTTCCCAGTAAGATAATTGGAAACTTCAGGAGCAACAATTTTGGTATTGGGCGCGGGCACCTCCCAACATTCCGATAGATGCACTCATTATAGCGACGGGTTTGCCATCAAAAGAATTGTCGCCCGGTGGTCGAGAAGCCCAATCTATAGCGTTCTTTAAAACTCCAGGAACTGAATAGTTGTATTCTGGCGTGGCTACGAGAATTGCGTCTGCGGACCTTACCTTTGCCTTAAACTTCTAAACTTTTGCTGGCATTTCATACTCTAAATCCTGGTTGTAAAGGGGAATTCCTTCAATATCAAAAATTTCAAGCTCAGCTTGTTTTGGTAATAACTCGGCTGCAGCGCGGAGTAACGCTTTGGTATGAATCTTTTCTTAAACTGCCCGCAAAACCTAGAATGATTATCTGCTTCATGATATAGTAATTTTTAGCAAGGACCCGCTTAAATTTGTTGCTTATGGGTTCATTTTGTAATTGCTTCCTTTAATCGATTTTGGCTGTTGATAGATGCTTATGCTCCTGCATAATACACTTATCCATCACAACCGTTAGTCCTGCTTTTTCTGCTTTTTTAGCCGCTTCCTCACTGAATATTCCAAGCTGCATCCAAATCACATAAGGCTTCTCATAGGTATTTTTTAACTTAATAGCTTGTTCCACTATAGATGGTACTTCTTGAGGAGGTCTAAAAATGTCAACGATCTCTAAACTTTTCTGTATATCCTGGGGCGAGTCAAGCAGGCTTTTATAACTTTTTTCGCCTAAAATTTCATTAGCGAAGGGGTTGATGGGCACTATGCGAAAACCTTGACTTTTTAAATACATGGCAACTCTGTAACTATCTTTTGAAGGATCCCTGGAAAGTCCTACTATAGCGACTGTTTTGTATTTCGCCAAAATATCTCTTAAATCAACATTCATAAATATCCCTTTTAGACAGAAAATTGATACGATATAAAGCCTTCCGACAGTTTTTGTTTGGAGGTTTGAACGTGAAAGAAAGAGAATACGACTTAATTGTAATTGGCACAGGATCCGCAATGGAGATTGTGAACACTATAATTCAAGATAATCCAAAAGTTAAAATCGCAGTTATTGACAAGGACGAACCTGGCGGAATATGTCTAACAGGAGGATGTATTCTCTCAAAGATTTTGTTGTACCCAGCTGAATTGATAAGAACCATAGAAAGGACTTGTGAATTTGGCATATTCTACGAAATCAATTTTTTGATTTTGAAAAGGTCATGGAGAGAATGCGATCCCATATTCAATCAGAAATTTAGGTCACTTTGCTTATGCTTTGCAGTATTACAAGGCTAAAGGTGGAACATTTGAAGCTCTTTTCAAATCTCTTGAAGCGAATAAGAGGAAGGCATGGGCTCAGCTATGATGGATTTAATACCTGGATAAAGCACAGCAAGCATTCATGGGAGTGTGCAAATCTAAAAGCTCTTTGGATTGAGCCTATTCCTTCGGATTATGATATGACTAAGGAAGAGGTTAGTAAGACTAGAAAAGTCATAGATATTACAGCTTTTGATAAGATCGCTGGAAGGCTCTGAGTTCAAGCTGAAGTGACTCATCTTCAGATGCACGAGAGTGAAAGTCAAATACTGTGAATCTCATTAAAGAGAATTGAAAGTTTCCTGTTTGGTCTATAGACACATCTAACTCAAAGAATCTCATTAAAGAGAATTGAAAGAATTTGAAGTTTTAGTTAGTGTTACTGTAACTTTTGGCGAATCTCATTAAAGAGAATTGAAAGAGCATAGTATCACTTGAACCATTTTCAAAGTTTTATTCATAAAAACTGCTACAATACGGTTAAATGATGAAATCGATAGTATTACCTAACTTTGTTTTTAAAAGCACATTAAGCAGATCTGAACGGCATGGCTTATTTTCATTAAAATATCTTCCGGCACTTGCATATTCTTTTATGGTCGGTAGCAATTTTCTTAATCCATTCCATGAGGCAGCCCATATGTTTATTGAATCTGTAGTGTGTGGATGGTGCAAAACAATTGACGGTTTTTCCTTTTTTGATAACTCTTTAAATTCCTCTTTCACTCGCTTTCGCCATCCTTTGGCAGTGGCATTAGATCTAGGATTAAAAATGGTTAGGTCATGACAACCAAGTATCATAACTTTCCCAAATTCAGAATTAAAAAAGTGTGTTTGTAAATCATTAATTCTAACCAACCCCTTTTCTTGATTGGCTGTAGGATATGATTTTCCAGCCCAATGGTAATTTCCCGTTTCTAGGTCTATTAGGAACACTAATTCGATGTGGTGTTCACTGATGTAATTTTGTGTTCGGGATATCTTACTTTTACAAGTATCAACACCAATAGTTATGTATTTAGCATATTCCTTTAACTTTTGACGCAGTGAATAGCTAAGTAACAACTCTACATTTTTTCTGCCTTCTTCTACCAGTAAGTTAAGCGTATTTTGATTCGGAAATTTATTATCCCCAATATCAGTATATGGGATAAAACTTGGCCAGTTATAGGTGATAAAACCGCCACAAGTTATAAGAAAATTTACTTTCCTTCCCATCGGCCATATTTTACAAATACCTTCAAGGACCCTTCTTGCGAGATCAATATTTCCGCTCCAATCTTTAGTGATTACGATTCGTGCCAATGTAGGATTAAGGTCTTCTCTTATTTTGATGTTAATGTTTATCCATTGTTTTTCTTGCTTTAAAATCGTTTCAAATCGTTTAACATCGGATCGAATCTCGGAATTTAAACTACACCATTGGAAATCCCTTGAGAATAATCTTACTGTCGGTTTAAGTCCTTTTATAATAGGGAGGAAATCACGCAGAGTATCATACCAAGCACGTTGTTCATCTCTATAAGGTGGATCATTATCTCTTGCATTTATTTTTTCACATAATTTAATCCACTTTACTCGGTCAAAGCCTAACTCTAAATTATTAGGGTATTTGGAAAGTGTTATCTTCCTACAAGCTGTAAAATGCTGGGATTCATCAAACTCAACAATAAATCCTGGATCGGGGACAAAAAAATCGCAATGTGGGAGTATGTGTGATTTTACAAAATTATTATATCCTCTATAATTTTGAAGCGCAGAATAAATTTCTTTAAGGTTTGTATAATATGGTGTATTTCTATAGTCATCCGGCTTTGTACTAATTTGAAACTGGTAATTGACTTTTACTTGCCCATAAATTTTTTCTAACATAGCTTTAATAGCTCTTTTACACTCGAAGCACCTCTCGTTATGTCTTCTTTTCCCCTTTTTCTTTTTATCCATTTTCCTAAGGGTAACTGATTCGACTTTTGAGGATAGGATTTCTAGGATTTGAAATCCTAAATTTGTCAAAAACCGGTTTGTTTCTTGTCCACCGCTAAACGTTGAAGAATTGAGTTCCACGTTGTTAGCATACTTATTGGCCAAGGATATAACATATTTTGGAGGGTAATATTTTTGCTTGTAGGCAAGTACAAATTTTTTAGATTTTCTACCTTGTGGTATGCCTTCCTTATCGATTTCTTCTATTGCCTTTAAAATATGAACTCGCTTGATATTTTTAGGTATCATTATAGTTTCCTCTCTTTTTTATATTCTTATTATAACCGATTTTTTAAACTATTAGCTAAAACATTAAGGTTAGCTTCATCGTATATTTTTTTAAGTTTTTCAGGCGAAAAATCCGTGTAATACTCTGCCAAAATGCTTCTCGGGACTCTGCAGAAAGCATCAAAATATCTGTCTTGAACACCTAATTTTCCCATTTCGCAGGCAAACCACTCTCTTAATGTTTGAGGTGTGATATCTATTCCAGTTTTCTTTCTTGTTTCAAGAAATATTCTGTGTTTTTTGTTTGTTCTCATTGGAAAGAGTTTTTCTGTGTTTTTAGGTCTGACTTTTAGCCATTTCTTTAATACAAACTCTGCCTCTTCATTGTAAAAAGTTATGAAGCTCCTTTTTGTTTTTGAGTCGTGTTTTGGAAAAATTCTGCGAAAAATAAGGGAAGAAAAAGGCGTAACCCAAGAACAACTGGCTAAGGCTTTAGGCTACAAAAACAACAGCTACATTGCCAGAATTGAAAGACTATGGCTGTTTAACCCCTGAACATAGAGTTCTTACAGAATCTCATTAAAGAGAATTGAAAGTCTCTAACAGTAACTTTAAAACCGCATTTCGTGATATGGAATCTCATTAAAGAGAATTGAAAGAAAGCATCTTCAAGTTGCTTTGGAGAGTAAGGAAAACGAGAATTGAAAGATCCATGCATATCGGCTTATATTAGTAGAGGAATAAATTCTCGAAATAATTACATGTTCATAATTAGAACTATGTTTTTTTATCAAAAGCTAGTCAGCTTTAGAATCGAGCAATTTTTAATTTGCTAGTCTTATGCTCAAAAATACAAATCATAATAAATAAATCATGCTTATAAAAGGGAAAGCTAAGTGTAAGAGAGGATTCGGAATGTCAAAGGCATCAAAGCTTAGAAGAAAAAGAGGATGGGATTGGGAAGATACCTTAGTGAAGAGAATAGATTCTTGCTACTCTTATGAAGCGTATAGATTAGGGGGAGCAAGCGCTTTTCTCCCAGATATACTAGCTATATCAAACAGGTTTGGTAAATTAATGGTCATAGAGGCCAAATCAGGTACAACAGACTATCTGATGGTACCTAGAGAGCAAGTTGAGAGGTCTTTAAGGTTTCTTGATAGCTTTAAGCTATATCCAAACAGGCATTTTGTACTTGCCTTCAAATTTTTGAGGAAGAGAAGGTTGAAAGGAGGAGGCTATGAGAAGAGGGAGCTGAGGGAGTATTATAAAGAATTCAATCAACAACTTAAAAGTGGTGAAAGGGCTCCAGATGTAATCTGCACCTATCAAGGAAACTTCTACATAATAAGTAAGGGCTTGAAGAAGTCTGTTGACTTACCTAACTTTAAGATGCCTTTTCTATGATCTCGACTCTTCTTGCATCCTTCCTTACCCATCTTACAGAAACAAGCCCCATTATCTCTAGACTCAACAGGGCTTTGTTCAAATCCTTCATGGTTATGTTAGAATCTTCCTTTCTCAATTCGTTGAGCAGATCCAAATCTACGACATTTTTCTGTTGCTTTAGCCTCTCATAAATTATATTCTTTAGGGGGTATCTCAAATTCATGACCTATATAGAGAACCATTACGAATCTGTTTTTATAAATCTTTAACGATAAAATGATTTATCTGCTCTGATTGAACAGCTCTTTAGTTGCTTGTAAATAGATTCATACCACTTTTCAACTTCAGGAGTGATAGAAGGTTTGACCTTCTTTATCGCTTCTTCAAAGTCAGCCTTTCTCACCTTCGGATTATCCAAACCTCTCTCCATGGCTATTATTGCAGCCTCTCTACAAAGGGCATCTACGTCAGCACCGCTGAAACCCTTTGTCATGCTTGCTATGTCCTCTGGTCTCACATCATCTGCCAAGGGCATCTTTGATGTTAATATGCGCAAAATCTCCAATCTTGCTTTTTCATCTGGAGGAGGGACATAGATGAGCAGATCCATTCTACCGGGCCTCAAAAGGGAAATGTCGATGAGGTCGGGTCTATTCGTCGCGCCTATTACAAATATATCATTGATACTAGAAGAGCTATCCATGTCGGTAAGCAATTGGCTCAAGACTCTCTCTCCCACACCCGAATCCTCAGAAGAAAAGGATCTGGGCTTGGCTATAGAATCTATCTCATCGAAGAATACTACACATGGTGCTGATCCCTTTGCCTTTCTGAATATATCTCTGATTGCTTTTTCAGACTCTCCAACCCATTTACTCAGTATCTCTGGACCTCTGACCGTTATGTAATTTGCACCACTCTCGGATGCTATGGCCATGGCCAACAAGGTTTTGCCACATCCTGGAGGACCGTACAAAAGTGCTCCTCTCGGAGGCTTTACCCCTAATGCCATAAATTCTCCAGGATTTTTTATAGAGCGTATAATGTTTTGAGAGATTATTCGCTTGACTTCTTCTAAGCCTCCAATGTCTTCCCATTTCACTGAAGGTTTTTCAATACAAAATTCTCTGAGAGCAGTGGGAACTATCTCTCTACTAGCCATCTGAAAGTCTTGGGCAGTTACTACCATCTTCTCCAAAACTTCAGGAGGTATTCTCTCTCCCTCAAGGTTTATTTCGGGTAGATATCTTCTTAGAGCCTTCAAGGCTGCTTCTCTGCACAAAGCTCTTAAGTCTGCACCAGAGTAACCATAGGCTTCATAGGCTATCTTTTTCAAGTTTACATCTGATGCTAATGGCATACCTCTTGTGTGAATTTGAAGTATCTCAAATCTAGCATCAGCATTTGGTACCCCTATCTCCACTTCTCTATCAAACCTGCCCGGTCTTCTCAAGGCTGGGTCTATGCTCTCAGGTCTGTTTGTTGCTCCTATTACAACTACTCTCCCTCTTTCAGAAAGTCCGTCCATAGATGATAATAACTGGGCAACTACCCTTTTTTCTACATCTCCAAAAGTTTCCTCACGCTTGGGCGCTATGGCATCCAACTCGTCTATGAAAATAATGCTAGGTGCGCTATCTTTTGCATCCTTGAATATTTCCCTCAGCCGAGCCTCTGTCTCTCCATAATACTTGTTCATAATCTCAGGACCGCTTATGGAAAAGAAATTAGCTTCGGATTCGTTTGCTAGAGCTTTTGCCAATAAAGTTTTACCGCAACCAGGAGGACCGTAGAGTAATATTCCGTTAGGAGGGTCTATTCCAAGACGTTGAAAGACTTCTGGGTGGCGCAATGGTAGCTCTACTATTTCTCTTAATCTCATTATCTCCTCTTTCAGACCCCCTATCTCTTCATAAGTTACTCTTAAAGGAATTGTTTTCTCCATTAATGGTTCTTGCAGTATTATTAGATGAGTGTCTTGCTCAATTCTCACAATGGCTCTTGGCCTAGTCTTTGCTACGTTGAATAATATGGGACTACCAAGTATCACAACTGAAATGTCATCTCCTTCTACAACAGGCATGCCTTTGAGCCTATTCCTAACAAATTCTGAAAACTCTTTGTCAATGCTGAGTTTTACATTTACAGGCATTAGAGTCAAACCCTTAGCTTTTTTTACATTCGCTACCTTGACACTTATGTAATCGTTTAGCGCTACACCAGCATTCTTTCTAGTCTGACCGTCTATCCTTACTGCACCATGCAATCTATCCTCTGGGTCTGAAGGCCAAGCAATCGCGGGAGTTGACCTTTTGCCTGTGAGTTCGATTATGTCTCCCGCCCCTACACCTAAAGCTTCCATGGCGTCTATATCCAATCTTGCCCTTGATTTTCCTACATCCCTTTGTCTCGCTTCAGCTACCTTCAGTTGAATAAATGTTGCCTTCTTCTCTCTGCTCATTTGATAATAAGATCAAGAATCATGGTTAAAAACTATTATTGTCAGAAATCTCATATATTAAACAAGTCCTCCAACCCTAGAGAGCAGGGTTCTATGCTCTCTCGCCATATTTTTACCCCACTGATGTCAGTTACATATCTTTATAAAATTCGCCTGATTTTATGTTGGGAAAAGTGTTGATGTATGTCAGATGATGAAAAGAAGAAACTAGAATTCGACTTTTATGTTAGGGTTTCAGTCCAATATTCAACTCTTTTTGTTGCCTTGGTTTTTGGAACGTTCTCTATTTTGAATATTCTTTCGTCGAAACCGCCAAATCAGATTGCATGGATGCCATTGGCGTCGACATATGTAATGTTTTATATGGGAGGCATATTCTTGATTTTTAAGCTATGGGACTGCGTCAATAGATCTCACAATTTAATGAGCAAACTAGGACTGGGTAGACCTAAATTCTCGAATATTTTTGAAAATAGAATAGTTTGGATTATAATAAGTATTTTTTGGGTTCTTATTTCGCCGACCGAATTGATCTTAGTATACCTCTTAGCCTTAACATAATTTTTAGCTTTTACGCCCAATTTCGAGTTGGACATAACCGATTCGTTAGTTTTAGCCACAATATATATTATGGCTCATTGTTTTGAGGATGGACAAGATCGTAAAGTTTACTCTGTTGGTCTTGCTCATACTCAAAATTACCAGAATTCATACGCCAAGTTGTAATAAATGCTGCACCTGCATTTTTAGCAGCTTGAAATACCGTTTCATAGTATGTGGACGGCGGTTGAGTGCCCAAGGTCTCTTCAAATTTTGCACCGTAACCAAGTTTGCTATCACTTACCTTTCCTTTCACATAATCCCACAAATCCGTGCTATAGTACATTTGTATATTAAGTCCATCCACATATTGATTGATCGTGTCAGCGTCTAACCCACCGAAACCTGCAGGAGATAAATATATCAAATAATCCTTATTTGTCTTAGACCCCAATGAAGTAAGCTGATTGCGCAATGATTGTAGAAAAGCTTTATACTGTGGATTTGCGCTGGTAGACAGGGGATCACCATTGCCAGTCCAAGGATCTTCATAATCCCAGCTAAACCCGTCCAATCCGTATGTTTCAATAAACTCGCATACACTTTGAGCAAAAGCACTCACGTTACATTGGATAAAATTATTATAATCAGCATCCTCCCAACCAAGCTCGATAAGAATCTGAATATCCGGGTTGGCTGCACGCGCTTCTTTAATAGTAAAATTTAGATAGTCATAGTTTGTCAAATTGTTAGAACGCTTGCATTCATACAGTATAAAAGAAGGCTTGTCAAAGCCCTTGCTAGTATCAACATGACCCCAAGCCACAAACAATTTATCAGTTTTGTTCCACGGAATCGTCTGCCAGCAACTATTAGAACTCAGGTAGGTTGTTCCTGGCGGCTCATCTTCATCCAAATACACCCAAGTATTAACAAATTGTACAGGAGGAGTGACATTTTCAGGAATATTAGGAATATTAGGAATATTATCAGTTGGAGAACTTTTAATAAATGAGTAATAAACAAAAACTGATGCTGAAAATACCGCCACTATAATGCATACAATCATAATTCGCCAGGTATGCCGTCTAATGTTCATTAATTACCATCCTCCTTATGCTCTATGGACTCATTAAAATCGTATAACCTACCCCTCTTTAAACCGTAGATTTCTTGTATATACTTCATAACTTTTTCTATACCTTGTGGATTAATTGATACCATATATAAACTTTAAAGCCTTTTACAATTACAGAAGTATTTGGAAACTAAGCATCGCATTGAAACAGCAGATGCTCAAGGAGTAGTAAGCTTAGAATAAGCAGAACAGTTGATAAACGAAGGATGGCTCTTTATTGGTTCTCTTCCAAACGGGAAAGTGATCGTTAAAGGGATAATATCAAAAAAAACCTTATATTAAAAATATTTTATTTTAGACTTGTTGAGAACTTGCTTAATCCTATAACTTCTATCTCACTTACCAACTCTGACGAGCGTACTGATTCTTCAAGCCTGTCCATCTCGCCTTCTTTGTCTTCTATTATGAAATCTATTATCGATGCAACCAATCCGAAGGCTATTGGCTCTTCAACTATTCTTCTTATCTCTATGCTTGAAGGTAAACCCTTTTGAATGGATTCCGAAATCTTGGCAGGGCTTATTTCAGCATCTGTAGGCAATATCCTCAATCGAACTAGCACTTTTCCCACTTCAGATCTTCAAGGGATTTTTAATTACCTTAATATAAATATTAAAGTATAAATTGATGTGAGAAAAGTGGAGAAATATGAATGGAGATTATATGGTGGTATTCCCCAGAGAAAATATGTATTGTGTTAGATGTGGGACTGAAGTTGAAATCAATTATCAACTTCTTTTTTACAGTAGAATGATAACTATGACCATTCTTAAATGCAAGCATTATTACTTAACTTTATGTTTAGAAAAAGAATGGAAGAAGAGCCAAAACTATAGGGAAAAGGTCGTTGAACCTCCTGTCGAGTTTTTAGTGCATTGAACAATTATTTTAAAAAGAAGGCAGATTAGAAACACGGGCTGTTTTGAAGCCAGACTTTGACGTTATAGTGGCTGGAGGAGGAGTATGCGGCTTAATAGCTGCTAGAGAGATAGCATCCTCAAACCTCAGAGTTTATGTTCTGGAAGAGGACTTTGAGATAGGCACCCCTGAAAGGTGTGCTGGTCTAATTAGCGTTAAAGCTCTATCATCCCTGGGCTTATTCCCAAGCAGAAAAATTGTGAACAATGAAATCAAAAGAGCGTTGATTCATTCTCCTCTAGGCTCAAAGGTTGAAATCGAAGCGACAAATCAAAGGGTTATAGTGCTGAATAGGAGAGAGTTCGATAGAGAGCTGGCAAGAATTGCGGAAAGAAATGGAGCCTTTATAGATTTAGGGCAAAAAGTGTTAAGTGTTGAAAATGAAGATGGATTGGTGAAAGTAAAGACTGCAAAGTATGAGAGATCAGCTAGAATATTAGTAGATGCAAGAGGGGTCTCATCATTAAAGCCTGAACATGGAATTTTGCAGGCCGCTCAATATGATATTCAAGGCTCTTGGTTTGAAAAGGATAGAGTTGAGGTCTATCTTGATAATGAAGTCAATCCAGGATTCTTTAAATGGTTGATTCCATTGAACCATGATACTGCTAGATTAGGAGTTGCAGGCTATAGTATAAACCCCTTTGAGCAGCTTGATAAATTCGTAAAAGATCATAAGGCAAGAGTCATGAAAAAAGTGACATCTCCAATATACATAGGGGGAGCATCAAAGAATTTTGTTCACAATAGCATACTCTATGTGGGGGATGCAGCAGGCCAGACAAAGCCTACAACTGGTGGAGGTATATTCACAGGAGGAACGGGCGCAGTATTGGCTGGGAGAGCGATTTCAGAAAGCTTGATCAATGATAATCTATCGGCCTTGAGAAATTATGAAGTAAATTGGAGAAGAATCTTTGGAAAAGAATTCATAGTTATGAGCCAAGCAAGAAAGATCTATGAAAGAATGGACAATGAGAAAATAGACAAAATGGTGAAGGTTTTGTCGTCTTCCAATATTCTTGATAAATTATCCAATAAAGCTGATTTTGACTATCACTCCATGGGAATATTTCAAATTCTATCTATGATGAAAGAGCATCCGTCCTTGGCTTTGGATTTGATAAAGTTAGGGCTTGGCGCTATGTTTGATCTGTTCAAGTCTTAGTCATTTAATTTTGCGACATAGCCTTGTTCGCTCTTTCTTTCCACAGCATCCAAGCATTCATTAAGAATATTACCCAAGAAGTCCAATTTGAATTATAAGAGCAGAATCTCCATGCTACAGTCGTACCTCTAATCCAGTTGAATCGGTGCTTGCAGTCGTGAATCAGCTAACGAGTAGGTTGTTTATTCTAAGGCAATTTGTAAAAATACACGGGTGATTCCATTCTTTTTACATCTTTGTCTATTAAGCTAAATCTCATATGTTAAGACTTAAGGTTTTATCAATTATTAATCAAAATTGAATTCAAAATCTGAAGAGCTAAAAATCATCATAAACGAATTGAAAGAGTGTTCTGTATTTATAAATTCAGCAAGAATAGATTCTAATGCGGTTAAAAAGGAAGTGCAAATGGTAACTAAGAGGAGGAGACCAGGCATGAAGTTGATTGCACTTAGCATGGGCTTGATAATTTTGCCTGAGCCGACAGGATTGAGCGATATTGCAGGATTACCTCTACTAATCCTTGGGAGGATAATAGAAAAATCCTATTCTTACATAGGAATAAAGGATGTAAGAGAAGAGGCGCTAGATGCATTAGAAAGTATTTCAGCGCTAAGTTCCGAAGTGATGATCGCTTCAGAGTTTTCATTTTCATCGTATTGAATACGAATATATTTTATGAAAAAGAAGACTAAGAAGAAAATCCATCAATGCTATCCAGGCTAAAATTTTAATAACACCGCATTAACCATCACCGCAGGAATGGTTAAGCCAGATTTAGTGTTGCTACATCCACCAAGTGTATACGATTTTAGGAAAGAATCTGTAATATATGGTCCTATAAATGACGTTGTTCCACCCACTCCCATATTTGATATGTACCCCATAGGCTTTGTAAGCATCCTAGGATACTTAGAGAGGCATGGTTACAATGTAAGGATAATCAATTTAGCCTCGAAGATGCTGGAAAATCAGAAATTTGACCCTGAGGCTTTGATCAAAAGCCTTAACCCTAAAGCATTTGGAATAGATTTTCATTGGCTAGTTCATGCCCAAGGTAGTTTAGAGCTTGCAAAGATAATTAAAATGCACCATCCAAATACTCCAATTTTGTTAGGAGGATTGTCTTCCACATATTTTCATGAAGAAATTATCGAAAATTATCCCCAGGTTGATTACGTTATTCGTGGCGATTCAACAGAGCCACTCTTACTCCAATTGATGCAGTGCATAGAGGGGAACAAATGTCCAGAGAATGTGCCAAATGTTACATGGAAAGATGCCAATAAGAAGATACACATTAATCCATTAACCTTTGTACCTGATAATTTGAATGATTTCGCCTTAGATGCTGGTAGTATAGTAAAAGCCTCCTTGAAATATTGGGACATATCAGGGCATCTGCCATATCATAAATGGGATGATTATCCAATAACTTCTGTTTTGGCTTGTAAAGGTTGTATCTATAATTGTGTAACCTGCGGTGGTTCTAATTACGCTTATAAAAGATTGTGCAATAGATCTTCACTAGCATATATGAAGCCAGAGAAGCTTGTTGAAGGGATGAAGATAATTCAACAATACACAAACGGACCTATTTTTATCTTAGGAGACCTTCGCATGATTGGTAAAGATTACGCTGAATCTGTTTTGAGCAATATGAAGAAAGAGAAAGTTGACAACCCAGTTATATTAGAGCTTTTTACACCAATCGATGAAGATTACTTGGAGAGGATAGCCAAGAGTGTTCCTAACTTCAGTTTTGAAATTTCTCCCGAATCACACGATGAGGCTATACGCTACGCTTTTGGTAGGTCTTATAAGAATAAGGAATTGGAGAAGAATATATCGAAAGCACTTGAGTTAGGATGCCAAAGATTTGATATTTTCTTTATGATGGGTCTTCCTTACCAAACAAAGAAGTCAATATTAAACACAGTAGAATACTGCCATAGCTTACTGAAGAATCATAAGGGAGATAGAAGGTTGCGTGCTTTTATAGCTCCTTTAGCACCCTTTTTAGACCCAGGAAGCATAGCGTTTGAAAATCCTGAGAAACATGGATACAAGCTATTCTTTAAGGAACTTGAGGAATATAGACAAGTCATGCATAGTCCTAGTTGGAAATATTTCCTAAATTATCAGACCGCGTGGATGAGTAGGGATGAATTGGTAGAAGTTACTTATGAAGTTGCGCATTTGTTAAATCGTGTAAAAGTTCAGTGTGATCTCATCGATCTCCAAACAGCTGAAAAGATGGAATTACAAATACAATCAGCCTGTAGAGCATTACAAAAAATAGATGAAATAATGGAGATCAAGGAGCCTGAATTACGTGCACAACAGTTAAAAAACTTAAAAAGTCAAATTGAAGAAGCGAATCAAAGGTTATTATGCTCTAAAGATGAGCTACTAAGATGGGCTTAATTTTAGGTGAATATTCTTGGGGGGTGTGGGAGGGCTTAGTTACCTTGACCTTGAAGGACCGAAGATACTGGCTTTCTGTGGTAAAGGCGGAGTTGGCAAGACTACATGCGCATCTTCTACAGCTCTTCATTTTGCTAAGAGAGGGTTCAAGACATTACTCATCTCCAGCGATCCAACTCCATCATTGTCCGATATCTTAGAAGTCAATGTTAGAGGGAATATAACTCCAATAAATTACTATAAGAATCTTAACGCTATAGAGTTAGATTATGATCTTGTAGTAAAAAGATGGAAAGAGAAGTTTGGGCAGGAAGTTTATGAAGTTTTATCATCATTCTTACCGGTAGGAAAAGAGATAATAGACTATGTTGCTGGAGCGCCAGGCATAGATGAGGAGTTTGCACTGAGTTACGTGCTCGATATCTATGAGAGCAACGATTATGATATAATAGTCTGGGATACAGCCCCTGCAGGAGGTACTTTATCGCTTATCAAATTGCAAGATAAGTTCTACAGGCATTTAGGTGAAGCCGCAAAACTATACGTAAAGGTGCGTAAAGCAGTGGAGATGCTTACAAAAGGAAGAGCGAGAAGAAACCCATTGGATATAATAGCATCTTGGGAGAAACTGGCTGAGAGAGTTCTTAATATGCTAAGAGATAAGAGAACTCATGCAATAATAGTAACTATCCCTGAAGCTTTAGGAGTTCATCAGACAGAGAGGGTCTTTAAAGAGCTTGAAGCCTTTGGTATGCATGTCAGCAAAATACTTGTAAACTATGTTGTTACTGAAGATGTTTGTGTTTGTGATTTTCATAGGCAAAGAGCCAGCATGCAAAGAGATTATCTGAACATATTGAGAGATAGATATGAAAAAGAGCCTGGCTTAGCCATCCTTTCACAATTACCAAGAGAAGTTAGAGGAATAAAAGCCATAAAGAGAGTTGAAGAACTTTTGTTCTGATAAAGGATATATTATAGTATTATTAGATGCTAGTAAATGTCAGAGAAAGCATCCTTACCAGTATGCTCATCATGTAATAGACCTATAATGCCGGGAGAGAAGGCTGTAAAGTTCTACTGCTTTAACTGTGGGCAAGTATTGATATGGAGATGTGAGAGATGCAGAAAATTTTCAAGAGACTATAAGTGCATTAATTGTGCCTTCATAGGTCCATGATCAGAAAAAAATTTATATTGGAAATTGCTCATGAAGTGAATGCTAGAATTCAATGATTCATGTATGAAAATATGATGATAATCTTACGCTAATTTAATTAACAAAGTGATAAATGAAATCATAAAGGCTGAGAAATTACCTTTTGATGGTGCTTCTCAAGAATTCATAATGAAGGGGCACTCTTTAGTATACTTGAACATGTTTTATAGAATAATGTTCCCTTATAGTCGCTAAGCAAGCCATCTAGCTCTTCCTCCGAGTTTTTGGCTGTTGGGGCTTTCTTAAACAATTTAAGAACAGCAATTCTTTCTCCTGAATAGCTTTTAAGGTCTCTTTCGTCAGATATCAATCTGATTCCTTCCTCTTGGCATTCTGAAGATAGGTCTTTTAACATTTCATCAAAATTCTTATGCACCTTATTTGGTGGAGGTCCCTTAAAGAACTTCTCTTCTGTATCGTTTACCAGAATATACCATACGAAGAAGATATCAGAGTGCCTATAAGGTATGTTAAAACAGGTTTCTTTCCATCTTTTTATGTAATCTTCGTAACTGAGAAGACCTTTTCTCCATAGCGCAGTTGTAAGATCAACAAGAATGATCTTGTTTATCCCTAAACGTTAACAAATGTCTGATAATAAGATAAGAAATAAGGTGAAGGAGGAAGTATTGCTAAGAATTACAGGTCAAAAGTAATCACTTAGCGACATTTATTTAAACATCTTCCAACAATTCACTCATGTAAATTGGGTGTAGATTTAGGGGAGATAATTCAAAGAAAAAGAATATCTTTGGATGATCTATCAGGCAAAACAATTGCCATAGATGCTTACAACGCCCTTTACCAATTCTTAGCAGTAATAAGAGGGGAGAAAGGAGAACCGTTGATGGATAGGAATAGAAGAATTACTAGCCATCTCAGTGGATTATTTTATCGAACTATAAATTTATTGGAGAAAGGGATGAGAGTAGTCTATGTCTTCGATGGAGAGCCCCCAGAGTTAAAAGAAGCAGAAATAGAGAGGAGAAAGACGATAAAAAAAGAAGCCATCATCAAATATGAGGAAGCGATAAGATTTGGAAGAATGGAAGAGGCTAGAAAGTATGCCCAGATGACCTCTCAATTAAAGGATATGATGGTCGAGGATGCAAAAAGATTGTTAAATTATATGGGTATTGCTTGGGTTCAGGCTCCATCTGAAGGTGAAGCACAGGCATCATACATGGCTGAAAAGGGTTATGTTTGGGCAGCAGTTTCTCAAGATCATGATTCACTATTGTTTGGTGCGCCAAGGCTTGTTAGAAATTTGACGATATCTGGTAGGAGAAAGCTTCCTGGAAAGGATGAATACATCGAGATAGAGCCTGAGCAGGTTGATTTGAATCAAGTACTAACCAGTTTAGGTGTAACAAGAGAGCAACTCGTTGATATTGGAATACTTATTGGAACTGACTTTAATCCAGACGGCTTTAAGGGAATAGGACCAGTAAAGGCTTTGAAGCTCATCAAGAGTTATGGCAGACTTGAAAATATTACTGAATTAAAAGAGCAATTGAAGAGTATTGACTATCAATCTATTAGAGAAATATTTCTCAAGCCTAAGGTTACAGATTCTTTCGAGTTAAGATGGAAACAGATGGATATTGACGCTATAGTTGATTTCTTATGTAATGAAAGAGATTTTTCTGAGACAAGAGTTAGAACTGCTTTAGCAAGGATAGAATCATTGGAAAAGAAAAAGTCTGAATCTTTGGAAAGATGGTTTTCTTGAAGGATTACTCAATTTTAAGAAAAAATATGGTTGAGGGATTGGTAAGAGTAGGTATAATAAAATCTAAGGAGGTTGAGAGGGCTTTTCTTAAAGTTCCTCGTGAAGAATTTGTATGGCATAATATGAGGCATCTAGCCTACGAAGATGCTCCATTACCTTTAGGAGATACTGGACAAACTATATCAGCCCCTCACATGGTTGCAATAATGCTAGAAGAGCTCGAACTTAGAAAAGGGTTAAGAGTTTTGGAGATAGGGGCTGGAAGTGGATATAGCGCTGCTCTTATGGCTGAAATAGTTCAACCTACTAATAGTAATGAGAACAAAGGTCATGTAATAAGTATTGAGAGAGTTAAAGATTTGATAGACTTTGCAAAAGAAAATCTGAGAAGGACTGGATATTCAGATAGAGTATCTATAGTCTTTGGAGACGGCACTTTGGGCTATCCTGAGAGAAAAGAAGAAATGCTTTATGACAGAATTGTCATTACAGCCGCTTCTCCTCACATACCAAGATACTTGAAAGCTCAGATAAAGGAAAATGGTATAATCCTAGCACCAATAGGAAATACTTTCATGCAAACTCTAGTAAAAGCCAGAAAGCATAAAGGAGATTTGGAATTTCATGAAGTGTGTGGTTGTATGTTCGTCCCTTTGATAGGAGAAGATGGCTTCAGACCTTAAGATTCAACTGATATTACCATCTTGCCTTTAGTGTTAATATTTTTTAGCATTAGGATCATTTCTCGTGGTATATCTATGGCTGCTTTGTCTGATCTTATAGCCAAAGTTCTAGGGCAAACGTAGTTGCTCTTTCTTACTACTATATCCTTCTCATCAGTCAATAATAGTGATGGATGCCCTATTGCATTGACTTCAAAAGAGTATTGACCTACATGAATACTTATCTTGACAGGAATGTTATTAGTCATGAGCCTTTTTAATTCGTCATTTAAATCCTTACAAGATTTATTCGCTCTAACTCCTATTATGCAGTCTCCTTTTATAGATACTTTTTCTTCTTTCGTTATTTCAAAAGTAGTCTTATGAGTAGCCTTTATCAAAGGATGTCCGAAGAACTCTACAGAATCTATTATCTTCATTTTTATTATTTCCTTGCTTCAGATATAAGCTCAGTCAAGGCTGAAAAAGCAGCGCCAACATCCTCCATCTTGACTATCATTATAGTATCTGTAAAGCAACTGGTAGTATCATCGATGTTTATCTGTCTTCTTGAGAGTTGACTATAAAAAGTCGCTATACACCCTGGTGTCTCCGCTATTTCTTCTGGGCTCCTCACTATTATGGCTGCAAGGTTCGTCTTTTCCTCTAAAACATCCTCTTTTTTGAAGAGTGAACGAATTTCATGGAATAGTTTCTGATCAAAGACCAAAGTTATGGCGGATATGCTCTCAGAAACTTGAAGAAATTCCTCTTGATACTCTGCCAAAAGATTTCTCATCGTGACAAGATTCTTTCTCGTCTTTTCGATAGATAATTTAACAACATCGGTCCTTACATTTATTGTGCTCTTTGATATTACTCCTTTTACGTTTTCAAAAAATCTTTCATGAAATCCTTTTGCCCTTTTGACAGCAGTAACTATGCTTTGAAGTTTCACTTCTCTTTGCGCCATCTCTTCAACTTTCGGCTTTATCATCCTTGCAATAGCACTAAAATTGCCATAATCTCTTCTAAGAGCATCTTGAAGGGCTACATCGTTCTCTATGATCTTATTGACGATCTTCGATACCGATCCTTCTCCTTTTGCACTTTGATGAATAATGACTCTATCTTTTCTTCTTTTCGCGACATGATCAATTTTGGTCATTTTGAACTGATAATGATCAGATTAGACCAAAAAATATAAAAGCTTTTTGGACAAAAGTTGTCCTATCTTTATGGACTGGAATATGCATCAATACAACGGTTTAACCATGGAGGTTGATGAGACTGACTGATAAGATTGTATTGGCCTACTCTGGTGGACTGGATACGTCAGTATGCATAAAATGGCTCAAAGAGAAGTTCATGGCTGATATAATAACAGTAACAATAGATGTTGGTCAGAAGGAAAATCTAGAGGAGATAGGCAAAAGGGCTAAAGCAATAGGAGCCATAAAGCACTATTTGATAGACTCAAAGGAAGAGTTTGTAAGAGATTACGTATTCCCATCGATAAAGGCTAATGCATTATATGAATCAAAGTATCCATTAAGCACTTCTCTCTCAAGGCCTCTTATAGCTTCTAAGCTAGTCGAAGTGGCTGAAAAAGAGGGGGCTTTTGCAGTGGCTCATGGTTGCACTGGCAAAGGCAATGATCAAGTAAGGTTCGAAGTCACGATAAAGGCTCTGAATCCGAAGCTCAAAGTGATGGCGCCAGCTCGTGAGTGGAACTTTAGCCGTGAACAAGAGATAAAGTATGCGAAAGAACATGGGATAAAGATCGAGCCAAAGAAATCCGTCTTCAGCATCGATCAGAACTTGTGGGGAAGGTCCATCGAGTGTGGTCCAATAGAAGATCCTGAGGTGGAGCCACCTTTAGAAGCCTTCGAGTGGATAAAGCCATTGAATGAAGCACCAGAAGAAGCAAGTTATGTTAGCATTGGCTTTGAGAAAGGAGTTCCAATTACTATAAATGGTGATGAGAAGAAGCCAGTAGAACTTGTATCAAATCTTAATCAAATAGCTGGGATGAATGGGGTAGGGATAATAGACCACATGGAGGACAGATTGGTAGGGATAAAATCTCGTGAAGTTTACGAGTGCCCTGCTGCTCTATGCCTTATCGAAGCTCATAAGGATCTTGAAAAGCTCGTACTGACTCGTCACGAATTGTTCTTTAAAGAAATCGTAGATTCACAGTGGGCATGGCTTGTATACTCAGGCTTATGGCTAGACCCTTTGAAAAAAGATCTTGACGCCTTCATTAATTCGACTCAAGAGAGAGTCAGTGGAAATGTGAAGATAAAGCTCTACAAAGGCAACTATAGAGTTGTTGGAAGGTCTTCACCTTATTCATTGTATGATATGAATCTTGCAACCTATGGCATATCTTCAAAATTCGATCAGTCATTAGCCCAAGGATTCATAGAGCTTTGGGGATTACCGACTCGTGTAGCCCATTCGATGCTTTCTAAGATGAAAAAAGAGTGAATCGATCATGGATATACTAAGAGGAAAAAGATTATCAGATCTCTCTTCCGATGCTGCAAACTACACTTCATCGCTAGATAGTGATAAGTTTCTCATATCATCAGTGATTAAGATAAACAAGGCTCATATGCTCATGCTAATGAAAAAAGGGATAGTAGATTTAAAGGAAGGATATGGTTGCCTTCAGGTCCTTGAAAATATTCCTGAAGATATGCCTATGAGCCCAAAACTTGAGGACGTTCACATGAACATAGAGGCTTTAGTTGTAGAGAATGTGGGAGAGACTATAGGAGGGCAGTTAAACCTTGCCAAGAGCAGAAACGATCAAGTTGCAACAGCCATAAGAATGGTATTGAGAGAATTCATATTGAATATAGCATCCTCTCTAAATCATCTAAGGAAGGTTATTCTAAAAAGATGTGAGGAGCATTTGACAACAGTAATGCCGGGCTATACTCATTTACAGCATGCCCAACCAATAACTCTTGCCCATCATCTTCTTGCCTATCACGACGCATTCATGAGAGATTGTGAAAGACTGATGGAATCATATAAAAGAGTCAATCTGAGTCCTATGGGAGCCTGCGCTTTGGCAACTACGGGCTTTAAAATAGATAGAGAAATGGTATCCGAGCTCTTGGGCTTTGATGGCTTAGTTGAAAATTCTATAGACGCTGTAAGTGCAAGAGATTTCTCAATAGAAGTAATATCAGACCTTGCCATTTTGATGACGAATTTGAGCAGGTTTTCAGAAGAATTGGTCTTATGGAGTACTCAAGAATTCTCCATAGTAGAGATGCCAGACGAGTATTCATCAACGAGTAGCATAATGCCACAGAAGAAGAACCCAGTGGTGGCTGAATTGATTCGCGCCAAGACATCAAAGGTTTATGGCAATCTTTTGACTTCTCTATCGATTTTGAAAAGTTTGCCCTATAGCTACAACCTTGATCTGCAAGACTTAACTCCTAACATCTGGGATTCATGCCAAATCACTTTAGCATCAATAAATGTGTTCAAAAACATGCTCGAAAAGGTTAAATTTAACGAAAAAAGGCTCCTTGAGCTTGTAAAAAGTGGGATGTCAATAGCAACAGAACTTGCAGACACTCTTGTTAGAGAGCAAAAGATGCCCTTCAGAACTTCTCATAGAATAGTAGGGATACTCGTGAAAAGAGCCTTAAACGAAGGAAAGAGCCTAGATCGAGCTGTCAAAGAGGATTTGGCAGACATCATTAGAGAAAATACTGGAAAGAACATGAGTATATCTGAGGAAGTTTTGAGAAAAGTCCTTGATCCAATTGAAAATGTAAAGACAAGAGATGTAAAGGGCGGACCAAGCCCAGACGAAGTCTCGAGGATGACAAAAGAAAGATGGAAAGTTTTGGAAGATGATGATGAACTGATTCTAAAGAAAAAAGAGTCTCTGAAGCTTGCTGATGATAGATTAGTTAAAGAAATCTTGAGCATGAAGGAGGTGACAAAGGTACGAAAGTAAAATGTTCAGAATGTGATGGAGACATAGATTTACCTGATGATGTCACAAAAGGAGAGATAGTTACATGCCCTGATTGTGGGCTTGATTTTGAAGTATATAAGATCAATCCTGATGGCATATCTTTGAAGAGGGCAGAATCTATCGGCGAGGATTGGGGAGAATAGATATTGAAGAACATTGGACTTGTGTATGATAGGATACGCTTTGAGGAGAAGGCTATAATCGAGAAGGGTAAAGAAAAAGGGTTGAGCATAAAGCCATCAGACGCAAAGACTCTTTGCCTAAATGTAAAGAGCTCAAATAAAGAATCTAAAGCCATCTTTGGGGATGTTGTTCTACAGAGATGCATAAGCTACTTTAGAGGCTTACATGTTACTGCCTTTTTGGAGAGCAAGGGAATAGATGTAATAAACTCGTTAAGTGTAGCCCAAATATGCGGAAACAAGATTCTAACCACTTTGGCCTTGATAAAGGCTGGAGTGCCAACCCCAGATACTCTCATAGCTTTCTCTCCTGAGGGCGTATATGAGGCCATTAATAAGACTGGCTATCCTGCCGTCCTTAAACCGATAATAGGCAGTTGGGGAAGGTTGGTAGCTCTACTCAAAGACAAGGATACAACAGATGCGATACTGGAGTCAAGAGAATTGCTGAACAATCCCATCTATAGCATATACTACATTCAAGAGATGGTGAACCGTCCTCCTAGAGATATAAGAGCTATAGTTGTTGGCGATAGAATAATAGCCTCGGTCTATAGATACGCACCTCAAGAAGATTGGAGGACTAATGTAGCAAGAGGGGGTAAGACTACTCCTTGCCCATTGACCAAGGAGCTTGAAGATATTGTACTAAAAGCAGCAGATGCTGTTGGAGGAGGAATTCTTGGAGTAGATGCCCTGGAGAGCCCTAATGGAATTCTTGTTCACGAAGTTAACAACACAGTAGAGTTCAAAGGTGCCATGGCTGCTGGTGCCACTAATATACCTGATGAAATATTGGATTATGCAATAGGTTTGGCGAGGAGATAAATTTGAGAGTTGGAATATTAGGTGCTTCTGGATATGTTGGGGGAGAATTGCTAAGAATCCTACTATTTCATCCTAATGTTGAAGTTACATGCGCAACTTCTAAACGCCATTCTGGAGACTATATACATCATGTCCATTCAAATCTGAGAGGCTTAACAGACCTTAAGTTCATAGAGCACAATCCAGAAGAGATAATTGATAAATGTGATCTGATCTTCTCTTCTCTGCCTCATGGATTATCAGTAAAAACTATCCCAGATTACATAGAAAGAGGAATGAAGATCATCGATTTGAGCGCTGATTTTAGGCTTAAGAATCCAGAAGACTATAAAAAATGGTATGGTTACGAGCATCCCCATCCCGAGCTTATTGAGAAATTTACCTATGGAATACCAGAGCTTCATCGCGAAGAAATAAGAAAATCATCACTAATAGCAAATCCTGGCTGTATGGCTATAGCATCAATTCTTGCTTTAGCCCCTCTTGCTAAGAGTGACGCTATTGATAAGAATAGAATAATTGTGGATGTAAAGATAGGGTCATCAGGGGCAGGAGGAGCACCATCTCCATCAACTCATCATGCTGTTCGCTTCGGTGTAATAAGACCCTATAAGCCAGTTGGCCATAGACATACTGCAGAGATTGAGCAAGAGCTTAGTCAGATCGCAAAAGATAGCGTAAAGGTTGCCATGTCATCCCATGCAGTAAACGTAGTTAGAGGGATTTTATCAACATGTCATGTATTCACCCTTAAGCCCCTTACAGTATCAGACTTATGGAAGATCTACAGAGGCTTTTATCAAAATGAACCTTTCATAAGATTTGTAAGAGATAAGAAAGGTCTATACAAGCTCCCAGACCCTAAAGTTGTAATAGGCTCGAATTACTGTGATATTGGCTTTGAAGTTGATGAGCATGTAAATAGAATAGTTGCATTTTCGGCTATAGACAATTTGATGAAAGGAGCAGCAGGAACCGCTGTTCAAAACATGAATGTAATGCTTAACATAGATGAGAAGACAGGTTTACAAAGTCCAGGGTTACACCCAGTGTGAGAAATGGTCACAGTAGTAAAGATAGGAGGTAGTATTTTAGAAAAGGGGGTAAACCCTACAATTCTAGAGGATTTAAAGAATGTCTTCCTTCCGCATAAAATTTTGCTCGTTCATGGCGGTGGGGATATAGTTACAGAGATAGCTGAAAAGCTTGGGAAGCAACAGACCTTCATAGTATCTCCTGAAGGGATTAGAAGCAGATACACTGACTGGGAGACTGTTGTAATTTACACTATGGTCATGGTGGGCAAGATAAACAAGGAGATAGTTTCAGCATTGCATAAAGTTGGGATAAACGCCATAGGCCTCTCAGGAGTAGATGGTTCAATAATAAAGGCTGAGCGCAAAAAGAAATTGATAATCATGGATGAAAGAGGTAGAAAAAGAGTGATAGAAGGAGGATATACTGGCAAGATAAAATCTGTAAATGCTGACCTATTGAATCTCTTGATCAATAATGATTACATGCCTATAATAGCACCCATAGCCATTGGTGATGAAGGCGAGTTATTGAATGTAGATGGCGATAGAGCAGCAGCCTACGTTGCTGGGGGGGTTAAAGCAGATAAGATCGTATTCCTCACAGATGTTCCAGGAGTTTTGATGAATGATAAACCTATTGAAAAGATGAATCTATCAGAGGCTAAAGAAATTTTGCCGAAGATTGGATTTGGCATGGAAAAGAAGGTTTTAGCATCAATAGAGGCTTTGGAGATGGGCGTAAAAGAGAGCATAATTGCATCAGGACTTGTTGAGAACCCTGTAAAGTCAGCCATTGAGCATAAGAACGGTACTGTGATTTCTCATGGATGAAAGAAAAATAAAAGACATCGAAGATAGGCACTTTGCTCCTGTTTACGAAAAATTACCAGTAGTGATAGTAAAGGGACAAGGAGACACTCTTTGGGATGTAAATGGTAAAGAATACATAGACTGCATGGGAGGTTATGGAGTTGCTATAGTAGGGCACTGTAACAAAAAGGTAATAGATGCCATAAATGAGCAGTCTAAGAGGCTTATAATATGCCATGGTTCTCTATATAATGATGTTAGAGCAAATCTATTAGAAAAGATCGTGAAGATTTCTCCCAAAGGTTTGGATGATGTTTATCTTTCTAATAGTGGTGCTGAAGCAGTCGAATGTGCATTAAAACTTGCTAGAAGATACTCTGGAAAACCAGAAGTAATTGCTATGACGAGAGGGTATCATGGTAAGACTTTAGGAGCATTATCAGCAACTTGGAGCCAAAAGTACCGTTCACCTTTCTTGCCATTACTTTCAGATGTGAAATTTGCGCCCTTTGGCGATGCAGAAAAAGTGAGAGAGGCTATAACGGAAAAGACTGGAACGATGATAGTTGAGCCAATACAAGGTGAGAGTGGGATATACGTTGCTCCAGATGGCTTCTTAAAAGAGATTAGAGAAATTTGTGATGAGAAGAATATAGTTCTAATCTTCGATGAAATTCAGACAGGGTTTGGCAGGACTGGAAAGATGTGGGCATGTGAGCACTGGAATGTAATGCCTGATGTAATGTGCTTGGCTAAAGGGATAGCAGGAGGTTTGCCATTAGGAGCTACTTTGGCTAAAAAGGAGATCATGTCAGCCTTTAAGACAGGAGACCATACGAGCACTTTTGGTGGAAATCCTTTATCTTGCGCTGCTGCATGTGCAACTATAGACTACATAATTGAGGAGAACCTTGTCGAAAGAGCAGCCAATCTTGGCTCAATTTTCAAAGAAAGATTAGAGAATATCAAAAAGGATCATAGAATAGTTAGAGATGTTAGAGGCTTAGGTCTAATGCTGGGAATGGAGCTAAGGTTCGATATCAAAAACATATTGATGAATGGTATTGGGAAGGGTTTGATAATGCTCTATTCAGGCAAGAACATTCTTCGCTTTCTACCACCTTTAGTGATAAGTGAAGAGCAGATTCATAAAGCTATGAATATACTTGAATTAATAGTATCTGAAGACGAGAAGTTTAAGATAGGTTAAAAGAGATACTATAGCAAAGTTCTTAGGGTGTTTGAAATTGCAGTAAAGAAGCCTCCAAACACTTAAAAAATGGAAATTACTTTAAATATGTAAGAAAAGTGGGGGTAATTTGGAAAATACGATACATGTTGGCGCATACACTATTCCAGAAGATGGAGTAATATCTATCCCAAAATCAAAATTCAAAATATTGTCGAAATATGTTGGAATGGACGACAATCTACAACTATTCGAAGATGATAGAATAACTCTATGCCTTGAGGACGGTAATTTTTGGGTCTTCATATCGAAGATGTCAATTGATGAAGCAAAGAAACTTTGTGAAGCGTTATACGGAGTCATAGTTTATAAAGAAAGAGGAGAGAAAGGACAACTCACAATTACAATTGAAAAAGGCGGATTAGCTCAATATCGGGAAATCCCATAATATAGAAGCGTTAAAGGCATGGTAAGAACTTTCAGTTGGTTTCAAATAAAAAGGCGATGAGAGCATAACCCCTGCTATCATAGAATTGGACATTTGCCTTCAGATTTTGAAAGGTAAATATTTATTTGCCTAAAAAGTTAGTTTTTACTGCCCCGCGGTAGCTCAGCCTGGTAGAGCTTCCGACCCTCATCGAGGGGGAGACGCTGTAGAGATTCGCTTTGGCAAACCTCACCAGCCTACTAGGCGCACAGAAACCGGAGTGTCGCAGGTTCAAATCCTACCCGCGGGACTATTAGCAAATTTATTTCTGCATTAGTTTAGGATTTGAATTGTGGCTCTTACTGTGTCTCTCTTACCTTAAATATTTTTATAAATACATTTCAGCTTAGAAATAGCCATGAGAAAACTTGATAAATTTGAGGAGATCGCGATTAAAATAATCGAAAAGAAATTTCCGTCTTGGAAATTTATAGAACCAACACATAAAAATTTTGACCTAAAATTCATGGACGCAAAAACAAGTAGTGAGAAGTTTGTTGAGGTTAAAGGAAGGAGCAAACCATTTTCAAATGCTTCCCTTGAAGATACTTGTTATAAATTTGCGGAAAAAAATAAAGAAGATTACTATTTGATTTTGATTTTACTTCCACCAGAAAATAACAAAAAAGTCGCATATACAATTTTGCAATACAAAACTCTTAAACAAATAAAAAGCACTAAAGATAAATCAAGACCAAGCATCATAGAAAAAAAGACTTACCAAATTTATTTTAAGTTGGATTCTTTTATAGACTTGGGTTCTTTGCAATAACTGAGGATGCTGGCGACCCACTAAGGCATTACTAACTTTCCATAAAATTCCACTCTTCTATCCTGAATTGCATGGTTGAACTTCGTTATGTTCTTATTATGAGCCTCAGAAATATCTACATCGACCACCTTTGCTATTACTTCGTCTTCTTCTGCTGATGCCAAAACCTTCATAGATGGGCTTGTGATCTGACTTCTCCCTGTATAGTTGAACCTCTCTCCACCTCTAAATTCTGTCCCTGTACGATTGGCAGTAACGATGAACACTTTGTTTTCTAGAGACCTTATTAGCATAGCCTTTTGACATAAGCCTGGAAGTACTAAATTTGAGGGATGAGCGATAACATCTGCCCCTTCTAAGGCAAGAACTCTTGCAGACTCTGGAAAGAACCAGTCAAAGCATATCATCACCCCTAGCTTAAAATGTCCTAGATCAAAGACTCTAAAGCCTGTATCCCCAACCGAGAACCAAAGTTTCTCTTTATAAAAAAGATGAATTTTCCTATAAACTCCTATGAACTGACCATTAGATACCACAACAGCAGAATTGAATATCTTATCATCGAATCTCTCTGCCAATCCTGCCACTATGGTCTTATTAGCTTCCTTTGAATGCTCCATCAACTTGATGGTAGTGTATCCATTTGGGACTTCTTCAGCCAAATAATCAATTTCTTTTTTGCTAATGAAAGCGTATCCTGTATTAAAAAGCTCAGGAAATACCATTAAATCTCCTCCTACCTTTTTTGATAGATTAATCGCTTCCTCAACGTTCTTCTCCTTGTTGCCGAAGGAAGGGTTTGTCTGCACGAAGCCTAGCTTTAATCTCATCTTAATGTAATCTTAGAATTCAATATTTATTTGCATTTCCTATATACAATTATAAATTTATTCATTTCTTGCAAGGATAGGTATCCTACTCGAATCGATCAAACCCTTTTGCTTCAGGGCTTCAAGAGCCACCCTTAAATCTTTCTCATCCATATTGAGCTCAAAGAGGGTTTTACCATCCAGAATTGAATAAAGGATCTTTCTCTCTACTGGGTTATTTGCAACGTTTCTTATCATTCTCTTAGCCTTTTTTAATGTTCTTTGCTTCAAAAACATCAGACTGGCTTTTATCTTCTCAAATTCTTCGAACTTTGCATCTATCTCCTTTAGAATTTCCTCTGAAATCCTAAGAACCTTTTCTGGCTTACTTTGCTTCTCAAACGCTCTTACTTTAGCCTTTAAGTCTTTTACAGCGCCAATCTTTGACGTTCTTTTCTTGTGAGGGACTTTATCGATAGAGAATCTTATCATTTTCTTGGCTATACCAACCCTTAGGTAGAGTGATCTAGCCAGTTCATAATACTTCCTTTGTGGCGCTGCAAATTCACTTTCAGCCAAGAACATCGAAATAAAACCGTGCTGCTGTAATAGATCAAGGTGCTTTAGGACTGCTTGCTGACTAACTTCCAATTCTTTAGCCAGCTGTAAAACGTAACGGGGCTCTTCTGCGATCAATTTTAGTATTTTTCTACGAGTCTCATTACCCAGAATGTCTAAGAGTAGATCTACGTCTCTAGATGGCATATCTTCACTTTGATGAAAGATAAAAATTGATTTAAGTGTTTCTAACCTTAGGTTAATGACTTAACTATGCGCTATAGACTCTTCTTACCTTGCCAAGCTTGGCAGGCTCTAAGTTGAGGGTTATAGTCTTAATTTGAGTCATCTCATCTATGCTGTAACCAATTCCCTCTCTTCCTATGCCAGACTCCTTTGATCCACCGAAGGGGAAGTAGCCAACACCATGCCTAGGAAGATCATTGATGGTAACTTCTCCTGTTTCAAGCCTCTTCGCTATCTTCCACATCTTGTAGAAATCTTTTGTGAAGACACAAGAATCTAAGCCATACCTTGACTTCTTTCCTATCTCTATCGCCTCATCCTCGTTCTTTATCTTTATTATAGTGATCACTGGTCCAAAGGTCTCCTCCCATGCAATTCTGGCATTTAATGGTACGTCATAAAGCACTGTAGGCTCAAAGTAGCAATCTTTATGATTTCCACCCATGAGTAACTTGGCTCCCTTCGCTACTGCATCATCGACCAATCCCTTAATTCTTTGAGCAGCTCTAACGTTTATGACCGGTCCAATTTTTACAGAAGGATCTCTAGGATCTCCATGCTTCCAATTTTTTACTTCTTTCATTACTTCTTTTACAAACTTATCAACCAAATTTTCAACCACTAAAACTGAACTTATGGCATCGCATCTCTGCCCAGCGTTCTTAAAAGAACCTTCAACGCATTTCTTTGCTGCAAGTTCCAAATCTGCATCATCAAGTACTATAGCCATACCTTTTCCTCCAAGTTCTAAATGTAATTTCTTAAGACCTGCCATCTTGGCGATCTGTTTTCCAACCTCAGTACTGCCAGTGAAGTTGATCATGGCAACTTTCTCGTTTGGCACAAGATAGTCTCCTATAGCACCGCTCCCTGTGATCATGTTCAAAGATCCAGAAGGTATTCCAGCCTCTTCCAAAACTCTTGCAAAAAGTAGCAAAGATAGTGGATTCTCGCTCGATTGCTTTGAAACTACTGTATTGCCTGCCAATAGAGCAGGGACTATCTTCGCCGATGCTATGAAAAGAGGGTAGTTGAAAGGACTTATGGCAACCACGACTCCTACAGGTTCACGGATAACTAAGGCTATCTTGCCTGTTGTATCATCAGACCAGTCTCCTGGGATATATTCACCAAATATTTTTCTCGCTTCTTCCATGGTCAACTTAAGCCTGTCAATGGTTGCTCTTACTTCGCCTTCAGCATCTCTCTTTGGTTTACCAGCTTCCAGCATAAGAGTTATGATGAAATCATCTTTGTATTCCGAGAGAATCTGGCTGGCTCTGTCAAATATCTCTATACGCTCTATGCCTGGTATATCTCTTATCTTCTGCCTACTCCCATAAGCAACGTCTGTTGCTCTATCAACATCTTCCTTGCTGGCATCCGATACCCTTGCTATTATGCTACCATCTATTGGTGTATCTATATCTATGACTTTTTTCGAATTAGAATTGACCCATTCACCGTTTATGAACATCTTGAAGAAAGGTATTCCATCAGGTCCTAAGGTGTAGATAGGCTCAAAGAATTTGTTGAGTTTAAGCGCGAATTTCTCACGCATGAACAATCACCTATAATACTACAAATCGAATATAAAAATTGTATTAATATGATTTAACGATATACAGATAAATATGCAGTTTTTGAAGAATTAATCCGTTGACAGCATTATATAACCTCACATTCGATTATGATCCTGTAGAGAACCCTGACTGGGGCTTTGCAAGAACGAACCGTTTCATCTTACGCAATAGCATAGCAGAGTTCGGTCTCTCGGTATACTCTGTGCCTATAGATATCTCCTTTCAATCTAAACAATTGCATCTAACAGCGCCTAACAGAGATTATCCATATGAAGGCTTACTGGCTTTAACGAAGGGAGAGAATTGGAAGTTTCTAGATTGTTTTGCGTTTGGTATTATTAAAGATGGGAATGCACTGAAACTTCATCCAAAAAAGGTATCTGCATCTACATGGTTTCTTGATTATGTATACGAGATAGAGGATGAAGATGGACATCAAGGTTCGTTAAAGACTTTATACTGGCTTAGCGAAGGTGAGCATGCATGCCTTAATCTAGAATTTGAGATAGAATCTTCTAAAAGAGATTTTGAGTTGATAGTAGCGCCTTTCATTGACATTCGCCACATATGCTCTGATATTGAGCCGAAAAGACATATCATAAAAATCATGGAGAACGAAAATAATTATCCGATGATGAAGGCTGAGAAGAATGATCGTTTACTCACTATCTTCACTCCCAGTAAGAACGTTCGAATAGAAGGTGGCACGGCTTACCTTAATTGGTTTTATAAACTAGGAGATGGTTTCAGAACTCAAACTCCTGAAGGTATAGTTTTTCGTGGACAGAGTAAGGAACTTCTCATTCCAGCACTATTTCATGTCAAATTTGCTGAAGACAGAATGAGAACTAGATTTTATGCCATACCTATGATGAAAGAAGATCCTCTAAAGATAGATTCTATGCAAGAATTTAAGGATAAGCTAGAACTTGAATCTAAAAAGCTATCATTCTTAAAGAGTTTAATCAAAAGAGGCGAGGATCTCCAAGTTTACAACTCAATCCTTGCAAGAATGGATGCTCTTACAAGATTTGGAATGAAGATTGTTCTTCAAAAAAGAAGAGAATTGAAAGTAATGGAGGCTGGAGGATGGTGGTTCAGGTCTCCTTGGATGCGTGACATTTTCACTAATCTACATCAAAATATAGAATTTTTAAAAATCTTGGACAAAAGGCTGGAGATAGTGAAAGACTGCATCCTATTAGGAATAGAGTTCTTTGATGATAGTAGTGGAAGAGTTCACAACTATTTACCCATGTTAGCTTCTGATTATGAATTCAAGATCGGTCGTTTATTGCCATTAGAGAAATACTACTTTGCTTCAGACCCTACATTGCTATTCTTCATAATTTCTTGGGAATATATAAGATCAACAAGAGATAAGGATTTGCTTAACACGATACTAAGGATAATGGTAAAAACCTATCAAACATACAAAAAAGCTTCTTTAGATGCTGTTAATGGACCTCCTGTCATTTCAGATTTAGGATTACTAGCCTGCGTGCCGTGGCATTCTTGGATAGACTCGAAAAGAGCGGTAGTGCACAGAGGCTTAAAGTTTGACGAATTACCAAACAGGATACCGAAAGAGTGGCAGATAGAAGAAATTGAGAATTCTAAGGAACCAGAGAAAGTTAAAAGAATCTTCAACACACCAGGGTTCTATCTGCCTGAAATAAACGCTCTTTGGATAAAGGCATTAGAAGCACTCGTTAAAATGGCTAACATGGAAAAGAGCATAGTAAATCAAGATTTTCTTAAGTCTGTCATGAATACTCTATCAAAGGCAAAAGAAAATTACTTACAAGTATTTTGGAATAGCAAGAGAGGGTATTTCTACGATGTCTTATCTTATGATCTATCAAAAAAGGATGAGACCTTAGGATCACCTTGTATAGTTGCAGCATCTATTCTTAACGATCTTTTGCCTAAAGAGAAGCTTAAAACTATATGGGAAATAGCCCAGAAGAGATTATTAGTGTATAGAAGGATAAAAGGGCTCAAAAAATATTATGATGAATTACACCCCTTTGGGATAATAGTAAAAGATAGTGAAGAAAGAATATACTTTGATGATGAACAGTATCACGGCGCAGTTGTATGGCCCAGAGATACACCATACATAATCAAACTTTTAGAAAGAATTGGGAGGCATGATATGATAAAGGGCTTTTTGATAAGCAACTTGGACCATCAGATGAGTGAAGGTACGATATTTTATAATAATGAGCTCTTTAGCCTTCCCGTTGGAAAGAACCCTTATCCTATTGATGGATTAAAAGAGAATCCTGTTCCAGTAAAGAATCCTGTTCAATTATGGTCACAGTGGGTCGATCCTTATATGAAGTATGAAATTTGAAAAGAATTATCATCTTATAATGATCAATCGTATAAAATGCTTTTAATATAGTGGTTATAAACAGCTTTGTTCGATAAATATTCAAGGTTTTGAGTATGAGAATAGGCTTCTTCGTCTGGGAGTACCCTCCAGTTTTGGTGGGAGGGCTTGGCACCTATGCTACATATATTACTCGAAAATTCGTAGAGATGGGTCATGATGTTATGGTCTTTACCCTCAATCCAGGAAATCTTCCCACAAGAGAAGTCGTAGATGGTGTCGAAGTGCATAGACCACTAATCGCTGATGCTGCCAACATATTCCCCTTATTTGTTTCAGACGATCTCAGGAGATGGGGAACTAACATCAAGTTCTTTAACGATGTATTCATATATAATGTTCTATCGGCAACAAAGTTCACCAACGAGTTAGTAAGAAAAGAGAACGGTCGTTACGATCTGATATCCATACATGATTGGCTCAGCAGCATCTCTGGCCTTATCATCAAGAATGAATTGAAGATACCTATGGTCTTCCATGCCCACTCAACAGAGTGGGGTAGAAGCGGTAACACTGGGTCTGAAGTGGTAAATCATTTAGAAGCCATGACAGCCCGAATGTCAGATAGGATAATTACAGTAAGCAATATGATGAAAGATGATCTTATACTTCATGGTTGGGAAGGGAATAAAACCAAAGTGGTCTGGAACGGTGTAGACCCTAAGATCTATGATCCAAAAAAGGTTAATGATGAAGAAGTTTCAGAGATAAGAGAAATGTATAAAATTAAAGAAGATGAGCAGATGATTCTCTATGTAGGAAGATTAACATGGATAAAAGGGGTAAGAAATCTGGTAGAAGCCATGCCCTTGGTCCTTAAAGATTTTCACAAGACGAAACTTGTGATACTAGGCACGGGTGAGGATCAGCGGAACCTCGTTGAGTTGGCGGATCGATTAAAAATAAGAGATAATATCATCTTCAGGTTTGAATTTGTGCCTGAAAAGGAGCGAATACTGCATTACGCAGCCTCAGACCTTTGTGTATTCCCATCTCTCTATGAACCTTTCGGGATTGTAAGCTTAGAAGCCATGGCAATGGAGAAGCCTGTAGTCGTAGGAGCCAGAGGTTTGGTAGGTTTCACTGAGCAAATTATTCCTTCAGGTCCTGAGCAAAATGGTATTCATGTAAATGGCTACGATGCTACTGATATAGCTTGGGGCATAAAAGAAGTCCTGAATGACAAAGATTTAGCCAAACAATGGGGCAAGAATGGAAGACAGAGAGTCCTAAAAGATTTCACTTGGGACAAAGTAGCTGAGCAGACTTTGGAGATATACCAGAGCCTATTGTAACAATCATGAATTAAACTTTCTATTCATTGCTCATTAGATGTGGGATAGATTCCTTTACAGCTTCAGCACTTTTCAAGAAAAGCTCCTTCTCAACCTCGTCAAGTTCTAACTCTATGACTCTTTCAACACTGTTCTTTCCTATGATCGCTGGTACTCCTACGCAAACATCGTATAATCCATATTCACCATTCAAATAGAAGGAAACAAGATGAACCTTTTTCCTATCTCTAATCATGGATTCAATTATAGATGAGGTCGAAGCTGCCACGCCAAAGGTTGTGGCACCTTTAAGAGATATTATATCGGCTCCTGACTTTTTTGTTTTCTCAATCAAACTAAATATCTGGGATTCATCCAATAATTTTTTAATAGGTACTCCATTAACCTTTGATTGACTTTTCAATATTGTCATAGAATCTCCATGCTCCCCTATAACAAATGCGCTAATCGAAGAATTAGAAACTTTTAGAATAGATGATAAATAATATTTTAGCCTAGCAGCATCTAGCTCACTACCAACTCCAAATACTCTGCTACGATCAAAACCCGTTGTCTTAAGAGCAAGATAAGTCATTAGATCCAATGGATTTGTCACTACAATAACCTTCGATTTTGGTGCATACTCTAAAATCTTCTCTGATACTTGTTTTATAATCGCCTTATTTTTTTTAAGAAGATCGAGTCTACTCATATCAGCAGTTCTTGGAAAGCCAGCAGATACTATGACTATATCAGAGCCTTCTAAATCCCTATAATCGTTAGAGCCTTTGATCTTGATATCTATGTTAAGCTGAGAAGCCATATGACCAAGATCTAAAGCATTTCCTTGAGGTAATCCCTGAATTATGTCAATTAGAGTTAAATCGTCCAATCCCTTAAGCACTATATGCTCGGCTATATTGCTTCCAACCTTGCCAAGACCTACTATGGTTATCAAACTCTCACCAAGTTTGACCTTCACATAGACTAATATTTGAATAATGCTGTGGATTTTAGCAATTAACTATTACTGAATCAATAAAAATGCCGAATTAGTCTCCATACTATGAGAAAGCTAAGACTTGAAAAATTTCATCTCCGACAAAAATTCTTAATTTTGGTTAGGATCATCACTAACGCAAAAAGTAGAATGCTTATTAGGCTTAGCTTTCATTATGAAATTGGTTCGTAGAATGCCTTGAGCACCATAGTTTCCCTTGATAAATATATTGAAGATGCTATGAGAGCTAATACGCACCCAGCAAAGCTCTTAACCTTATCAAATATGCTTAGAGAGGTATTTGGAGTTGAGCTTCAGGACTTAATCCCAGGAATAGAGAAGAAGCTAGGCAGTAAGGTTCTTGGTGTTAGAGGTAGTGCTGATTTGATGTTCTCGAAGGTAGTATTCGAGATAAAGGTCGATCTGGATAAAGAAGAAGATGATGCTAAACAGCAATTAAAGAAGTACTTTCAAGCATTATATGAGAAGTATCCAGAGATGAAGTTTGTAGGAATTGCGACTGATTGTATAGCCTTTAAGTCTTACCTACCAGTTATAAGAAATAAGTTAGTTGAAGATATACATGATATTAGCTTAATAGACCTCTCTAAGGCTTCAGTTACAGAAGCAATATTATGGTTAGACTCATTCATCTTTTCAAAACCAAAGATAAGGCCTACAGCTGAAGACTTGAAATGGAGGTTCGGTCCTTATAGTCCAACATACTCACTTGCTATTGATGTTCTTAAATCACTTTGGAGTGAAGTTGAAGAAGAAAAAGATGTGAAGCTTAAGCTAAACTTATGGGCTAAAAATATGGAGATAGTCTATGGCAGTAAGCCAGAGTTAGAATCTTTTATAGCTCATACCTATCTAGTCACTAATTTAGTCTTAGAGCATTTAGGAGATGTGAAAGTGGTGCCCTTTTCTATGAGGCTTGAGAGAAGAGCGTTGCAACTTGCATCAGCCATGTCATTAATGAACTATTTTAGCTCAAAATCAGACATTATCACTATAGATAATGTGGCCAATAGGATGGCTGTGCAATTCTTCGTTGAAGAGGCTTGGGTAAGATCGAATGAAGCATTCCCGTTATTTGAGGTGCTAAAGAAGCTGGCTTTAAAGTAAGATTTATCTGAAATGTATCGTCTAAATGGTCAAGAAACTTTATGCCTTATAAAAAGTGGATACGGGAAGCTTGGCAAAAACTTGAACAAGATTTTCTTTCTGGAGATTTTAAGCCAGAAAATGAATTCGATATACAAGCCCACCTTTACCACTGTATGTTGGAGACTAAGCCCGAACGATATAAAAAAGATAAGAATATCATATTGACCACTGAATACAGTCGTCTTGGAATAGACCGGAGAAAAGTGGACCTAGCAATTTTGCGTAAAAGAGAACGGAACAAAGAAGACATGCCGCGATTACTTATCGAGATAAAGGAGACAAAAACAGACAATTTAAACCCAAAACAAGTTACAAAAAGAATCAGAAAAGACATTGATAAACTAAAGGATGTTATAAGCAACAGATGGGGCCATAAACAAAAACCAGTTATAGTTATAACATTCTTCTATCGAGGAGCAAAAGAAGGAATTCATAGGGAAATTAAAAAAGAATTAAAGGAAGTTGCTAAGCGTTTCAAAGAAGAATCTATTATTTTCCTTTATGGTCCTAAGAAGACATGATTCTTAAGATGTAGGTGGGAACAGATTATGGGAAGAATTGAACCTCTCCATTTAGAATACTAAGAGGAATAATAACCAAAGAGCATTATGAAGACTTATGATGAGGAGTTTCATATATAGGAAGTTTGTCCAATATACAGAACTTGATGGCATTGTATAAGGTTTACCTATTATTACAGGACTAAACCTATTATTAATTACAGGACTAAACCTATTATTAATTACAGGACTAAAGATAGAGGTGATAACAGTTGGGTTTTTGGAGGGCAAATACTTTTGCTCCAAATAGACATCTTAAAAAAGGAGTTAAGAAAGCGATCAAAGATAGATGAATAAAAGTAAGGTAGCCTATTCCTTTTCAAGAATCATCCTTCCTCGCTTTAGGTCTCTCAGGAAATCAGTTAAACGCCATCCTAAAGCTGGCTAGGAAGCTAGCTAGCGGGAATAGGCGATAGCACAAAAATTAATTCAAGAGAAATATTGAATTGAAATTTATTATCTCGTCTATTAACAACTTTCTTTAATTCTGCAGTAATCAGATTTCTAACTTTTATAAAGCCCTTCTTTACATTTCGGATAATAGGTTGATTAAGATTTGTCATCAGAGATAAAAATCATAGGAATAGAAGGAATTCCTGAAGTCAAACCAGGAGATAATTTAGCCAATTTGATCATAGATTCAACTCAAAAGAACGGCATAAAAATAATGGACAGGGACATAATAGTCGTAACTCACAAAATAGTCTCTAAAGCCGAAGGGAGGCTTATAGATCTAAAAAAAATAATACCCTCAAATTTTGCCTTAAAGATTAGTAAACGAAGAAAAAAGGATCCTAGAATGGTAGAAGTCATTCTTCGTGAGGCAAAAAGAATAGTCAGGATGGAGAGAGGAGTGATAATAGCTGAGACTAGGCATGGATTCATCTGTGCCAATGCTGGCGTTGACAAATCTAATGTAAAAGGCGAAGACATGGTCTCTCTATTGCCTATAAATCCTGATAAATCTGCTGAACTCATTAGAGATGAGATAAAGAGAAGATTAAACGCTGATGTCGCTGTGATAATATCAGATACCTTTGGCAGACCTTGGAGAGAAGGGCAGACAAACATTGCTATAGGAGTTGCTGGGTTAGAGCCAATTTTGGATTACAGAGGAAAAAGGGACAGTTATGGGTATACTCTTAAAGTGACTGCTATAGCTATAGCTGATGAACTAGCATCGGCAGCAGAGCTTGTTATGGGAAAAGTAGGAATGGTGCCCATAGCGATAATAAGAGGCTATCAATACACTGAAGGAGGAGGCTCTGTCAAGTCTCTCATAAGACCTCGTTCAAAGGACCTTTTCCGCTAATTTCTATTTCTTCAGAAGGGGTTTATGAATTTCTCTCAAGTACTCTTTGACTCTGTTTACTAGACCAATCTTCACCATATAATCGCAAGTTTCTGTTTTTTCCCCAAGCTTTGAGAGTGTAATTAAATCCTTTGGAGTGTCTATATCCAACGCAACTCTTGGCGATCTGTAGATAATGTATTGGATTCTATTGGCAATGGCTTCGTTAATATGAGTTTTAAAGCTGTTTGCTCCAAACTTTGGCTTTATTACATTGGGAGGGTTCAAAAGAAGAGCGTTGGTCCCTTTTTCATCCATGGATGGTGCTATGACTACAGATTTAGGAAGACGTCTTTGTTTTATCATATCATCTATATCACTACTCTTTACAAGGGGTATGTCCATTGGTAAAACAAGTAATGATCCGACTCCTTTATCTAAGCAAAATTTTGCCACTTTGTCAACAGCTGAATTCAGTCCTCTTGGTTCTCCCTCATCAAAGGCTATTGCTCCCATCTGTCTTGCCAATTCTAGTATGGTTTTGTCACAGCTTATGATTGCTACTTTCTCTACATATTTTGAATTGCTTATTGCCTTCAGAACATCTTTTAGCATGGAAATGCAGAGCAAACTCTTCTCTTTGGGTCTTAATACTACTTCAAGCCTCCTCTTTGCGTCTTTTAAGCCTTTTACAGGAACTGCTACAAAAGTCATTTTATACTCCTATAGCCTTTAAAGCGACCTTAGCTAATTCCATCTTCTCTTTTAAGCCTTTCATTATGGTGTCTGTAACTACAACCTTTATTCCCAAAGCCTCTATCTTTTCTTTAAGATTTGCATCCAAGTTATCTATAATAAAAGCGTCCAAAAAGTCTCTATACAATTTTGCCACACCATAAGCAGAAACCTCTTCCTTTTCAATGTGGAGCTGCCTTGATAGACTACTCATCAATTTGTCAGCAGGTCCTTTGACTGGAGCCCCAGCTATTAAAGGGCTTATACCTACTATCTTTGCTTTTGTTTCTCTTAAGCTATCTCTAACTCTTGGGACAGAAAGAATCGTGCCTATGCTGACTATTGGATTGCTTGGACAAATCGTTATTCCTTTAGCCTTTATGATGGAATCGATGACTCCAAGAGCAGGCTTTGCTTTTTCTATATCTTTGAAAATCACCTTTAAGACTTCATCCTGAGTCTTTCTCTTTATTAGATACTCTTGGAAGTGCATATCACCTTTATCTGTTACCATAATAGTCTCAACTTTATCATCGGTCATAGGTATGATCCTAGCCTTTACACCCAAAGCTATGCGCTCTTTATCTATTACTTCTGATAGTCTAAGCCCTTTTTTCAGGAGATGAGTTCGATAAATGTGAGTAGCAAGATCTCTATCACCGAGCATGAACCATGTATCATAACCGTATCTTTGAAGAGCTTCTAAGCAATGGAAAGTGTCTCCCTTTATCCCCCAGCCTTTTTCATCATCGACTATTCCTGCTAATGTGTAAATTACTATATCGATATCAGGAGATATTTGCAAGCCATAAAGTTCTATATCGTCTCCAGTATTGACTATGATGGATATTTCTTCATCTTTAACTACTCTGATAAGCCCCTCAAGGAATCTTGCAGCCCCTACCCCTCCTGCCAAGGCTGTTATCAATTTTAGCGCCATTTGTTATAGCTGATTAAACTCTTTAAGGGTTTTCTTGATGGCATTTTTGGTTGCTCTAAAGGATATCCTATCTCTATTAGAGCTTGGGGATCAAATTCATTAGGAATCTTCAAAACTTCTCTTACTGCTTCCATACAGAACAAAGGTGCACATCTCCAGCAAGCTCCTAATCCTTTTGCATGAATTGCTAACAATAGGTTCTCTATGGCTGCTGAAACCGATTGAACAGCCATCAAGTATTCAGCTTTCTTTCTCCTATCATCTGGATACTTATCCATATCCTCCATCGTAAGGCACGGTATGATCAGTATTGAAGAATTTATGGTTCTCTTTTTTGATGCTTCAATTAGCTTTTCAATTTCAATTCTCGATAAACCATTCTTTGATAAATCCTCTTGCCAAGCCTGAGCCATAGCATCAGCAAGTTTGATCTTGACCTTTTCATCATCTATTATTATAAAGCGCCAAGGCTGAGCGTTATGGGCTGATGGAGCGCTTACTGCTACATCAAGAATCTCTTCTACAATATTTCTTGAGATAGAGCCTGGCTTTAGTCTCTTTACGCTCCTTCTTGACTTAATGAATTTTAAGAAATCATTAGACTCGATCATGGCTTTTTGACTATTATTTTATTTGGCACAAGAATATAAAATATAAAGGGAACCCTATTATCACTGAGCAGTAAGACTTTGACGGTAATGAAAAAGATCGATGAACTGGGTGATTGGAGAAGGACTCATTACTCTGTAGAGATTACTCCAAGATTAGAGAATAAAAGAGTCACGGTCTTTGGCTGGTTGGCAAGTATACGTGAGCAAGGTGGCATAGTCTTTCTAATCCTTAACGATAAGGATGGCATGGTTCAAGTTACTATACACAAGGATAGAGCCCCCAACTCGATTTTGGAGAAGTTAAAGAATCTCAGTGAGCATTCTAGCATAGGTGTTAGAGGAATAGTTAAGAGCATTAAAAAAGCTCCTCATGGGGCTGAGATAATTCCTGAAGAGATTAAAATTCTAAGCATAACCCAGAGACAGCCTCCCTTTAGCTTATTCGGGGGAAAGATGCCAAGTATTGATAAACGCCTAGACATTCGTGTCATAGATCTGAGAAGACCAAAAGCCCAATCTATATTCAAGATAAGGCATACAGTTTTGAAAGCGATAAGGGATTTTCTCATAAGCAAGGGTTACGTAGAGGTAAGCACTCCTAAGATAATTGCTACAGCCACTGAAGGGGGAGCAGCATTATTTCCTTTGTTATACTACGATAAAGAGGCTTTTCTTGCTCAAAGTCCTCAGCTTTACAAGGAACAATTAGTGATACCTTTTGAGAAGGTATTCGAAATAGGACCGATTTTTAGGGCTGAGGAATCTCGCACACTAAGGCATTTAAGTGAAGTTATTTCGATAGATGTTGAGGAAGCCTTTGTCTCTTATGAAGATACTATGAAGCTTATTGAGCAGATGATTCATCATGTTACAAAAACGATAAATGATAAATGTAGTGAAGAAATGGAGTTATTAAAGCATAAATTGATGATCCCTAAAGCTCCTTTCAAGCGATTAACTTACGATTATACCATCAAAATGTTAGAGAAAGAAGATGTAATAGTAAACTGGGGAGAAGATTTATCGACACAAGCCCTCAAGATTCTAGGAGAGATATTGCCTGAATTCTACTTCATAACAGACTGGCCCACAGCTATAAAGCCCTTCTACATAAAGCCAAAAGATGGTAATCAAGATATTTGCGAATCCTTCGATTTTATGCATGGCTCTATCGAATTGGCATCAGGAGGATCAAGGGTAAGTTCTAAGAGATTGTTGATGAAGAGGTTAAAGGAGCAAGGTTTGAAGCCAAAGCTCTTCGAATATCATCTGAGAGTCTTTGATTATGGAATGCCTCCCCATGCAGGATTTGGACTAGGATTAGAGAGGTTGATGATGGTACTGACAAGACAAGAGAATATTAGAGAGGTTACAATGTTCCCAAGAGATCAGTTTAGGTTAGCACCTTAATTCATTGGCAAAGTTTTCTTATTTAATTCTTTAGGAACTATTAATCGTCTTTTCGTAAACTTTCAGCAGTTTATCTGTGCATTTTTCTACTGAGTAATCAAGGGCAGTCTTGCGGGCGTTTTCTCTCATCCTAGATTTCTCATTTATCGCCTTTATTATCTTCTCAGCACAGTCATCAGGATCGTCAGCATCAAACAAATAACCATTGTAGCCGTTTTTCACTATTTCTTTTATGGCTAAATAATCTGCACCGACAACTGGCTTACCACAAGCCATAGCTTCAAGGGCTGTTAGACCCTGAGTCTCAAACTTAGAGGGAAAGGCAAAAACGTCTGAAGCCGCGTAATAATATGCTAATCTTCCTTCTCTAATATAGCCTTGAAGTATAAAGCTATCTTTCAGATTATTCGCGATTATCATGTTCTTGTAATACTCTCTAGCCGGTCCCAAACCAACCACTAAGAATTTACAATTAGGCAAATTATTGAACACTTTAGGAGCTGCTTTTATGAGAACATCGAGGTTCTTCTCTTTAACAAGCCTACCAACGTAGAGCACTAAATATTCATCTTTAATGCCAAGCAATTTTCTGATAGGCTCACCACTTATGCCAGGGTTGAACCTGTTCACATCGATACCAGTTGGAATGGTGTATATTTCCTTCTCTAATCCATGCTTAATCAAGATATTCTTGATCACATCACTAGGAACGATGACAACGTTAGAACATTTCAGATAAAATTTCACATAACTCCAAGCCATTCTCTTGGCTAAAATTTTCGTCTTATCACTCCTAGCTACGTAATGAACAGCCTCTGGAATTAGAGTATGGAAGGTTGCGATAAGAGGCAAATTCAAAGAGCGCGCCGCCCAAACAGCAGCCCAACCTGTAGTGGCTATACCATGAGAATGAACAAGTTGAATGCCAAGTTTCTTTACTTTTCCTTTAGAGAAAAATGGAAAGAATGCTATCTTGTAGTCAGGATAAGGCTTGAAAGGAATCGATGTATAGTAAAATACATGATCATCCAAATTTCTTTCTTTTGCTTGTCTCGAGCCTGAACAGAAGACGAATACTTCATGACCTCTCTCTTCAAGAGCCTTACGTAGTGTGAGAATGGATGTTACGACACCATCCCTGTTTGGCAAGTAGGTGTCTGAGAAGAATGCAATCTTCATCAAAAAACCTAAAACAAGGAGACTTAATAAGACTATGGCTAAATCTTAATTATACCTTCAAAAAGAACTAGTAAAGCCACCACCTATGAGGAGTAGGGTTCCATGCTCTCTTGCCTTATTTTTTGCCGTACTGATGCTCCTAATAGCCCTGAAAAGTTTTTAAATCATATAAGGTAGAGTCTCACTTATGCCAATTATTCACGTTTATGTTTGGAAGGGATTTTCAAACGAGGCTAAGAAGAAGGTAATAGTAGGCATAACTAAGCTTTTCACCGAAATAGGTGTACCTGCAGAAGCGGTTGAGGTTATCATACATGAGGTTTCGAAAGAAGACTGGGGGGCAGGTGGAGAACAAGCTAGTGAGAAGCTTAAACATATTCAGCCGCCATAAGAACAGTTCTGCACTTATTGTTGCTATGTTTTCCCTTATCAATGCATAGACATTACATTATTTGAAAGCCTCACTTTTAGCGAACTTGGTCTTACTCTCTATTCTGTGCTTGCTCTCATGATACGCTAAAAATAGTTAAATGTTTGACGCAAAAATACAACAGTATGGCTGAAAAACCAATAGCTGCATTCGTTCTATCTCTAATTGGGTCGATAATATTCCTCCTTCTCGGTATTTTCCTTTTTTTCTTATTTTTTCCATTAATTGGCGGTTTGTTGACCTTTATTGGTGCCCTAATAATGTACTCTGAAAAAACAGAGATGGTCAGAACAGGATCAATCCTAGTGCTTGTTTTTTCATTAATTAGCTCAATCTTCACACTAGGCGGTTTCATTGTTGGTTTTGTCCTGTGCCTGATCGGTAGCATACTAGGACTCACGTGGGAACCTGAAGTTGCCAAAGAACCGCCTCCTCTGCCTCCTTTTTGAGTGATAATCATAAGAAACTTTGCTGATATTTTATCTTAAAACTGAACTAATTGCATTGACTACATGAGCTCATTTCTCTTAACCCTAAAAGGTAGTAAGCATTCATCATGAAATCCTAATGGAGAAGGAGCAAAATGCTTAACTTAATGGCCCTTCTGCCTTCTTTGTATGGTAATGCTAGGTTTAACCGAGGCACTCCTCATCACTGAACTGGTTCTGTTAGTTGTGACAGTCTACCTCCTACTCACTAGTATCAGAGAGGCAAGAGGCAGGTCCCATCTCATAGACCAGCTCATGAGGGCCACGAGGACTTTCAGTAGGGCCGAGTATTTCACCGCAGTTCAGGAGTCGGTTGGTGAGGCTACTAGCTACATCTACGCTGCAGTGACTGGGACTCCACCAAAAGAAGATGAGAAAGAGACCATCGAGAGGCTACTGAGACAGTTCTCCAGAGCCTTGAAGGCTGGAGTCAAGTTGAAATTTCTCCTCCCAAAGGACCCTGATCGCCTTATGATGGGGTACATGTATAAGAGCACCGGAGGCGAAGTCAGGTACAACCCTTCCTTTCTAGTAAGCGACATGAGATACATGATAGTGGACGGCCGTGTAACGGTCCTAGGTTTTCCTGAAAGGAGTGGGCTAAAGGAACCTACCCGTAAGGGCTACAAGGTATACTCTGAGGGGGTCACTCTCATGTGTAAAGAAAAGTTCGATAACCTTTGGGAGTCTTCCTCATCAACGGACTATGATTCGTATCTCAAAGAGATGATAAAGGAGGCAGTTGCTCATACTCCAGGAATCTCGAACGAGACTCTTTCCTCTCTCTTAAGCCTACCTGTAGAGGAGATCGAAAGGATCAGGTCCTCTTTTTAGCAAAAAAGCTTCGAGAATGGTATAAATTAGAGTTCAATAACTTAAAATAAGAATAAATTCATGATTTGGTGGCAATCTTGGTAAAAAGGAAGAAAGCAATATCAAAGGAACAGATAGAGAGTATTGCCTGGTTGGCAAGAATTGAAATTTCGAAAAAAGAGTTAGAGCTCTTCTCCAGGCAATTGAATGATATCTTAGCTTATTTCTCAAAAATAGATGAAGTAAATACCAAAAGTATTCCTCCCTCGTACCATGTTCTAGACTTGGTCAATGTGTTAAGGAAAGACGAAGTAAAACCTTCATTGTCTGAAGATATCTTTCAAATCGTACCTCAAACTAAAGGAAAGTTTGTGAAAGCGCCAAGGATGGCCTGAGTTCATGCCTAGTTATATAGAACTGCCAGCGTATGAAATCATCAAGAGAATAAAAGCCCAAGAATTGATGGCAGAGGATTACATAGCATCTTCATATGAGAGAATCAAAAAAGTTGAAAAAGACATCCATGCTTACATAACTCTTACAGAAGATTTGGCTCTTGAGAAGGCTCGAGAGATAGACAAGAAGGTGAGGAAAAGGGAGAAGACAGGAAGGCTTTGCGGAATTGGAATAGCGATAAAGGATAACATCTGTACGAAAGGGATTAGAACTACTTGCGCATCACGTATGCTGGAGAATTTTGTTCCTCCTTACGATGCCACAGTAATCAGTAGAATAAAGGATGAAGATGGAGTGATAATGGGCAAAGCGAACATGGATGAGTTTGCCATGGGGTCATCCACAGAGTTTAGCTACTTCGGTCCTACCCATAACCCTTGGGATTTAGGAAGGGTGCCAGGAGGCTCTTCTGGAGGAAGTGCAGCAGCAGTAGCATCCGTTATGGCTACTTTGGCCTTAGGCTCTGATACTGGAGGTTCTATAAGATGTCCAGCAAGCTTTTGCTCAGTGGTAGGTCTTAAGCCAACTTATGGCTTGGTGAGCAGGTTTGGTCTGATAGCTTATGCTAATAGCTTGGAGCAGATAGGCCCTATTACTAAGGATGTTAGAGATTGTGCCTTGCTTTTAAGCTGCATAGCAAGCCACGATCCATTAGATAACACATCGGTGAATAAACCTCAGGAGGATTATACTAAGTATCTCATAGACGATGTTGATGGCATGAAGTTAGGTGTTGTAAAGGAGTTTTTTGGCGAAGGGACTCAAGATTCCGTGGAAAAAGGAGTTTTGGAAGCTGTAACAAAGTTAGAGGAACTTGGAATTGATCATCAAGAAATTTCCCTTAAGAATCTTCAATATGCTCTTCCATCATACTACATAATAGCTATGTCTGAAGCGAGCTCGAATCTTGCAAGATACGATGGTCTCAGGTACGGTTATAGAATTCCAAACAAATCCTATGACTGGAGTACTGTTTATTCAAAAGACAGACGCTTTGGTTTCGGCTTTGAAGTTAAAAGGCGCATAATACTTGGAACATTCGCTCTATCAGCAGGATACTATGATGAGTATTATTTGAAGGCGCAGAAGATAAGGACTTTGATAAAGAGAGATTTTGAGATGGCATTCAAAAAATTTGATATTTTAATAGGACCTACTATGCCCATACTTCCCTTCAAAATAGGAGAGAAAGTTCAAGACCCTTTAGAAATGTATATGTGTGACGTAGATTCGGTCCCAGCCAATCTTGCAGGAATACCTAGCATATCCATACCATGTGGCTTCTCTAAAGGTCTTCCTATAGGTCTCCAGATCATGGCGCCCCCTTTCAGAGAGGATTTATTGCTAAGAGTTGCCTTCTCTTTTCAAAAGAACTTTCCAGTATCGCCAAAGTTGATGAGTTATGAGTAAAATCAAGTCGGCAGAGATAAAGATCGGATTAGAAGTCCATTGTCAATTGACGAATCTAAAGACGAAGTTATTCTGTAGTTGCTCATCAGACTATAGAGAAAAAGAACCTAACACTCTCATATGTCCTATATGCATGGGCATGCCTGGGACTCTGCCTGTGTTGAATGAAAAAGCTTTAGAAGATGCCATAATGGTAGCAATTGCCCTAAACTCAAAAATATCTGAAAGGATGCTCTTCTTTAGAAAGAATTATTTCTACCCAGACATGCCAAAGAATTTCCAGATATCTCAGTACGATAAAGCTGGAGGAGTACCTTTAGCCTTAGGAGGATATATACAGACAAATGGCAAAAAGGTTCGAATAAGGCGCATACAATTAGAAGAAGACCCTGGCAAATTAAGCTACGAGGGTACAATAGAATCTTCAACCTATACTTTAGTCGATTATAATAGGGCAGGAATATCTTTAATAGAGATAGTCACAGAACCAGATATGGAAACCCCAAAGGAAGCAAGGCTATTTCTTGAAAAGTTAAGGTCTATTCTTGAGCACTTAGGTATATCAGATGGTAGTCTTGAAGGTTCTATGAGGTGTGATGCTAACATATCTTTGAAAGGTGGAAAAAGAGTAGAGGTAAAGAACATATCATCCTTTAAAGAAGTTGAGAGAGCTTTAAACTTCGAAATCACAAGGCAGAAGAGCCTTATTGAGAGAGGAATTGCAGTAGGGCAAGAGACGAGGCACTGGGATGAGGTCAGAAGGATTACTATTTCATTACGTACAAAAGAGGAGGAGCAAGATTACAGATACTTTCCTGAACCAGACTTAGTGCCTGTTATCATCCCAAAAGATCAAATAAAAAAGATAGAGCAAAGTATGCCAGAGCTTCCTGATGAAAGAAGGAAACGTTTTGTTGAACAATACCATCTATCACCTCAAAATGCTGAAATCCTTACTCATAGCAAAACCATGGCTGACTTTTTTGAAGAAAGCGCTAAACTTTACGATAAACCTAGAGAGATCAGCAATTGGCTAACGGGAGAGTTCTTATCATATTTGCGTGATAAAGGTATAGGGATAGATGAATTAACATTATCACCAAAACATCTTGTTAATATGCTGAAACTTATAGATGAGGGTATTATAAGCAGGAAGATGGCTAGGTCTGTGCTTCAAGATATGCTACTAACAGGCAAGATGCCAGATGCTATTGTAAGAGAAAAAGGATTAGAAAAAATTCTTGATAGAGAATATGTAAGGAGAATTGTCGAGAAGATATTTAAGGAGAATCCTCAAGCAGTAAAAGATGCCATTGTTGATAAAAAAGCGATAAACTACCTCATGGGGCAATTGATGAAGACAACTGAAGGAAAGATAGACCCTAAAATGGCTGGAGAAATTATAAGAGAAAGACTATCAGAACTTTCAAAATTTGCTACTTCTTAGCTAGAATAGGTAAGTATTATGGAAATAGAAGAGGTTTGTGCTAAACTTCGTTCTTTGCTCAAAGAAGCAGTTTCAAGAAATATGTCTGAAGGCTTACTTTTGTCAGGGGGATTAGACACAAGCATCCTTGCATACTTGGCTTCTGTTCATAATAGATTGAAGGCTCTCACTGTAGCCTTTGATGTTGCCCCTGCTCCTGATGTAGAGTATGCAAAGCTAATGGCAAAAAGCCTGAACCTTGAACATATCATTCATCTATTCAATGAGTATGAGCTTCTAAATTCAATTCCGATGGTCATAAAGACGTTGAAATCATTTGATCCTATGGAGATCAGAAATAGCGTTTCAATATTTATTGCATTAAGATTGGCAAAAGAAAAGGGGATTAAGTCAGTAATGACTGGCGATGGTAGCGATGAACTTTTCGCTGGTTACAGCTTTCTTTTCGACCTTAAGAAGGAGCAGTTGGATGCTGAGCTAAGGAGAATGTGGGAAAGCATGTTCTTTTCATCGATTCCTTTGGGTAAAGCTTTAGGCGTTGATGTGAAAACCCCTTTTTTGGATTTAGAGTTAAAATCTTATGCCATGAGCCTTGATCCACAATATAAGATAAAGAAAGAGGGGCATCAGACTTGGGGCAAATGGATATTGAGAAAAACCTTTGATGGTCTATTGCCAGAAGCTATTGTTTGGAGAGTAAAAATGCCCATAGAGTACGGTTCGGGAACAAATCTCCTAACGAATTTATTGGAAAAAAGGATAAATGATTTTGAATTTGATGAGAAGAAAAGAAGATACTTGGAAGAAGACAAAGTAATAATCCGTGATAAAGAGCAACTTTGGTATTACGAGATTTATAGAAAAATAATAGGCATACCTCGAAGGACTAAGCATAGTGGTAAGAATTGCCCTTTTTGCAACTCAGACGTTAATGAGAATGCCAAGTATTGCAGGGTCTGTGGGGCTTATCCTATATGATTTTATAACATGTATAGTTTTTATTCTTGAGGAACCTTTTAAAAAGTGTGCAAAGATACCGTTGCCCTTCTTGTAGTAAAAAAGCCGATGTAAAGAGGCTTTTTGATGGCAGATACGTGATAAACTGTAAGGGTTGTGGAATCTTCTACATATCTCAAAATGTTTTAGAAAATGATGAGGCTTATCTGGAATTTCTTGAGAAGTATGATGAAGGTTTGATAAAACGTAACGTTGACGTAGAGAAGATAATGGAGAAAGAAGGTCTCATAAGATCAAAAAATCAAATAATAAAGATGGTTGAAGATCATGGAATAAAGTATGAGAATCTACCGAAGGTCATGAAAGATATTTTGAGTTCAAGAGAAGATTATATTGTCTATTACAAGCTCTTTGATGAGAATACTCCAGATATGGGTCATAGCACTTATGAGATAGGTATAGATCCTTCCTTGGCTGAAGTAGTTGAGAAGAGTGGTATAACTAAACTGTATAAATTTCAAGAAGAGGCTGTAAAGAGAATTTTAAATAGTGAAAATGTGGTAATAGTGGCTCCTACAGGTAGCGGTAAAACAGAAGCCTTTGCAATCCCTATAATCCAACTGATCGGAAAGAAGATAGAGCACTTTGGCACTCTTAGGGCTGGTGAGAGATTCGTCAGAGCTCTTTTCATCTACCCAACAAAGGCTTTGGCAAGAGATCAGAGTCCAAAACTGTCAAGACTTGCAAGCTCAATAGGAGCAAGAATAGAGATATTTGACGGAGATACCCCAAGTAGTGAGAGGCAAAGGATAATCTCTAACCCTCCTGATATTATCATAACAAACTTCGATACTCTTCATTATCACATGATGCACAGAACTAGTTTTTCAAGATTGTTACATAATGTAGAGCATATAGTGGTCGATGAAGTTCATGTTTACACAGGAACCTTTGGCTCTAATGTGCATTTCATAATTAAACGCTTAAGGAGGATTTGTGGTAATTTTCAAATAGTTGCAGCATCAGCAACGATAAGCAATCCGTTAGAATTCTGTGAATCTCTCTTTGGGATCGATTTCTCTTTGGTCCAAGAAGAGGAGGGAAAGCGTGGGAGAATGCACTTCGCCATCATCTTCCCAAGCTTAAGAACTCACAGATCATTGGTCATAGATGTTTTAAAGAGATTAGCATCATATGATTATAGAACGTTAGTCTTTTCAAGTTCACACTTAGGGGCTGAGCTTACAGCCTTTTACGCTAGGAAAAATGGCATAAATATATCTGTTCATAGAGCAGGGCTTTTGTCAAGTTATAGGAAGAAAATCGAGAAGGAGTTCAAATTAGGATTATTGAAGGCTATATCTTCAACACCGACTCTTGAGTTGGGCATAGACATTGGTAACGTAGATTCTGTTGTGTCAGATCTGGTTACCATAACTAGAATGATTCATAGGATAGGTAGAGCAGGTCGGAGAGGACAGGAAAGCATAGCAATACTAGCCTTAAGGGATAATGATCCCATAAGCCAGTATTATAAGAACAATCCCAAAGATTATTTTGATGATGTGGACCAAGGTTATGTTGATCCTAGCAATCCTGTAATAGCTGAATTGCAGATTTTGGCTTCTTCCATGGATAAACCTATTAGAAAAGGAGAATTTATGAATTTCAAAAACATATTGAGAAAATTAGAGTATAGAAAAATCCTATTTGAAAAAGATGATAGGCTCATACCAAATTACTCTATAGCAAGAAGAATTCTTGAGAAATATGACATAAGAGGTTCTGGAGAAACAGTTACAATAACTTTGAATGGCAAAAAGATAGGGACTAGAGAAATGCCTCAGGCTCTGAAAGAGCTTCACCCAGAGGCTGTATACTTTCTTGCAGGTTCTCGCTATAAATCTAAAAGCTTTAAATTCGAAAAAGGAATAGGAGAGGTTAAAGTTGAACGTCTACCAATAAACTATCCATACTATACTAAGCCTTTGATGGAAGATAGACCATCAATTCTTAAAATCTTGGATAAAAAGCAAATAGTGAACATAGAGGTTGCGTATTGTGAATCGCTTATAGAAAAGAAGGTCATAGGATACGTGAATTTTGAGATAGGATCAGAAGGAGTCAAAGGGCAAAAAGTTTTTCTTGACAAACCTGTTGAATACAAATTTCAAACGAAAGGAATAGTCTTTAGAGCACCCATTCCTGATAGGATACTAAGTAAAACACCTATGGAAAAGATAGATGACATAGCATGCAGTAGCTACCATGCAGCAGAGCACGTGACTATAGAGGGTACGAACATGATAACAGGGGGAGCAGCCCAAGACATGGGAGGAATTGCTCTGGGATCATCAGGTTTAATCTTCATCTACGATGGTTCTGTTGGAGGCAATGGTGCGACAAGGCTTCTTTATGATAAAATGGATTTAGCCTTCAAAAGAGCCCTCAAGATACTAAAAGAGTGTCCATGCAGGTCAGAGAATGGTTGTCCAAGGTGCACATACTCTTACAGATGTGGTAACAACAACGAGTATTTGAACAAGCTTGGCGCAAAAGAAATCTTTGTCCGAATCCTATCTGGCGAAGTTACTCAGATAGGGTTACCTATTCCTGGAGAAAGAACGATTGTCTAGGGCTTGCCTCAATTATGGAAACGTGGCTCCAGTTACTGCTTGAAAGATGAATAAGATGCCGAATACAATGAACATAATGGAGGCACCTATCCTTATGTACCGAATTGGTATGATTTTAGTTAGGTTAGAGCCCAAGGCAACAGCTACTCCCATCAATATAATATAGGCAAGGATAATATAGGCAAGGACTACTCCAAGAAAGATGAGAGTTGGAGAGCCATACTTTGCTGCAAGAGCTGTAATGGATAATTGAGTTTTATCACCTAACTCCATTAAAGTGATAAGAGAGAAGGGAGCAACAAAACTAAGCCTTTGATTCTTGACATCAACCTCATCTTTATCCCTAGAGCGTAAAGTCAAAATTCCAAATATTATGAAGACTATGCCTGATCCAAGACTTACTAATGAGATAGGAATGAAGGTAGCAAGGGCTGTACCAATCAATATACTTACGCCATCAACCAAAGATGCTGCTAGAAGAGCGCTTAGAAAAACATGAGCAGGTTTATACCTTGTTGATAGAGTAATGGCAGCGAGCTGGGTCTTATCACCAAACTCAGTAATAGTTATTATGATGAACGATGATATTAATGGTGCTAAATCCATATTGAGAATGATCTAGGAACTTGTATATTAATCTGTTAAAAGAGAACTGTTATCTTAACTATAAATTGACGATATTATGGATTAAAGTATAAATCATTGTTCTAAATGAGAATCTCATTAACCTATCATTAAGAAATGGTGGGAGTTATTGCCCAAAGAAATGAGTATTCTTGAGCATATAGATGAGCTTAGAGCAAGACTGGTAAGGATTCTTATATCAGTTGTAGCTATTACTCTATTCACCTTTTTGTTTGGAATACAGGAGTTTAGATATGGCGACCTTAAAATTTATCTTCCTTATCCAAATGTTTACAATAATATTTCTGCCCAATTTTTATGGAAGGTTAAAGAGGATTTACTCCCTAGTTATGTACAGCTCATAGTGACATCTCCAGGGCAAGCTGTATTGGCTCAAATTGAAACTTCTTTATTCCTTGGAGTCATATTCAGTATGCCCATCATAGTTTATCAGATAGGAAAATTTGTTAGCCCTGCTTTGTACCCAAGTGAGAGAAGGATGATTCTAAGGATAATAGTTCCCTCTGTAATTCTCTTCTCTTTTGGCTGTATATTCTCTTATCTCATTGTGACGCCCTTTACTTTCGACTTTTTATACAAGTATAGCATAACTTTAGGCGCACAACCATTCATAACGATAGATGACTTTATCTCTTTCGTTCTGTTATTCACCCTTGCCTTTGGTCTTTCCTTTCAATTACCAATAATAATGGTTATGTTAACATCTCTAGGAATAGTAGATGCACAATTTTGGAAAAAGAATTTCTCATACGCTGTGGTAGCTATAGTCATCTTTGGAGCTTTCATTACACCTGATACAAGTGGCATAACCATGTGGTTTGTAGCAATACCTATGATAGTCTTGTATGTAATTGGTTACCTATTTAGTCGCCGAAAAGTTAAAGTAAATCCTTAATTTAGTTAAATTTATGCCATTTGAGACCACGGTTCTTCAGATCATCGGAGGAACTGAATGGATCTGGATAATACTTTTTGTAGTCGTTCTTCTATTCGGAGCCAAGAAGATACCTGAGATAGCAAGGGCCATAGGAAGAGCCAGAGGAGAGTTTGAGAAGGGAAAGCAGGAAATAGAGAGGGAGATAAAAGAGGCAGAGAAGGAGGCAAAAGAGACCACACAGCCAGTAAGCAAAAAAGAAGACACAGAGAGAGAGAAGCTCATAAAAGCAGCCAATGCATTAGGAATAAGCACTTATGGAAAGACGGATGAGCAATTGCGTGAAGAAATCCAGGCAGCTTTATCAAAGAAATAGATAATTAGAACCAAATCTTTAGTGTCCAGATAGCATAAATACTTATTTAAGCAGTCTAGATAATATGGTTAGAATCATGCCAGCGATTAACATCATTAAAAACTACTTCGAGCTTGCAAAGCCTAGGATTGTTCTTCTGCTCACCTTTACAGCCTTTGGGGCTATGATCGTAGCTGGAGGTAAAAACGTTCCAATAAATGTTATTTTCCTCGGAGTGTTTGCTGTAGCCTTAGGTTCATCGGGAGCAAACGTTCTCACTTGTTACATAGATAGGGATATAGATGCAATAATGATCAGAACAAGGCTAAGACCTTTGCCATCAGGGAGGATAATTGCAAAAAAGGCTCTTTACTATGGTCTAATTTTGGTGGCTCTATCTTTGATCCTTTCCTTTATCATAAACCCCCTCAGCTCCTTTCTTATGCTATTAGGAATATTGATCAATGTCGTAATCTACAGTAAGATACTGAAAAGAAGGAACCCTATTAACATAATAGTAGGCGGTCTATCAGGGGGCTTGCCAGTCCTTATAGGTTATGCAGCAGTAAGAGGAACAGTATTAGAAGTATTGCCGTTTTTAATGGCAGGATTGGTTGTTCTCTGGATACCTACTCACATATGGAGCTTGGCTCTAAAGTATAGAGATGATTATGCCAAAGCAAAAGTACCTATGCTTCCAGTAGTAGTTGAAAAAGACGTTGCCATAAGGTGCATAGCAAGCACAACTATTATCCTTGTCATCTTCACCCTAGCCCTTTACTTTTTAGGCTTTTTTAGGTTGATCTATCTAGCAATGGCAGGAGCTCTAAGTTTTGCTATGCTCTTGCTGAACACAAAACTATTCTTTAAGCCTACAGATAGGAACGCATGGATTGTCTTCAAGTTCTCGAGTCCTTATCTAGCCTTGATCTTCATAGCCATGATGATAGATAGATTGATTCAACTGTAATTTGATTCCTTGAATATATGTTTGTCAGAATAGTTGAGCCTTGACTTTAATCTATTCTTCATTTTCTCTATGCTTGCAGTTGGCGAGGGATCAAAGCCTCTTAGTACAGCCGTGTAAAGAGATGAGAAGTCTAAGATATAGAGCAAGGACATGATCTTACTTAAACGATCTTCGCCCTGTGAATATATCTCTAATACATCAAAGCCAGCATCCTTTATCAACTCTCTAAGTATCTCAAATCTTACTTTTACTTCAGGAGGTTCTCCTTTGTATCTTAAGAATAGAGGCTTCAAAGCCTTATCCTTGGCTCCTTCCCATGCAACTATTTCGTTATGGCATAACTCAGGCAAAACATCCACAATGGCATGCATCTTTGCATTTTCATTTAAGACGTTCTTGAACCTGATGACAACGGCTCTATTCAGATTTGATCCATAAATTACTGGTAAGAAATCGTAAAGCCAAAGAGCTATCTTCTTAGATAGATTCTCCTCTATCGATGCTTCAACCGATATACGCTTCGAAACCCTCTCCACTACCTTAATTGAGTTGGAAATCTGATCTTCTAAGCCTTTGATAAAACCACAAGATACAAAGATCTTTGATGATGCATAAAATATGTAAGGAAAAGAAGCACGAGATAGCAATGTAAAGGTTACCTTATTATGAGGGATATTGTTCTTCAAGCTCATCTTTTCAAGTAATCCTCCTGAAGAGATGGTAGCAACTTTGCATCCAGCCTTTAGGGATTCATGAACTATGCTCAAAGTTTCTTCCGTGTTGCCAGAGCAGCTCACAGCAAGGACAAGGGTATCCTTTCCAGCAAACTTCGGGAGATGGTAGTCTTTGACAACGTAAAAGGGAATATTTATGCTATCTTTTAGCCAGTCTTGAAGAATATCTCCAGGAGTGGCAGAGCCGCCCATGCCAGCATATATTATCTTTCTAACATTAGAAGCATCGGGAGCATTAACTTCAACTTCATATGCTTTTTTACAATACTTAGGCCAATCCTCATAGACCTTGTAAAGTCCTGATTTATCTATCTTTTTTACTTCTAATAGTGATAGCATTTTATAGAGAAAACTTAAAGAGGGTAATAAACAGAACGGTTAGGTCTCTCTAAGACAGAATTTTGAGGTTTTCTATTTCTTGACTAACTTCTTTCGCAATGCTAAGAATATTGGCGGAAATAATGAGGTTATGAGTACAACAATCCCAACCAAAGAATACATCGAGAGTGTTATGATCCCTAAGCTTAGCCCTATGCTTGCAAATACAAATGAGAATTCTCCTATAGGCACTATGGTTAAACCTATAACCCACTCTTTTCCATTCATCTTACAGACTCTTGCACCTAACCAGCCCCCTATGAACTTGCTTAAGATGGCCACGGTGGCTATAAAGATCAGAGGGAAGCTCAAATCCAGAAAAACTCTCGGGTCGACGAGGGCTCCCACAGATACGAAGAATATGACCATTAACAAATTCATAAATGGAGAAATTTTGCCCCACAAAAAGCACGATTGTTCACCTCTTATCATGAGCCCTACAGTGAATGCTCCTATGGCTGGAGAATAACCGAGATACGATGCCATGATGGCAAAGAAAAAGCCAAGACCCAACGACAATAGTAGGGAAGCTTCTCCGGTCTCCTTTTCGTATCTTCTAACAAAGTCGATGAGTTTGGGTATAAATGTGTGGCTCAGGGAGACTATCACTAAGACGAAAACAAACCCTTTCAAGGCGAGGAACGCTAAATCAGGTAGAGAGACTTTCTCCGCGACGGCGAGGCTATGTAGCAAAATCAAGAGAAATACGACAAGTATGTCCTCCAATAACATTACCCCAATGATTACATGACGATCTTCTTCAGATAGCTCTCTTACTTGAGGAATCATCTTGACAACTATCGCCGTGCTACTTATCGATATAATGGAGGCAAGAAAGAAGGCTGCCACCAAACCCCCATCCTAAGAATAAACCTAACGCCAACCCTGCTATCATGCAAACAGTTATTTCAATGGAGGCCAAAGCCAATATTTTGATGCTGACTCTCTTCAATTGATTTGGATCCATTTCTACCCCAATAACAAACAAAAAAAGTATGATGCCAAGAGATGCCATGAGGTTTATGATACCTATGTCTTGAATCAAATTAAGGCTGTAAGGCCCTATCAGCATTCCTACTATCAAATAACCTATGGCAACGGGCAATCTCAAACGGATAAAGACCAAACTTAAGATTAAGGTTAGAGAAGCGATCAACCCTAAATCAGTGAGGAAGGCAACCTCGCTGGAGACCAATCCATCCTAAGATTCAGATTTCATCGTATATAAGAATTGGGCAACTTCTGTATAGCAGCCAAAAATAGCATTAACATATCATACTTGTAGCAAATCAGCCCTTGGTTTTCCATTCATAGAGATAATAGCATAGAAGCCGTTCATGGCTGGTCCTGGATTTACTATCAAAGTATCTCCTAAGACATCAATGCCTCTTGCTTCATGGACATGACCGCTTATTACAACTTTGGGCTTTACCTTCTCTATAAAACTTCTGACAGGCTTTGAGCCTATGTGATTTCCTCGATATGTCCTATCACACTTTGTGCCATAAGGTGAAGCATGAGAGATAAGAACATCAATCCGATCAGGAAACCTAGATAGCAATTCAGTGGCTTGATCATCTCTAAGCTCAAAGGGAGTGTTAAAAGGCGTCGGATTTGAACCACCCATACCACAAAATATCAAGCCATTGAAAGTTGTCGATTCACCATGAATGTTCAACATTTTAGGGAAAGTCGATTCATAACATGGGTCATGATTCCCTGGGACAAAGAGAGTTGTGATATTGTTATCAGAAAGGGTTTTGTAGAAACCTTTGAAGAATTCCTCATCCCCCCAGTCAGTAACGTCTCCAGCAATTACTAAAAGGTCAAAATTCTTGGCTAACTCTGTAAGCCATTTCGATACTTGAGTTTTTCCATGAACATCCGTTATAGCCAATAACTCCATTTTAATTACCTCATCAGAATGAGAACTCTCCTTTTACAACTCCTGCTTTGTATCTTTCCTCCTGGCTCATTGTGAATACTTTCCTAAGCAGATCAGCATCCTCTTTTGTCTGTTCTATTCCCCTTCTCTTCATCATTCTTTTCTGACTCTCTACAACGGAATCAAGATTAACTTCAAACGATCTATGACCTAAACTCTTTGCGTATATTGTGAAGCTTGGAACGTCTTCAGTAACATAGCCATGAATTTGGGAGGCTACTCCTATCTTCTTCCCAGTGTATATGAAAGTCCCAATGGAAGTCTTGACGTTATCGGCAATAAAGCTACCAACTTTGATTTTTCCTGAATCCACTCTCTCTCCTCTTATCATCATCTTGACAGTGCCATAGGTATTCTTAAGGTCAGAATTAGTCGTCAAAGCACCGATGTTCACCCATTCTCCAATGTATGAATGACCTATGAATCCTTCATGAGCTTTGTTAGAGTAACTAGCGAATATGCTTCTATCAACTTGTCCACCAATCTTTACAAAATCCCCTACAGTGCTTTCTTCAACTATGGCAGACAATATGGCTGAATTTTTGCCTATATGAGTAGGTCCTTTTATCCTTGAGAAGGGCAGGATCTTAGCCTTTGAGCCTATGTGAATAGGTCCATCTCTTGTATCAAAGAACACTGGTCCATCTACTTCAACCTCCTCTTCTATGATTAATCTTGAACTGGAACCTAAAACAATGCTGTTATTTCCTATATCTGAAACTCCTTTAAGACCTGAACACTGCCTTATAATTGCTTCAGGGTTTAATTCTACCAAATGCCAAGGATATCTTATTAAAGAAGAATCATCCAATTTGAATTCATCAGCATATCCTTTGAACTTATTGGAAAAGGTCTTTGCCATGGAACTAGGAGGTACTAAAACTTCTTTTGCCAATTTAGAACCAACTTTCGCTATGGCTAGATTATTATTAGAAAAGGCAACAAAATGACTATCTTTCATCAATAACTTTTTCAATCCTTGAGTATCTAGCCTCAAAAGAGAATTTATGAAGACTACATCTCCCTCCACTTTCTTAGGATTCACATCAGCATTGGGATGCCTTCTTGAAGTAATAGGTGATAAATACTCTGATACCAATAAAGAGTAATGCTCAGGCTTTATCTTGCTTAAAATAGCATCCAGTAGCGTTTTTGTGCCTAGCATCAAATCAAAGGCAGGTCTGGTAAGAGTCATTGGATGAAAGTTTAAAGCTAGATCATCCTCAAAGATCAATAGATGCAATTCAACCCATCATCCAAAATAATAAAGCGACTATAAAATCTTAAGTTTTTTCGATTTTGCTTTTAGCCTTCCAAGCCTCTATTTTTTTGAGATTTTCTTTCATTATATCTGAATAGACGGACTTTGGCGCTACCCTTCCGACTAATGCGTCATAATATTTGACTAAATTTGTCAATTCTTCAACCTTTTTTTCATCCTTAGAAAGAAACACCTTAATCCTTGTTGCATGTATTATGCTCTCTATTAAAGCAAAAGTTGCTCTGCAATAAGCCTTTGGAAAAATTTTGGCAGAAACAATATTCAGAACTTCACAAAAAACTTTGGCTCTATCTCTCTTATTTTCTATTTTAGTCACTTTCACTTCTATGCATGCATCAGCATTTTTTAACTTTGGCGCATTAACTCGATTCGTTTTTTCGAACCAATCCAATGGAACTTCACTACTATGATTGGTATCTTTAAAGGCAGTCTTATAGAAAATGACAGGGTCAGAGGTTATGTTTACTACAGCACACTTTTGTAAAAGTATATTTCTGTAGGTTTGGGATGTAGTATAAGGCTTGATGATCAATCTATGCATGTCATCAGTCATTACGCCCATTGGAGCTGCGTTTGGCAAATTTTTGATGTCATAAGTCGAGACTATTGTCTCGAATATACAATTTTTTTTGAAACCTAAGTCAGATAAGCTACTTACTTTTCGCAACTTTTTCCTCGAATTTAATTATAAAAAAGCATTATTTACTTTGCTGAAAAGTGGCACGTCTTGAAGGTAGCTCTTACCAGTGTCAAGGGCTATCTGAGCCTTCTGCAACTCACTTCCTAAATAGGCTGCATGATCTTGAAGAGAGACTAGCCCTAAATCTATTATCGCCCTGTAAATGTCTTCAGCATTCTTTCCTTTTATTATCAGACTATGTTTATCATCTTTGTAGCTTGGATAGTACAATGCTACGATCTTGTTTCCATCTCTATCCAATAGTATCTTAAAGGATCCTTTTGGGTCCAATATTCTCATTCTAGCTTTCTTCGATTCTATGATCTTCACATCTTTTTCAAATCTTCTATCATAAGGTTCTTCCCTCGACTTCTTATCCTTCATGATTATTAAATCAAGAGCCATGTCCTTTGGAACTGATGATCTCTTTTTCGCTAAGAACATCATTTTTGAAGCCAACGATAGTTCTCTGACACTACCCTTTGCCTTATTGCTCACTTCCGTAGTTAGAAGTATGCCAGCCCCTAGCTCAGATGCGATGCCAGCAAGCAAAGCGTTTACACCTACTGTATCGGCATCTGTCAATTCTGTAACATTGCCAACGCCCATTAGAAGAGGAATATTTGGCTCTTTTCTTATGAATTCATAAAAAGCCACTACGGAGTCTAAAAAGCCTGGTGAAATGATAGGGTCGAGGATCAAATCTGCAATAATTTTCTTCATCCCCAAATCCCTAGCTTTTTTTATGTTCTTCCTGATGAGATTAACCCTCTCAATAGGCTCTTTAGGAAAAAGCTGTCTACTATGATCTGTAGGAATTACTATCACAGCTACATCTGAAGCAAAGGATGCCATCTCCTCTGCATTACCACCATCTACACTTAGGATCAAATCTGCACCTGCCGAAACTGCAGCTTCAGCCTCTTTAGGGTCTAGAGTGTCTATACTGATCAAAGAATTCACAACAGATCGAACAGCCTTAACTGCTCTTTCAGCATCTTTAGGTCTAGACTCACCTGCTATCATGCCTATATCTATTATGTCAGCTCCTGATGAGGCATAGTATCTTGCCTTCTTCATTATTTCATCATCATTCAATTTAGGAGCATCGACTATTTCAGCCATGATTCTCAAAGGAAAATCTTTTCCAATTGCTAGATTATCTATGAGCATGTTCCAAGGATTCTTTAACAAATCTTTTTTTCGCTTTTCTATAGACTTTACCTCTTCAATAGCCCTTTTCCTTAGCTCTTCTTTTAAAAGATCATCAGCAGGTATAGTTTTCGATAGCTTGACCTTTTCCAGCATATCAAGCACTAAGGGTATGTCAGCAGCATATCTAGGACCCTTAAAGGCTGGTATGCCAATCTCATCTATTAAGGATGTGTCTCCAGAAATGAGCCCAGGGATTATGATCATATCAAAATCTTTAACCTTTCTTGCCTTTAACTCACGAAGTATGTATCTAGGAGTTAGTAGAGAAGCTACAGAGATAGGTAAATCTACAATTTCAAACTCTACGTTACTTTCACTGGCATATTTTCTAACTAAATTTTTTGCTAGCTGTCCTGTTATGAGAAGAACTTTCATCAAATCTCCTCTATAGTATACTCTAAGTAATGAGTCGGTCTTAAAAAATATGCTGGCTAGATCTTATTGAATTGTTAAATTGATATATTATTCTCCAGGTTTTCTTGGCTTCTCTATCAATTTTCTCTTTTGCATTACTGTCCCATCACTATGATGGGGCATGCGAAGAACAGCATCACTATTCTTCTCAATCTCTCTTGCCTCATCAGCAAGAATTGAGGCAGTTCGCATCATCTCATGGGCAGCAGCAACTAGGGCGGTGTAACGCTCCCATTCTTTTACCATAAAGCATCCTTCAACGCTCAAGTCAGCGACTCTTCTTGCTATTTCATAGGCAGCCATGGCTTTTACCCTTGCATATGGATTTTGAAAACCTGCTGCATTTATTGCCCTCTCTTTATCTATAACTATTCTTGGCAGAGCAGGAGTCTCACCTTTCTTAAAGGCATTTATGAGTTTATCCATTTCAGTGTATATTATGCTAAAGGCTCCTGTTATGGATAAGACTTTTATTAGATCAGCGTTGAATAATGCCATCTCAACCGGGTCTAAGAATTCTTTCCTTGCCCCTATCATAGAGTCTGCTTCAACTATTATGTAACCTTGCCCCATATCTTCTATCTGCTTTATTGCCTTTTTAGCAGGACTATCTGAAATGACGATCAAAGGAATTCCAGCCTCCTTTAAAATCTCTCGAATTTTGCTTGGTCCAGGGAGAGTTGCGTTTGGACTGGTTGTAACTACAAAGTTTGGTTTATAATCCACCATTTTCTTGCTTATTTCTTCTGCCTGATCTACACCCATCTTTGCACCACTTGTCACAACTCTAACATCTATGTCTTCTCTTTCAGCCCTCTCATCAAGTAAAAGTTCGAGTATAGGAGCAGAGCCTATATTTCCTATTTTCACAAAACCGATCTTTATTACCATAATTTTTCACGCCATTACCTATTATAGAAGAATATATAATCATATTGTTAGTATATTTGAGTGGCTAGATCATGCTATATGGATGATGTAAGACAAAATGATGGCTTAAAATGAGAAAATACACAGTAATATATACAAACAAATATAAGTTAGCCTAAAGAAAGTACACTTATGGAGATAGAATTACCTGATATGCATAAGAAATATCCTGAATTTAGTCTATCTATTAACAAGGTTGGGGTCGTTGGGGTGAAGATGCCCATAGGTTATGTTACACTCAAGAATAAGCCTATAATAATAGTTCCAGTCTTTGATGCTTTCATAGACTTACCTTCTACTCAGAAGGGTATTCACTCATCAAGAAATTATGAGGTTATCAACGATATTTTGAGCAGATATGTTGGAAAGACTTACAAGCTTGAAAATGTCTGCGTTGCAATATCTAAAGAGTTGTTAGAAAAGCATGAGTATGCAACTTGTTCTGAAGTGAGAGCAAGGGGGGAAGCTATCTTCAAGCAAAGAACGCCAAAAACGAAAAACTCGAGCTATGAATCTTTCAAGATTATAGCAAAAGCCAAGGCAGAAAGAAGTAGTGATGGCTCTATAAATACTAGGAGAATGGTAGGGATAGGCTTGACAGGAATAACTGCTTGCCCTTGTGCGAGAGAAGTTGTTAAAAAGATTGCAGAAGGAGAGATGGAAAAGCTTAATCTTACAAAAGATAAGATGAAAAAAATTTTAGAAAAGATTCCTATAGCGACTCATATGCAAAGGGCTTATGGCTCAATAATTGTTGAGATACCTGAGCATATAGAGTTGGAGGCCACGCGCTTAGTGCATATAATCACAAATTCTATGAGCTCATCAACTTTTGAGCTTCTAAAGAGGCCTGATGAAGCTGAATTGGTCATACATGCAACATTTAACCCAAGGTTTGTTGAAGATTGTGTTCGCTATATGATGCATTACTTTGTAAAAGAGTTCCGTGAATTTCCTGACAATATTCGTTTGGTCTTTAAAGTAAGGAGCATGGAGAGCATTCATCAGCATGATTTAATTGCTGAGAGAGTTACAACCTTAGGAGAGATAAGAAAAGAATTATGAAAAGTATAGAAGAAGTTGTCAAAAAGTATTTTGACAAGAGCGTTACAGACAGAGAAAGAGCAATATTTGAAGGAGGAATAGCTTTAGGCGCAATATATCATCAGTTTACAGGCATACCCATATCCAAAGATAGAGATGTCATAAAAACTTTAGAAGAATCCATAAGCAGAAGTATGAAATTACAACCCTATAGAGAGAGCGTAAAAGTGAAGATAGATGCCGATATGATAAAAGCTGGGAAGAGCCATACATATGACTATGAAACTCTAAAAGGAAGGCATCTTGACGTGAGAGTAAAGACAAGGTATGGCAATGCTAAAGCAACTGTAAGGATGAGATACATACCCGAGATAGATTTCACTCTTATGTATATAGAAAAGTTAGAGGAAATTTGAACTGATGTTTTAGAAAAGCATAATAATACAATTGTCCTTTCGTCTCTAGTCAAAGGCTATGGATGTAGCACAAGTATTTATCCTTGTAAGTATTGTAGTGATAATTGGCTTTATAGGCAGTTACTTCTTCAGAAAGACAGGAATACCTGATATCTTAATTCTGATTCTGCTCGGTGCCTTGGTTGGACCAGTCTTAAATCTGGTTGAGAGGTCCGCCCTCGTTAGTGTAGCACCCATATTTGCAGCCTTGGCCGTTGCTGTTATTCTCTTCGACGGCGGTCTTAACCTCAATCTCTACTTAGTTCTAAAAGAGAGCCCAAGGGCCATTGTGCTTGCTTTTCTAGGTTTTTTGTTATCTATGATAGCTACATCTATCTTTACCCATTTTGTTCTAGGATGGGATATTCTTCAAGGCTTACTCCTAGGTTCCATAATAGGTGGCACAAGCTCAGCCATAGTAATCCCACTTATGAACAGGGTTAACGTTAGTCACAAGGCTTCAACCCTCCTGAGCCTTGAATCGACTTTTACAGATGCTATATGCATAGTCTTTGCCATAGCTTTCCTGCAGTTCTTTACAACAAGCCCTGCAGGGGATGGATTCAACATAATTGTTAGAGGAATCGCATCAGGTTTTTCAATTGGAATAGTTATCGGTTTTGTTAGTGGAATAGTGTGGCTAAAGGTTTTAAGTAGCTTTACCGACGAGCCCTATGAGGACATTCTTACTCTCTGCATAGCTCTGCTACTTTTTGGATTGTCTGAACAAGTAGGTGGCAATGGAGCCATATCTGCCCTAGTCTTTGGACTTATCCTTGGCAACGGAGTCAAAATCTCGGAAACACTATACATCAGCCAGCCTATAGAAGCGAGTAGAATCATGAAAAGATTTCACTCAGAGATTTCATTCATTATAAGAACTTTCTTCTTCACTTACATGGGTGCAATCTTTTTCTTTTATGATTTGCGCCTCATTCTAATTGGTGTTGCTCTTTCACTTATCTTCTTTTTGATTCGATACGTGGCAGTTTGGCTCACTACCATTAAAGAGCCCATCTTGGAGATAGATAGAAATTTGATGGCAATTATGATACCTCGTGGTCTGGCTGCGGCAGTGCTGTCCCAGTTAATCATAGCATCAGGAATAAGTAATGCTGGACTTTTTCAAGATATCGTGTTTACAGTTATAATTTCAACGGTCATAATCTGTACTTTTGGAGTTTATCTAATAAAAGAAAGTTACAAAAAAGTTGAAAAGAAACAAATAGAGCGCCCCAAGGTTCGAGCATAGAAGTAATAATATATACCTAGATTTTTGTATCATAAAGAAGGATGGAGAGGGCTTACGTGAAGAATACATTGAAACTGTTAGTCAGCGTAAGTGATGCCGATGAAGCTTTGAGCGCATTCAAAGGAGGCGCGGACATAATTGACATTAAGAATCCCAAAGAAGGAGCCTTAGGTGCAAACTTTCCTTGGGTAATTGCTAAGGTTAGAAATATTTTGGGAGATAAGGCTCAGATAAGTGCAACCATAGGAGACATGCCTAACCTCCCAGGAACAGCCTCTCTCGCTGCTTTGGGCGTTGTGTATTCAGGCGCAAACTACGTAAAAGTTGGCTTATTTGGAACAAATTCTTTTGATGATGCTCTTTACATGATGAAAAATGTGGTTAGATCTGTCAAGGATCATGACCCTAGAGTGAAAGTCATAGCTTCAGGCTATGCTGACTATGCTGAATTCAAAGGTCTAAATCCCTTACTGTTACCAAGTATAGCATACAAGGCTGAATCAGATGGAGTTTTGATAGATGTAAAGAATAAAGGAGTATCAAATTTATTCGACTTTCTTGATTCATCCCAACTTCAAGCTTTTGTTGATGAATCACATAAACTTGATCTTACAGTAGCACTAGCTGGCGGATTGGGAAAAGAAGATGTAATCCAAATTCAAGAATTAGGTGCAGATATCATAGGTGTAAGAAGGGCTGTTTGTGAAAAGATTGATGATTACTTTGGCAGAGTCCAGGAAAACTTTGTTTCAGATTTTGTGAGAGAGATAAGACTTCTTCAAAAAATCATAAAAGCTAATCATTGATTTAATGAGCGAACTATTACTATTGGGTAATGATCCACTTCATCAAGCATCTCCCAAGTAACGCTAGTTAAACTTGTTCCAAACCTCTTTGCCATGTCCCATGCCGTTCTTCCTGCCCCCGAACCTCTAGCCCTATGGGCCAATTGAGCAATATCCAATGCTTCGTTAAGGTTTATGTTTGAGCTAATTGCCAAAGGTGTTGCTCTATGTTTGAGCTTAAGGGCTCTTCCTATTACGTATGTCATAAAACCTCCAATGGATAGTATACCTTTTATTGGCTTTGGGCGTGGTGTTATGTGCAAATTACGCCAAGAATAAGTCATATCTGTATCAACTATCATTACACGTAGTTTCTTAGCAATATTTTGAATTTCAGCTTGAATTTTTATCGCTTCTCCATAAGGATCATCAAGAGGCAAGCATGCGTAAGTGAGAGGGATATTGCTAACATCTATCCCACCTTCTGACCAATTTCTTAAGGTTTGTAGGAATCCAGTATAGATTAATGCTAATTGCTTATGACTTGCTCCTTCTTTTACAGGGTAATTTCTTAGGCGATGAACATTCTTGGTCTTTAAACGGCACAATCTGGCTAGTATGTATCCCCATGCATATCTCATCCAAAAACTAGCTATGAATTTTGCGAGTAAACTAGGTTTGATCTTGCTTTCATCTATTAACCTCCCTTTCGCCACTGATATGGCTTTCTCAGATAGTACAATTGTATCCCCATCTTCAACCTTATCTATTATGGAGCTTTTTATGATGCTTATGTAATCATCCCCAGGCTTCCAATACCTTGTCTTAACGGGTATTGCTATGCGTTTCATGATGATCTAAACTGGGTTTATCTTTGTGTAAATATCCCTCTTACCTTCTAGTATGTTTTTTATCCTACTAGGGTGCTTTCCATTCACTACATAGCAAGTAAGTTGCTTTTTGATTAAAATTCTTGGTAAGAATTCATCTACACAGCCAAGTCTTTCCTTCAATAGTTTGTTTGCAGATATGCTCTTGAACATTCTTACATCATTTTTCTTAGGGTCTGCTGTGAAAATTCCATCAACATCCTTTGCTAAAATCAACTTTTCAGCCTTTAAAGATGAGGCTATGAAGGCCGATATGGAATCAGAAGTGACTCTCCATGAATGCTCTAAAGGATCTAAGGAAAACATGATCTTCGATGGAAGGATTATGGACAAGATTCCTCTTTTAGAGGCTTTTAATGCATTCTTGAGGCTATAAGTTAAAAGGGCTTCTTTCATAATATCCTTCAAAAGTAATCCATGCTGATCCATAGCCAATATGGCCATTTTATGGGCAATTTCATCAGATATTTTTAATTTGTCATATAAATGTCTCACGATATCTGCAAATCTCCCTCCCCCAGGCACAATTATTATAGGGTAACTTTTAGAAAAGATGATTAGTTCTTTGCATAAACGAACTAAACTACTTTGATCTTCAGTTAAGCTCCCCCCTATCTTTATTACAGTGATCATTCTGTCTAATTCGTAACTACATCATCATAAAATTTTTCCTATAGGAAAATTCATATTGTTATTCTGTATTGATAAGTTGTTTGACCATCTACAACATAGAAAGTATTTTCTTTCTCCTCTTTCAAGTATAGAATGGGCTTATTCAGTGTGTCCGCTACTTTTGCCAAATCTTCTAAAGCCTTCATTTCTATTATCATATTTGTCTCTGGAGGCTTTTGGGTTGTTTCTGCCATTATCTCTTTGTATGGGGCTATGATCTTTGCTATAGTTTTCCCTTTAGGTTTCGTTTTTATGTAAAACCCTGTTGCTATGGTTAGACCTGAAGCTGAAGCTATGACAAATATTATGGAAGCGATTCTTAGGTTTGCCACCCATGATTGTAGGACTTGTTCTGTTTGTATAATTTTTTCTATGCTAGTTTTCAAAGGCCATATAGCAATGTATCTACCTAATGCAGGGTCTTGCACGAAGGCTACAGTTAGCTGTGGATCGAAGGTATCTTCTATTGTGCTTGCTGTTGTGTTGGCAGTTATATGAATCGTAGGTCTTATGTTTAATCTGTAATTTACTGAGCTTATTCCTGTCTCATTGTCTATTTTTTCTTTGAGTCGTGCTATCTCATTAGGCTCTACTTGAATTGTAAAGTTTAGATCATCTGTTAGTTGAAGTATTTCTTGTGTTTCTATTACAGTAAGGTTTTTTGCCCATCTTCCAGGCGATTCTAACTGAACTGAAACCTGATGTTGAACTGTTAGGTTTGTCGGCTCTGGATTGCTTGTAAATGCGTAGGTGAAGGTTATGTTTATGCAGCTTACTATATTGGTGTAAAGGATTCCCTCATCTTTTGGCGTCAGAGTTGTCGTATTGTATATAATGTTTGGTTTTAGTTGTGCAATGTAGTCATATGTCCCATCATGCTGGTAAGTGCCCAGGATCGTGGTTTTGTATATTGGTTGTTGATATGCGTAGTAGGTGCTTATTATTGAGATTAATGTTAGAACTGATAAGATGATGAGTAAGGCTGTGATCTTTTTCCTTGTTATCATCGACTCTTCTCTTTAACTTTGATTTTATAGTGTCTAAAATATTTTGTGTAGATGATTCACAGCGGAAAGGCACTAAAATTTGAAAATTTAATCTTCAAGCCTAAAGACTCCACTACCATCAATGCTACTGCAAATGAAGGAGTTGCAACAGATGCATCCTTACCGATGATTTGCGCCAAGTCGATAATACTCTCAAACTTTAGCCTTTCTGCAGATCTTCTACCTAAAAAGCCTCTTCCCATTCCAGTCAAGACAAGAGAGAGTCTATCCTTGACAAGAGTTCTTATTGAGTTGTATACTTGCATAAGCCCATCTGCTATCCTATCCGACTGTTTCATATAGATATAATTCGCCATGGCAACTATCTCCTCCTCTTTCAGCATATCTGTGTCTGCGCAGACTATTCTCGCAAGCCTAGATAGAGCTTCTTTTCTTGTCTTTCCCCTTCTATCTGCAGTCTCAGTCTTGTACTCGTCTTGGCTTATATTTCCAAGGATCAGATGCACATCCCCAGATAAAGCGAAGAGTTCTGATGATATCCTAGTCATTATACCTCCAACAGGAACTGCCTTTACAATGGTGGCAACATTCGTTCTTAGAGCACCAGTGTAGATAAGCTCGCCAGTAGCCAGTCTCTCCAAGTCTGTTTTTCCCCTCGCCATTATCCTCCCTTTGATAACAGGAATTACATCGGTAGTAGTACTACCAACATCTAGTAGGATACAGTCTTTTACCCATTTAGAGACTAGCCAAGCTGTACCAACCCAGTTAGCACTGGCTACTCTTAGATATTCATCTCTTGCCTCTTCAACAGTCTTTAGGTTAGTGTTAACATCGAGCACGAATACCTTCTCTTTTGGAAAGACTTCTTTAACACAATCTAATGCATGGTTTACCCCCTCTTTCTTTGTTTCATAAACATCAGAAAGCTCGGCAGTCATGGTCAAGCCCATAGCATCAATAAAAGAGTCATCAGCTATCTCTCTTTTCAACTCCTTCAAAATGATGGGGAGCCTTTCCTTCCCTTCAATCCATATTGGGAAATAACGAATTATCGTCTTAATTCTAAATACTTTTTCATCCTTAATCTCTATCAATGTTGCTTTGATATTGGCTCCACCTATGTCCCAGCCTACGATCTTCATTTACTTCACCCTAATTCAACTATACTTCGGAGTTTGTGCTTTGCCTTCTTGAACAGGGTTTTAGCTTCTTCGATATCTTTTCCTTTTGTGGCAAGTAGAGCGTAATTATCATCATTAAAAGGAAAGGGAGGAGTTACAACCTCCTTCATTGAATAGGTTCTTTTGAGAAGATCTTCTCCTAACCTTGGCAGAACCTCTTTCGAAAAGATAGAATAGCCAGAGTAATCAAATCCTTCTGGCAACTTATCATAAAGACACGCTTTAACCATGGCATTGGCTAAATTCAAGTTCGATACTCTTCTCAAACCGACGTAAGATACGGTTAACCGAGGATTGATCTCAATCAGTAAAGGTCCACTGTTTGATAGGATCAAATCCACCCCAACATATCCTCTTAATCCCTTAAAAAGTTCTACAGCCTTTTTAGCAATATGAAAAGCTTCGTCTTTCAATTCATGGTCAAGAGGCACCATACCACCAATATAGCTCGAAGCCTTGTCAGGTGTATTAAGATCGATCGTTTGCAAGTTCAATGTAAGAGGTATCGCTTTTTTTCCATTCGTGATCAGACTTACGCTTGCATTTATGCCTTTTACGAACTCCTGTATTAAATATGTATTAGTTTTTGCCTCTTTTTTTACTTTGCTTATCGCTATTGGTAATTGTGGAAACTTTTTCACAATACTTAATCCCTGACATCCAATGCCTTCTTTGGGCTTGATGATCACAGGGAAACCTATGTTCTCAATTATCTTTTGACTCTTCTCAACGTCTTCTTCAATTGTAACTTCATCAGTTTTTGGAACAGGCAATCCGTTTTCCTTTAATCTCTCATAGAGCTTGAGCTTGTTGCATATAGGATTTATCGAATCAATACTACAATTTAAAGAATCAATACTTAATTCTTCACCCAGTCTTAAGAAGTCGGAAAGTATTCCTCCAGTCTCTGGCGCTATTAAAAGATGGGCATCAGCATGTCTTAACAAATTCAAAAACTCGGTTTTGAGCTTTTTTTGAGAGTTTACTAAATGAATCTCATTTGCTCTTAATGGTGGTTGAAATGGATCAAGCCTTGAATCTAAAAGGGTACCAGTTTGATGACCAGCCTCTCTAAAATCTCTCAAAGCTGAACTGAGCATGCCATATCCTTCACTCAAAATGCTTGAAGGTAAATTCTTATCTGAGAATCCACCTCCGGACACGTATTCGAACAGAGCAACCTTCAAATCGTATTAAATTAGATTGGTCTAGTAAATGAGGTTTATCTTCATAATTCTGAGGTGTCATTCATAGAAGAAATAGTAGCCCTTTCAATTCATTTCTAAATTCAATAGAAAACTCACAAAACCTTATTTAGATGTTAAACCTTTCAATTTGCTAAATTTTAGCAAGAAGGAAGATGTTAGAAATGGGTGATAAGGTCAAAAAGATTAAGAGCATGGTCAAGATGGAAGAAGACTATGCTACAAGTCTATCAGCGAGTGTAGAAGGGCTGAGTAATGTAGTGGTTCGTGAACTTTTAAGGAGTATAGCCCATGATTCCCAAAAGCATGCAGGCTTTTACACTGCCATTTTAAATCTTATGAAGAGTGAGGGTAAAGCCCTCAATGATCAGGAGTATGATCGGCTTAAATCTGTCATAAAAGAGCATATCGAAGTGGAGAGTAGAATGGTGCAAGAGGTCGAAAAGCTACTGGCGATTGAGCAGGATAAAAGGATAAAGCACATCGTAACAGAGATTTACGAGGATGAAGTTAGGCATCACACACTCATGAAGCGCCTTTTAGAGGCAGTTATAAGAAAGGAAGCCATCTTAGAGGAAGACGTATGGGACATGATTTGGAGGGATGTGCCAGGCCATGGTGCTCCTCCTGGTTAATTATGGTCTATGCAAAGCATCTTCACCATGATGTGTAAATCTCTTAAGTTACAGAAGCCTTATTTTCACTTGTTGTAGAATCCATAATTAAACCAACATTAAAAAATTAGTAGAATTCATCTATGGTTTTCTGCTTCATAAGTCTAATATCTATCTCGATAAACCTTATTGTCAATGAGTCTAACTATCGGTGCACTAGCAAAAGCTCTTCCAGTATTAGCTTCCGGCACCACAACTGCCTTTATCGGGCATCCGTGCACCGGCAAGTCTACTTTATGCACGGAAATCATACTGGAAAAAATCGATAAAATTCCAGTTGTTTTTTTTTTGTGCTTGATAGACCTATTCACATCGTTAAGAAGATTATCCTGAGCAGAAATGAGAAAGCAGAGCGTATGCTAAAAATAATAGATGGTTATTCTTGTCTGAGTGGAGGAACGAAAGCAAAATCTGATAACTTATTCGTCATCGAAAATCTTAGCAATCCTTCGGATATAAACGTGACAATCAGCAGTGTCATCGCCCAAACCGGTAGGAGGGCATTGTTCATCATAGATTCATTCTCAACTATCTTAGACTACATTAATGAGGAACTTGCTGCTAGGCTTTTAAACTCAATAGTTGCCAGATTAAGGGAAAACGATTATTGGAGTTTTATAGTGCTCGAGGAAGGAATTCATAGCGAACAATTCTACAACAAGATAAAGCACATTATGGATTGTGTTGTAGAATTTAGGGTTAAAGAGGGTGAGGAGGACAAAATGCAAATATTGAAGAGATACTTCAGGGTTTTTGTTTATAGATATGGCGAGTATGATGTAAACTGGTATCCTTTGACACTATCAAGGGTGATGAAAATCTGAAATTTTTAGAAACCTTAAATCAAAAAAGGGTTGTTCTGGTTGGGACATACATTTCCGCCATTCTGATATCAATCTTTTACTTTGTCTTACAGCCTACAGATTTGTATAAAGATTTTTCCAACATCTTGGTGGTGATAGTTTCGGGATTTGCTACTTTTGCAGCTTATCTAATTGCTAAGAAGTACAGATGGGACATACATACTAACCTTTCCAGGTGTTGGTTGTTCTTCTTTTTAGGCGCGCTTTTTTGGTTTTTAGGAGAACTGACTTGGGCAATATATTCGTTAGGCTTCGGTATAGAAATACCTTACCCTTCCATAGGTGATGCTTTTTGGCTGATAGCTTATGTCCCATTTTTCATGGCTTTTTTTGGATACTTCAAAATGTTTGGATCACCTTTTGTTTTCAAGAAAAAGCTAATCATAATGGTTGGCACAATATTTCTTACATCTTTTTCAGTGATGCTTTTCTTGCTATATCCAGTGTTAGCTTCAGGAGGAGAGCCTTTAATCTTTTTTCTTAGTCTTGCCTACCCAATTGGAGATTTGTTGCTTTTTGTATTGGCCTTTGGAAGCCTGATGGTATTTTTCGGACAAAAAATTGGAAAACCGTATATTTATCTTACGTTTGCTATAATCATGAATGCAATAGCAGATCTTCTTTTTAGTTTTCTGACAATCAAAGGCGAGTATATTTATGGCAACTATCTGACAACCTTAGACGATCTTCTTTTTACCTTAGGGTATCTTGCATTATTTCTTGGCTTTTACATCCATTGGAAGGAATTTTAATTAGGAGATAAGGTTTAAGATGATCAGAAGTCTTATCTTCACCTTTTATTAGATTCTCCCCAAATGAGGGTCATACCCGTAATAGACATAATAGGAGGGGTTGCCGTCCTTGCTAAAGGTGGTCATAGAGATCATTATCAACCCATAAAGAGCCAATTATGTGATACTTCTAATCCAATAGACTTGGCTTTAGCCTTTAAAAAAAGATTTGGGTTTGAAGAGTTGTATATTGCTGACTTGGATAGCATCATGAGGATTGGTAGTAACATAGATATGCTTAGGAGAATCTACAAATCAAGCAATATGAAGATCATGGTAGACTCAGGAGTAAACGATGTCAAAAAGGCAAGAGAACTTCTTCAGGCTGGAGTTGAAAAGATTATTCTTGGGACTGAGACGTTAACAAGTTACGCACCACTAAAGAGTATCCTAAAATTTTCTGGATATGAACGTATTATCGTTTCTATAGATGTAAAAGATGGTAAGATTCTCTCAAAATCTAAAGAAATAATTGGATTAAGTCCTGAAGCTCTGGCAAAAAGACTAGAATTTATGGGTATTAAAGAGATTATAGTGTTGGATTTGTCAAGGGTGGGTAAAGAGTCAGGAGTTAATGTTGACTTGATAAGAAGAGTTTTGAAATCTGTTAGTATCCCTATCATTATCGGAGGGGGCATCAGAAATATCGACGATATTATTTTGCTTCGTGATATTGGTGTCTCCGGAGCACTAGTCTCTACAGCTCTTCATAATTCAAAGATAAAAAAGGGGGATTTGTTGAAATTATAGGAATTACGCATAATATGTAGGTATAGGTGAAGATCTTGTTATGAACCTATCAGATATCTTGAAGTTCTCCATTTCTACTGTATAGTAGTCGCGGAATTTGTTGGCAAGATCACTTGCCATCTTATTCATCAAGTCTTCTGGTACGTTGGGCTTCACCCAGTAAGTCCTGCCCTCTGTGGATTTCACTATTTCTCCATCCTTCACTACTATCTCTCCATCCTTTATAGTGTAAGCAGCCTTGCTCAAGGCTTTGCGAACCTTCTTGTAATCACTTGATGGATTTATCTTTCTTGGATTTACATCGTATATGGCAACATCGGCATCTGCGCCAACTCCTAAATGCCCCTTGTCCTTTAAGCCAAGGATCTTGGCAGTTGCAGCCCTCGTTGCAATCGCGATTTCATAGAATGAATATTCACGATCCATATTGTCCAGATCGCTCCTAGATCTTGCCCTCTTCGAAATCTTATCAAGAGTTCTCTTCCTAGCCTCCTTGCTCATAAGCCAAGCCATAACCCGAGGATAGTGAGTAAAAGGTCCACCGTTTGGATGATCCGTGGTCATGAAGATTCTCCAAGGATCTTTCGCAAGCAAGGCTAACTCTAACCCTATAGTCCACATAGTTGCATGGACAAAGTTGCTCTTCTTGTAGTGTATTGGTACAAGACCTGCACCCTCTTCAGTTTCCACATCTGCGTTTGTCCACTTGTTCTTAGTCAGCAAATGCAACTTGTACTCAAAGGGTCCATCACCTGTCATTGTAGTGGTGTCAGTGAAGATGATTTGACCAAGATCTAGGCTTACATGCTTATTGGCATTGACATACTTCATTATTTCATGAGCTCCTGATCTCATGGTGATCCAGTCTGAACCAGCATATCCGTTGAACTGAACGTGAGTCAGATGTATTGTTGGCTTATCTTCTTTCGCAAGATCCTTAACACTATCCATAGTATCTATGGTAGTCTGATAGTTGCCAGGTGTGCCTAGACCATTCGCATGAACATGAATTGGATGAGGTAGATTGAGTAGTTTGTTGACCTTGCAAAGACCCCTTATGATTTCTTTTGCAGTTATATCAAAGCGAGGGACTGGTTCATCCATAGTTTCGGGTCTTCCCCATAGAACATCCAAGAACTCTACATCTCCCCATTTCCAAGCTTCAACACATCCTGGGTCTACAAGCTTTATTGCATAGCCCTTCGTAGCATCCAGAGTCCAGGCTACATAGGCTGCACACTCATCAAGTTTGTTATCCCTCAGATACTCCATTACAGACCAGTTATTGCCAAACATAACAAGGCAACCCTTATCAAGTATAGGAATGTCTTTGAATTCATGATGACAGTGTAGCATCTTCAAAGGCGGGTTGGCAGGCTCAAAAACGGTTGTATAACCGAGTATAGCGTATCTATAACCTATAGTGAAGCTCGATGGGACAGAATACCCAACACCTGAGCGCCTTACTTGAGTTTTGGATTCAATGTCCTTATAGTGATCTTCAGGGCGAAGCATCCTCCCAACATTGCACTTTGGTCCTGCTATATGTGAATGAAGATCGACCCCTCCCGGCATGACAAGCTTGTTCGATGCATCTATCACGTAAGCGTTAGATTCATCTACTTTTTCCACTATCTTGTTGTCTTTTATGGCTATATCCATGACTTCTCCATCAATACCATTTAAAGGGTCATAAACAACTCCATTCTTTATCAGCAAATCCATTCTCTATCACCTCCTTTTTGATCTTATGGCATGTAATATCATACTAACTAATTGTTCATCTGAGTTTATTCCTGGAGGAGGGTCAACGACCTTCCTGAGAGGCAATGGAACTGTATCCATCCTATAGGCAGACCCTTCAGCCTCTATTCCTGTAAATGCACAAGGCATGACTACTTCTGAAGCAAGAGCAGTCATTGAGAGATGAGGATCTATGACAACATAAGGAATTTTACATAGGTTTTGGGCTACATTTTTGGGGAAATGCGCCAACGGATCTGAAGCCACAATAAGGGCAGCATCACACTCTTCTCTTCTTAGCAAATCTACGAACGTTGTTTCTCCAGGGTTATACCATGGATAGCCATGGCTCAAGTCTACAGCGTAAGGATATCCTGTCTGCCAAGCAGTTACCTCGTTCATACCAGTTACGTTATAATGCCCTCTCATGGGCATGATGACGAATTTTGTCCATTTGTTAAGATCACGAACAAGAGAGACAGCCATGTCTATGTTTCTCTCCTTTCCTCTGCTCATAGTTAGACCTAGCCCATAAAATAGAACTCCAAATTCACAGCTTCTCATCATCTCTGCTAATTCCTCAACCTGTTCAACTGGCAGCCCAGCAACACTTTCTTCTTCTATGTCATCGTATTGTAGAGCCATCCTTAATGCTAACATGAGCTCATAATCCTGGCCTGGAGCCATAGGAATGAAGAGATCGGCAAGCCTTGCACTTGGGGTCTTTCTTACATCTATGACTACAAGCTTTCTTTCTTTTCTCCCTTTTCTAAATCTCCCTTCTGATGAGGCGGAGTATCTTGCCAAATGCCTTGGATGAGATTCTTGAAAGTTGCTCCCCCAATAGACGATAAGATCGGCTCTATGTCTGACCTCTCCAAGAGTGCATGTAGGCATGCCTTGGTCATGTAATCCTAACGCACTAGGACCATGGCATGTTACTGTCTGATTGTCTATGATTCCACCTACTTCTTCAGCAAGCTCTACACCTACAGCTTGGGCTTCACAACCTGAGCAAGCAAAACCATAAATGACAGGGAAGTCTGCGTTCATCAAGATTTCAGCAGCCCTATCTATAGCCTCTTCCAGACTTACAGGTTTCAGCTCGCCATTCTTCCTTACCAATGGGAAGAGATTTCTTTCCTTATAGTAGTTCAAGAATTTTGTAGCTGAGACTGAGCATGAGTTTTTTACTTTCGTTATCTTATTGTCCTCAACGGTAGCCTCTATATCATCACACAGACAGCCACATATTGGACAGACAACGCTCTTAATTACCACCAATTTCTTCACCCTCTCAAGTATTGGCTTAACAGCTCCTTCACATCCAAAACTCTCTCTCCTGGGGCGGGTTCCACTTCGGCTGATAAGCCTTTAAAGGAAGGCATGCCAGTACTATCTGTATCTGGACCCATGACCATGTTGGCATAAGGACCGTAAGGGATGAAGATAATCCCAGGCTTAGCGATATTCTGTGAAGGGTTGCATTTGACTACAATACTACCGAATTGTGTTGTAACTCGTATGGAATCTCCCTCTTTAAGTCCTAATTCCTCAGCATCCTTTGGATGAACTTCACAGATGGATACACTCTCCATATATTTTTCTGAGACTTTACCCAATTCTTTTCCCATTCCTTGCTTTAAGCTTCTTCCTGTTAGCAGTATCGCCTTAATTTTCATGGTCTTTCAGGAAGATTGAAAAACCACTCCTTTAACTATTTTTCTTCTTTTATATTTCGATTTTTTATCGCAAACTAGAATTATAATTATAATTCTTAATAACTAACCTTAATTATTTTTGAAGTTTATAATTGAAAAAATAATTGATGCGTATAAAATATGAACCGTCATTCAATGATTTAATGGCTTTATGTATTCCATGCCTTTGCCTTTAAGAGAACCTACCAAAACTTGGTAATAGACTTCCCCACTTCTCTTATCGATCACTTTCTCTAGCCTCCCCTTAGCAACTATTTCATCATCAATCTCAAATATTCCGCCGTACAAGCCTTCGTATGTAGTGACCTTTTTAATATCTTGCACTTTCTTACCCTCTTCTACTGTAACTCTTTTCAATGAATAAGTGTGGGGAAGGAAGATGGATTCCGATGCATCGGAAACTACTGCTCTAACCTTTACCATGCCTATGGGAGAAAAGACTTTGTCACCATAGTGTTCAGTGATCTCCGAATCTAGCCTTGCTGGATGTATAGAAAAATTTGTCCCTCTAAATGAGCCATAGTTCCACTTTCTACTGTAGATCTTTCTGGCCTCCTCATAAGTCAAAGGATAATCTCGTGCCTTCCCCTCAATCCAATTATGCAAGGCATTCCCGTGAAGTTTTTGAAAATTGTTCTTTTTTTCACCGTATAAAGACAGGATTGTTTCTTTAACCCTTAGAGAATTATCCCTTCCATAAACAACAAGGTCTATGTCTGAGAACTCTGGCCTGTGGATGTTTATAAGAATAGATCCTGTTACGCCTATACAGCTTAAAGGTATGCCACTTTTATTTGAGATTAAAGTGGTCAATCCTATGACTTTCTCCTGTAATCTATCAGGCTTGTCAAGTTTTAATATTTCGCCAAGTCTATGCTCTGGCCTATAATGCTCCTTTATCTTATTATGAGGTACAGATGTCATCTGTGTGTTAAAAACATCCGAGTAAAATACGTAATCTGAAAAATTCTTTTTTAACGATTCTATGTTCTTGAGCAGATAGCTTATAGTATATGATGGCATGGCTCTTGCATACCTCTCTGAACCATGCCCCCATTTCCCAGCAGGATTTGGGAAATATCTAAGGTAAGATAATACCCTACCTTTGGGATGTAAGTAACCAACGACGCAGAAGAAGAAGTCTTCAGGGGTTCTTATGAAATCCTTGTCTTTGAAACTTCTTGTAATCATAAAAGAGATGGTGGATACTACCTATTTATTTAGATCGTTTGTAAAATTTTTAGGTTATAGCTATCATAAAGTCTGTAGGCTTGCTTCCCAAAAGAATTCTAAGATAATCTTTTTCACGAGTGATCACTCTCTCAACCTTGCCTTGAGCGATCACTATCTCATCTTTCTTCGCCTGTTCACAGAATCTTCCTCTAAACGATGCTATCTCTTCTAGTCCATTCAGTCTCTGCCCTTCCATAAATTCAACATCTGTCACTTTGTAGACACATGGTGTAAATATAGATTCAGAGTCATCTAGAACCTTGGATCTTATCTTTGCATATCCTTCAGGCTTATAAATTATTTCGCCGTACTTCTCTTTAACTTCATTCCAGTCTTTAACATATCTTATAAAAAATTCTTTACCTTTGAATACTCCTTGAAAATTCTTTCTAATCTCATGCTTTAAGAAATCTTCAAAGGACATTATCGTATCTTTTACACGGAACTGATACAATCTTCTTAAATCTTCCATCTTGTATCGCGAGACATAACGTTCTGATGCCAAAAGGCTCTGCATAGTATCATGAACTCGAAGGCAGTTTTTTGTACCGTAGATTATTATATCTATGTCAGATTTATCTGTACAGAGTCCTAACAATATAGAACCAGTTATACCTATCTTCTTCCAAGGTATCTTCGCTTCCCTCTCCAAAATTTTTGCGAAGAGCAGAGCTTGCCTCTCTAATTTACCTATTTGGGCATTCTTTCTTAACTCGCCTAGCTTATCATTTGGTCTATAAACATGGATAACGCTCGAAAGATCGACTTCTGGCATATATTCGCCAAAGGCATCATCAAAGATTAAGAACTGAGGATATCTCTCCTTTAATATCCTGTATCTTTCATCTATGGAGTAGACTTTTTTATATGGTATGCCATCGAGCTCTCTATCGCCTTTAGGGTCTGGGATATACCTAATGAAAGCAATTACCCTTTCTGAAGGATGGCATAATCCCTTTACCTCGAAGATGGTTCCATCATAAATCTTGATAAAGTCGCCTTCACGCAATGTATGACGGTCTGTCACTATTCATCTACTTTGCTCAGTTCTTTAAATTTATCTAAAAAATAGGGGGTAGCGAAACTTGGCGAGAAACACCATCTTTGGCATTCCCGCTACAGATGGCTTTCTCATTCTTATGAAGATGTAAATAGCTACGACGGCTATTACTACAATGCCTATGCCTATTGCCAACCAGACCCATAGCTCTATAGGTGCACTAGGCCCTATGAGATTGGTCTCTATCAATTCCATTCTCATCATCAATTGCTCATCTGATCTCCTTTTCTTTAGCTCCATGACGCTACCGCCAACTATAGAAGAATAATACTGTTCGTAGATAAAATCTGATGTTCTATAACTAACTACAAAAGCATCGAAAGTTCCTGCATCCACCGTTACTCTATCCAAAGTTTCGCTTACAGTGTAGTTTCGGGCAAGATGAGTAGTCTTCGTATCAGGAGGTTCTCCAGGAAAAGTTACTGTCTCAGTCTTTGATAGACTGACATTCCATTTCTTTCCTTCTGTTAGAGGGAAGTCGAGTTCCTCAAGTGGAGGATCATAGGTTATATTTGAGATTAGATAAAGAGTAAATTCCTCTCCTGTCTTTAGCCAATATTCCATATCTTCCTTAACAGTACGCAGATCTGACTTAAGTAAGTAGATCATACTTTTGATATTTTGATATTCTGTTGTATGATTCGTCATTACTACGAAGCAATTATATGTCGTTGTATCGACAGTAAAATTAGATTCTCCGATAATCTCTCTAGTAGTAGTTCCATTCGCTACAACATCTCCTGTGTCAGGATCGAGGTATTCGACTTTATACGTCCAACGGTTACCTATAGAAAGGGATGGTTGTTGCGCTTCAGTAGAACCAACTTGAGGCGTTAATATAGCAGGTAGTATCATTAAGAATACGAGAGTCATGGCAAGGGTTTTTCTAACTCCTTTTTGCATTGTTATCACGACGCTTCAACTTATATACTGCGGATATTTAAAGAATAAGTTGCTCAAACGAATTAAACGATCTAGTCAAGAATTAAAGTATAAAAGACATCTTTGAATATTTCTTTTAGCGAACATAATGAAGGATGATTACAAAAGAATGGCTGACGAGATAATGATGGCGGCTCAGCTTGCTTCAGCTTTGGAGGTAAGCGGCACACCAAAGCCTGGTAATGTCCATAGAAATGCAGACTTCATAGATACAAGATTTGAGCATTACTTAGCTGGCTCTATAGCCATTGGACCTCACATAAGGGAGGCTGCACTAAAGGGCATTGATGCAAGCCTAAATCTAATTAAGCTTAGCGAAATGAGGATTGGAAAGCATGTTAAAGAAGCTGTTCATGAGATAAAGCTATGGCATAGAGGAGGAAATACTCACTTGGGTATAATCTTGCTCTTCATCCCATTAGCAGCATCAGCAGGATTCATGATTTCAAAATCTAAGATAGAGCCTAATGGATTGCGTTTAAATCTATCCAAGGTTATGAGGGAAACTACCTATCAAGATGCCATAGATGTTTGGGATGCCATTCTCGAATCTAGCGTCTCAGCCTTGGGTAGATTAGAGGTAGAAGTTGCACCAGACCTTATGAGTATTGATGCAAAGAGCAAGATATTGGAGAAAAAACTCAGCCTATACGATTTGATGAAGGTTTCTTCTAAATGGGATAATATAGCTAAGGAACTAACGACAGGCATGAAAATTTCTTTTGATTTAGGCTATAAGACACTTTTAGATGTTTATGAAAAGACAGGCGATATTAATATAGCAACTGTGCACACTTTTTTAACTATATTGGCAAAGCATTCTGATACACTTATCGCTAGGAAAGTTGGGCTTAAGCATACACAAGACATAAGCAAAGCAGTTAAAATAGGGTTGATGGAAGCCAAAAAGATTTCAAGACAAGCTGAGATAATATTAAGATTGGGAGGGTTAACTTCTAGGAATGGCAGGAAAGAATTGGATCGCTTTGATAAGAAGTTAAGAGATCCTAGGAATAAATTGAATCCTGGCACAACTGCAGATATTGTGGCTTCATCCTTGATGATTGCCATTTTATGTGGAATGAGGGTATAGGTAGATTATGTTATAGAATAGAATAAAAACTCCTTTTATTGAATATGCTTAAGCGGAGTTGGTCTAGCCTGGTTAGGATGTCAGCCCCCCAAGCTGAAGGTCGCGGGTTCAAATCCCGCACTCCGCATTTTCATGAGTTATTGTCAATCAAACATTAAGAACTGCTGTCAAGAAATCATAGGAGGAGTGATTCTCGTCTTTCTTCTTCGAATTAGTAAAACAGGGGCTATTACAACTGCTATTATGGCTATTAAGATAAGTATGGAAAGACCTGTTCCCAGTTTTGGAATTGAGGCAGATGGTATGGTTAGATAAGCTGTGTAAGTTGGATCGTGCTCTACTCTATAGCCGCTGTAAGTAGGATATGAGATAATGTAAAAGTAATCTGCATAGTTCCAGTCTAAGAGGTGTCCTTCGGCTTGCTTGAATAGCTCTGGGTCTATATTCGCTATAACCCATGGAATATGACGCATCAGGTATGTATGAACCTTAAAGATGCCGTTCATTGGCTGGTGGGCAAAGCCAGCTATCTTGCTCGTTCTTGTATTTACGTCGTAGGTTTCGTAAGTGGATTCTGTTGGATCAGCAGTGAAATTATACAATTTGTAATTCTTTTTGGTTCCAAAGTTGGCTTCGAAGACTCTTTCTCCATCTTCTGCAGTTGTGATGATTCTAGAATCACTTACATCGACTTCGTTGTCACTCACATTGGTACCTTCAGATTCGAACTCAGCCGAATGGTTAAGTATGACAGTGCTCTGGAACTGAACAATGCTCATCTTGATGTCTTCCTTATTTAAGAACTGGTAGACGGTCTCATCTGATTCTTTTTGCCCATTCAATCTGAAGCATCCAGTGCTGTTATAATGAACCGCGAAAAGCCCTGGAAAGATCCATCCGAATATGCCAGGAAATATCCAGAGATCTGTAATCTTACCTATGATATAGTTCGCTGTCAAGGTCGCTGTACCTTCGCTTGGATTGAAAGTCAGATGGTATGTAAAGGTCAGTTCATCGTATCTTGTTATGGCTATGGGTAAGGGTTCAGTATGAGGGTTAGAGGGATTGATGTAGGTCCTCCACCAAATAGTTGTCAGATTAGTATACTTCATTCCCCAATGCCAATCTAGCTTATCTTGGGATGAAGTTAAAGGAATGATTGTTGTTTTTGTTGAGAGGGCTGGGGGCGTTGAACCTTCGAAGTGGGAAGCCAAGTTTACGCCCAGGTTAAAGGATGAGTACAAAGTGTCATTCATGTCTGGAGAATCATCGAATATTGTGTCCGAGCCTTCACTAAAAGCCATCAGCATAATGAAAGACCCTGCAGTAACTACGTCTTTGCTCCCATTCTTTGATTTGTAATGCATCATCCATGTCTGAATCGGTATAGTCAGTGCATCTTGCCATTCTGTAGTTACTGTGATGTTCGACAACCCAACATACATCATCTGCAATCCGCTCATGTTGACATATGTTAGATAAAGGTAAGCATGCCAATCTTCGGGCGGTTGAGTTTCTCTATGTGACGAGGCATACTCCCTAACGTAATCAAGATAATCAATCGTCTTCTCCCAACTTTCATGCTCAAAGTCTGATGGAAGCAGTTCGTTCACAGCAGAAGCTACAGGGATCATGGTAGAAGATGCTATGCAAACCAAGAGCAAGAATACTACAAGATTCTTTATTATGACTCTCATTCTAGTCCTGAGTCATTCGTAATGAAGATTTATAAGGATTTAGAAAATGCCATCTAGTTTAGAATTAGAGTTATGGATTGAAGGAAATAATTAGCCTAACTTTGTTGGTTCCGCCAGCCTCACTATGTCTTCGTATCCCTGAAGGAATTTGTCGAAATAAGTCATTCTCGGTGGAATCGTTAGACCAGGATTCACTCTAGTCTTTACAAGCCTGCATCCTTCTTTAATATGCGCAGCATTGCCTACAACAGAAGTTGATTCAATATACGTAGGGCTTTGGCAAGTTGAATCTATAATAACCTTTCTACCTAGTATGCTATTTGATATTTGAGCGCAGTCTCCAATCCTGGCTGCATCCATGATGGCTGAACCTTGTATGTCAACTTTTTCACCGATTATGCAAAAGTTATCGATGTTTGAGTCTATGATTCTTGTGTAATCGCCTATCCTTGTATGTCTTCCAATTAGGGCTCCTCCGTCTATGTATAACTTATTCTCTCTACACTTTCTCAATATATCCTCTCTTCTTTTTATGGATTCCTTGCTGTATCCTTGAACCCAGATATTCTTTTCTGGGAATAGCCTCTCTTCTGCAACTCTTATGTCTAAAACGCCGTAGAGAACGTCCTTCATAGCCTTAAGGTAACTTTCTGGGGTGCCTAGATCGTACCATGTCTTCAATTCATAACCATAAACTGGCAGACCTTTATCCACTAGATAGGGGATTAAGTCATAGCCGAAGTCCAGCCTCTTTCTTAGCTCCCTAATTTTCGTCACCTCCTCGCTCTCCACCTCCTTTCTTATTTCTGGTGAAAGGAGGTATATGCCAGCATTGATGTAGTTGCTGGGAGCCTTTTCTGGCGGAGGCTTCTCGACAAACTTTTTGATTCTCATATCTGGTCCTAAATCAGCTACGCCATAATCACTCACATTCTCCACTTTAAAGAGGGCTATGCTCATCATAGCCCCCCTTTCTTCATGCTTTTCCAAAAAGTCATGGAGATCGATCTTGAAGATGTTGTCGCCCTGCACAACGATCACTGGATCGTTTACATCATAGTATTCCATGTTCAGCCTGTACGAATCAGCACTCCCTAGATCGTCCAGATTGGGCTGATGTTTGATATGTACCCTTGGCGTAACCCTATACTTCGCAGAAAAACCGACTCCTTCACCATATTGGTCAAAGAGGTTTGTGTAGTTTATGTAGCCGTTTTCACCGAAGATAAAGTTCCTTATACCCTGCTCAGCCAGAGTAATCATCGCAAATTCGATGAGAGGCCTATTCAAAAACCTGATACAAGGCTTCGATACATCTTGAGTTAAGGGTTTTAACCTTACTGCCTTGCCTCCGACAGGGATAAAACATCTTATGTCCTCAATTCTCATAGCTTCAATAGATTGGGACTTGGATTTAAATCTAAGTCTCACTCATTTATGAGAATATCGAACATTTACGGAAAATTTTTATACCAAAAATATCTTTTAATGTAAGATTTGTCTTGACAGAATTTGTTAGAATAGCTTCAGTTAGAGATTTGTCTGAAGGAACGATGATTGGAGTTAAGGTCGACAAAAAAGATATTTTGATCGCAAATTTGGGCGGAAAGTTCTTTGCAATAGGTAATCGTTGTACCCATCAGGGATGTCTTTTGTCCAAGGGTAATCTTGAAGAGGATGGGGTAACCTGTCCCTGCCACTTCTCTGTCTTTAATGTAAAGACTGGAAAAGTGATAAGATCTCCTGCCCTAAAACCTGAGCCGACCTATGAAGTCAAGATTCAAGGATTCGATGTTTTGATAAAGCCTGGTTAAGTATACTTATTCAGGTTTCTAGTTAGAATTTGCTTAGTCAGAGAAATAAAAAACTTTATTAGTGCATATTTTTTCTTATTATAAGGTGTAGCCATAGGGATTGCGTGTATACGGAGTAAGAACCAAAGTCCTTCCTGCTAAGGATGTTCTCTTTCTTTTCAACGAAAGATTGTTTCTCTCATGTTTAGCGAATTGCATTTTCGAAACGGGTGTGGACTTTGGTTAAAGCCATTTTAGCCCTAGAAGATGGAACAATATTAGAAGGCAATGGTTTTGGTTATCCCCGTGAAGTTTCAGGAGAAGTTGTTTTTAGCACAGGCATGACTGGCTACACCGAATCGCTAACAGATCCATCTTACTTTGGCCAGATACTGATTCAGACTTATCCCTTGATTGGAAACTATGGTGTACCAGATTACTCAATTACCGATGAATTTGAGATTCCTTTGCATTTCGAATCCAACAGAATTCAAGTCAAAGGCTATGTGATATACTCTCTTACAAGAAATCCTAGCCACTGGTCTAACAAGAAGACATTAAATGAGTGGTTATATGAGCAAGAAATTCCTGGCATAGAAGGCATAGATACTAGAGACCTTACCAAGAAAATAAGAGTCAAGGGCACTATGCTAGGCATTCTTAAAGTAGCGGAAGAGATAGATCTTAGAGAAATCGAAGCAAGATTAAAAGAAATAGAAGACCCCAATGAGAGGGATTTGGTAAAAGAAGTGACTATAGATAAGCCTGTCGAGTACAATTCTGAGAAATCGCTAAAGGTCGTGTTAATAGATTGTGGTACAAAATTTGGCATAATGAGAAATCTTTTACAAAGAGGCATGGATGTTGTTAGAGTGCCTTATGATTACCCTGCTGAAAAGATTCTAGAATTAAACCCATTCGGCATAGTTATCTCTAATGGTCCAGGAGACCCTAAAAAATGTGATAAAACAGTTCAAATTGTTAGGAGAATTCTAGAGACGGATTTGCCTGTGATGGGAATTTGTCTTGGAAATCAGATTCTTGCCCTTGCAGCAAACGCAGATACCTATAAACTGAAGTTTGGACACAGAGGCCAGAACCACCCTTGTGTAGACTTGTCCACTGGTAAATGCTACATAACGAGTCAAAATCACGGATATACCATAAATGATGAAAGTTTAAAAGAAACTGAATTTGATGTGTGGTTCAAGAACGTAAACGATAAGACTGTAGAGGGCATAAAGCACAGAAAGAAGCCTGTGTTTGGGACTCAGTTTCATCCAGAAGCCTCTCCCGGACCTTACGAGATGGGTTTTCTTTTCGATTGCTTCATGAAAGAGGTGAAGAAGTATGCCAAAGTTTGATTGGATCAAAAAGGTCCTGATATTAGGGAGTGGAGCCATAAAAATAGGCGAGGCTGGAGAGTTTGACTATTCGGGCGCACAGGCTATAAAGGCTCTGAAGGAAGAAGGGATAGAAGTAATACTAGTTAACCCTAACATTGCAACTATTCAAACTGACAACAAATTTGTTGATAAGGTCTATTTTCTTCCAATAAACCCAGAATTCGTTGAGAAGATAATAGAAAAAGAGAGACCTAATGGAATACTCTTAGGGTTTGGAGGTCAGACTGCCCTAAATTGTGGCGTAGAATTAGCTGAGAGAGGAATTTTGGAGAAATACGATGTAAAAGTCACAGGGACTGGTATAGAGGCAATAAAGATCGCTGATGACAGAAATCTCTTCAGAAAAACCATGCTTGAAAATGAAATACCAATCCCAAAAAGCAAGAAGGCAAATTCTATCCATGAAGCAATACAGGCTGCTAATGAGATAGGCTATCCTGTAATGGTAAGGGTTGCTTACACTTTGGGTGGACAGGGATCAGGAGTAGCGCATAATAGAGAAGAATTAGCAGATATAGCAACAAGGGGTTTAGTTCACAGCAGAATAAGACAAGTCTTGGTTGAGGAATACCTTGGGAAGTGGAAAGAAGTCGAATACGAGGTGATGAGGGATTGTAACGATAATTGTGTGATAGTCTGCAATATGGAAAACTTTGACCCGATGGGCATTCATACCGGAGAAAGCATCGTAGTTGCCCCCTCTCAGACTTTGACCAATAGAGAATACCATACTCTAAGGATGGCGAGTTTTAAGGTAATAAGAGCTTTAGGAATAATAGGAGAATGCAATATACAATTTGCCATAGACCCTAACTCTGAACAGTATAAAGTAATAGAGGTAAACTCTCGGTTGTCAAGAAGCTCTGCCCTTGCATCAAAAGCTACGGGTTATCCTATAGCATATATAGCTGCGAAGCTTGCTGTTGGCTATACCTTACCAGAGTTGATGAACAAAGTTACAGGAGTTACTACTGCCTGTTTTGAACCTGCGTTAGATTACATTGTAGTTAAAATTCCAAGATGGGATTTCCAGAAGTTCAAGCATGTGAATAGAAGAATCGGGACTCAAATGAAATCTGTAGGAGAAGTTATGGCCATTGGTAGGACCTTTGAGGAGGCTTTGCAAAAAGCGGTAAGAATGCTCGATATAGACAAAGAATTGACAGATGTTGATGATTTAAAAATTGGCGGGAATGACATCTTTGCCATAGAGAGGATAGAACATGAATTGGAGAATCCAACAGATAAGAGAATATTTTACATTGTTAAAGCACTACAAGTTGGCATAGACGTAGAAAGAATTTTTAAATTGACTGGCATAGATCCTTGGTTCTTAAACAAAATCAAGGATATAGTAGAATTCCAAGAATCGATGAAAAAGAATTTAACTCCTGAGATCATCAAGAAAGCTAAACAGCTTGGTTTCTCAGATAAAAAGATTGGCGGGATAGTTGGGAAGAGTGAAGTAGAAATCAGAAAGATAAGAAAATCTTTAGGAATATTGCCGGTGATAAAGCAGATAGATACTCTCGCAGCAGAATGGCCAGCTGTCACTAACTACCTTTATCTCACATATAATGGTCAAACAGACGACATAGAAATCTTAAGAAAAAGCAAAGTCGTTGTTCTTGGTTCTGGCTGTTACAGAATAGGCTCAAGTGTAGAGTTTGACTGGTGTTGTGTGAATATGGCTTGGGCTCTAAAAGAAAAGGGCGTAGAAGAGGTCGTAATGATAAATTACAATCCAGAAACTGTCTCAACCGATTATGACGTTCTAGATAAGCTGTACTTTGAAGAATTAACCTTGGAAAGAGTTTTGGACATAGTTGAAAAAGAAAAACCTAACGGAGTAGTTGTAAGTGTAGGTGGGCAGATACCTAACAACTTAGCTATGAAGCTCGCAAGCAACAACGTCAAAATATTGGGGACGTCTGCTGAAGACATAGATAATGCGGAAGATAGATCAAAATTTAGTACGATACTAGATGAATTAGGAATAAAGCAGCCCAAATGGAGTAAGTTGGGAACAATAGAGAAAGCAAAGGAATTCGCAGAAAAGATAGGTTATCCAGTATTGGTAAGGCCGTCTTATGTCCTTTCTGGCTCTGCCATGAACGTAGCTTTTTATGAAAAACAATTAGAGGATTATTTAAGGAAGGCAACAAGAGTATCAAAGGAGCACCCTGTAGTTATATCGAAATTCATCACTGATGCCAAAGAAGTAGAAGTTGATGGTGTTTGTGATGGAAAGAATGTCTTCATAGGTGCGATAATAGAGCATGTAGAGAATGCAGGCGTTCACTCAGGGGATGCTACCATGTGCATACCATCTATTAATATTCAAAACTATGTCAAAGATAAGATAAGAGATTACACGAGAAGAATAGCTACAAGATTGAATATTAAAGGACCTTTTAACATTCAGTATATAGTAAAAGATGGAGAAGTCTATGTGATAGAATGTAACTTAAGAGCATCAAGAAGCATGCCCTTTGTCTCAAAGACCACTGGTATAAATCTGATGAACATAGCTGCAGATGCCATACTAGGAAGAGAGATAAAAGACGATGAGGCTTCAGCGAACAAAATTAGCGTAAAAGTCCCTCAATTTTCTTTTATGAGGTTAGAAGGTGCAGACCCTATAACTGGCGTTGAGATGGTTTCTACTGGGGAAGTGGCTTGTTTTGGAGAGAATTTTGAGGAAGCTTTTCTAAAAGCTCTTATTGCTGGCGGTCTGAATTTGCCTAAGAAAGGAGATTCAATTCTTATTACAGTTGGAGGACATAAAGAAAGCATAATTCCTATAGCTAAGAAATTCTTGGAGAAAGAGTTCCAAATATATGCTACAGAGCACACGGCAGAAGCGTTAATTGAGAACGGCATAGAGTGCGGAGTCTTGCACAAAGTAAGTGAAAGCAAAAAGCCAAACATCCTTGATTATTTGATAAATCAGAAGATAAAATTGGTGATTAACGTTCTAAAATTAGAAGGAGCTAGTTCTCTAAAAGCCATAGATGACGATTATTTGATAAGAAGAAAAGCTGTGGAGTTCGGAATTCCTGTTATAACGAATCTTGAGCTTACAGATGCTTTAGTGAAAGCAATTAAATGAGAAGGAATCAAAAGAAATTGACCCAGAAAGCGCATTTTAAATCCAAAAACTATAAATAACCTTCTTGATATATAGTGTGTGCTTCCCAGCCGGAAAAGGCATGGGTCTGTCGATCGAACTCGCATGTCAGGGGAAGCCTTGGCATGTCGCGCGGGTCGGCAGTCGTCTGATCGCTTTGATGTGGGGCTTGTGGACAACTACAGGGCTCCCCATGGCGATCAAGCGAGGGCCAACCAGTAAGGCAGCGCGGGGGTAAAAAACACATGCGTTGCAAGACTGGAAAGCCACATTCATTCCGAGAGCTGGGCAGCTTTTCTGATTTTTCATTTAAGAATTAAACTATATAGAATCACAAAGGTTCAATGCACCAAGGATTCAGTTTGCCCTAAATAAACTGGTTAGCTTCGTAACAAGAAAGAATTACATTGTTGTAGAATATCCACTGATGAAGGCACAGTAGGCGTTTCGACTATTTGGCGGCAGATATGAACAAAAGATATCAAGCGCGATAACATTTATTAAAAATACAGTTTGAAATTTATGTAGAGTCACTTATGGAGATAGTGAAGATACCGCGCATGAGCAAGATGGAATACGACCAATTAATAAATGAAGGATATGTTAGCAGAATTGCCTTTAAAGGCGGGAAATACCCCTATGTTGCGCCATTCCTTTATCTCTTTGACGGAAAATTCATGTATTTTCTCTCAACAAGATACGGCAAAAAGATTCGATACTTTAGACGAGACCCACATGTTTCAGTAGAAATAGAAGAATACAGTCGAGACTTTTCGAGTTACAAATTTGTAGTCTTGTCAGGACGTCTTGTTGGGGTCGAAGAGGCGAACGAAAAGAAAACAATCCTTGAGAAGTTTGTCAGCTTAATTAAAGACAAAAATCTCTCAAAGAATATCATGGTTGCCCTTGGCCACTCGCCAGAAGAAGCCATCGAGACTATTAAAATGTCAGAAAGGATCCTTATATGGAAGCTTGTGGGTGTCAAAGAAATAATAGGTCTCAAAAGCGGGCGGGAACAATCAAATTGAAGATTGGGAGATAGTATGGTTTTCGCCTGCTTCAAGCATGAGAGATAAGACTTTTATTAGACAGTAATTTTCCCTGCTAAGTTACGCTCTGGATCTGAATAAACCGAATCTAAATCAAAAAAGCTTATTTAGTAATCATAGGTTAAATGGGGCGAATATATTCATGGCAATCCCAAAAAGATCTGTTTTCTTACAGGGTGCAAATTTAGGCGCCTTACTTATGATGATAGTAGTCAACGCACTAGCTAATATATTGCCGTTAAATGGAAAGACTACGGCCGAGATATCGGACTCATACCCGAATCTGTTTACTCCTGCAGGATACGCTTTCTCAATATGGGGTCTCATTTATGCGTTATTGTTGATTTTTGCTGTCTATCAAGCTTTACCTAGTCAAAGGGAAAAAACCTTCTTGCATAAAATTGGTTTCTTTTTCGTGTTGAGTTGCATTGCAAATATTTCATGGATTTTTCTTTGGCATTATGAGCAAATCATCCTTTCTCTCGTACCTATGTTTGCACTTCTGATTACCTTGATCGCGATCTATTTACGCCTCAATATTGGTCGATCCGATGCTCCTTCGAAAGAAAGATTGTATGTGCATCTGCCATTTAGCGTCTACTTGGGTTGGATTACAGTTGCACCCATAGCCAATGTTGCTGCTGCGCTAACAGCGATCAACTGGGATGGTTGGGGAATTAGTGATGTTGCGTGGACTATTTTGGTAATCATCATAGCCATGATCATTACCCTATCAGTTATCATTAAACGAAAAGATATCGCGTTTAGTCTTGTTATTGTTTGGGCTCTGATCGGCATTATTGTCAAGCAAATAGAAAATCAAAGTATCTTCATAACCGCAAGTGTAAGTGCGGTCATAATAATGATAGCGTTAGCTACAAGACTGGTCAAGATAAAAGGTTAAAGTAAATCAGAAATCCGATTCTAACCGATAATATTTATTGGAGGTATCTTAAGAGGCATGAGGGGTAAGAAATTGCATGTCAATTTTCTCTTACTTTATTTCATTATAGGAGGAATCGTGGTCAGTGCTACTATATTTATTGGTAGCGAAGGAAAGGGGTTATTGGCAGCATTTATAGCCCTCTTCCCTTCTGTAACCTTCACTACCTTCTTGATAATATACTTCGAATCAGGCATGAGTGCTACTCTCTCTTATGCAAAAGGCTTAGCCTTTCTCACCCCAGCATGGATACTTTATCTACTTGTCTTCATCTACTTCTTGCCAAAGATAGGATTTGCAGAAGCTATGGCTTTAGGCATATCCCTTTACGTAATATCCTCTCTTATTATAATACGCCTAATAGAATGAGAAATACTTTGATCGGTTTCTACTTCATATCAAACTCTATCTTTTCATAACCAGAATATTTATCTCCCCTTCTCGCCCTCATAATAAGGATGTTCTTAGCGATAATTTCACATTCTATCAAGGATTCAACTTTCAGAATTCTTGTTCTTTTTGGAAAAAGCCAGTTAGGCTTCGTAATCGTATTCGACTATGCCCTTCTCATAAAAGTTTTCATATCTGTTTAACCCATCTTTTAATATTTTAACTAGAATTTGAAATAGAAGAGTTAAAGAAACGAGAGCGTTGGTTACTAACGAAGAATTAATTTACAGTGGCAATCCAAAGAAAGTATGTGAAAGATTAGTGTTAGTTTCTCCGTCAAGCAGACCGTATCGTGTAGGGGAACAGGCTAAGGATAGTCTCAAAGAAAAATTCATGGAACTTGAAAAATTGGAAATAAAGCCGATAGTTGTCAAAAACTTAGGAGAAACTCCTAATGTCATTAAGGGCTTCCTTAAGCCATAAGATTGATGGTTAAGCCACAATCTGTCAGCGTTTTGGTGAAAGTATATCGTTGATTATTGAAATAGAAAGGTGAGCATATGATTCAGCCTATTTGCGAGCTCAGAACTCAAGATCTAGCTCATCGATCGCCAGGGCTATTGTCTTCATTGCCCGCATTAACTATAAAGTATAAAGGACATATAAGCTTGATCCAAAACTTTGCAGGATGAATTGGGTAAGAAAAACCTGGGGAGGCGCTCTCCTGTCCAAAAAATAGGGCAAGAGATTCACCCAATTCATCTTTCTGCAATGAAAAGGGTATCAGCCTATTAATAACAGTCGTTATTTCGCTATTTAAACTTTTGAGAAGAGTAATGATTTAGAATACTATGAATGTCGTCGAATCCTCTTTTAAGATCGATTAAGACAACTTTGCTTAAGGCTTCTTCAACAATCTTTTCTATTTCTAACTTTCTCTCCACTTCTATTATGGTTCTTTTATTCGGCTCGATTGTAACCTTTTCCAATCCTTTTGCGAACCTAAAGATCCCAATCCTTTTAGAATAACTAATAATTTCTTTTCTGCCTAATCCGATCAATGGAAATAGAATCTGCTTATCATACTTTGAAGATATTTCAAAAGAATCCCTGATAGTATTAAAGCTACTCTTTTCTAAACTCTCACCAATGACTATAGCGCTAATACCAATTTTGTTAGCATAAGCACAAGCAATACGAATAACCATTCTATTGTACACGGAAGGTAATACTTCAGGTGAGCAGATTCTTTTTAAGCTCTCTATGATGAAATCTGTCTTTAAAGTAATGAGACTATATCTTCTGACGGGCAAGAATTCCCTTAGAATGGTTGCTATGGTTAGCACTCTTTTTGCATAAGAATGATCAAAATAGGGGCTAGCATCAAAAAATAAAAGATAAGGAAAGAAGCCTTGTCTAGCCATCATCCAGCTTGCAACAGCATCACTAGCTCCTAATAATAGACATAATGCCTTCCCCCTTGACCCAACGGGCATTCCTCCAGTCCCATCATATTTGTAGTAAAATATGTAAGCTAAATCGTCTTCTATCTTCGCATAGATCACTTTTGAAGGATTATCTTTATCTTGCCTTACGTTTTTATCACTAAGCTCTCCTATGATTCTTGCACAGGTTGCGAATTCTACATCTCTATTGAGGTAAGGCAAAGAACCTTCTATATCAACTCTTACATCAAAAGTCTCATCAGGGTATATCAACTTAATTCCAGCCTTCACAATAGATTCAACGACATCTTCATAATTAGATGAGGTAGTCTCTACTACTGCAGTATAATCCACTCCTGGTATCTTCGATATAGTTTCAGAAATGTTGACAGGGTCCTTTGTATCTACTAGAATGATTTTTTTCTTCACTTCTTTTTTAGAGAAATCTAACTCTGATAATCTTAACAATGTTGATATCTGCTTAGAAAGAAGGTTTTTGGAAGGAGCATCAACGCTCTCGGATAACGATACAAGGACTTTATACTCCGCCAATCTTACTCATCTCTTTTTTATTCCATTCCATTTTAAACGTATTCATAAGTTAACAATATATTTGATGCTATCTTATGGGTTTAGGATGAGACTCCTTAAGAATTTGATAGCAATAATGTGCATATCTTTAATCATTCTTGCCATTATGCCTAACTCAGAGGCTCACGCTTGGGGAAATGGCTCTTCAAATAATATTGATTATCCTTACTATGGCATTCACGACGCTATAGCTGATGTTGCTTATCAGAAGTTAAAGGATCATAATGAGACTATTGCCCAATGGATTACGGACTATTACCTTAACTCAAATGGTGAAAAATGGGGAGACTATGGATATTCCTTCAATTATGGCTCAGACAATTGGCTTGGTTATACTGATGATCCTGATTCATACTTTTAGGATTATAGTAATCATATGTATTACGTTCATCCTTATGGAACTCATGATGAGAGAGGAGTGCCTAGAATACAGCAACTCTATGATTGGCTTTTGGGAAACTGGACCAATTGGATAAGGGACAGCAGACCTGAAAGGTCTGAAGATGATCACAAGGCTGCCTATGTAGCAGGATTGCTAGCTCATTACTTTCCTGATATAACTCAATTCGGGCATACAGGATTATTTTAGGACATTTCCATATCGACTATCATTAGGTAGCCTTATAGTAAATCAGATTTAGGGTAGGCTCACCAAATCCTGAGAAGGTAGCATGGTCCAGTGATCGTGAAGGAATGTTCTCCAACGCTACTCTAAGACTCTGTAGGACTACATTCACTTCTACACGGTCCTTCAAATCTTCAGGCGCAGAGAACATTTTTACGGTTCTACCGAGCTGGCAATAGACACAGTCAAAGGTGCAGGTCTTAGGCGGTAACAGAACATCAATTCCTAGTGAGCGACCGAGGAGCCAAGAAGGAACAGGGCCATAGGTCAACATATATATATTTGTGCTTATGAACAAAAATATCGAGAGTATGCCAGGATGCGGTTGGCGCTGGAGGCATGGAAGAGGTCCTGGTCGGCCTATGAAGCCAAGGATGATCAAGGGTATACCGAAGGTCAGTCGTTTCCTACCAGTCTCACCTGAAGGCACCCCTTTTCCTATACCAAAAGAGCCTATTGTGATGACGCTTGATGAGCTAGAAGCACTACGCTTAGTTGATTACGAAGGCTTGCTTCAGGAAGAGGCTGCAGTTAGAATGGAGGTATCCAGGGGCACATTATGGCGGTGCTTGGATAGTGCCAGGAGAAAAGTGGCGATGATGCTAACAGAAGGAAGAGAACTCATCATAATTTCAGATGCTGAACTTTCTCAAGAATAATTCCTTTGCGTTTTGTGCATATGCAAAATATTTATATTTGTGCTTTTGCACATAATGTGCGGTGACGAAAATGGCTTGGAAAGAGGGGTATGGCAGAGGCTTCAGAAGATGGGTAGGCTCATGGACTGGAAGAGGACCGTTCAGTTACTTGCCACCTTGGCATAGGCCTGGTTGGTTGTTCGGTAGAGGAATGTGCCGGCCGTTCTTCAACGTAAGTAAAGAAGAGGAGATTCTTATACTGGAGAATGATGCAAAGGTGCTAGAGCAAGAGCTTGAGAGAATTAGGAAGAGGTTAGAGGAACTCAAGAAGTAAAATTTTAAGATGAAGGTAGCAGTATTGGCAACAGATAAGAATTTGGATTCTCAAGTCGACTTTAGTGGTAGGCGGAGGGGAAATGATATCGACCGACTTGCACCTTCCATTTCTCGGAAGGATACCACTAGACTCGCGGATATGCGAAGACTCTGACAAGGATTACCATTTATAATCAAGCACTCAGACTTTCCCGCTTCAACAGCCTTCATGGCAATAGTTGACAGGATTGAGGAGTTCCTTAGGAAGAAATAGTGTTAATGCCGCTATTACACAGGTTTAACCATCAGGACGGTGAAATTTAATAGTTCCTCATTTTATCAGCCGCCATCAAAGCTTGAGTGTATCGCCTGTCCTGAGGATTGAACATCGTTTTCCGAAGGCTTCAGTAAGCTTGTTGACCGCTTTAAAACCCGTGCAATGGCATGGTGCCACAACTTTGGGGTCGAGCTTAAGGAATTCCTCTATAGTTAACTTTATTCTCTCATTATCTGCCTTTTCGAGGTGCAACCCTCCTACAATTGCATAGATATCTTTAACACTAGTCATCTTTTGTGCCTGCTTGATTATATTGATTATCCCGGAATGGGCGCAGCCTGAAACTATGACCAGTCCTTTGTCCTCAACGTCAATTATGAGTGCCTGATCGTCTGGAAGATGGTCTTCAATAAACTGTTCTTCCTTGACAGTGTAGAAGCCTTCAGTTTTTTCGAAAGTCGTGCTGCGTTCAACCTGCCCACTCGTCATGACCCCTTTAGCCAGATCGATGCTATTCTTTGCGCAGAGAATTATTCCCCCAGCCAATTCCACCATGGAAGGTGTAAAGGGTAAGCCGATGTGCTTTAGATATGGCTCGACCTTAAGCTTCGGCTCAAAGACGCTTGGGTGTGCTATCAAAGGGACTTTCTTTCCTATTCGCCCTAATATGCTTACTAGCCCACCGGTATGATCATAATGCCCATGGCTGAGAAAAATAATGTTAACCATTCTCAGGTCGATATTCAGGGCGTCAATGTTGTGCAACGCAGCGTCAGGAGAAGGGCCCGTATCCATTAGTACATTCACCCTATCAGAGTCGGTCAGATCTATCTTCAAGAGAAGGCTTAACCCATGCTGAGCCAAGAGGTTCGTCTTCTTCATAGAGGCTGAGTCCTCAACTACTACGGTAAGCATCAATCCTTTAACCATATTTATCACAATCAACATATCCAGGCGCACTATAAGCTTAACTGAAGGATTTAACTAGGAAGAAGCATAGAAATGGCGTATTAAGAAGTTCATAGCAAGTAATTCGATTAAGAAAGTTTTGGCGCCATTGTACTATACCAAAGTTAGCACACTAATCGCAGGTTAAAACTCACGTGGACTAATAGAGGTATACATGATGCTTAATATGCTAATATTATTCAAAAAGACTAGGATCAAAGAATGAATCCAACTTTCAATTATTTCTCTTTACTCTTAAACATACAAAACTACCTTTATAACCTCTTAAAGGCTCCTCACACCTCTCATCCTCGGATGGACTATAGCTCAAGGTGCTCATAACCTCTACTATATATAGGCCCTGATCAGCAATAAGTTTCTTAAGCCCTTGGATAGTATAGAACTTTGCATGTGCGTAAAATTTATGCCCCGCCTTCTTCTTTTCCTCATATAATCTTCCCCAAGGTGAATCCCTTAAAACTACACAAACTATCAAGCTCCCATCCTTCTTTAGAACTCTAAAAGACTCTTTGATGACCAAACTAGGTTTATCGAGGAAGCAAAGGGTGCAAACCATAAGCACATAATCAAAGATTTTATCGATGAAGGGAAGACGCTCCCCTATGGCTTGGATTACCTCTACACCCCTCTCCTTGGCTATGTGAAGCATGGCAAGACTGGCATCAACACCTACATCAACGCCTATCCTTCCTGCAAATACTCCTGACCCTATTCCTATTTCTAATCCAAGACCTCTTAAGTTGAATTCTTTTACAACTTGAACCTCTGATTCATAGATGGTAGGATGCTTAAAGTACCAAGAATCGTATTCTTTCGCATAATCATCAAAGACATTATAAAGTGCTTTATCATAAATGGGTTCTGCCATCATATCCAACCTTCATAAAATCGCTTTCTGTGCCAGTCCTTGTAAGATTCGCCAAGAGGTTCAGGTTCAATTCCCTTAGGTAATATGGATCTGATTAGCTTCTCATCTTCAAGCAACTCATACTGCTTCGGATCATCATAATCAATCCCTTTTAGAAGAAGATCATAAGCTTGAGTTATTAGCTGCATCTTCCTCATCGAATTATGATCTTCAGGATTTCTATCAGGATGATATCTTAATATGAGTCTTCGATAAGCCCTCTTTATTTCATCTTCACTTGCATCACTATCTACTCCAAGAATCTGCTCAGCCCTTCTTTTAATCGAGTCTTCTTTGAACCTATGCTTATTCAACTATCTTTAAAAGATTTGTATTGTCAGATTTAAGCATTCCAATTTTATTTGGGGCTACGCAATCGGACGAGTATTCGACTACAGGTTTGCCCTGATCTAAGACGCCAGTAATACAAAAATCAAAAAGTAATGCCTACTCCACTCAATAATCTATTAGGGGCCATCCTATTCTCTATGCCTATGCATCTTGCAAGCGTTCTCGCTAGTGGCTACTTGAAGCCTACCTTCCTGCCATGCTTGAATTGTTTCTCTTACGGTGCCAAAGGCTCCAACATACACTTCTACACCAAGCTGCTCGAACATATTTATTGCTCTAGGTCCAAGGCCTGAGCAGAGTACTGCGTTTATGCCTTCGTCAGCTAAGATCTGAGGCATGTGACCTGTTCCTCCCATATGCTCACCCCTATTTGGAAGCACCTTCACCTCGTTCGTCTTAAGGTCTATTATAGTGAAGGTTGGGGCTCTCCCAAAGTGTTCGCTAATATATTCATCTAAACCCTTATCACCTATCGTTGGTACACAAATCTTCATCTTAACTCTTCACTTTTAAGTATGAGTTAAATGAGTAACTCTTCTTAACCTTTTTGGTTAAAAATCGTAGCCTTAAATTATTTCTGAATATTTCATAATTTTCTATACTCATTGCTAGGACAAAAATTCCAAATTGATATTTTTATATAAATGTAAGTGTTCATACGATTTGTGTCAATTACCTTTCAAAATAGATCAAGGTTAGTTGCAGTTATTGTACTTACTTCTTTATATATGGTAGTTGAGATTATAGGTAGTATCTTAGCCAACAGTTTAGCCTTGGTAACAGATGCCATCCACATGTTTTCTCACGTTGGAGCTTTGATCATGACCCTTTTTGCTATTACTTTTGCCACTAAACCGCCAACTCCTGAGAAGTCTTTTGGGTATTATCGCCTCGAAGTATTGGCTACTTTATTCAATGGTATAATTCTAATACTGCTTGTTTTATACATCTTCTTCCAAGCATATCAACGTCTTCTTAGCCCAACAGATGTTTTGGGCTCTCTTATGATAACAGTAGCATTGATAGGGCTGGTTGTAAACCTGATTGGAGCTAAGCTATTGCACCACTCATCAAAAGAGAGCCTTATCTTTCGCTCTGCATTTTTAGCCGTAGTTATGGATACCCTAGGCTCTATAGGAGTGATCACTGCAGGTATAGCTATCTTTTTAACGGGATGGCATATCGCCGATCCAATAGCAAGTTTATTCATAGCTCTGATCATGATACCTAGTATATACAATTTGATCAAAGCAAGTGCAAACATACTTATGGAGAGCGCACCAGAGCATATTTCTCCTAAAAAAATTGAAGAGGCTTTATTGAGCATAGATGGCGTTACAGGAGTTCACCATTTGCATTTATGGACTATAACGTCTGGCGTATATGCTATAAGCGTTCATCTTACTATAAACAAACCTGAAGAATGGGATAAAATAAGAGAACAAGCAATAAAAGTTCTTAAAGAGAAGTTCAAGATGGCTCATAGTACTATTCAAGTCGAAGACGAGGAGACTCATATAAGGTTACATGTAAAGAAAGAAAGTATTGAATGAAATTATGCATGATTTTAACAAACCAGTCTTGATGAATATCTTTGACAGAAATCGTAATTTAACAGTTAGGCGAGATCACTACTAAAAATAGCGAATATATTGCTGGGCCCATTCTTCTATGACGATTAGCAAATCCTAAATATTACAATCTAGATTGTTACAATCATGATTCCACAATTCGTGGATAGGGACAGCGAACTTGAAGCGCTTAATAGGCTCCTCGACAAGAAAAGTGCGGCACTTGTTTTGCTCTATGGCAGGAGGAGGGTTGGGAAGACCAGGCTTGTTCAAGAATTCTTGAGGGGTAAGCGTGGTCTCTACTTTTATGTTCCTAATGCCGAGGAGAAGACGATCTTGACTGAGTTTTCTCGTGTTGTGGAACACGAGTTTTTTGAGGGTTTCAGATTCATGGACTTTGCTTCTATTATGGAGTATCTCGTGAAGAGATTGCAGACGCATCTGGGCTGAGCCGAGAAAACGCTACAACGTATTTGAAGACTTTAGAAACTCTCGACTTGATCGAGAGAATTACGCCCGTCACAGAGCCCGAGGCAAAGAAAGGCCTATACAAGATAAGGGATCCCTTCTTCAGTTTCTGGTTTAGGTTTGTAAGGCCGAACAAGAGGCAGATCGAGCTGGAATTAGAGAGGAATGTGTGGGAAGGTGTTAGAGAAGAGTTTAACATGTATTTGGGGCAGGTTTTTGAGAGGATATGCTGTGAGGTTTTGGTGAAGATGGCTAAGAAAAATCTTTTTCCAATACGAGTTGGGAAGATTGGAAAGTGGTGGTGGAAAGAGACGGAAATAGACCTGTTAGGACTGGAGAAGAAAGAGAACAGGGCCTTAGCAGTAGAAGTGAAATGGACTGACCTAGACTATCATGAATCGAAAAGATTGCTTTCGGAACTGACGGCAAAGGCTCAACAAATACATAATGTAAAAGAATCTATTTTAGGGATAATGGCCAAGAAAATAGAAAATAAAGACAAGATACGAAGTGAAGGTTTCATAGCCATCGACCTTAAGACATAGGAGAAAGACAGCGAATGAAGAGCCAGAATTAACCCAAAGTATTATTTGTAGGGCTTCCCATTGAAGATTTCTACCGCAATTTGGCCAATTTATCTTCAAGCCGTTAAGATAACACCTATATATGTAACGTTGTTATCTACCTTATAGGGAAAAGGAAAAATGTGTGATCCTAATCGTTATGGTTGTCGTTACGACTATCCCGAACGAGGATGGATACAGTTCCTCATACTTAGAGTCTTATATGAGAAACCTATGCATGGTTATCAACTCATAGAAGAGATTGAGGAAAAAAGCTGTGGATGCCACAAGCTAGAACCAGGCTCCATTTACACGCTTTTAAGAAGGATGGAAGAGAGAGGCTTGCTTGAATCAAGATGGGAGAAAGTTGAAGGAGGGCCTGAAAGGAGGATCTATACGGTAACTAAAGATGGAGTTGAAGTCTTGAGAAGAGGTCTTAGTTCCATTGTTAAGAGAAAATTGCTTTTCGACGATTTGACAAGGTTTTATGAAGAGCATTTTGGGAAAGGGGAAAGAGGTGAAAAATGAATGGTGATAAATGTTGTGAATTTGAACAAACTCGTAGAGTTTTCTCAAAAAGATAGCTTACTAGATACTATAGAGAAACGCCAACGTGTTAAGAAAAACGTATTGAAGACGAAAAAATTCAACATAGTGTTAATCTGTCTTGAAAGTGGTCAAGAAATCCCTCCTCGTTCAGAACCTTATGAAGTCTGCTTTTACATAATTGATGGGTCAGGCACATTCACTGTAGGTGAAGAAAAATATGATTTAGCTGAGGGAAACATAGTTTTTGTCCCAGCAAACGTAGTTCGAGGCATTAAAAGCAACAAACGCCTGACATTGTTAGGCATACAAGAATCACATTAGAGGGGTCATCATGAGCACCGCTATTTCTGTCCATAATTTAACAAAGCGCTATGGTGACATAATAGCCGTGGATAACATTTCCTTTGAAGTTAAGCAAGGAGAAATTTTTGGCTTTCTCGGCCCGAATGGAGCAGGCAAAACTACGACCATAAGAATCTTAACCGGCATAATCAAGCCAGATGATGGCAAAGTAACCATAATGGGGTATGACATCGAAAAAGAACCTCTTCAAGCTAAACAGATAATGGGAATCGTGCCAGAAATGTCCAATGCCTACATAGACCTATCGGCATGGGACAACCTCATGCTCATAGGCGAACTATACGGGGTTCCTAAAAAACAGAGAACAGAAAGAGCAAAAAGACTTCTTGAAAAGTTTAGTTTGTACGACAGAAGAAATCAGCTTGTTCGTGGCTTTTCTAAAGGAATGAGACAAAGACTCATTTTATGTATGGCCTTGATAAACGAGCCTAAAATACTGTTTCTTGACGAGCCAACTTCTGGTCTTGACGTTGAAAGTGCAAAGATAATAAGGGAAATGATAATAGAACTTAACAAAGCAGGTACTACAGTGTTTCTAACAACGCATAATATGGAAGAAGCCAATAAATTATGTGATAGGGTAGCCATAATAAATCATGGAAGAATCTCAGCTATAGATACACCAGAAAAGCTTCGAGTAAAATGTAGTGGTTTGCAATCAATAGAAGTTAGCTTTGACCATTTGGTAAATATGGATGAGTTAGCCAAAATTCTATGCATCAAACAAGTTGAGAAAATGGGTGACAAGATAAAATTCTACACAAGTGATGCTAACGAAGCCCTAAATCGCATTATGGACTACGCTCGTTCACATGACTTGAAAATAATCACCTTGAACACACTTGCTCCTTCTCTGGAAGAGGTATTTCTCAAATTGACTCAGATAAAAAATAAGGGATGACTAAACTATGCTCCCAACAACCGTTTTGGAGCAAATTAAGCGTTCTTTTGCCATCGCGAAAAAGAATATTCGGATTTATTACTTAAAAGGTCCTGTTATAATATTTGGATTAATATTTCCACTTTTCCTCTTTCTGGCTTTTACAATTGGGCGAAACCTTTCACCAAAAGAGCTTTTTCCAGGACTTATTGGCATGGTAGTCTTCTTTACAGCGACATCAGTAGGCCCAACAATCCTGCCTTGGGAAGCAAGATCGAAGACTCTAGAAAGGTTGGTGTGCTCCCCAATCTCGACTTGGGCAATACTCTTCGGCGATATAATTGCTTCTTTTATTTTCGGATTGCTCATATCAATTGTTCCATTAATTGCTACTCTGACAATAGGAGTTGAAATCATGGATTTATTTCTTCTAAGTTTGGGTATGATTTTGGCAACATTTTGTTTTGCTTCTCTAAGCGTTTTATTGTCGGTCTACCCACCTACGGATATACCTTCAACAGTCCTGATGCTCTCGTCGTTGATCAGATTCCCCTTAGTCTTCATTAGCGGTGTATTCGTACCAATAGAGCAATTACCAGAATGGGGAAAAATAGTCGCGTCAGCCTCGCCGTTAACCTATTTTGTCGACTTGGCAAAGTGCTCAGTCAACGGCATAAGCTATTTTTCGGTTCCAGTAGATTTAGCTGTTTTGACAGCATTCACATTAGTTTTTCTCATAAGCTCAGTAAAGCTACACGAAAGATTCTTGCCTCAGCGTTTCTCTTAAGAGCGATTATTCTTTTCACAATTCCCTGTTGATGAATCTCGATTCACTCACTCTCTTTAGAGTTTGAGAATCGATTATATTTCTTTAGATGCATATCTTGACTATGTCCGGATAGTATTCTCGTAGCACTCTCCTTATGTTCACCCTTGGGATGAATGTGTACAAAGCGTTCAAAGACACTTTATAGTAGTTCTCCAAGTTGTGCGTGTACATCGAGATGACCTCCATTAGCCTTCTTTTAAACTCCTGATACTCTGTAGCAACACTCATCTCTGCCAAATAACTATGTGTTAGGTAGAACCAGCCGTTCACATCATTCACTATCAGCTCAATCGCACCCCCATCACGTGAAGCAAGAGACGGTACACCGTTTACCGCAGCCTTCATGTAGCTTGTGCCACACGCCTCTGTACCTGTGAGAGGTGTGAAGAGCAATAGGTCAGTTGACCTGAAGATCTCCTTAGCTGCACATACATCGTAGTTTGGTATGTAGACTACGTTCTCACGCTTAAGGTGTAGCTTACGAAACAGCCTCATATACTCAAGGCCTGATCCATCCTGAGGGTGAGCCTTGCCAGCCAGCACAAAGAAGATGTCCTTGTTCGGCATTTCCTCTATGGCCTTAATGACAAACTCAGGCCTCTTGTATGGCACTAGGCGTCTACACCATGCCAGTATCATCCTTTCGCCTATGTCCACATCTTTGTATCTTCTAATAAAGTCATAAAACCTGCTTCTAATGGATGCTTTGGAAGCTATGAAGTTGTCTAAGTGCAGGTTCCCACGTTCATACTCAGCCTTAAGTGTGGGTTCCATCCATCTCTCGATATTAACACCATTAGTGATGTAGCGGAGTTTTTCTAAGAAATGTGGTATAATCGTTGACATAACCTCAAAGTGCTTAGCTGAAACAGCGAATACATCACGTGAAGCAGCCAATCCGATTTCAGTCAGGGAAACGTCCCTGCTGATGAATTTATACCCAAATTCTCTCTCAAAGTATTCCCGAGGAAAGAAAGGATGACCCCAAGGCCCAGCGGTGTGGGATTATGAGTCTATACTTCCCAGGGATCTTCAGTACTAAGGGCAAAATACAGGCATAAGACTCTTGAAGGTCTATATAATCAATGTCAGCCACACCTACATTTTTTATATACTCGGCTGAAGTTTTCGCTAAAAGAGTATAGGTGTAAAACTTCTCCTCATCACTTTCCGAAATATATACACGGTTCGCCAGCTTGGCAGCCCACTTGGGCTCCATAGGTTTGAAGAATATAGCCTCAGCATTGCCCATCTTATATTTATATACTTCAACTTTAACATCTTCACCCTTCATCCTAACGGTCAAAATGCCATCATAGATTAGCTTATCCAAAAACTCGGGTAGTTGAGGCTGAGGCTTCGCTATAGGTCTTCCTTCACCGTCAAACTTATACTCTACATAACCCTCAGGGTAGAAGAATGTGAGAACTTTGTATGGTATACCTAGTTTTGCGGCGCCATAAAATTTGTCGCCTTCAAGTACTCCAAGCCCACCTGCATATGTATAGCCTTCATCCAAAGCAAGGTCTGGTGTTACACTTATTATCATTTACCTTGCCTCCTATTTCTGCAGAGTTCTAAATCAATTTCTGACAAAGTGTATCCTTTCCCAATATTTCTGGTTAATACTGCACCCAGGATCTGGTGCTTGTAAATCATTAAAGTAGGCGTAGGCTCTTGCTCTACATCCTCCACATATGTACTTGTATTCACATTCTCCACAGCCCTTGAAAAGGTCTCTGTTTCTTATCTGCTTTAAGATAGAAGACTCTCTCCAGATGTTAATTAGGCTTTGCTCTCGAATGTTTCCTATCTTTATAGGAATGAAGACGCATGGTTCAATGTCTCCGTTTGGCTCCATACCACAGTAAAGACGACCGGCTCCACAACCTCCAATGAATTCTGTTAGAGACTTTGTCCTCCCCTTTAGCATTTCCGTGGCTGCTTTGTTTGTGAAGTGTGTTGCGACCACTGGACCGAAGGCAAACTTGTGAGAGGTCACTGCGTATTGAGGGGCCGTGGAGAACGTGTCTAATTTGCAGCTTTTGTCGATAAGCTTTGAGTAGAGAAAATCTAAGAGTTCTTCCCTTTCTTTTGGGGTTAAATCTTCACCTACTATATCTTTTCCTTTGCTTACAGGGATGAAGTTAAAGACTATAAATCGTTTCGCATGAAGGTCTTTCTCAACAAATTCTACGAGTTTAGGTATTTCTTTCAAATTGCAGTGAGTTGCAGTTGTTGCAACACATGTATCCAATCCAACCTTAACGCAATTTTCTATTCCTTCTACAGCTCGTTCCCAAGATCCTAATACTCCTCTAAATTCATCATGAGTCTTCTCAAATCCATCTAAAGAAATCTCAACATATTGAAGACCTATTTCTCTCATTTTTTGTGCAACTTTCTCAGTGATTAACGTTCCATTTGAAGCAACAGAAACATAAAATTCTTTTTCAGCAGCATACTTAGCTACTTCAAAGAAGTCTTTTCTTATCAACGGTTCTCCACCTGAGAATGATAGTGCGACTACCCCAGCTTTTGCAAAATCGTCTATGGCTTGTTTTGCTTCTTCAGTTGTTAGTTCATCAGGTGCAGGTTTTGGTCCAGCATTTTCATAACAGTGCTTGCATCTTAAGTTGCATTGTTTTGTAAAGTCCCATACTATGAGAAATGGAGCAGCTGTTGTTTGGGGTCTTTGCACACCATAGTAGCCTATGCCTTCAAGAATGTTTGTAATACCTCTTCTCACTACAGGATTTTTTAGGGATTCTATCATCTGCTCCTTGGAAACACCGAAAGATTCAGAGCCTTTATCTAGGGCTAACTTAACTATAAAATAAGCTATTTTTTCTTTAAAGCTTAATTTTTCTGCATCACCTACATATTTCTTTAGGGCAGACTCTAATTTGTTGCCTTTTTCCGTTCTTTTTGAGACCCATCTTAATAGACTTCTTGATATTGGGTTGCCAAGCCATGCCTTAACAGTGTTCGCAACCAGATCTGCTTCGTGCATTTTTCTTCCTCTTAGATAGTTTATTGCTAATCTTATTTCATTTTTTATTAAGATAAACTGTTTGTTTTTTAGCCAATTTTGAAAAATTCTTGGTCTAAGATAAAAGCTAATGTATGCTTTTCGGAAGAGAGCCTTAAGCTGTCTTTCAGATACGCTCTTGATTTTCATAATAGGTTCAATACTAGTATACTTAGACCAGTCATTGGTGAGCAACAAGTTGTTCTTTAATGCGTAATCATAAATCGGGGTTCCAGGGTATGGAGTTAGTATTGAGAATTCAGCATAATCAAGATTTAAGCTCTTAGCGAATTTTATTGTTTGCTTGATTGTTTCTACTGTGTCTTGCAGGAAACCTATCATAAACGAGCCAAGAACCTGAATTCCAGCATCCTTCAAAATTCTTACGGCTTTCTTTACTTGTTCAATACTAATTCTCTTATCTATTGCATCGAGTATTTTCTGAGACCCGGATTCTATGCCGAGAAATAAAATCCAGCATCCTGCTTTTTTCATTTTTTCAACTAACCCTTCCGATAAAGTATCTACCCTTGATGAGGCTCCCCAGCTTATGTCCCAGCCTTGCTTAATTATTTCATCACATATCTTTTCAGCTCTTTTCTGGTTAAGCGTGAAAGTGTCATCTATAAACTCTATGTTCTTAATTTTATATTCTTCATATATACTCTTCATTTCTTCGAGTACATTTTCAGGACTTCTTCCTCGCCAATATCCGCCGAACAAGCGTGAGGAAGAACAGAAGGAGCATCCGAAGGAGCAGCTTCTGCTGGTAAGCATGGTTGTATATTTTACTCTGTTAAATTGATATCTGCTCATCGGCAATAGGTCTCTGCTTGGGAATGGAATCTCATCTATATTCTTGATAAAAGGGATGGGTTCATTGTCTATTATTTGGTTTCCTTTTCTGAAGGTGATGCCTCTCACTGCCTCTAATGTTCCCCCTCTCTCAACAACCTCCATTAACTCATCGACTGTTCTTTCTCCTTCACCCTTGACAATTGCATCGATGTATTTGCACTCCTCTAGAGTTTGCTTGGGCAGAAAAGTTGCGTGAGGACCGCCCATTACTACTGTACAGTCTTCTCTTATCTCTTTGGCGACTTTCGCAACAGCGTAGGCTTGAGGAATTGAAGATGTTGTAGAGGTTATTCCAACTATGTCCGGATAGAAACTTTTCAGTTCCCTTCTTACATCCGCTATAGTATAGTTAAGAATATTTGCGTCAATTATCTTTACTTCGTGATCCTCCCTCAGTACCGAGGCGAGATAAGCCAAACCAAGGGGAGGAGAAGAAAACTTTAGAATTGATTCCACAGCCGAGTTATATGGAGGAGATATCAAACAGATCTTCATAGTCTCGCTTCTATACATTTAGGAGAAGGCTTCACCTTCAAGATCCTGCCCCTTAGCATCAGGAATAGCCGCCTACGACAATCGATTGAACAATTTTTTAGGAGTAAGATTTGCTTATCATATTCCTCCAGTCGGTGTCTCATCGATAACTTACAACTACAAGCCCAAAGAAAAAGTATAGGAGTATTTGCCTGTTCACGAACCTTCAGCATTCCAAACATTTTCATATTTATCACGTTACCCTAATTTCAGATAAATAAATTTAAATATGTTTCTATCTAATCTACAGACAGTCTGCTTCCATCGTACACCTACCCCATTCCTTTACGGCTCTAATCAGCCTCTGCCTAAGCATCTCACCCTTCAATCCTTCTTTACGCAGGTCAGCGATCTTCTCTGCCAGTTCAGGAGTCTGTATAACATCCCTTATCCATCGCTCAAAATCCCTCCTATAAAGGTGAAACTCAAGAGACTGGACTTCCACCTTCTCGAATGCTTCAATAAGGCTCGATATTGATGATGCGAGCATCCCCGTGTATCTGCCTATGTCGGTGTAGAAGTAGAACGGCTTGTCATATGGTAGCAGAAGAACCCCTTCCACAATGGTATTAGCCTCCACGACAACATTTGGCCATACCCTGCTGCTTGGATTTAGACGAACTCTGTCTCCCAAAACACTTCCTTGCCCAACAACAGATTTGCTAACTATAACGTCACTACCCAGCGAAGCCTTCTCGCCTACCACACTAGCTTGAACGACCCCATTTGCACCGACACTTACTCCCTCAAAAAGAGCAGATCGTTCGATGATGGTTCCGCCCTCGACTTTTGATCCAACTTTGAGAAGAGCATGGGGCCCAATGCGAACGTCTTTCCCCACTACAACGGAATCTTCGATCAAAGACGGCTCCAAAATATGGGCTGTCCTATCGACAGAAGTATTCTGCCCAATCCAAACTTTACCCTTAACCTCCGCTTCCACCATACCTCCCACACGGTCTTCAAGCCGTTCCAAAACTCGGCCCACGCCCTGTAGGTATCCTTCTAAACTCCCTACATCCACCCAGAAGCCTTCACATTCGCATCCGAACATCTTTTTCCCACCCTTCAAAATTCTTGGGAACACATCCTTGGCAAAGTCGCAGCATCCAATTGATACGAAATCTAAGACCTCAGGCTCAAGCACATAGATGCCTGTGCTTATCCTATTGCTTGCACATTGATCAGGAGCTGGCTTCTCTTGAAAATCCATTACCTTACATGTCTTGTCTGTCACAGCTACACCGTATAGCCAAGGGTCAGAAACCTTCTTCAGCACAATCGTGGCCACACCACCATATTCTCTATGAAAGGATACCACCTTATCCAGCTCCATTTCGGTATACGCATCACCCTGAACCACGAGAAATGTTTCATCAAGAAGGTGGCTGATCATCTTGACGCTACCCGCAGTGCCGAGGAAGAGCCCTTCAGGTTCGACGCAATAGTTAATTTTAACACCGAAGCGGGAACCGTCCCCTAGGTAGTGCATCATCTGCTCCTTCAGATAATTCAACGTAATGAATATCTCATCAAACCCCGTCTTTGAAAGATGGGATACAAGATAATCTATAACAGGCCTTGAACCCAAGGGTAGCATAGGCTTGGGGCGTGTCAAGGTGAGGGGTCGGAGCCGTGTTCCCTCACCGCCAGCCAAAATCACAGCCTTCAATTACCTCACACCTATTATAGGTATCCTGCAGTTATGCAAGGTTCATCGATTGAATCCTTTGCTGTGGCGTTTCTGACTTTCACTCCGGCACCATAAGCCCTGTGAGTGACACGTGTATAGCATATCTTAGCGACTTCACTGGCCACGAATCCAGTGAAGGCAACCAGTATCACTATTACCCATTCAGAGAATTGAAGAGGAATAACCTCAAAGAGTGAGTTGAGAAAGGGCACGCTAAACAACGAGCTTCCAGGGAATAGTGCAAGAAGGATGATTTCTCCAGCGACGGCCATGAGGAGATATTTGTTGGCGAAGAAGCCAATCTTGTATACAGGGTGTTGGAAGGATCGGCAGCTGAGGGCGAACAATATTTCAAACAATATGATTGTGGCAAAGATCATACTCCTCGCCTTAACGATGCCTTCCTCTGTCCATCCTACATTCATCAGACCGAAGTAAAACACCAGAAGACACCCCACCGTAAGTAATAAGGAGATTCCAGCCAACCATATCCTCATTCCTTTGAACACGCTCTCCTTAGGGTCACGGGCTGGTCTATTCATTACAAATTGATCAGGAGGATCGATGCCGAGGGCGATGGCTGGTAATCCGTCGGTTGCCAAATTCACGTATAGGATCTGCTTTGCAAGGAGTGGTAGGGGAAGGTTCACTATACCAGCGAAGGCCATAATGAGAAGTTCTCCGATGTTACAGGAGAGCAAGTAGGTGAGATACTTTTTGATGTTATCAAAGATAGCTCTGCCCTCCCGTATAGCCTCAACGATAGTCGCGAAGTTGTCATCAGCCAAGACCATGTCCGATGCCTCCTTCGTAACATCGGTTCCCGTGATGCCCATAGCCACACCGATGTCAGAGTTCTTCAAGGCTGGTGCGTCGTTGATTCCATCACCTGTCATAGCTACTATATGCTCCTTCTTCTTCAACGCCTTTACTATACGCATCTTATGCTCCGGAGAGACCCTTGCATACACAACCACGTCTTCAACTATTTTATCAAATTCTTCATCACTCATCTTATCTAGCTCAGCACCTGTCAGTACCAAGCCTGATGATTTGATCAAGCCTAGCTCCTTCGCTATAGCTTGAGCCGTGAGTTTATGATCACCTGTAACCATCACCACCTTTACACCTGCCTGCTTACAGAGTTCAACCGCCTTCACCGCCTCTTTTCTTGCAGGATCGATCATACCCAATAAGCCGACAAAGATCAGATTCTTTTCGACATTCTCCTCAGTATACTCTTCAAACGGCTTATCCAGCATCCTGTAGGCTATTCCAAGCACTCTTAAGCCCTCTGAGGCCATGGCTTCGTTCGCCTTCAGAATCTTCACTGCTTCATCCTTATCCAACCTGATCACATTCCCTCCCTTCCAAATATGGGTACTCTTCTCCAAGATTATTTCTGGTGCACCCTTCACACAGACTTCGATACCTCCTATGGGCGTGCTGTGTATTGTGCTCATCATCTTCCTTTCAGAGGTGAAGGGCACCTCTCCAACTCTCGGATACTGCTTATTCAGCTCCATTTGAGACCAACCAGCCTTGGCTGCAGATACCACTAGTGCACCTTCCGTAGGATCTCCAATAATCTGCCAGTTAGTTCCCTTTTCCAATCGGGCATCACTACAGAGGGTGGCGATTCTTGTGATGAATTGGATTTCCTCCATACTGCTCGAAGGGCTTAAGTGGAATTCGCCCACAGGCTCGTAGCCTACACCTGTAACTTCGATAGATTGCTCATTTAGGTAGATCCTTCTAACGGTCATCTCTCCCTTTGTCAGGGTGCCTGTCTTATCAGAGCAGATGACCGTGCTGGAGCCCAAAGTTTCAACAGCTGGTAGCCTTCTCACTATGGCATTCTTCTTTGCCATCCGATAAACACCGATGGCTAAGGCGCCTGTGACGATGGCTGGGAGGGCTTCAGGTACAGCTGCTACAGCAAGACTGACTCCCCAAAGAAACATCTCGATCAATTCGTGACCTCGAAATAAGCCTATTATGACAATTACACCCACAATGGCAAACAACGCTTTGATCAGCCAACTGCCCACACTTTGCATTCGAGATTCTAACGGTGTAGTCTCTTCTTTCACCGTCTGAAGCATTCCTGCGATCTTTCCGAATTCTGTACTCATGCCCGTGCGAACTACAACGCCTGTGCCTCGACCATAGGTGACAACAGTCCCTGAAGCCAAGATATTCAGCCTTTCAGTTAAGGGTGTATCGGATGGCAAGGTTACAGCCTTCTTTCCTACCGGCACCGACTCTCCGGTCAGTGGCGCTTCATTCACTTTTAAATTGAAACTTTCTAAGACTCTTGCATCAGCCGGTACTTTATCTCCTGTCTTGACTTGTATAATATCTCCAGGCACGACCTCTCTTGCAGGGATCATCATCTCCCTTCCTTCACGAATGACGGTTGCTGTGGGTGCTGCCATCCTCTTTAGAAGTTCAAGGGATTTCTCTGCCCTGTATTCTTGAATGAAACCTAAGGCGGCACACGCTATTACAATGGCAACGATCACTATCGCATCAACAATCTCACCTATCAGAGCTGATATGACCGTGGCTACCAGCAGAATGATGATAAGAATCTCCTTAAACTGCTCAAAAAAGATCTTCAGAGGCGATACTCTTTTGGCTTCTTGAAGCTCATTGGGTCCATACTTTTCAAGCCTCTTTTTAGCTTCGTCCATTGTAAGTCCTTGGCTATCTGTGCCGAGAATTCGCATAACCTCTGCAGTTTCAATCGCATGCCACAGATCATTGGCCAAGGTGACCCGCTCCTTCTTCTTCCTTCTCTGAAAACGATTTTGTATTCTTAATGGAAAATAACTTGGTGATTTCATTTTTTGTAGTGGATAGACCCCAAGAATATATGCCTATTATTATTGGCTTCATAATTATGTAGGCTGTTAGAATTGCTGAGAATAGCATTGTTGATATGAATCCAGAATCGAATAAGAGGTTCTCGGCGATAACGCTTGTGCTAAACTTTGTGCAGAGCCCAACACCTAATATGAATGCGTATTTCACTCCAAATAATTTTTTGAAGAGCAGAGTAGAAGCCAAAATTCTTGAACTAAGCGAGACTAAAACGATAACTATGATTAGCAATGGGAAGGCGATAAGAGAAACTAGAGAAATCTTGGTTCCGAGACTTAGAAAGAAGAAAGGGGAAAGAAAAAACATACTCAAGAAGTTTACAGACTTTCTACTTTCCTTAAGCACTTTATCGGGAAATATTTGCTGTGTAACTATACCGCCCATAATTGCGGCTACTGGAGCCAGATTTTCATAGATAATTGCGCCTATAGCGGCGAAGGAAAAGAATGTGAGAAGTATTAGGAATGGTGGAACATAAGGTGGGCCACGAATGCTCTCTAAAGCTTTCTTAATTTTTCCACTAACTTTTACTATTGCAAATGTTGTAAGAAGTAAAACGATCAAACCGGAGAGAATCAACATAATGTTTGGGATTCCCTGTACTTCCCTTATTGATGAGAAAACTGGCAGTGTGGCAATTATTGCAAGCATTGCCACTTCCACGACATCGTCAAAGACGCCCATTCCAAGTGAAAGTTGACCAAACTTTGTGTTCACCAAACCAAATTCAGCAAGAATAGCGAATAGAACTACCTCGCCAATTGTTCCGAAAGTTACGCCTGTGATCAATGCGATAGGGAAAGAATTGCTTACGTCAGCAGGAAAGCTAAAATAGAAAAGTAAAGCTAACATAAACCCTTCAAAAAAGCAGAGGAAAAGATCTCCCCCAGCAATATATGGCCCCATTGATCTAATCTCTTTTAAGTTTAGATCTAAACCAATCATGAAGAGCAGAGCAAGCATCCCTAAGTTCGCTAACAACTGAAAATTTTCGCTTTTTGTAACTTGTGTGAAAAAACCGAAAGCAGAAAAGATCATGCCGAATATAACAAGTGTGAACATCCAAGGCATTCTCAAATATCTCTGCAGTAAATAGCCAAAAGATAATGCAATAACATAAGTAATAGCTGTCAAGAGCAAAATATCTTCCATTAACTATTTCACCACAAGAACTGGGCAACATGCATGTCTTACCACTCCATCACTCACGCTTCCCAAAAGCATTTTCTTTATTCTGCTTAAGCCCCTAGCACCCATGACGATCAGATCGAATCTACCTTCCTTACATGCTTTAACTATCTGTTCAACCGCATGTCCTTCTATTAACAACGTTTCAACTTGAACTCCTTCAGCTTTAACCCTCTTTTCGCCATCCGCTAAGATGCCAGCACCAACCTTACGAATTGCTTCAATAAACTCATGGACTGGTGTTGGAGATATTTCAAGGACACCAATTGAATATACATGTATCAAAGTGATTTTTCCATCAAATTTTAGAGCCATTTGAACAGCCACTTTTAATGCTCTTGTTGAATGTTCAGAACCATCTAAGGGAACCAAAATCCTCTTAAAGATAGTGTCTCACCTCCAATCATTTTGAAGTTTCATAAGGGCTTCTTTTCCTGTCATACCTTCTGCAACGCCCAGTGCTCGAGCCTTTGACGCGCAAGATTCTATTTTCGCTTGCAAGGCATCCTCAATTTTTGCAAGACCTTCTACTCTTGTTGCTGTCACACAACGTTCATTTAAAGCGCCTATGTCAAAGTTTCTGTAGACAGTCAATCCTCTCTTGGCTATTAACATGATTATTACTGGTTTTTCGGGAAAATCTGGATTTCCAATCTTAACTCCAATAACAGTGTTCCCATTTATTTCAACAGGTCTGATCTCTATCACAGAAATCACTCCTTATAAGCTTCCGCTCAATGCACCGTACAAGAGCCCGAATATGACGCTGCCTGCCCAAGCAATTAGCATATATGTTAGGACAACTTTCCATTTTGCTATTCTTGAGACGGCTAAAGCGTTGGCAACATCGTATGGTTGTCCCATGAGCCAGGAAAGCAGTGCGCCTTTTGACATGCCGAGTTGCCACATCCCTCTTCCAAGGACTATTTCGACTAGCGTAGGCGTATACAACGGTCCGCCAATAACCGACGCAAGCAATACACCCGTTACTCCTGTTAAATAGGTTCCGACTATGTCTTCTGGCAAGTATGCTTCTACATAGCTAACTGCAATCAAGCCTAAGAGAAAGAATGGTAAAATCTGCTTTGCTAGGTAAGCTGCGAATTTCAGAGATGACCAGAGCCTCTCGTCCAAAGGTGGTTTAACTATTTTTATAGATTCTTGACCAGCAGGAACATTTAGTTGATGCTCTCTTTCTATGGCTTTTCCCCATGGGGTCTTAGAAATTATTATGCCTGCAGTTAGAGCAACAACGATTGATACTATGATACGCACTCCAGCCATTTCCCATGATATCAAATCTCCAGTCAATAGAATACTCAATATGTTGGCTGCAGGAGCCATTAGCAGGAAGGCTATTGCTGGGCCGATTCCTGCACCTGCATAAAGTACGCCTGCGAATAATGGAACCATAGTGCACGAGCAAACAGTTAGGAATGGCGCCATTCCGAGAGCAAGCCCATATCCAGCTACTCTTCCACTGCCCATGTATTTTGTAATCGCTTCTTTTGGTACAAATTCATAGACCAAACCTGCAGCAACAAAAGCAAAAAGCAGACAGATCCAACCATGACTGAAGTAGTCAATAAGATATGCGATTGGAATTTCCCAAACAGCTAGACCGTGAAAATCAGCTGGCTTCATTGTTGGCGCCAGCGAATAAGCCATGATTCTCGAATATACGAGACTTGCGATAACCAAAGCTATGAATGTGAGCATCAGGGTGGTTCTCAGCCGCCTCAAGTGTTCTCTCATTGTCTAGGCCTCCTTTCGGGTGATCTTTTGGAATATTCTGTAGAAGATGCTTGCATTTACTGTTTGGAAGGCTGCGGACACGGCTATAGGAAGAGCCGCCATTTGACCAAAGGATGCAAAGGCTACGCCCATAGCGAGTGGTAGATGCTTCATTCCTGAACTGTAGACGATCGCATTTGTCTCCTTTATGTGACAGTGTAGAATCTTTGTACATATTAAGTAAGTTCCACCGAAAGCTGCTGGAAACAAGATCGCAGGTGGAATTATTAATGATAAAATCAAAGATGGGTTAGGTGGTACTAGAGCCACGTTTATAGCTAGCATGGAGAACATAAGGAGCATAGCGGTGACAGCAGATATGGGTGGGAATATTTGAAGGTGTTTTATTGACTCTTTCCCAAGTTTGAGGTCTAATGCATGCCTTAACACTATTCCAAGGGCGAGTGGTATTGCCAGGGCTATAGCGATGACCCTAACCATTTCAAGAATGCTGACCGCTACATAAGCTCCAGCGAGAATGGCTGTAAGACTCGGTATAGTAGCTATACCTAAGATCATTGTCAGAGCGGCTAGAATCAAGGCAAGAGGAACATCACCTTTTAGAAGACCCGTCCAGACAACATTCATTCCAGCACATGGAACAGTACCCATCAAGATGAAGCCCACGGCCCACATTGGCTCATGAGAAAGAAAAGCCAAAGCCAACAGAAAACATAAAATTGGCAGAAAGGCGAAGTTCAGAAGCAACCCGCAAACTATCTGCTTCACCTTTCTCGTAACAAGCACCAACTCCTCGAACCTTATTGTTACACACATAGCCCAAACCATGATGCTGACTAAAGGGAGCAGGTAAGGCTTCAAAGCCTGAACAGGTTCAGGTACGACAATACCCGCCATTATACCAAGAACGACCATAGAGAAAACAAGATATGAGTAGTTTTTCTGAATGAAAGTTGCAATCCTTTCCGTAGTCATCTCTGCAGTTTTGCCTCCTTTGAACTCAAGTGGCGTTTTAAACTATCATTAAGACTATTATACCAAAGACCATAAAGCTTACCACATTCTTCACATCTTATCCCTTGATCTGAATAAAAGAGAAGGTTTCCACCACAAGAGCATTTACCATAAATACCTCTCTCTTCAATAGTTTGAATTAAACGAAGTGTTTTTGGCCTTGGTATTATCATTTACCCCACATTTGCAGCGCCATCACAAACCCATACTACATTCCCATGCTCAGCAACTTTGTAGCAGAGTGGAAGGATTTTGGGTTGGATGCCTGTCTCTTCCGACGTTTGAACTTTTCACCTCATAATATTATGCTGTTGTAAGCCTCTTCTTCACATATCCAATCCTATCAATATTTTCCGAAACTGTCTTTAGCATTTCACCTGGGATTCCAATGATAACGCCTTCATCCATATACTCTGTTTTAAGGGTTTTAGCAGCCATTCTTGCAAACTCACAGGCAAAGGTTATGTTGAATTTGCCCAAATACGGTCTTACGGTTGATGCTGAACAAAGTTGCCTTGGAGCAGACATCCAACTATCTACCCAACCTCCTTGATCGAATATAGATGCATGCATAACTTCAAAGGCTCTTCTTGGAATTGTCTCTATAATTACAACATCAGGGTCAAGTGGTGTCTTCTCTAATGGTGAAAGTAGTGTTGCATAGATGCTTCCTGATTCTAGACTTGGAGACCCTATCACAGATCTTGTAGCAGCTCTTAGAGAACTGAAGGATGCTTTGTTCAGATAAAATTCTCCTGTTTTCTCATCTTCAGGAATATCGATCATTCCTAGTGCTGCTGCCCCTCTCTTACAGCTGTGCATATTTTCTTTGGCGTAGAATATGTTACCGAGCATTGCATACTTTATCATACCACAGTAGAACATGGGCTTGTCAAGCTCAGCCACACCTTGAGGAATATCATCTAATCCTCTTATCAAGGTTATGGCTACTGGCGGGAACTTTAAATCAAGAATCTTTATGAGTTTTCTTTGAATCTCTGGATAGTCAGTCTTCATCATTTTTGATCACTCAACTAACAGTTGCACGGATTAGCCTTTCAACTTCTTTTTTGTCAGGAACTCTTCCTATCACTTTAACGATATTGTTAATAGCTAATGCAGGAGCCACAAGAACACCATATTTCGCAATGATCTCTTTGGACTGAACATTCAACTTTAAAATCTTAACGTTGATGTTTTCTGCTTTTAGAGCTGAAGCTGCTTCTCCAACGTTTTTATAAGTCGCCTGACATCTTCCGCACGGCGGATCTACACCGATAACTTCCACTACAACTTCTTTCATAGCCAAATCCTTCCACCCTATTTGATTACAAAAAGAAAGATAAATATATACCTTTGCTTACATATTGTAATCAGGGATGACGATGGATAACATAGATAAGAAAATCATATCCCTCTTACAAGAGGATGGTCGTGCCTCTCTGTCATCGATAGGCAAAGAACTCGCTTTATCTCATGTAGCTATAAGGACAAGGTTAAAGAACCTCTCCAAAAGGCTAGTAAAGGTTTCAGCCGGGCTTAACGCTGAATATCTAGGTTTCCGATTCGCGATTGTGAATGCGGAGGTTGAAACGTCGGAACGTTTACGAGAACTTGTAAAGATGTTTTCCAAATGTCCAAGAATTGTGTTTTTGACCACGACAACTGGCGCTTACAATTTGATGACCATCATGATAGCTGAAGATGGTGACACGTTAAACTCCATAGTCGAAGTATGTTCTGTAAGAGCACAAAAGGGTATTAGGCGTTCAGAAGCCACGATAGCCGAAGCACCAACATTTCCAAAGTATCTGCCAATTAAGATCGTTGCAACTAAAGAAGATGAGGATGCACCATGTGGGATAAATTGCGGTAAGTGTATGCGTTATCAAGAGAAGAAGTGTTTAGGCTGCCCAGCAACTAAATACTACCGTGGACCAATCTAACTTGAAGATTATGGTTTAATAAACCTGCATCTTTTGGCGTGTTCAATTCAAGATTTAAATAGTTACCTTGCTCTCAAAGGGTTAAGCACCAAAGTTCGTCTGCTGGGCGGCTATAAGTGCAATGGGTTTAAAAATAGGCGAATGTTATGCACTTCTATATGGTATAATGGTATCATGCTCTGAAGAAGGTCTTGAAGAAGCCTGAGAAGAAGCCTAGGATAACATTACAATTGATAAGACAAGCTTCATGAGCAGTCTATGTATGGATGGCCAGGCTTATCTTAACAATCCCAAGTCAAAAGGTAATGATTTAATCTTCGCGAGTTGAATTTTCCTTCTCTTTTGCAAACAATATTTTAACGTCTTTTCTAACAGCCAATCCAAACTCTGCCTCGGCTGCTTTTAATATGGCACAAGGAACAGCGCATGTTGAATGCAGTCTTGTCTCAGAAGCAGCCTTATAGACGATGTTGTCATCCATTCTTCTTACGATGTCACGCAGACTTATTTCCTTTATCTTTTCAGAAAGTTTCATCACGGTAGGACAGTTCGACCTTATGTTTATAGTAACCTTCGACCCTATTTTCCTTGCTTCGATGACCACTTTATTTTGACATGCACCTGGGTTTACACTTACTTTTGTTGTCAATGTTGCTTCATTCTCTCTTAGAAATATATTGAAAATTGATTAATTAAACTTTTTCAGACTTTAAATCAATTGTTATAAGATTGACTAAAGCAAGGATAATAAAAGAGGCAAAGGAATTTAAATTCAGAGAAATGAAGGTTTGATGGCATGTTAAGTAAAAAGGCAATAATTGATGGATTGAAGAGAGTGATAGACCCAGAGATAGGCATTAACATAGTAGATTTGAACATGGTAAAAGGTGTAGAAATAAATGAAAATAAAGTAAGGGTTACTGTTGCGCTTACAGTGTCTAACTGTCCCCTTGCCAATACTATAAAAAGCGATATAGAAAAAGCTTTGGAGAGAATAAAAGGGGTAAAAGCTGTTGATGTAGAATTAACTTGTATGACAAAAGAAGAACTTGATGCCTTCTCAAAAAGTATTCAGCAAAAAAGAGGAGTAAGAGTAACATCAGCAATAGAGAAACTCGAAAGAGGACACATAAGGAATTTAATTGCAATAATATCTGGGAAAGGAGGTGTAGGAAAATCCTTTGTAACTGGGATGCTGGCCGTAGAACTAAGAAGGCAAGGCCACGAGGTTGGCATATTGGATGCTGACATAACTGGTTCGAGCATAGCGAAGATATTTGGTTTGAAGGAGAAACCTACAAAGGGAGAGTTTGGAATAAACCCTATATTGACAAAGTTAGGAATAAAAGTGATATCTATAAACCTTTTACTCGATGATCCAACAACCCCAATAATTTGGAGAGGTCCTATCATCAACTCTGCTATAAGGCAGCTTTATCAGGATGTTGATTGGGGAGAACTCCACTACCTATTAGTAGATCTTCCTCCTGGCACGAGCGATGCGCCTTTAACTGTCTTTCAGTCCCTTCCCATTGACGGGGCAATAGTAGTATCTTCTCCCCAAGACCTTGCAGTAATGGTTGTGAAAAAAGCCATGAACATGGCTAGGCATATGAGCATACCAATAATAGGTCTCATAGAAAACATGAGCCATATAGAATGCCCTAAATGTGGAGAGAAGATAGAGCTTTATGGACCTTCGAAAGGGTCTGAAGTTGCAAAAGATTTTGGAATAAAATTCCTTGGCAAGATCCCTGTAGATCCTATGATTTCTACACTATCAGATCAAGGTAAGCTAGAAGATTATTCGAACTCAGCCTTCACAGAAATCACTAGAGCGTTAAGACTTAGCATAGAAGAAGTGGTTAAGAGAACGAGTGCAAGACAACCTATAGCTTGGTCAAAACAATAGATTAAGATCTAAGTTTAAATTCTTTTATAATTCGAGAGTTTGTATTAGGATCATGGAAGCGAGAGTAGTTCTCATCTCATACACCCCCGATCTTGAGAGGGTGTGCGCTTCAGCCATGAGGTCTTGTTACTCACAATATCCTGCATCTGAGCTTTATCTTAGAAAAGATCTCTTGGGCGATGCCGATGTGAAAAGAATGTTAGAAAAGGCTCTTCAGCTAGGGCATCATGACGTAATGGAGCATGGCTCTTTGACCTTTAGCTTGGATAACGTCTCAAGAGTTCTTACTCATCAACTCGTAAGACATAGACTTGCATCTTTTTCTCAGCAAAGCCAAAGATACGTAAGAATAGGAAAAAGTGAATGGTATGTAAAACCCCCTTCCTTAAAAGATGAGAAGGTTCAGGTGGAGGTTGATAACGCTAAGATAAAGCTTAGCTATGATGATTTCATGGCTGTTAGTGAGCAGATTTATGAGGCGTATTCAGAAAAAGGTCTTCATAAAGAGGATGCGAGGTTCATAGTGCCATCTGCAAGTAAAACCAATATTACCATAACAGCGAATCCAAGAGAGTTTAGACATATCTTCAGCCAAAGATGTGATAGTGCAGCACAATGGGAGATTAGGGATGTATGCTGGGCAATGCTTGCATCGGCTAAACTTATAGCCCCAAATATATTCAAAACTTTCGACTCCCCTGCAAGCAAAGATCGACAGGCATTAGAAAGATTAGCCAAGATGGATGAATTGTTATCAGATTATAGATCATCTTTTGAGAAAGCAGAAAGAGGAACTCTATTTGAGATCGATTTGAGCAAGTTCGATCTATCCCATAAAGTTCTCTCATTTATTTTAAAAGGTTCATAAAGCAAGATCGTGACGGCATTTGAAGAAATTCTTAAAGTAGTGGAAATCAAGCCTGACTTCGTTGCTGCCGACCTTGGTTGTGCTAGTGGTTTTTTCTAGGTGAAAAAGGTTAAACGCAACTTACTTTCGATTTTTATCATGGAAAAAAAGAGGGTAGAGAAGGATTATCTTGGCGAAAAAGAGATACCCGAGGATGCTTACTATGGAATTCAGACTTTAAGGGCAATAGAGAATTTTCCTATAAGCGGGATAAAAGCTCACCCAGAGTTCATAAGAGCGACTGCCATTGTGAAGAAAGCTTGCGCTGAAGCAAACATGATAATAGGAGATTTAGACGCTAGAATTGCAAAAGCCATCATTAATGCTGCTGATGAGATAATAGATGGTAAATTTCATGATCAGTTCTTGGTGGATGTATTTCAAGCAGGAGCAGGAACTTCCCATAACATGAACGCTAACGAAGTCATCGCCAATAGAGCCATAGAGATGTTAGGTGGTAAAAAAGGAGATTATAAAATCGTTCATCCTAACGATCACGTTAACATGGCCCAATCTACGAATGATGTATTTCCAACTATAATGCGCATTTCTTGCCTTTCTTTGATTCGAAGATTAATCCCTGAGCTAAAGAATCTTGAGGAAGCTTTTGAGAAGAAAGCCAAAGAGTTTGACAGAATTATCAAGCCTGGAAGGACTCATCTGGAGGATGCTGCGCCTATTCGATTAGGTCAAGTTTTTAATGCGTACGCTTCAATAATTTCTGAAAATATCGAGAGAATTGAGAGAGCGTCTATAGCTTTAGAAGATTTGAACATAGGAGCAACAGCAGTGGGTACAGGCTTGAATGCAGACCCTGAATATGTCAAAATTGTTGTGGAGAAATTAGAAGCTCACACTGGTTTCAAACTTCGTAGCGCTAAGAATTTAATAGCTGTAACCCAGTCCATGGGCGATTTTGTAGAATTGTCAAACGCTCTCAAAACTTTGGCAATAGATATGATCAAAATTGCCAATGATATCAGGCTGATGAGCTCTGGTCCCGTTACTGGATTAAATGAAATAAACCTACCTTCAGTCCAGCCAGGATCATCGATAATGCCAGGCAAAGTAAATCCTGTAATTGCAGAAGCGATGAACATGGTAGCCTTTCAAGTAATAGGAAACGATTTGACCCTAACTCTTGCTTCACAGGCAGGGCAACTAGAGCTCAATGTAATGATGCCTGTAATCGCTTTTAACTTGATACAGTCATTGGATATATTGAGGAATTCTATTCATGTATTTACTGAAAGACTAGTATTAGGGATTACTGCCAACGAAAAGAGATGTAAAGAAATGGTAGAACGTAGCCCTGGTTTAGCTTTAGCATTAAACCCGTACATAGGCTTTGATGCTACTGCGAAAGTTGTTCAAGAAGCCATAGCCACTAGCAAAACTATAAGAGAAGTTGTATTGGAGAAAAAACTGCTTCCTAAAAATATGGTTGATAAAGTTCTTGATCCTTATGCTCTGACTGAGCCGGGCAAAAGAAAGGTAAAGAAAAGTTAAGATGCTTTTTCCTTTGACTTTGTCTTGGGGATAGGGGCTGATTTTCTATATGGTCCTCTCTTCCTCTTTCTAGCCTTTCTCTTTTCTTCCAGTTTTTTTACTAATTCTCCTTCGAAGCCCTCTTTATTCATCTTTCCTAATAATAATTTCTTGAGAACTCATTTAAATTTTTGGAGAGTAGTTAAATTTTAGATTAGGTGTTATGGGAAGATATATAAATGATCAAAGAAATGAGATTATTTAGATAGGGAAAGATAGCATAAGCATTACTTAGGTTGATTTTTTATGGAAATAACTGAAAGATTCGGTAAAGTCGAGGATATTATGTCTAGGACCTTTAATGTCGTCAAAGAAGACGAATTCCTCTCAAAGGTCGTAGGCATGTTCAAAGAAGGTGAGGCTAAGCCTACTGAAGCACTCATAGTTGTGGACTCTAAAGGCGGCTATAAAGGCGTACTTACTGAACGTATGATAATCAGGTCGAGGCTTGATCCCAAAGAGACGAAGGTCAAGGCAGTATATAGACCTGCGCCTAAACTGAATCCAAAAGATGATGCTATTGAAGCCGTTATATTGATGATTGAGAACGATCTTAAACACATTCCAGTGATTGAAGATAATAATATTGTCGGTTTAGTTGTAGATGTAGATGTTTTGGAGAAGGCTGTTAAGGGAGATTTTGGCTTAAAACCAGTAAAGGATATAATGACTAAGGAGCCTAAAGTCATTGAAGAGAGAGTTTCCATAGCCAGTGCCATGGCTTTAATGAGAGAAGAAGGCGTATCTAGACTTCCTGTAGTTAGAGGCGATAAGTTAGTGGGAATTATCAGCATACATGATATTGTAGAACAGGCTGTTCTACCAAGAGATAAGATCAGGTTTGGAGACTTTGCTGGAGATAAACCTAAACCTTTAAGCAATCCTGTCAAGGGCATCATGACAAAGCCTGTAATAACCATCTCACCGAATACCATACTTAAGGATGCAGTTCGACTTATGCTTGAGCATAATATAGCTTCGTTAATCGTTTTGGATAAGGGCAAGATAGCAGGTATCGTAACTAAAACCGATATACTGAGTGCGATAGCTCAAGAAAAAAGAATAGGTAAGAGTAGACTTTTAGTCCAATTTTCTTTTAACCGCATGAGCGTCGACAGTACAGAGCAGGAGCGCATGTTGGCTGACATGGAGTCCTTTGCTAGAAAGTATTCAAACCATCTAGGCGAAGGTGTAATCACAGTCTACTTTAAGCAACATAGAGAGAAGTGGAGGAACTTGCCATTTATTCACTGTCGAATCATGATCAAGAGCGAAGGAGGACAGTACGTAGGCATAAGCAATGGGTGGGGCTTCTCACATGCCCTTCAAAATGCCTTAGAGCATGCTGAAAGACAGATACTAAAAGGTAAGGAAATGGAATATAGGTTTGTGGATGAGTTCATCAATAAAATGTTAGAACTCTGGCATTAATCGATTTTTATCAAAATGTCTTCTCCTTGGACTTTGACTTCATAAATTGGCACAGGCTTTAATGGTATTGCCCCTATTTCTCTTCCCCAGAAGCCTTCTCCAGTTTTCAAGTCAAAGCAAGCGAAATGGCAAGGACAAATGACTTTACCTTCCTCAATAGTACCCTTGGACAATAAACATTTCATATGAGTGCAACGATTACCTATAGCATAAAATCTTCCACTCAAATTCGCTATCATAATTTCCTTCTCATTGACCTTAACTCCTATCATCTCTCCTTCAGATACATCTTTAACTGAAGCAACTCTAATGAATCCTGTCAAAACTAGTCCTACGCAAGTTCATAGCTTTATTATAAAAATCTTTACATGTGTAAGAAACTCATGTAAACTCCAACCTAATTAGTGTTAACTTTAATTTAAGTCAGGCAATTATATGATCAGAGGCGCAATTAATGAGCATAGGCGTTGCCATTTTATCTGGCGGAGAGAGTAGACGCTTTCAGAAGCCAGGCTACACTAAAAAGGACAAGGCTTTGGAGATTGTAAATGGTAAAAGAATGATAGAATGGGTCATTGATACAGCCTATAAAATCTCGGATAAAGTCGCTATAATAGTAAGAGATGAAGAGCAAGTAAAGTTATACTCGGATGTCTTCTCCAAAAATTATCCCAACATTGGCATAATAGCAGACTTGAGAGGGTTAGGGCATAGCCCTCTCGTGGGTCTTGCAACTAGCGCTAAAGTAATCGAAGATGATATTATTTTGATCTTGCCTTGTGATGCGCCATATGTAAGAGAAGATGTTCTCAAATTGTTAATAAATAAAGCGAATGGATACGATGCTATCTCACCTTTATGGCCGGATGGTAAGGTTGAACCACTTTTTTCCATTTACAGAAGAGAGCATGTATTGTTATGTTATGAAGCCCTCCTAAGCCTTAAGAGATGGAGGCCTGATGATTTGATAAGAGCCAGCAGAAAATCATATCTTATCAGCGTAGAGAGTATGAGAGAAATTGATAAAGAATTGAACTCTTTTTTCAATATAAACTACCCTGAAGAAATTAGCATTAAAAAAAGAATTAAATTAAATAATGGAATAAAAGAGGATAAGATAATTTTTCCAAATAGAGCATCTATAGAAAGAATAGAAGAGGTTGTAAAAACTATATTGACCAAGGATTTAAACCCTAATCTCATAGATGATTTAAAAACCTCTCCTTTTTGGAAATCTATCATGGCATTATCACTTTGCGAAAATTTTGGGAGAAAGTATCTGGAATTAGCTGGAAGGAGTTTTGAGGATGAAGCCAATTACTATATGAAAAAGGAGTTAAAAATGCTGGCCCTTCATGCATTATTAGATGCTCTGTCTTGCTGGAAAGAATTGAATGATGTTAGGAATATAGATAGATTGTCAAAAAAGGCTTTGAATTTAAGGAAGCAGGTTAGCATAGACTTCAAAGGAAAATACTTGAATTCTCATACATAAATCATCAAAATCTTGATGTTCGCTTCATGATCAATTTCCAACATGAAAAAATTATTTAGATAGATAGTAGTATGATCCTCTCTCCTTTTGCTCTCTGTCTAACTTGCTACCTGGCTTGTTGACTCTAGGCCTTCCAGTGTCTACATCACGCCTATAAGTTATCCCTAAATCTTTGAGAAATTTATTCATGCCCTTCTCTTTTTCCATTGGGGTTGTAGCTTCACCTTTAACCCCTTGCTCACCAGTGAATATCATGAGGGAGTCAGAAACAATGTCTATGAGTTGCACGTCATGATCCACTACTATTGCAGATTTACCTTGAGCTTTTACGAACCTTTGAACTGCTTTTGCAAAGGCTATTCTATCCTCTACATCCATAAAGGCGGATGGTTCATCCAAAGCGTAAACATCGGCTTCTCTCAGCAAGCACGCTGTTACGGCTACCTTCTGTAATTCTCCCCCGCTTAAATCCTTTAAAGGCTTATCGTATAGTTTACGAACCCTTAAAGGATTGATTATCAATGATTGGATCAAACCTGATTCCAAATTGCCTCCTGATGCCCTATCCAAAAGAGTCTTGACATCTCCATCAGACTCAGCATTAAGATACTGAGGTTTGTAGGATATTCTAGCTTTACATTTAACATCCCCTTCATCAGTTTTTTCCTCTCCCGCGATTATCTTCATGAAGGTCGTCTTTCCTAATGCATTTCCTCCTAAGATTCCAATAATTTCTCCTTCTTTCAAAGACCCCGTTGAGACTTTTAATTTAAAACCTGGATAGGATTTCAAAAGGTCCATATATTCTATTATGTTTGGTGTTTGTAAAGAATCGCCCATAGGAGCATATACATCAAATGTTATTGGATTGTCTCTGAACCTTACGTTTTCAGCTGGCAAATATCCATCGAGTAGAGTGTTGATTCCAACTCTAGCTGACATTACGCCAGATACTATGCCATAAGCTCCAGGATCTCCATACAAAATGTGCACATAATCGCTCAAATAGTCTAAAACTGTCAAATCGTGCTCAACAAGTAAAACAGATTTCCCTTCCCCAGCCAAGCCAGATATTACTTTAGCAACGCTCAATCTTTGGTATACATCATTGTATGATGACGGTTCATCAAAGAGATATATGTCAGCCTTCTTTAAGGCGCATATGGCTACTGCCAACCTTTGAAGCTCTCCACCGCTTAGTTCTACTACAAGTTTATGCAAAGATTCTTCAAGGTTTAGTTGTTCAACCAGTTCATCCATGATTCCTTTTTCATCAAACATTTTCAATAAAGATAAAGCGTCATCCTTCCAAACTTTGGCTAGCTCATATACTGTTTGGGGTTTATAAGAAATCTTTAACTCTTTATCATAAATCTTCTCGAAATGATCTTTAAGTTCTGTTCCTTGAAAACGATCTATTATTAGACCCCAATCAGGAGGATTGTCTATCATGCCAAGATTCGGCCTAATCTTACCAGAGATGATGTTTATCGCAGTAGTCTTCCCGGTCCCGTTTTTTCCTACTAAGCCCACTATAGCCCCTTTTCTCGGTATAGGCAACCTGTAGAGCCTAAATCCGTTAAAACCGTATTGATGAATCTTATCTTCCTTCAACTCTTCAGCTAAGTTGATTATCATGATTGAATCAAAGGGACATTTCTTAGTACAAATACCACAGCCTGTGCATAACTCTTCACTTATTATAGGCTTCCCATCATCACCGAATATTATAGTCTTGTCTCCCATCTTCACGCCTGGACAAAGCCTATGGCACTCTAACCCGCACTTTTTGGGCTGGCATCTTTCTCTATCCAGTACTGCTATGCGATGGACCAAATACCTCACCTTAACATGACAAAAACCATCTTAAGGTCTTTTAAACCAGATTTCATTTGCTTGAAGCTTAACCATTTATTGCTAACCATAAATAAATACTTTATAAAGCTAAGGGAATGCTGCTTTGTAGTGAACGCCTCTCTTCAAGCATACATCTTCTAATTTAACTTTTAATCTATGCCAATAATCTGAGTCTCTTGTAACAAGTGATGGTAAACGATCCTTAAGCCCAGGCCTCTCCTTTTCCAAAAATGAAGCCATAGAGTCTAATACCCAAGGTCTCAGGTTAAGTTTATCATAGATTATTTTGCTCTTTGTCTTCTCAGCCAAATCGATTATCTGTAAAAAGCCATCATCATCGTCATTTATTTCTGGTATTATAGGGCCTAAAAATATCCACGTATTTATTCCTCTATTAGAGAATTCCTCTATAGCTTGAACAAGAGAACTTGGTGATGGAGCCCTTGGCTGTAATTTCTTAGCGAGATCATCTTTAAGAGTAGTTATAGTAAAGCCAACATCAAACCCTTCTGACCTGATCAAGTCTTTATCTCTTAAGACTAAAGGAGATTTCGTCTGTATGGAAATTGGAAATTTTTGGGTTGATAATAGTTCAATGCATTTCCTCGTCAGTTGTAACTTTCCTTCTAATGGTTGATAAGGGTCTGTGACTGTGCTTATGCCAACTGTACCCTTTGGAAGCTTCTTCAATTGATTGTTTAGAGTTTCAACCACGTTTATCTTTGCTTTTACGAATCTTCCCCAGTTTTTTGCGATTTTATCATCGCGAAAGACAGATGGACTGTAGCAGTAAATACAACCATGTTCGCAACCAAAGTAAGGATTCAACGAGTAATCTAAGCCAGGCAAATTACTGCGCGAAATAGCATTCTTGCAAACAATATTAGAATAACTGACCAAAGGCACCATCCCAATTAGAAATCTGTAATCTTCCTTTGAAAAAGAACCTTTTTCAAAATTACGCTATACTCTATCCATTTGTCAGAAGGTACTGTAAGAACTTTAAAAGCAAAATTCAAAGCAGATTGCAGACTACCGAACTTCTTTGGTTCCCTTTTTAATGCACTTCTCACACTTTCTCTGACATTCCAAACACCGACAGGTAATATGTAGTTTGGATGAATCTCTCTTAAAACAAGGACCCTTGCTTGTCTCTTCACCTCTTTTAGCTTCTCAGCCACTGCCAGCCTTGCGGAATAATAGCATCCACCTACATTAGCATAAGTAGACCTTCCCATGTAGCTTTCATAGTCACCCATTATGGCTGGAGTTTTTCCTCCAACATTCCACACAGTTCCAGGGAACCATGCCTCTATCCACTCAAATCCCCATTCCTCTGGCATGAATATTGCTAAGAATATATTATCTAAATTCCTAAAAAAGTACACTTCATAATCATCCAAACTATCGTATTGTTTTATTTCTTTTATTAGCCAAAGAGAGATTGTATCATCAACTGCTGTAATGCTCCACCTCGTAGGAACTAACTTCCTTCTATTCCCAACTCCTAACATACCGACACTTAACGCACGTTGAATTCTGCTGGCCAGAACCCCATCATCATACAACTTAACAATAGCTTCAGAAGCCCTCATATCTCTATCATAATAGACTTTTTCTATCCTTCTATCAACTTTCGTGTTAGAAGTTTTGAAAGATTTTAACAATGATGAAGGGCCAAAAGGTTGGGCATCCTCGCTAAAAGATATTACGCCTGTGGGTCTTTTTTTTGAATATCGCCTCGGAATCTACAGGGGATATGCTCATAGATAACTCTTGAACTAAATCAAGCAAACGATTACCCTTAATGGCATCAAATATGTTCATTCTGATCTTACCCCTGATTAAACTGAGGCGATATTCTATGATTTCATCTATAGACTTACCTACCCAAAGCTCAGGAGTATCGAGTATCTTAGTATTACCAAAGTATGGAGGCAACATAGGACCAACGTAGACCTTTGGATACCCTATTCTCCCTACAAAAGATCCTGGCGGAGTTGAGCCTTCAACCCTCTCTGATGATATCAGAGAAGAGCTTTTTACCACTAATTTGGCTTTAGCTATGATAGGACACCTCAACTTCCCACATAGCATTCTTCCTCCTTTACAGATTAAGCATAATTTTGATACTTCTCCAGTTAATTTTATATTGTATGGTAAGGATTCGTTCAATAATTCATCTTCGATCCAATTATCATTCAATGGCTCATATATCATTGAACTGATATATAATCCTAACATTAGAAATCAAGAATGAAGTGAAGGTCAAAATTCAATATAAATATGAGTGTGATTCTTCTTAATATATGGCTAAATTTGCAATTCTTAGGACTGATGGTCGTAGAGTGATAAAATACAATCTTGATGATAATGAGAAGGATCTTGGCTCAATAATGAATCTTTGCATAAAAGGATGTGAATCTTTGTTGAAAGAAATCAAAAACGATGATGATAGAACCTTTGTTAGGCATGAGATTGCACTAATGAGACAAACTAAAGAGCAATGGCAAAATCTGATCAAGGCTTTTAGCAGGGTCAAGCCTTCACAAGAATTCATATGATAACTGATCATCGTGATGGGAAGACAATCAATCTATAAGATTCTTTATCACTTCAATCCAAGCTCTGGCAACATTATCAGGATTGTAGCCTCCTCCACCTAGAGCAAGTATTCTTCCATTGCATAATTCATGTGAGATCTTATGTAGCTTCTTTGTTGCATGTCTATGGGCTTCTTCTGTATAGCATAGATGCGTATGGGGATCGCCCTTCAGCCCGTCTGCTCCGCATTGGAATATGATCAGTTCAGGCTTTACCTTGTAGACAAATTTCTCTACCTTGGTGAAAGCTTCTTTGAATTCTTTGTCTCCAGATTTAGGAGCTAATGGCAGGTTCATCTTTGTTCCTACCGCTTCCCCAGAACCAGTCTCTGTGCTAAAGCCAGTACCTGGATAGAGAAATCTCCCATCCTCGTGTATGTCAGCTATATATACGGCTGGGTCGTTATTGAGGTCATAGAAGACGCCATTCCCATGATGAGCATCTATGTCAACATACAATATTCTCTTAAGACCATAAGTCTTCTTGGCATAGATTATAGCTATTGCAGCATCGTTGAACACACATAATCCTTCAGACCTGGTCCTTCTTGCATGATGCGTTCCTCCTATCGGGTTGAATGTATGATCGAATTCCTTTTTCATGAGCATATCTAAGCTAAGAATAGTGGAACCTACAAGATAACTTGCTGCCTCGAAGATGCCCTTGAAGGCTGGAGTCTCTCCATAACCCCTTAAACCAAAACATGCAGGGGCATCTCCATAATCAAGGTAACCAAAACCTTGTTCTGAAGCCTTCTTAACGAAGTCTACATGCTCTTTTGTATGAAATAGAAGAAGAATTTCATCGCTTGTCAGAACCGGCCTGACGATTTTGACTTTTCCTTTTTCGAAGATACCTTCCTTTTCGAGCATCTGCTGGAAGGCTTCTAGCCTCTCAATAGCCAGTGGAGAGTCTGGGAAGGAGTACTTTTTGAATTCATCTCCCAAGATCATACCAACGTTGCACATAACGAGATTCTTTTGTAATCGTGATTTAAAGTTAAGCTTTGTGATAGCCTAAAGGAAGCAGAGTTATTGTTAGTAGCTATGAATGCAGAATAGACTTACTTCTTACTTTTTCTAAAAGGTTCTTGATCGCCTTTTTAGCCGCATCTATACTCAATCCAAAATACCTTGAGAGATTATCCAATTCTTTTTCAAATTCTGGGGATAGAGAAGTGTAGAAAAGAATCTCCTCAAAAGTAGTATTGCTTGCTTTTCTGATCATTTGCCTTTCAAGGACTTCTAAGTTGAGAAGTTCTTTTATGATTCTTATCTCTTTATTCCTTATAGATTTGAGTCTTCTCTCAAGATCAAATTTTTCATCTTCTAACCTTTGAAGAACATCGTAAAATCTTTCTTTAGGAATGTTAACCTCACGCTTGACCAATTCCTCTTCTTTAAATGCTTGAAAATAATCAACCCCTTCCTCGCTATCCAGACTAATTTGAACAGGGGTCACTAAACGGTATACCTTTCTGACTAAACCTATACTCTTCTTAGGAATTACATAGTCAACGAGACCATTCTTTTTAAGAATTGCAAGATGCTTCATTACAGCCTGAGGAGTAATACTTAGTATGTCTGATAACTCCGATAAGCATCTTGGCCTCTGCATCAGTAGTTTGATAAGTCGAACTCTTGTTACTGAGCTCGAAATTTCAAGCATTTTCTCATACGTTTCCATGTTTATCACAAACATATTGCAAGGAAAGGTTTATAAGTTTAACCATCGGTTAGTAACCCTAGGTAAGTAATGTTCGAAGGAAGAAAGAGGTTTAGAGATATTCTCGATGAACTCGATAAACTAATAGATAGCATAGAGAAAGACATAGAAGATTCTTTGAAGGGTATGTATGAGTCTGGTTCAAAGTTCTTTTCAAAACCCATGATTTATGGATTCTCGATGAAGATAGAGCCTGATGGCAAGCCAGTTCTAAAGCTCTTTGGCGATAGAAAATTTTTGGAAGAAGGTTTCAGAGAGCCTTTTTATGATCAGTTTGTGGATGAAAACAAAGGAGAGCTAAAGCTTGTCGTGGAACTTCCTGGTGTGGAGAAAGAAGATATAGATTTGAATGCTTTGGAAGATGAATTGACGCTATCAGCAGTTCATGGTGATAGGAAGTATAAGACGAAGATAAAGTTCAAAGCACTAGTAGAGCCCGAAAGTGCAACAGCATCTTATCACAACGGGATACTGGAAGTAACGTTTAAGATAAAGGATAAATCTAATAAAAGATATAAGAAGATAAAATTGGAGTAAGGAACAACATGAGCCAACAATACGTATCTGTAAAGGTTTTGGAGGCCTATACTAAGGATGTTGGCAGAGGAGTTGCGAGGATAGACTATGATACCATGGATGCTCTTGGTGCTTCTACAGGAGACATAATAGAAATCAGAGGAAAAAGAAGGACTGTTGCGAAAAGCCTCCCATTGTATCCTTCAGATGAAGGAAAAGGAATAATAAGAATAGACGGTCTTATAAGAAACAATTCTGGAGTTGCAATAGGAGATACAGTTATTCTTAAGAAGATAAGGGCTCTGCCCGCTGAGAAAGTAGTAGTAGCACCGTTAGAAGCCATACCTCCGATAGATGAAAGGTATTTGGCAGATGCCCTTGAGGGCGTGCCTATAACTAAAGGAGACAATGTGATGATACCTTACTTTGGAGGAAGACTGACTTTTCAGGTTGTTGGAATCAATCCTACGGCTGATGCTGTACTGGTAACTCAAAGAACCATCTTCGTCATATCAGAAAAAGGAGAGATACTTAGAGGGGTTCCACAGGTAACTTATGAAGACATTGGTGGATTAAAGGACGAAATACAGAAAGTAAGGGAGATGATAGAGCTCCCTCTTAGGCACCCTGAAGTCTTTGAAAAGCTCGGAGTTGAAGCACCTAAGGGAGTTCTTCTTTACGGTCCCCCTGGAACAGGAAAGACTCTCTTGGCAAAGGCAGTGGCTACTGAGAGTAATGCCCACTTCATAAGCATAAGCGGACCAGAGATTATGAGCAAATTCTACGGAGAGTCTGAGGCGAGGCTTAGAGAGATCTTTAAAGAAGCTAAGGAGAAGGCTCCTAGCATCGTCTTCATAGATGAGATAGACTCGATAGCTCCTAAAAGAGAGGAAGTTACAGGAGAAGTTGAGAGAAGAGTGGTAAGTCAATTGTTATCCTTGATGGACGGATTGGAAGCCAGAGGAAAGGTCATAGTCATTGCAGCCACGAATAGGCCCAATGCTTTAGACCCAGCATTGAGACGACCTGGCAGATTTGATAGAGAGATAGAGATAAAAGTTCCTGATAAGAAGGGAAGGCTTGAGATACTACAGATTCACACAAGAAACATGCCTTTGACCAACGACGTAAATCTTGAGAAACTAGCCTCAGTAACTCATGGATTCGTTGGTGCAGATCTTGAATACTTGTGTAAAGAGGCTGCCATGAAGGCCTTAAGAAGAGTTTTACCCGAGCTGAAGCTAGAAGAAGAGAAGTTGCCGCCAGACGTTTTGAACAAGCTGCAAGTCAATGCCGATGATTTTGAGAACGCGTTGAAGGATATCATGCCATCAGCCATGAGAGAGGTCTACCTCGAAACGCCGGACGTGAAGTGGAGCGAGATAGGCGGCTTAGAAAATGTTAAGAGGGAGCTTCAGGAAGCTGTAGAGTGGCCTTTGAGGTATCCCGAACTATATAAGCAGATGGGCTACACCATGCCGAAAGGGATTCTTCTTTACGGTCCCTCTGGAACAGGAAAGACTCTCTTGGCAAAGGCAGTAGCCACTGAAAGTGAGGCCAATTTCATAAGTATAAGAGGACCAGAGCTACTCTCAAAATGGGTAGGAGAATCAGAAAGAGGAGTTAGAGAGGTATTTAGAAGAGCAAGGCAGGCTGCTCCTTGTATAATATTCTTCGATGAAGTGGATTCTCTTGCACCTATAAGAGGTATGGGTGGAGATAGCATGGTCACAGAGAGGGTTGTGAGCCAGCTATTGACAGAATTGGATGGCATTCAAGCCCTTACAGGAGTTGTAGTTTTGGCTGCCACCAATAGAATAGACATGGTAGATCCAGCTTTGCTGAGGGCTGGTAGGTTTGATAAGCTCATCTACATACCTATGCCTGATAAAACTGCAAGAAAGCAGATATTGGAAATACATGCAAGAGGGAAGCCTCTTACGGATGTTGATCTAGAGAGAGTAGCTGAAGTAACAGAAGGATTCAGTGGCGCAGACTTAGCCGCCATAATAAATACAGCCACTTCCTTGTCTATTCAAGAATTCATAAACAAATATCCTAACCCTGAAGACGCAAAGAAGCATGTAAATGAAGCACTGATAACATCAAAACATGTAGAAGAAGCCATAAAGAAGGTAAGAAGCTCAAGAGAAGGCAAGACCATGGAGAAAGTCACTGTTCCATACTATAGGTAGATTTTTTAAGCCATTCTCAGCAAACAATCATCAGCTTAAAGTGCCAAGGCATGGAAAGGGACCTAGCAAGGATAGGGAGAGGCACATGGATAGACAAAGTATGTAAGAAGATAGTTGAGAGAGAGGATAAACTCAAAAGAAATAAAGAAATTCTTCGCGTTGAAAGTGGGATAGGAGCGTCTGGGATACCCCATATAGGAAGCCTATCAGATGCCATAAGAGCCTATGGCGTAAAGCTAGGATTAGAGAATATTGGCTATAAATCTGAATTGATAGCCTTCTCTGATGATATGGATGGATTGAGAAAGGTTCCAGCTGGATTGCCAAAAGACCTATCAAAATTCATTGGAACTCCTGTCTCTATGATACCAGACCCCTTCAAGTGTCATGATTCATATGGAGATCATATGAGCTCTTTGCTCAAAGACGCTCTGGATAAATGTGATATTGAATACAAATTTCAGTCTGGGACAGAGGCTTATAAAAGAGGGTTATTAAACAAACAAGCAATGATACTGCTGGAGAAGGCTGACATTATAGGAAGAAAGATAGCAGAGATGCTGGGTCAAAAGAAGTTTGAGAGAGCGTTGCCATATTTCCCATTATGCAATAAATGTAATAGAATATACGTTGCAGAGGCCTATGAATACTTAGATGAAGGAAAGGTTAGGTACAAGTGCAAAGGAGCTGAAATAGCCAGCAAATGGGTCGATGGATGTGGTCATGAAGGGGAAGCATCGATAATAGATGGCCAAGGAAAGTTAAGCTGGAAGGTTGAGTTTGCGGCAAGATGGTCTGCCCTTGATATAAGGTTCGAAGCCTATGGCAAAGATATAGCAGACTCAGTAAAAGTAAACGATTGGGTCTCTGATTATGTATTGAATTTCCCTCATCCATATCATGTGAAGTATGAGATGTTTCTGGACAAATCTGGAAAGAAGATATCTAAGTCTTTGGGCAATGTTTTCACTCCTCAAACATGGCTCAGATATGGCTCACCGCAATCTCTTCTTTTACTCATGTTCAAGAGGGTTGCTGGCTCACGCAATATATCTATAGACGATATACCTTCTTACATGGATGAACACGATCTGCTTGAAGACATATACTTTGGCAAGGTAAAGATAGAAAATCCATCAAAGTTGATGAAGTTAAAAGGACTTTATGAGTATGTCAACTTATTAAAGCCAAAAGAAAAGCCGAGCATTCATGTTCCTTACAAGATGTTAGTCCAACTTGCATCTATAGCCCCTAAAAAGAATCGTTTAGAATACATCCTGAACAGGCTCTATAGCTATAAAATGATAAAAGAGACTAATCAGGATTTGATTCAAAGGATAGAATTAGCTTCCAACTGGGCAGACGACTTTAAGACTGTAGAGAAGAGAAAGTTAATCTTGCAAGATAATGAGAAAAGAGCCATAAAAGAGCTGGCTGAGATCATCGTAAAAATTGATGACGCTGAGAAGATTCAAGAAAAGATATTTGAAGTTGCTAGAAAGAACGAATTGGACCCTCCTATTCTGTTCAAATTGATTTATCAAATTCTAATAGGCTCTGATAGAGGTCCGAGGCTAGGAAGATACATAGTAGACATAGGAAGAGAAGATGTTGCTAGACTCCTATTAGAGCAACTATGATTTAATTTGAGACATAAGCTTATCTTTATCCTGTGATCAAATTGATAAAGGGCCCGTGGCCTAGAATGGATTAGGGCGTCAGCCTGCGGAGCTGAAGGTCGTGGGTTCAAATCCCGCCGGGCCCGCTCCTAACTAAGTGCGAATCCTTTATATACGAGCTATGAGCTTCTACTCCTGATCGACTATGCCTAGGGCTGAAAGCAAATATGAGCCCATTATGAGAGATCCTGACGTTAAGCGTTGGCTCAAGAACCTTGCTAGAGGTAGCCCTGTAACAGCTGAAGTTGCCGTTAGAAGGATTTCTAGGGCCTGTGAGCTTTTATCGAAAAATCCTAAAGAAATGGTTGATGAGGCTAAGAGCAGCTTAAGGGAATTTCAAGACTTTTTGGAGGATATGGTTGCAGGACTTGAGGCTGAGAGGAAATCTCCGGGGTACATTCAAGGAATTTTAAAAGTAGTCAAATCGTGGCTTAAATACAATGATATAATTTTAACGAGAAAGATAAAGATAAGCAACTCAACAGCTACCCCTACCATAGAAAACGAGCAGGTTCCATCGCAAGAAGAATTGGCAAGAATCTTTAGGGTTTCTCCTCCAAGGATAAGGGTTGCTGAAGCCTTGATGGCTTTTGCAGACCTGAGACCTGAGAGCATAGGAAACTATGATGGGTCAGATGGGCTTAGGCTTAAGGACTTGCCAGAACTGAAAATAGAAAATGGCCAAGTAGTTTTTGAGAAAATTCCTATAATAATAGCAGTAAGATCGACGCTAAGCAAAGCTAGGCACAAGTACTTTACATTTCTATCAAGTGAAGGTTGTACTTATCTGAAAGAATACTTGGAAGAGAGGATAAGACTAGGTGAAGATTTAAAGCCAGAAAGTCCTCTGATAACTCATGAGAGAAAGGATGCTTCTGTAAAACCTTTCCTAATGACGAAGAAGATAACTCACTTCATAAGGCAATGCATGCGAAAGGCAGGAGTATACAAGCGTCCTTATGTTTTAAGGGCTTATGCAGAAACTCAATTGATAATATCTGAATCAAAAGGGAAGATTAGCCATCCATACTTGCAGTTCATAGCTGGCCATAAAGGAGATGTCGAAGCAAGATACTCAACAAACAAAGGTGTTCTTCCTCCAGATATGATAGAGGATATGAGAAAATGCTACAAGGAATGCGAGCCTTTCCTAAGCACAACAGCTCAACCTTTGGAGCAGTCGAGCGTTATCAAAGAAGCTAAGATAGAGGCTTTAAAGAGCATAGCAAAAAGCTTACTTGGAATAGAGTTGCTTGAAGTGAAGGTGGCTAAGGAGAAGGAGATTGGAAGAGAGTTAAGCAAGGATGAGGAACTTGAACTTTTCGAAAGTGAGCTTAAAAAACTAAGAGAAGGTAAGCATAATCCTCAGAGGATAGTGCACGAAAAAGAACTTGAACGTCATCTAGCAGAAGGATGGCAGTTTGTTAGTGTACTGCCATCTCAAAAGATACTGATCAAGAAGTAGAATCATTAATTTACTTAAATTTCTTTACATACAAAGAGGGCTACAGCCGGTATATGTCGGATATAAGTCCGAACGGCTGCCCTAGACTGCCGACACGCGCCCACCCAGTTGGGGGCGGGTAAGCATTTACTCGCTCCCAATTATTCGATTACCCTCTTCGGTACTTGTGTCATATCGAAGCGGGCGGTTAACTGCTTTTCTATGCCTTTTAGTTTTCTATAATTATCTCCCCCTATAGCAATCATAGGAATCCCAAGGTAACTCTTTTGCTCACCTGAGAGACTTCTTTTACAGAATTTGTCAAGGTCTGCTATTGCATCACTGTAACCAGCTTTTCCTTCCTCAATAAGAACTGGAGCTAACAATCTAATAATGGTGCCTAAGTAATCAATTTCAATTTTTACGCTAAGAATTTCATCTGGGCAACCTTTACCTCCAGCATAATTGGGTATAGCTTCTAAGGTCATAACTATCTTGCCCCAATCAGTTTTAACCTCGTATTTGCCTTCAATTTTCTGCATTTTCCTATGAAGTTTCATTTCTTCGCTTTCTTTCATTTTTCTTCCACCGCCCTTATCTCAATAAGTCCGTTCTCCAAAATAATTACTAATGCCTGAATAAACCTATTGAAATCCCAGCCCTTCTTCTTACCCAAATTTTCGATGATTTCAGGCTCCTCAATAATCGAGATGGCATCCTCATTTTTTAGTTTTTTAATAAGTTCTTCTCGTAGTTTTTTTATTAGCTTATCCATTTTAGATAAGACTTCAGAAAGTGATTCTAAATTAGGTTTGTTCCAGTTAATGCCTCGACTTTCCTCCTTTAAAGAAGCTACTTCTTCCTTTAGAGTGTCTTTTTCTGCACTTCTTGACATTCTCTCAATTCTTACAAAAGCACTATCTATTTCTCTTTTACGGGAATCTTTCCACAAATTAGCTTCTTTGATTGTATCTTCTAATTCCTTAGCGATGTTTTCTAGATCATTCTCTTCTATTGCTGTCTTCTTTTTGGTCCATAATTTATTGAAATCCTTAAAGTTAGGGAACTCCTTTACCCACTCTAGTTCGATTAAAAAAGTTCTGATCTTTCCTATTTCTTTACTTATTGTAGAAAGACTTTCTTCAATTTTCTTATTCTGACTGTATGTTTTTAGAATGGCTTTTTCCTCAATTTCTACTGGCTTGTTTTTGACTATATTTTCAGCCCTAACTATTAGCTCCTGGTATCGATTTATTGCCTCTTTATTATCCGTATCAAAACTGGTTACCTTCAAAAGTTCCTCAATAGCGTCCCTTTTTACTTCTTCTGCTAATTTAGATTCCACTTTTTTATCTTCGAGTTGCCTCAAACTATTACTAAACTTACTAGCATTAGCTGCCCAATTCTTTGCCCGTTCCATGTCCTTTTCGATGATCCTCTCAAGAATCCAAGTCGAGGTTTTCTTCTTAATGCTTTCATATCCTATGTCTCCTACTTGTTTATGTATATCTTTTATTTCTTCGATGTTATCAGAAAGGAAACGCCAATCCTTTTCAATTTCTTCTAGAGCAATCTCCTTCGTCAGCTCTGCCCATTTTCTAAGATCTGACAAATATCTTTTAGCTTCAGCTACAAATGGTTGACGTAGCCACTCTTCTAACCTATCAGCGAATCCATCTAAATCTTTTATGTCTCCAGACCACATGCGGTATTTTGGATTCTCATATTTCTCACTTTCTTTAGGCGTAATTCCTTCAAGCGTCCTAGCGGATTCGTCAAGTTTCTCTTTTATTCCTTTGATTTTTTCATAAAGCTCAGTGTAGTTTAATAACATTCTAATTTTGCCTCCCATTCTCTCAGCTTTTCATTAATTTCCTGCGCCTTTGTTTTACACTCCTTTGTCAATTCATTTATTTCCCCTAATGTTTGTAGCCTATCTGCAATTTCTCCTACACTCTCAATAAACGCTTTAACGTCGGGGATGCCCCCAAGATCTATTTTTCCACCCTTGGTGAACTTCTGGCAAACTTCCTTAAATATTCCTTGAAATTCACCTCGAATTTCGTCTTTGCTTTTATTTATCCACTCGAAGGTGTAATTTTCAAAAGCCTCAACATCTTTCAGATTGTTCTTATACCTATCTATCTCACTTCTCACGCTATCTTGAAGTTCTTTAAATTTCTTGTCAATCTCGTTTAGCTTTGGTTCCACCACCTCCATGGTTTTATCCACGAAAGTGGAAAGAAGAAATTTTGTATAGGGCGAAATCTTGGTTTGGTAATCACTCAAAATCTTTCCAATACTTTCTATGTTAGTTTTATCTGCTTCCAAACTATGAGTTAGAAGAATATTTCCGTCTGTTGATCTTTCAAATTCTTTTATTCTTTCAGAAAGTTTATCGATTCTACTTGCAAGTCCATCTCAATCAGATTTTGCTTTTCGGAACTTTTCTTCGGCTTTACTGGGGTCTTTCCATTCTTTAAGATAAAGGAAGATACCTTCAAATATCAGCTTAGAATCATCGTCCGCAGGAATTGTCACAAACATATCTTTGTTTGTTTCATCTACTACTTCTATTAGATTTGGAAGATGTTTATCAAAGCTATCTTTTACTCTTCCTAATACAGCTCCCATTGAAATGGCTTTTGTCTTTTTATCCTCAATCACAAGTTTTTCAAGGGCTGTTGGCACACCAGTTTTTTTATCAGAGCTTGCCTTAAGTACAAATTGTGTGCTCTCAAATTCCTTCCTGAATTTATATAGAGCTTCCCAATCATTCTTACCGTCTACAAAAGCAAAGCCTATAACTTCTGGGACAAATCCTATGCGACCTGTTTTGAAATCATCAAAACCTCCCGTATCACTTAATGTATACCTCGCAGGATAAAATTTTGGTAATTCGTTATCGAGATACTCTTTAACTCTTGAATCATAGTATGCAATTTTTCTTGCTTTTTCTTTTTCTGAGATAAGTTGATTCTTTGTGAGTTTTTCGAATAACCGAGTTATTGGGAGACTTTCGCTCCTTTCATTTTTTATCCAATAGAAAAAACTTACGAGGAAATCTGAAAGAATCCGGGTTGGAGTGATTACTTTAAGTCTCCCTTCTTTTTGGAGCCATCGTGCTAGCTTTGGTATATCGATTCCTTTTTCTTCACCTAAATTAACAGTAACTAACCTTTTTGTTTCTTTCAGAAAACTCTCGCTTTCTTGAACAAGGTATTTTCTTATCTTATCCTCATTTAAGAAGAAGAATATAGAAATGCCGTTACATTCTTCTCTCGCAAGATAGGTTTGATCTCCTAAGTTTTCCCTTTGTTGTTCTATTTTCTTGTTTGTGAGGTTAGGAGAACTTATTGGAAAGGGAAATAAAGTGTGAAGAAATCCAGGAGTTATACAGTAGCCTTCTTCTAAGGAGGCCACACTTTCTGCTTCTTTTCGAACATTATAAGAAAAATCTGAAACATTGTCTTGGAGTTTCCTTAAGTCTTCTGAAGGCAATCTATCTTCTCCCTCGAATTCAAGTATGATTTCTTCAACCATATTAAACAGCTCTTTCCAGTCGTCTGACTCTATGAATAAAGGGAGCTTGCCATCAGAAGTGGAGAGAGCATCAAGGATAATTAAAAGGTAATAACTGATATCTGTTACTTTTGAAACTTTAGAACTTTTTAATGATTTTTCAAGAATATCACTTATATTATGTTTTTTATTATCATAGATTCGGCATTTCTTCACGACTTTAATAGTCCCACTATATATCTCTCCCCCCTTCTCTTTTGGTTCTAAGCAGATAAGAAAGTCTTTGAAACTGTTGAAATCATCAATTTTTTCGATACTTTCAAAATCTAATGCTGGTACGCTCCCAATCGCGCCAATATTACGGCAGACATCAAGAAGTTCTTTTTTGGAGATCTCATTAATATTAGAGACATTAGCCCTGAAAACGTCTTGTGTTCTTGAGATGCCTCTGTATCTTCCCCTTCCCATCCACCAGATAAGATTACCAATTCCTCGAAAAACTGCTCTGAAAGTTTTAGGTTCTACTATCGGTAGTATTATGGGGAGGAATCTACCGGTTTGAGCTTCCCCTTTGCTAAATTCATAAAAGGAAACCGGAGCAAAAGCAAGAACTAGATAAAAACCAGCCTCTCCCTTGTTAACCCTTGCTATAATTTCCCTCATTGGGCTATGGTCGTCTGTCCTAACTCTTCCGTCTAACAGTTTGTATTGTTGCTCGATCTCATCAACAAAAAGGACAAGAGGATTATTATCGCTGCTTGTTTCTCTTATACGACTGATTGCGTAATCTCTTACTTTACCTGTCATTAGTTTGGAATCATTTTTTCTGAGTAACTCTACCTCTTTATTCATAAGCTCTTTTAGATGATCAGCGTAAGCAGATGGGCCTATCTCTTGGCTTGGAATGATTCTCTCCAAATGTGTGTATATGCCAATGCCACAATTTTCCCAAGTAAATTTAAATAGATGATACAAAAGATGAGTCTTACCTGAACCGTAAGGCCCTTGAATTGTAACTGGTTTACCTTTTCCTTCCTTTAAATATCTGGATAGCGCGGCCTCTAATTCGGATTTTATGCTTTTATGTTTTTCAGTTAACGTCTCATATTCTTGGTCAAGGTCTGCTTCATAACTTATCATCTTATCATTCACTCTTAACTTGCCTCTCCAAAGGTCTATATTTTGTGATGAGATATATAGACTTATCCAATAATTCTTAGTTCATGTATTGGCTTAGGAAACCGATGTTGAAGATAGATAATAGGTTTTTATAATAAGCATAAAAGCTGGTCGATTAGTTTCTCCTTCTTTATGTAAGATTAATTCCGAATTATCTTTCTAACATATCGTCTAACTGGCTAACTCGCTTTCCTATTATCGACATCATCACAAAAATTATTGTAAAGCCAATCATCAAGAAAATGGCGATCCACTGAAGCGGTTGATTTTGGATATAATATGACAGCTCAATTAAAGCCGTTGAAGCTATTCCTGTCATAACAAGAAGCTTACTTAGTAGCTTGTTTGGTTTGATCACATAGCTCTTCCTCAAACTTGAGAGTTTTTCCCTTGAAATCTCGTGTTTAGAATATATTCTTTTCATTATCATTTCTACTTGCTGAAGTGTTGCACGTCTTGGCTTAGTTGCACTCTCATATAGGCTGGATAGAAGGGAGAAAGGGATGATAAAAAATAACGCTAAGATGAAGAAGATTAGCAACTGAAGGTTTGTTGGCACACCTACTGTGTTTGCCCAAAGAAGCAAATTCTGTAGAGGTAACATTAGGACAATCAGCAAAATGATGAACAAGGAAAAAGTTGCCAGTTCATGTTTCTTCAGCCACGCCGTGACATCTAAAATAACCTCTTGCCAATGTGGTTTGAATTCAACTCTTAGGGAATCTCTATTTAAATTCTTGAGAAAGCGACCTAGAGTGAAAAATATGAAGAAAAGTCCTGCAACTCCCAAAAGGAAAATATTAAAGCGAGTCATCGAGTCTAGCTTTTCTAGATCTACTAGAAAGAATGGAGCAAGCAATGGAATGAACGATAGCAACATGATGCCGTAGACGATTAGACTCGATTTTACCATTTTCAGTAACGTGTCCATTTACGAAACCTCCAATTCAAAGAGTAATTTTATTCTCCCATCCGCTCCTTCTTCGATAAGCCCCGCAGTCAAAAGAGGCATTACGATTTGAATTGCTTCTAGTTTATTTACGTTCAACTCTTTATCGTCACTCCAAGAATCTCTTTCAAGATAGGATAATCTTGCAGGAAAAGCTTAGGGTTTGACCTGTAGTTCTTTATCACCTCAATGGCTGAATCTCTATAGTACCAGAAGTCTTCAGAATTATCTTCTAAAATCTCGAATCTATCTTGATCGTGATACCAACCATAAAATTTCTTTGATGGAATCTCCCTAACTTTATTTGGAATGAAGTATCCATCATCTTTAATCTTGATCTTTACTCTTTCGTCAGATTCATTCTTAATTCTGCCGATGCATGAATATTTTCCTTTATGAGATAATTCCAAGCCTGCTTGTTTTAAAATTTCAAAATATTCATTATCATCGCAGTAAACTCTTCCTATCCCTTCTGATAATAACCATTTTGCAATTGAGCTATTCTCAATTAGTGAGCAAGCAGCATTATGGCAATTATCAGCATTGTAATTGTTTATGAATATAGCTAAATCTTCATACTTGATTTCTGTATCATAGAAGAATTCCCTGTTAACTCTACCTATAACTTTTTGATTATATTTATTATTCCAAAATATCTTCAAGTGAATGAATGGATAGTTACTATCTCGATCTTCTAAATCATGAGGTGTAAAGTTCCAACCATAGTTTCTGCAAGCTTCTCTCTTTGTTTTATCTATGTATGAAAGAATCCTTTTATCAAGATTTTGTTTATTGATTACAATCACCTCAAATCGTAACATCAGGAATGTATTCGAGCAAAATGTCGATAGTATCCAAATCATGCCAATCTATTCTATCATGATGTCTTTGACTCGTTCTGTCATGCTTCACTACAAGATTATAAGCTTCTGCCCACTCTCCTTTCTCCATCAAGCGTAACGCTTGCTTAGCATTTCTGTCCGATATCATGTATAGGCTGTACTCATAGTTCTCTCCATACGCATGAACTACCATTACTTTCTGCATTCTGATCTCCTCTGCTGAAGCATTTGATATCTATGGAAATAATAGATACTCTTTACTTGATCACAAAGTCCATGCTTTGATGCTCCTTCAGCTATCTTCTCAGATAAGCTATGATAACCGTCCATTAATGTTTTATAGACTTTAACTTCAAGCTTTCCTTCAAGCCTTAATCTTCTAGCTTCCCTTTCTGTTTCGTATATCTCATTATCAAGCAATACAAGAAGCCCTGCTACACCATCAAAATTCTTAGCCTTCAATAATTTGTCTGCCTTTTCAAGGAGATTTGCTTCAAGCTCATATAATTCATTTAGTACATCGTCTTTTGTGTAGTTTTGCATATAATCACTAAATCCCAACCAATCTTCTTTTAACTTGCTTCAAATGTTTTTGACAATAGTAGGTTTTTACTCCGCCTAAGCTTAGATAGTCATCAGCTTCTTTCTCACAATTTGAATACTCACAAATTTTCATTCATCAAATTAAATCAAGACTAGGCATAAACTTCTCTCGGATTTTCCTAAGAAGTCTGCGTGTCCGACCTTGACTGGGAACTTAATTTGGTCATCAATGCTATCGCCTTAAGCGCTATTTCCATAGCAATATTGAAGCCATTTAAGTGAATAAGTCAACTCCATAAGACTAGCTAGCTTTGGTGCAGAAGGTAAATTTAAACTCATCAAAAATCATGTATTTGATTTCTCAAATTGTAGTGTGTAATTGAATATGTTACCATAGTTTCCTTTTAGTCTGAATCCAGCTTCTTCACACATTCTCCTAGTAGTACTTCTTAATGGATAATCTGGATCTGGTAGAAACTCGCTCACAGCTAAGATTCCATTGTTTTTTAATACTCTATATACTTCACGAAGTGCTCTTTGTTTATCTGGAATTTCTTGGAGCACAGCAACCATATAAACTAAATCTAAAGAGTCGTTAGAAAAAGGCAGTTCATATGCATTTGCTACTTTTGGTATAATATTATGAACGTCTTTATTTTCTGGTTTCTTAAGTTTATTTTCCAGTCTGTTAATCATTGCTTGTTGGATATCTACAGCATAAACTTTGCCTTTATTCCCAACAGCTCTTGCTACATCTACTGTATAAGTTCCTGGACCGCATCCAAGATCCATTACAGTCATACCTTCTTTAATTCCACTTCTTTCAACTATCTTGTCTGGGGGTTGCATCATTTTTCTGAACCTGCTACCAAGAAAATACCCGACAAATGAAGGTACAGGAAACTTGTAATATCTTCTTATTATTCTCGCAACTATAAGGTATACTGCTATAGATATCCCACCATAAAAAATAAAATCTTCAATCATCATACCACAAATTAGCAATGAAAATTTAAATTTATTACGCCTATGATGACACTAACAAAATTAAATCTTTAAGCATCTCCAAGATTTTTGGAATTTAAGCCTCGCATTCGCATAAAATTCTTACGTGTGCAAAATTTAAGATATTAGAAAAGTAATTCTTGAAAGAAGTCTTAGGTGTTTGAATGTCTTTAGCATTAGATGCATTCACAGATGAATATATTCCTGAGGTTGTAATAAACAGAGAAGAAGAGAAGCAGATCATTAAAGAGTATCTTCAAGATATTTTGAAAGGCAGAAAGAAGGCTCTCTACATTCATGGTGTTCCAGGAATAGGTAAGACCACAGTAACTAAGCATGTAATGAATCAGTTTGAGGATTCGAATAACGCTGAAATTGTTTACATAAATTCTGAATGTTCAACTCCAAATGAAGCTTTGAAGAGAATTCATGATTTAATTTGCGGAGAAGTTGAGAGGAAGCTTCCTTCAAGTATTCTGGTTAATAAAATATTGAACAAAGGGATAAGAGAGAAGAACTTCACTCTTATAATTGTGTTAGATAATTTCGACAAGATGGAGCATGTTGACAATTTGCTTTGGAGCATAAATGCTATAGCTCCAAAGTTTCCTAGACTTGGATTAGTTCTCATATCTACAAGCGAGTTGAAGTTGAGGAATATAATCGGTAACAGACTATATGATCGCCTTATTCCTGAGAGTTATGAGTTTAAGCCATATAATGTAGGAAGACTTTATGAGATTATCAATGCAAGAATAAATGAAGCTTATGGGAGAAAAATAGCTGAAGATGAAGCTTTATGGGAACTGTGCTCATTCGTTACAGATAATGGCGGAAATGTCAGATATCTATTCTCGCTTTTCCTAGATGCTTTGGATTTAGCACAGCAGAGAGGATTGAAGAAAGCGACATTAGAAGTCATGCAAGAAATAATTCAAAAAGAAAAGCGTTCTATAATAGCGAATACTTTAAAGGAGTTAAACCAGAGTGAATTGGAAGTTTTGAAAGCTGTAGCTAAGCTAACAGTTGAAGGCAAACTTATTCATACTGGTTTGGTTAAGGAAGAGATAAAGTCTATGCCATTGAGAACTTTAGAATACTGTTTGAAGAATTTACAGGAGAAATGCTTTATAGAGCTTAGAAGGATTAAGAAAGGGAACGGGTATTCTCAAAGTATTAAGCTGATGATTGAACCGAACCTGGTTCTAGAATGATTCACTTGTAATCTTTCTAAGCAAATGCGTCGCATATTTATCTCTTCTAAGAATCGTTGGAAAGATATGTATGTTCCGAATATAGATGAAGAAACTTTGAAGAAGTTGCCACACTGGAAGCAGTGGTTGTATAAAGCTGTGAAGGAAATTCTAAAAGAAAAAAGCGAGTTAGGCTAACTGACAATCTTACTCAACTTATCTAATGCGTTATCTTCTTCAGGGTTTATGAACTCAAGTTCTTCCTTTCTAGCTACTTTATTCATCTCCTCATCTGAGGCTACTAGCACTATCTTTTGCTTTATCTCACCTAAAATCTTCTTCAATTCTAAAGCACTCGTCAATTGTAAGCAATCTGCTGAAGGTAAAGCATGCTTGTTTGCTATTAAGATAGCTGATGCCACTAATTCATCGCTTACACTTCTTATCACAAACTTATCTGAAACATCCTTCAAGAATCTTGCTAAAGCGACTCTAAAAGCTTCTTCTGATAATGCTTTTCTTTTTCTCTTCGCTGAGAAAGTAACCATGAACTCTAGGACTGTCCAAAAAGATATAGCAAAACTATGTTCTTTGAACTCAAATATCTTATCAACAACATTAGAACCTAATTCTTTATGATATCTCTTGACTATGGCTGAAGTATCAAAGTAGAAGATGACCATTTAATGCATCTCTATTCTTCTAAGCTTGACTACTTCATCGCTTATTCTACTTCCTTCAGGTATTTCTCTAGCTAGAATCTCTCTTACCTCATTTATTGTCCTTAAATCTTTTTTATAAGCCTCATAGATTTCTCTAATCTTATCCTTTATTGCACTCATCTTCACTTGGTATAGACCTACAGCTATTAGACTTTCAACATCCTTTTGTGCCTTAACATAATTTGCTTCCATGTTTCCCATGAAATTAATTAACTCCCTTGAATTTAAATTTTTGACAATTTTCTTCTTTTCCATACGATTCATCTCTTCTTGACTAAAACTTCTCTTAACGCTTTTCTCAAGTACCTTTCTACGTTTGCTTTACTGATAACTTCATCTAACATTTTATTCTCCCACTCCATCGTTTCTACATCTAAAGTTAAAGCACATCTCTTGCAATACTTGGCATCAGGAGAATTCTTCTCATCACATCTAGGACAAATCTTTAGCTTTAGTTTCTCTTCTTGCTCTTTTTTATTTGATAAACCATGCAACGCTAGCAATGCATTATCTACATCTCTTCCTGATAGATGAACGTATATGGAAGCCATTTTACTAGCTTGAGTCCAACCGAACAGTACTTTCAACTGTTGCTCATTTAGTTTGTTTGCTAGATGAGTTGCTCTTGAATGTCTAAATAGATGTGGATGAATATGTTTCTTAATACCAGCTTTCTTTGCTAAATCTTTAAAGACATCGTAAAGTCCTCTATAGTTTAATGGCTCATACTTGCAATTCGTAGCTAAAGAAAGCCAAACATATGCTTCTGGATTTTCTCTATCAGGATGATTCTCCAACCATGAACTTAATGCTGGTGCTGATGCTATTATCCTAACTCTTCTATCACCAGTTTTGCCTCTGACCAAAAGTATTGCACCGTAATCATCGAATGAGATTTGCTTCATTTTCAGTGTTAATAATTCACCTACCCTGCAACCACTCTCATAGAAAATTAAGACCAATGCTTTATCTCTTGGATTAGTTGTTACTTCAGCTAGTTTCTTAATTTCTTCCTCGCTCAATATATCCTCAGGAAGTTTGCTGTTGCTGTTTTTCATCGATGTCTTAATCCAACTAACTTCTTCTGGATAGCCATCGTAAGTCTTCCTTAGCCATGAATAGAATTTCTTCAGAGTAACTTTGTAGTGTTGTTTAGTCCAGTCGCTCCAATTATCATTTCTCTCTATCTTCTCAACAAGTTTAACCATATCTTCCCTGTTCGCTTTCTCGAAAGGCTTATTCAACATCTTTGAAATCTGCTGTAATGTGTAGAGATACTTAACAATCCTAGCTGTGCTCAACCCTTCGGCAAAACATTGACTATGGAATTTTAGTATTAGTAGCTTATTCTCATCGATTATATCTTTAGAATTTCTTATTCTCTCAAGAGAATTCTTAAGAGTCTTAGCTCTGCTGTAGATATCTTCCTTCATTTTTCATAATTGTTGCTGTGAATATTTAAAGCCGATATATATGAAGCCTAGGTACAACGCCGAGGCTGGGACGAGAATCCTAGGTTCAAGTTAAAGGGCTCTATCACACGGATTATTTACTCTGTCATTGTTTTCAATTTTCTTAAAACTTTGTTTTTATTCTCTTCATCAAATTCTGTTGTTAAGAACGTTCCTCTCCAGCTACCAATAAACCTTTTATCAGAAATTATCGAGAACCATTTCCTTTTGGATATCAGATAATCGTCAGGATGCGAGAGTGAACGAAGGTATAAAGACACCACCGAGTAGATTCACAATTGGCAAAACTTGCTATTTACCTAGTCCGAATAGTGGAGCAATATCTCTAGCTCCAATTATAACCGCAATGATTACTAATGAAGAATAAATAATATACTTCCTTATATCAGCATATTCTTGACTTTTGAAAGCTAAAAGAAGTCCTAAGGAAATCAGGACTACCCCCATCGACATTATCAATCCATTATAACCGAGATCTTTAGGAGAGATCATGCCCAACGCTATTTTCAAATTGACGATCTTCTTAAGGTTTTTATAGCGATTTCTAACAGTTACTTCGGTAACACCCGCTGCGTCAGCAATATTCTTTTGGGTTACTTTTATTCCGTCAAGAATACAAGCAACATACAAGGCTGAACCTGCCAGCCCTATCGGATCTTTTCCTACCGATATCCCAGTTCTTTTTGCCTTCTTGAGGATTTTCAGAGCTTTTCTTCTGGTCTTTTCTGGAATTCCAGCCTTGCTGGCGATCTTTGATACGTATCTTACTGGGTTCACTACAGGCATCTTCAGGTTCAATTCCTTAAGGAGAATTCTGTAACTTCTAGCAACGTCTTTCATCTTGACCTCGCTTGCTTTTGCCACATCCTTCAAAGTCCTGGGCGTGTCGGTATCTCTACATGCAGCGTATAAAGAGGCAGCCATCATCGATGAGATCGTTCGACCCCTTATGAGATCTTTCTTCAGAGCTTTACGGTAGATGTAGGCTGCTCTCTCAACAACGTTACTGCCCACCTTAAGTTTATCAGTTAATTTGTCAAGCTCGTTAAAGGCTCGGAAAAGATTCCTTTGAGAAGAAAATTGCATCTGAGTTCTCCTATCCCATGTCCTCATCCTTTGTACCCTTGCCCTTTCTTGAGGTTTGAGTCTTCTACCAAAGACATCTTTTTCACCAGCACCTATCTTTGTAGCAAGACCTTTATCATGAATAGCCAAAGACGAAGGCATACTAGCCCTTGCTTTTTCCTCACTCTGCTCTTTTGTGAAGGCTCTCCACTCTGGGCGAGTATCGATAACACTTTCCTTAACAACGTAGCCACAGTTTTCACAGAAGAATTCGCCACGTATGTAATCTTCTATCACAGGACCTTTTCCACAATTAGGGCAGTTCATAGAATGCTTGGCAAGCTTTTTCTTATTGGAGGACATCTAAATCATAATAAAAACACTAAGTAATTAAGCATCTACCAGAAATGTGCTCGTGAACTTTGTCCACAACCGTCTGTAGCAGTTTCATGGCAATAGAGCTTCCTAGAGTTCTCAAATCTCTTTTCAATTCTATCGAAAAGGCTTCTATCTCCGAAGAATTGCCGAACCGTCTTATGAAATACCCACCCTTAAAGGGTATATCAACAGCCACTTTCAGATCATATTTCTTCAGAGCGTCAGTTACGCTTCTTATTAGTTTCTCTGACGCCGTAGTATAGCCTCCACAGGCTATGCAAACATCAGGCCATTTTCTAATACTCCTCATTCCGTGCAGGTCTATCATGACCTTTACTGCGCCTGAGTCAGTAATTTGGTTTATCCGCTTCCAAAAGTAACTGTCTTTTGCATACTCCTTGTTCAGGTTTGCATCAGGTGCATTCATGCCCTCTGGAGCGTCCACCTTACTTAGAGTGGGAAGCATGACCCAGCAATCTTTGGCTATTCCAACTTTCACAACTATCTCACCTGAGAAGAGATCGACGGCTGATGAGCTACGATAAAGATTTCTCAGCTGATCATGAAAACCAAGCCTCTTAAGCTTCCTCACCAGTAACCTATACCTATCTGTCCCGAAACCATGCAAGGCCGTGAGTAAGATAGGCTTTTGGCCTTTTAGCTCTATGTAGCCTTCAATTCTTTCTAGGTCCATCCCTCAACCCAATACTCTAGAGAAGAAGAGACTATTAATTTTAAACTTAGGAAGATGATTAAAATCGACTTATTCCTTGATCTCGGACCTTTTGAACAATATCCATGCTACAAGCATTAAAGGTAATATGTATGCTGAAGCTACCCCTAACGCTCTAAGGGCAACTTGAGATATAGGTATGATCTGAGACTCATATAATATTCTAGGAGGTGATCCTAGCTGATAACCAGTAACATAAGTTACATTAACATTGGCATTGGGGTTTATAGCGAGTTGGCTTAAGATTACTCCAAGATTATCTGTCCCTGTTTGGATGAACATTCCATTATCGACTATTATCCCAGACTGACCTCCGCTTGGTATGTAGTCAGCTATCCAAGCCTGACCTGCAAAGACTCCTAATATTCCTACTGTAATGCTAAGTCCAATAAGAATGCCAAAGGAACCCAAAGCCGCAATTATCGAGCTTTTAGATACTGCTCCTAGGAAGAAGACCATGGACAAGTAAAGAATTGTAGAGAGAAGAATTCCTAGAATAAGAATTGGAGAGAATACTATGTAATCTTGAGGACCATATATAGCAAAGGATAACCCCAAACCTATTAAGTAAAGGATTGTGTATGCAATAGTTAGTATTATGAGAGCAGCGGCTATCTTTGCAAGAAATATCAGAGACCTAGATACTGGCTTTGAAAATAAGATGTGAGCCCTGCCATGCTCGAATTCTTCGGGAATCGAATTCATCCCTATGGCTATTGCAATTAAAAATATGAAGAAGCCTGATGGTGAAGACAAAGCTTTGTAAGGATCTTGTTGAATGGCTTGACCAGTCATGGAAGAGAAGATCATTGGAACTATGAATGCAATCATCTGAATGATTATGATTATCAGTAATATTGCCTGAAACTTTCTCTTTCTTAAATTCCAAAGAATCTCGTACTTTAAAAGAGCCTTGAACTTGCTCAAACCACTTGTCTTTTTCTTTCTCTCCAAAGTTAAGACCCTCCTTTCATAAGCTCTAAGAAAAGCTCTTCAAGACTTCTTTCTTCTACTCTCATACCTATTATAAGACCCCCAGCATCCGATATAGCTCTTGATATATCAACTCTAAAATCACCTGCCTTTGAGCAAAAGATCTCAGCCTTATTACCAATCCAGTTCACCTTCTCTACAAAGCTAAGGCTTCTTATAGCCTTGATAATCTCAGGCGTTACCTTCTCTAACTCAACAGTAACCTCATTAGGTTTAGAGAGTTTTTCAAGAAGATTTGAAATGCTACCTTCTATAACCTTCATGCCTTTATTTATCACTGTAGCATGAGAACAAACCTGCTGGACTTCATTTAAAAGATGAGATGATAGAAAGACTGTTCTTCCCTCTGATACTATCTTCTTAATTATCTCTCTAACTTCCACCATGCCAACAGGATCGAGACCAAGGCTTGGTTCGTCCAATATTACTAGATCAGGGTCTCCTATCAAGGCTTGAGCCAAACCTAGCCTTTGCTGCATACCTTTGCTATAATGTGCAATCAAATCGTTAGCTCTATCGCTCAAACCAACTAGCTCCAACAGCCTTTTTGCCTCATTATTCCTATCCATTTTGGACAGACCATAAATCTCTCCATATATCTCCAAGAGCTCTCGACCTTTAAGAAAAGGTGGCAACTTAGGAAGCTCTGGCATATACCCTATCCTTGATCTTACATCAATCTTCCTTCCACCACCATCGAAGCCAAGAACCTGAATTGAGCCTGAGTCAGGCTTTAACAATCCTAAAATCAGTTTAATAGTAGTAGTCTTGCCTGCTCCATTAGGACCTAGAAAGCCATGAACAGTTCCAACCTCAACTTTGAGATCGAGTCTATCTACCGCTATTATCCTTCCAAAGAGTTTCGTTAAGCCTTTGGTTTCAATGGCTACATCCATAACGATTATCCCTATTTAATCAAGCATTTTCATAATATGTGCAATTTAACTATTTTTATTCAACACAGCAACTCTAAATGTTCGTGTTCCACTTTGCTTACCTTCTCATCAGAGCAAAGTGTTTGAGGCCTTCTATACTTATGAAAGTTACCATTATGCCTCCCACTACCCATACTATATCCTCAAATGTAGGATAGAGTATATGCAAGGCTTCTCTTACTCCCGGTATATGTATTAGTGTAATGATAAGAAAGCTCTCCCAAAATACGGCTAGCAAAAGCCATTTGTGGGGTTTCACCTTGTTTACTGTATAGACTAATGAGCGACAGTTTATCGCGATAGCAAGTTCGACGAAGATAAACATGAGGAATAGCCTTGTTCTGGCAGCATCCATTCCATAAGGCAAGCCACTCATGAAAGCAAGTGTAAGAATCGGAGTTTCGACGAGCAAAGCCCTTACAAGGAATAAAACTAGGTCTCTCGTGAAGACAGGCTCGTCCTTTGGCCTTGGAGGCCTTTTCATTAGGTCTGGGTCAGCTGGACTGAAGCCTAAGGCCAAAGCTGGAAGGCCATCTGTTGCTAAGTTTATGTAAAGAATCTGTGCAGGAAGAAGTGGCAGTGCAGCCTCTCCATACAATCCCATAAGGCGTAATATGAACAAGGCACCTATGCTCATCACAGCGATCTCCACAAGGTTGGCTTGGAGAAGGTATGCCAAGTACTTCTTTATGTTGTCATATACCCATCTTCCAAGCTCTATGGCTTTCACTATTGTAGCGAAGTTATCGTCTGCCAAGACCAAGTCTGAGGCTTCCTTCGTGACATCTGTCCCTGTGACGCCCATGGCAATGCCTATGTCTGAGCGCTTTAAGGCTGGAGCATCGTTTACACCATCCCCTGTCATGGCCACTACACGGCCTTTCTTCTTCCATGCTTCCACTATTCTCAGCTTATGAAAGGGGGAGACTCGAGCATAGACAGTCACCTTCTCAACAATCTTCCCAAATTCTTCTTCTTTTAATCGCTCGAGCTCCTCACCTGTCAAGACAAGGTCGCCTTCTTTGTATATGCCAATCTCTCTAGCTATGGCTATGGCTGTGAGCTTATGATCCCCCGTAATCATTATGGACGTCATGCCGACTTGCTTGGCCACTTCAACTGCCTTCACAGCCTCCTCCCTTGGAGGATCGATCATACCCACTAGTCCTAGAAATGTAAAATCTGTTTCTAGACGCTCACTGTCTGATAGATCTAGACCTTCAGGCAACGTCCTCTCAGCTACCCCCAAGGTCCTCAGGGCATTTCCAGCCATCTCCTCGTTAATCGTCAAAATGAATTTTCTATCTTCCTCACTCATCTTTCTCATTTGCCCATTCTCAAAGAGATAGTTACAACGCTGTAAGACTATTTCTGGGGCTCCCTTCATATAGGCAACGTAAACACCATCTTGAGAAGTATGGACTGTCGTCATAAATTTTCGCTCAGAACTGAAGGGCACCTCCGCCACTCTAGGTTGAAGCCCTCTAACTTCATCTTGCTTTAGGCTTGTCTTCTCGGCCAGTACAATCAAGGCACCCTCAGTAGGATCGCCCTTTACCGTCCATTTGCTATCATCTACCTCCAGCCTTGCATCGTTACAGAGAAGAGCAGCCTTGGCAAGCCTTGTCAAAGCGTCCTTCAAGCTAAGATCAGCAGGTTTCCCATTATGAAGTATCTCACCTTTCGGATCGTAGCCAGAGCCAGTAACCTCCAATTTTTTACCATCAGCATACACTTGCCTCACAGTCATCTCTCCCCTCGTTAGCGTACCTGTTTTGTCTGAGCATATTATCTGAGTAGAGCCTAAGGTCTCAACGACAGGCATCCTTCTTACCAAAGCGTTCCTCTTCGCCATAATGCGCATACTTATGGCTAAGCTTCCAGTCACAATGGCTGGTAGTGCTTCAGGAACAGCAGCAACAGCTAATGCAATACCAAACAAAAAGACTTCAATAAAGAAGCCAAGGCTGATAAACCCAAACATCAGATACTCTTCTGCTACTTCCACCACAGTTATTATCGCAATTATCACTAATGCTATTAATCCGAGCTTTCTACCTATCTCGCTCATTCGCCTTTCAAGAGGCGATCTCTCCTCTGTTACTGCTGTGACTTCCTTAGCAATCTTTCCAAACTCAGTTCTCATCCCTGATGCAATAACGATTCCCTTCCCCTTGCCATAAGTAATCGTAGTTCCAGAAAACACCATGTTAGTTCTATCCATTACTGGAGTTTTTTCTGGCAAAACCTTCAACGTCTTCGTAACAGGGGTTGATTCACCCGTTAAGGGTGCTTCATCTACTTGAAGGCTCACTGCCTCAACCAATCTTATGTCGGCAGGTACTTTGTCTCCATCTTTTAGAACAACTATGTCACCAGGAACTAATTCTTTTGCAAGTATCTCCTTTTCATTGCCATCTCTTATTACTGTGCATGTGGGGCTCAGCATCTTCTTCAGCGATTCGAGAGTTCTTTCGGCCCTGTATTCTTGTACAAAGCCCAAGATGACGACAAATAATACTATAACAAATATGACTAATGCATCAATGATTTCTCCCAAAAGCGCTGAAATGGCGGTAGCGATCAATAGAATGCCTAAAAGTATGTTCGCGAATTGTTTGAGGAAAATCTTTACCGGTGAGATTCTTTTCTCTGCCAAAAGCTCATTTGGACCATATATGGCAAATCTAGACTTAGCTTCAACATCAGATAATCCTTTCTCCTTACTGGTGCGCAGCGTCTGCAGTAAATCGTCAATCTCCATTGCATGCCAATTCTTCTCGGGAATCATATCTTGAACTTGCTCAAGCCTTGACAACCTTTAGCACCTTAGCAACTCTATATGATCCAATATGCAGATTGGTTATAGTAAAAAACTTATGGTAGAACAATAAAAAAGGTTAGTCTCCCTGAGGGAGAGTCTCAGTGCTCTTTATGCCCTTTATTGATGATATCTTTTTCGCTAAGTCCTTGAGCCTTGGGAAGTCTTCAGCCTCTAGGAAGACCACTATATCAAATCGCCCAAAGACCATGTATGCATCCTTTACCTCTTTCATCCCTTTTGCCTCTTTCAATATGCTAGGAGAAGTCGCGGCTGTAGCCTTTATGAGAATCAAACCATTTATCATAACATCATGCCTCCAAACCTATGAGGGTTTCAGTAGCAGATACGCCATCTATGCTACCTATCTTCAATGCCAAAGCGCTAAGCTCCTTCAAGCTTGCAACTTCTACATTTGCCACTACATCTGTTCTTCCTAGGACTGAAAAGGCAACTTTTATGCCCTTGATTTCTTTTACTTTTTTGGTTACCTGATTATATTTGGCTGGTTGTGTCTTAATAAGTAAGCAAGCCTTCATAAACTAGCAATAAATAAAGTCTTTAATATGGATTTTGGAATTGAGATTACACATTATAACATTTAAGTAGATTCAGATTGAGTTTCCTTTCTTATTATCTCCTCTATCTCATAAGGGCTAGTTATGACAGTTATTCCTCTCATAGCTTTGAGTTTTCTAAAGTTCATCATATCTACATCCCTCATTGACAAATCGAGCTTCTCCCCTGTAGGTAGAACCGTCGTTCTTTTCCCAGTTTCTGTCTCTTGATCCACAGGGAGTATGTATATGGGTAAATTGCCCTTATGAGCTTGTGCAACTGCGTTGGTTACCAGTGTGTCTGCTATTCCATTAACTATTTTTGCTACAGTGTTACCAGTTGCTGGAGCCACTAAAAGAAGTTTGAACTTTCCAGTTTGAAGCGGACCAGCTATGAAAGGGACATTTGCACTTTCTTCTACCATGATTCTTGGCGATATCTTTTCCAATTCATTCCATAGTTTATACCATTTTACGACCATAACAGCTGATTTAGACAAGAATGCTTGTACCTTTACATCCCCTCTCCCAATTATCTTCTTCATGACTTGAAAAATTTCAGGTAAATAGTCCCCTGCGCCTGTTATCCCCCAAGCAATCTTTATAGGCAAACTTTTTTCGCTCAAGCCGAGTTCAAATCTTCTATTCCCCAAAGGTACAAATATATTTTTAATGCCATTATATAAAAATGCCAAAGAAATGGATCGTTTATTAATCTATAAATTCTAACCAAAGCATTTAGAATAGCCTAGGCGATCATTATGGGAAGCTCAGAATTAAGGGTTTTGGGCATTTCAGGAAGCCCGAGGAAAGCCGCCACTGATTTTGTTGTAAGAAAGGCTTTGGAATACGCTGAAAAGAAATATAAGATTAAGACTGATTATTTCCATTTTTATGGAAAGAAGATAAACTTTTGTTTACATTGTGACTATTGCATCAGAACGAAAAAGGGTTGCATACAGAAAGATGATATGGTAGAAGTTTACGCTGAGCTTGAAGAGGCAGATGCCATGCTTTTTGGAACGCCAGTATACAATGGCACCCTTAGTGGACAGCTCAAGACTTTATTCGATAGGTGCAGAGCTTTGGTGGCAAAGAATCCAAAAGCCCTAAAGAACAAGGTTGGTGCAGGGATCGCTGTAGGAGGAGATAGATTGGGAGGTCAAGAGTTTGCTTTGTTAACAATTCACTCTTTCTTACTCATCAACAAAATGATTCCAGTTAGTGGAGGAGCCTTGGGAGCAAACTTGGGTGGGACAGTATGGTCAAGGGACTTAGGCGCAAAAGGAGTGGAAGAAGACGTTGAAGGTTTCAAGAGCGTCTACAAAACGGTTGATAGGTTGGTTGAATTGGCTATACTGTTAAGGAAAACTCGTTGAATGAAAAGGTTTATAGCAAGATTGGAGAGAGTCAAAATGATGTCTCTACAGCTGAAAAACATACAGAAGATGAGGAAGGCTCTGGGTCTGACCCAAAGTGATCTAGCAAGGCTATCTGGAGTTAGCCAATCATTGGTAGCGAAGATAGAAGCAGGAAGAATAGACCCTTCCTTTTCTAAGACCATGGCTATCTTTGAAACTTTGCAAAAGTTACAGCTAAAGAATTCTAAAAAGGTAAAGAGCGTGATGACGAAAGAAGTCATATCTGTAGATGCTGAGTCTAATGTAAGGGAAGTAGTGAAGTTGATGCATAAGCATGCAATATCTCAAATGCCAGTTTTAAGTAAGGATGAAGTTATAGGAAGCGTGTCTGAAAAGGCGCTCATAAAGAAGTTAGCAGAAGAAAGTCCAAAATTGCTCTTCATGAAGAAAGTGAAAGAAGTCATGGAACCCTCTTTCCCTACTGTAAACGAAGATACTCCCATAGATCTTCTAATCCCTATCTTGAATTTTTATCCAGCGATTTTGGTGATGAGAGGTAAGATTATATCGGGAATTGTGACGAGAGCAGACTTACTTAAGCCAGAATAAGATTTTTAGATTTAGGGGAGTAAAATTTGGAAAAGGATCAAATAACAGGAACCGTAATCCTCATCGCCAGCATATTAGGCATCATCATCTATGGTTGGCTCCTCTTCTTTACAGCGTGGACAACGATGGTTCTACAGATATCCTTCTTTATAGCTATAGTAGCAATACTAGCCATATTATCTTGGATAGGATGGACTAAGGCAACTGCCCCAACACCAAAGCTCATGGAGTCAAAGGCTTCAACAGAACTCGAGCAGCTTAAAGAAAAGGGGTAAGAAAGGGTTCTTTGACAAGTTCTAGCCTCTGGGAAGATTATTGATGAAGAGAGATGAAAAAATTGATCAAAAAACTCATCCTGGTCACAGGCATGCCAGGTTCTGGAAAGTCCGTAGTTAGAGAAGTAGCAGAAGAGTTGGGCATGCCAGTTCTTATCATGGGCGATGTAATAAGGGAGGAAGTGAAAAAAAGGGGTCTAAAAGAGGAGGCAAAGAGTTACGAATTCGTAATGAGGGACATTAGATCGAAACTGGGCGATCAGATAGTGGCTAAGATGATAGCGAAAAAATTGGAATCCATTAAAACAGACATTGTGTTCATAGATGGGGTTAGAAGCCTCGAAGAAGTCAGATACTTTAAGACGATGGCTAAACATGTTCATATTCTCGCTTTACTGTCTCCTTTTCAAACTAGATTAAGACGCTTATCATCGAGAAATAGATCGGGAGACCCAAAGAATGAGGAAGAGCTTGAGGAAAGAGACAAGGCGGAGTTGAAGTTAGGATTAGGGGATGTTATAGCTAAAGCAGATTATTACCTTGTGAATGATGATAGACCAAAGGATGTCTTTAAAGAAGATGCTAAAAAAGCCATAATTGGTTTAGTAAGGATCAATCAGATAGGTTGAAAGGCTTCCCTTCGCTAAGTATCTCCTTTGGAATTTTTTCTTTGTTCTTGATCAAGAAATTCTTATCTTGTTTCTTATTTCTTAGTTGATCGGGCAACATATGAGGAATCTCATTTATAATAGGGTACCAACGATTACAATTTTGGCATATTAGGATTCCTTCGACTATTCTAATTTGAAGACAACTTTTACAATCCAAATTTATTCCTTCACTCTTCAAATCTGCCATCTTCTTTTTATTATAGCCACAGTATTCATCACAGGGATTCACCACAACTATTGACGACCCAGTATTTGTTTCATCATATACTATAAGTTGAAGCGGGAAGGTCTTGCATATGGGGCATGCCAATATGTTCATTAGTTTATATTTCAACTTGTCCACGAATATATTAATGAAAATGATTAAATTAACATTTTGTTTAATACCCTTGGCTTGAAGGACTGGTTAGAATTTCTCATAAATACTTCTAGAGAGGTTTGTAGTGCCATTAGACCCATTATAGGGTCTGCTTCTGCTTCCGAAGTTGTTGGAAAAGGGGCTGGGGGGGACTGGACTTTAAAAATAGACAAATTGGCTGAAGATTTCATAATAAATTCTCTCAAGAAGAAGAATACATCATGTATAGTAGTTAGCGAGGAGCTCGGCATTATGGAGATTGGAAGCAAGCCAGATGTTTACATTGTAATTGACAGCATAGATGGCACTACGAATGCGATTAGAGGGGTACCGTTTTTCTGCACTTCAATAGCGATGTCGAAAGGCAATTCTATCAAAGATGTTGATGTGGGAGTTGTGTTGAACCTTTCTGATGGTACGATTTTTTATGCTAAAAGAGGTAAGGGAGCATACATGAACGATAGAAAGATAAAGACTTCTGATAGAGCACTACTTGAAGATGCAGTCATAGGAATAGATTTTAGCAAGGCTGATGAGAAGGTCATTACTAGATTGATGCCCCTTTTCAGGAAAGTCAGGCATATAAGGCACTTCGGTGCCAACGCTCTAGAAATTTGCTATGTAGCATCAGGGTTCATAGATGCTTTTGTGGATGTTAGAAGCATGTTGAGAGTTACAGATATTGCGGCATCTTACATAATATTGAAGGAATCTGGTGGATTAATTCTCACACCGGATGGCAAAGAGCTCGATTATATTCTAGAACCAACTCAAAAAGTATCCTTCATAGCAGCATCGAACCCAATAATCTATGATAACATTTTGAAGATTACAGAACTAGGAAAATGATGAAAACCTTCTTGAAAACATATTTACTATAAGATTTGTCTCCTGACTATTAAATCAAGTATCTTCTCAGCACAAGCATCTGGATTCAACTTTTCCGTATCAATTCTTAGCTCAGGGTTTAAGGGCTCTTCGTAAGGAACGCCTATGCCTGGTACTGTGGATTTTCCTTCAAGAGCCTTTTTGTAAATATCTTTAGGAGCTTGAAAAGTTTCTATACGCCTACTTTCTCTTTTTATACAGGTTTCTAAAGGGCAATAAAGGTAGACTTCCATGAAATTCTTTATCTCCTCTCTTGCTTTTTCTCTATACCTTCTTCTGTTCCCTGTAGCATCTATTATAACATTTACACCGTTCTTTGTCAATATCCTTGCAACGTAGACGATTGCCCCATAAACTACCTCTCTTTCCTCCTCTGTATACTTTGGCACTGGTGTTACTACTTTTCTCAGTTCGTCCGAGGATACTATCTGAGCTTTTATACCATTATTCATCAATTTATCAATTAACACTTTTGCTACTGTTGACTTTCCCGATCCTGGAAGTCCTGTCAGCCATACACACCAGCCTTCCCTCATGGTAGCACCTTCTAAGATATGTATGAATTAACTTCCTTTAAATCGAATCTCTCTATGCTTAGCACATTTTTTATGAAATTGAATATCTTTATTCTCACATCCTCTGGCAAATTTGGATACCATACTGGGGATGCAATGACTAAACCTCTCCAAGCAAAAAAGGGCTGAATCACCTCGAATACTTCATAATCTTTTGTTTTATCTATGTAATTCTCCCAAAAACTCATAAACAGTTTTTCAAAGGGTCCTTCAAGCCTTCTATGAACCTGCAAAGAGTAGAAGATGTAATTTATGCTCATGGAAGAGAGATCGTCAGCAGGCTCTCCCCATTCTCCTCTACTTCTATCAAGGATCGTGAAGTCCAAGCCCTTTCTGAAGAATATGTTCCAAGGGTGAAAGTCTCCATGAACCTGTGAGAGTCTATGAGTTTTTTTCTTTAAAATGTATCTCCAATCTATACACATCTTTTCTATCTTCTTAAACCCTTCTTCATCTATGTATGGCAGACCAGAAGGATAGCTATCTATCAGGCCCATGATGCATTCTCCATGGCCCAAAAGTTCTCTAGCCCTTCTTGTGTAGAGACTATAATCTTTACTCTTCTTTGCATGTATTCTCACCAAATAATCTGATAAAGCCAAGCATCTTTTCATATCTAGTTCATTAATCTCATTGGTAGCCTTAATCCTGTCCAAGTCAGAATGATATAGCTTTCCATCCACTTTCCTCATCAAGATGAAGTATTCAGTGCAGTCTCCTAAGGACTTTAACTTGCACTCTTTTGTAAACGCGCCTACATCATAAGACCTTACATGCCTTGGTAGTTTGTTGAATGCAGAATTTTGCCATATAAGAATTTGAGCCCTATCAGAGAAGTGCTCATGACCAAAGCCTTCTCTCCTTAAGGTTTCCAGCACCAGACTCTTCTTCTTGCCTTTGACATATATTTCAATTAGATAAGGCAAACCATATCCAAAGGCCTTCAGTTCCTTTTCAATCTTCGCCTTACCCTCACAAAGCTCTCCTATGTATTTGATGGTGACTTCATCCTTAAAGACGGATGATAGATATTTTTGTATTTCCTTAGAATCTATTCTAATCATTCTCAGACTCTTTTAACATGTAAATATATTAATTTTATAAATTTACTTTAGCTTTGAGAGCATTCCTCTTATGTTACTAAATATAGCCAGAGCTATTTGCCTAAATTCTTTATCGATCATTGATAGCATTATAGCGTAAACCAAGGCGCCAAACCCTACTAGAGCTAAGACAGATACGACATAGTTGGAAAAGGTTGGAATGTATTCAAGGTTGAATTTTAGCAATTGAAGCAAGATCGCCATGATGGCTGAGCAGAACAAGTACTTTGATAAGTTGATGAATGGGAATTTGAAGTCCATAACTCTTTTGGCTAAAATCCATCCATAAATTGTAGAAGAAAGAGTGACTATAAAGGATAAGAATGCCCAGAGGAGAGTGAGAGTGATGTAATCAAAACCCCAAATATTAGGAAAATACAATAGTATGATTAAGGTTAGGATGTAAAATATAGATGAGACATAAGTTATTAGGGGCACTATAAACAGGTTGCTCTTCATAAAATCCTTAAACTTCGAGTTCAAGTTCAATTCTACCTTCTCAGTTCCAACCAATACAGTGCCAAAAATTCCTGATAAGGAGAAGATCAAAGATGCAGGAATCATCACTCTTAATATCCATAACAGGTCTGCATAGGTCGGATTGAGCAAGTATAGCAAAGGGCGAGCTAGTACAAAAGCGCCAACACTCATGGGAATGCCGAACATTAGCACAAATCTAATCGATGCTTCGACATCTCTTTTTCCTCCACCTCCTAATAACTTTGGATAAAGGGCTATAGCCAATAGGCCCGAGTATGTAATGACATTGCCAATTATGTTAGGAACCCTGAAGTATGCTACTGGGATGGGCGAGCCTACTAGAGTAGGGACTATGAGCCCATCTAAACTGTATAAAATTCCTGATAATGAGCCAAATATAGGAAGCCAAAAAATTTTGAGCCAACTTTTAGCCAATTTTTTATCAAATTTGCCAGTTATAGTATTTTTTATCAAAAAAGCTTCTAAGAGTATTTGGGCTATTTGTGCAAGGGCTATTGCAAGTATAGCGCCAATTACCCCCATTCTTGACTCTATCACAAGCCATACAGCCAATGCTACCTTTGCAACTTCGAAGAGAAAGAATCCGTAACTTTGAACCTCTGGTTTTACACCTTGAGCGATAGACTCTAAGGTTTGTAAAATATAGTAAAAGATGACTTGAATCCCAGCTACTAAAAAGTATGCTAGAGGTGATTGTATCCTTTGGGCGATAGGAATAGATGCGAGGAGATAAGCTATAGCAGCGAAAGGGGCGATGGCTAAGTTCATGATCAGACCGGTCTTCGCGACTTTTTCACCCCTTGCCAGGTATCGGGTTACCCAATAGTTAGAGATAGAAGCAGGGAATAAGACGTAGCCAATTATCAATCCTATAATTTGCCAAATTCCGAAGTCTGCCTCTGTTAGACGCCTTGTGACTATTATTGAAAACATAAGACCAGTAAAGATACTCATTATTCTTGTACCATATGCCATCAAGCCAGCATACCTTAGCCGGATATTACTCAAGCTCGTCCTCAGACCTTTATAATACCCTACTCAAATAGATTTTCTAAAGTAAGTTCAAAATCTACTTTAGAAAACTCTTGAAGCAAGAAGAGGGCCAGTATAAATTCACTATTAGGTGAGCGCCGCCGGTCGGACTTGAACCGACGACCAACTGGTCTCTGCGTGGATTAACAGCCTCAGCTTAGATTATCAGCTGCTCTACCACGCTGAGCTACGGCGGCTAGCCATTCAGCAAAGATTGCATTCATGGCTTTAAGTTTTGCTTTTATATGGTTCCGCAATAAGGAGTGGGACAACCTCCAGAGTATTCAGGATCAGCGCTGACATACTCTAAAGTTTCGCCTTTCTCCACACCAAGAACTGAACCTAAATACAAGACTTGTTCTTTCTTGCTACCATACCTATACACAGTTATGCCTTTGCAGCCTAGCTTGTAGGCAAGAAGATAAGCATCCCTCACATCCTCTACTGAAGCATCATGTGGCAAGTTAATGGTTTTTGAAACTGCGTTATCTGTGTATTTCTGAAAAGCTGCCTGCATCCTTACATGCCACTCAGGCTCTATATCCAATGCTGTTACGAATAATCTTTTCACATCCTCTGGAACTCCATCAATCTCTTGAACAGAACCTTTCTTCGCTATCTCCATCATCAAGTCAGCACTGTAGAATCCTCTCTTCTTTGCAATTTCTTCGAATATGGGGTTCACTTCTAAGAGTTTTGTCCCTTCCAAAACATTTCTTACAAAAGATACTGCGAATAGAGGCTCTATACCGCTAGAACAACCAGCAATTATAGAAATCGTGCCTGTTGGGGCAATCGTAGTCACAGTAGAATTACGAATCGCTTTGTAGCCTCTTTTCTGCCATAGGCTTCCATCAAAGTTAGGGAAGGAACCTCTCTCATCAGCCAGTTCTACAGACTTCTGTATGGCTTCTTTGGAGATGAAATTCATGAGTTTTTCAGCCGTCATCAAAGCTTCCTTAGAATCATAAGGTATACCAAGTTGGATGAGCATGTCTGCAAAGCCCATCACTCCTAAGCCTATCTTTCTGTTGGCTTTAGTGATGCTTTCTGTTTGGGGTAATGGATACTTGTTAACATCAATTACATTATCAAGAAAGTGGACTGAAGCGCGAATTGTATATCTTAACTTGTCCCATAAAATATCATCCTTGACCATGTTTGACAGATTTATAGAACCAAGATTACAAGATTCATAAGGTAATAATGGCTGCTCTCCACATGGATTCGTACTCTCTATCTCTCCAACATTAGGAGTAGGATTGAATTCATTTATTCTGTCTATGAATATGGCTCCAGGATCCCCTGTAGCCCAAGCCATGGTTGCCATCAAGTTAAAGACGTTGCCAGCTTTGAGCTTATTTACAGGCATCTTGGTACGGGGATTTATCAATTCATATTCATCGTCTTTTTCCAAAGCCTTCATGAAACTGTCTGTTATAGCCACGGATATGTTGAAGTTTGTGAGAAAACCTTCCTTTGATTTGGCTGTTATGAATTCGATTATGTCTGGATGATCTACTCTTAATATGCCCATATTTGCTCCTCTCCTCCTACCTCCTTGCTTTATTACATCTGTTGCAGTATCATATATACGCATAAAAGAAACAGGGCCTGACGCTATTCCTTTTGTAGAGCCTACTACATCTCCCTTCGGTCTTAACCTTGAGAAGGAGAAACCAGTCCCTCCCCCCGTTTGATGAATCAATGCTGCATACTTTAGTGTATCAAATATGCTTTGCATAGAATCTCCTATTGGCAATACAAAACAAGCTGAAAGTTGCCCGATTCTTGTCCCAGCATTCATGAGAGTAGGAGAGTTAGGGATGAATTCAAGGCTAGTCATCAGCCTCAAGAACTCTTCCTCGACGCTCTCCACATCTGTTGCTTTGTTGTACAAAAGGTCAGCGGCAGCTATCGTCTTGGCTACTCTCTCAAACATCTGTCTTGGTGTCTCAATGACTTTGCCCTCTTCGTTCTTTTGGAGATATCTTCTTTCTAGTACGCTTACAGCATTGACTGAAAGCTTCAGCTCATCGGCCACGCCAAAGAACTTCTTTGCTTCTCGGATCTCAGTGCGCTTCCTCCGATATAGAATGTAAGCTTTTGCCACATCAGCGTAGCCTTTCCTTATTAGAGTCTCCTCGACTATATCTTGCACATTTTCAACATGGGGAATCTTTCCTTCGAATCTCTCTTCAAGAGTCACCACAACTTGATTGGAAAGTTTTTTTGCTTCTTCTTCATCCTCGCGATTCACAGCCATGAAAGCCTTATGTATAGCATTTGCTATTTTGCCAGCCTCGAATTTAACAATTCTTCCATCCCTTTTCTGAATTTCCCGAATTTTTGTGTTCAACATGCATTAACCCGTTATTTGAATATTAATAAGTCTAATAAATCGTTTTTTCTAAAAAATAATAAATAGGCTTACTATGCAATTAAAGACCAGAGGGACTGTCATGGCAGGCGATTCCTTTCCATTCCAAATTCGAAACTAGAAAGGACATATTTGAGCAAGAGGTAGAGGTAGAAGGCCATCTAATAGATTCCATGATATTGACGAAGATATTCGATAGAATCATGGATTTGGGTGGAGACTTTGAAGTAATAGAGTTTAGAATAGGTAAGAGAAAGAAGGATTATAGTTACGCTAAATTGGTAGTAAAGGGAAAGAATGAAAATCATCTTAATTTATTGTTAGAAGAGCTTTATCGTCTAGGGGCTTACTCTCCAGAAGTAAATGAGGTTAAGCTTGTTCCAGCGCCTGCAGATAAAGTCTTGCCAGACGGCTTCTATTCAACTACTTCTCACCCTACATCCATCTTGATAAATGGCAAATGGATCGAAGTTCACGATCAGATGATGGACAAAGTCATTGTTGTGGATAAAGAATCAAATTCAGCAAGGTGCAAATTCATAAATGAGGTAAAGCGCGGTGATCTAATCGTAGTCGGTGAAGAAGGTATAAAAATCAAGCCCCCTGAAAGGCCGAGAGAGGGAGCCGTTCTATTTGAGTTTATGGCCAGTAAGGCATCTTCTGAGAAGCCATCAGTTTCTATAGTCAGACAGATAGCAAGGGACATGTATGAGGTAAAGGTTAAAGGAGGAAAGATAGCAGTAGTTGCAGGTCCTGCAATAGTTCATACAGGCGCTGCTTCTTCTTTTGCAAAGATGATAAGGCTAGGCTATGTGGATGCCCTATTATCTGGAAACGCTTTAGCTGTCCATGATGTAGAATATGCCCTCTTTGGGACATCCTTAGGTATGAATGTGGAGAATGGGTCAACTTCACTTAAAGGCTACAGAAACCATCTTACAGCTATAAATGAGATTATGAAGTCTAACTCATTATCAGAGTCTGTCAAGAAAGGAGTGTTGAAAAAGGGGATAATGTATGAGTGTATTGTGAATGAAGTGCCCTTTGCCCTTGCTGGCTCTATTCGTGATGATGGACCTTTGCCTGATGTCATAACAGATGTAGTAAAAGCTCAGAAAAGGTACAGGGAGCTTCTCAAAGATGTAAAATTGGTTATAATGCTTGCTTCAACTCTGCACTCAATAGCTGTTGGTAACCTCCTGCCATCGACTATGAAAGTGGTATGCGTTGACATAAACCCTGCAGTTACTACAAAGCTTATGGATAGAGGTACTGCTCAAGCAGCAGGTATAGTATCAGACGTTGGTACCTTTTTACCATTGTTGGTAGATGAACTTGAGAAGTATCCGATAAAAATCAATAAGTAACTTAAGACCATTTTCCATCAAGATCTTCTTAGGATTTAGTGGGCCCGATGGGCTTCGATCCCATGACCAACCGGTATCTACCATAAAGTTATGAGCCGGTTGCTCTACCAAGCTGAGCTACGGGCCCTAAAGAGAATCTGACATAGTGGTATTTAGATTTTAAGTTAAACGTAAACTTTGCATAGTTGAGATTTTTCCTAACTGCTGAAGTTCAGAGCCGCGGGTGCAGTAGAAGGTCTTAGTGAACTTGAACTTGGCAAAGACTGGACAGTTAGGGCATATACATTGCTTCCCATCAGTTATCTTCATGCTCTTTCCATTTGTTATAAAGCAGTAGGCGATGTAATAGTCATCCTTTCCTTTCTTGAAGACATCTCTATAAGTAGGGCAAGCTGTGCAATTGCACATGCTGTTTGCCATACTCTGCATATTCCTTACCTCTTCAAAGCTTACCTTCATTATCTCTGCAGCCTTTCCAAGAGTAATCTTCATTTCAATTATACCTTCCTATTACATCGAGCAAACGGTTAAGAAATAAAAAATCTTTCTAAGACTCAACCTTAGAACATTGAGCTTCTGATGCTGAATGAGAGTTATGAGAGAATTCTCCCTTTAATAAAAACAATTTAAACCTATATAATGCCACAATGTTTCTGAAAAATGAGATGAACTCTTCAGAGCAAATGGAGGTCAGAGCAGCCTATATGGCAATCATCCTTCTTGGCATAGTGAGTCTCATGGGCGATTTGGTCTATGAAGGGTCAAGAGGAATCGTACCAGACTATCTTAATTTTCTTGGAGCGCCAGCGCTTTTTGTAGGCTTGGTCATTGGCTTAGGAGAGTTCTTAGGCTACGCTATGAGGTTTGTCAGCGGTATTCTTGCAGACACTACAAAGGCTTACTGGTTCTTCATATTTGCAGGATACGGCCTAATCATTGCAGTTCCTCTCATGGCTTTTTCATTAAATTGGGAAATAATCGCTCTACTCGTTTTAGTAGATAGGTTTGGAAAGGCTGTAAGGTCTCCTTCAAGGGACACGGTTCTATCCATGGTCAGTAAGGACATAGGTTCAGGGAAAGCCTTTGGAATACATGAGTTCTTAGATCAGATTGGCGCCATAATTGGCCCTTTAATCGTAGTATTTCTTATGCTCTACACAAAAAACGATTATTCAAATGTGTTTAAATTCATGATATTACCTTATTTTATCCTGCTATTAGCGCTAAGCTACACTTATAGGAATATCAAGGGCCAGACATATACAGAAACAAAATTTGAAAAAAAGCAAGGTTTGACAAAGTCGTTTTATATTTATACTACTGCTGTAACTCTCAATACAATTGGGTTAATCCACATTTCACTCATACTCTTTAAAGCTTCTGAAATTTTACAACCTGTTCATCAGCAATGGATCGTGCCAGCTCTTTTCTTGATAGCTCAAGGCGTTGATGCTCCTATAGCGCTTATTTCAGGCTATTTTTATGATAAATCTGGTGTTAAAGTTCTTCTCATACCCTTTATCCTCTCTACACTTCCACCCATACTTGCCTTGACGAGTAATCAGCTTCTAATGCTTATAGCTGCATGTATAGTCTTTGGTTTAGTTTTAGGGATGCAGGAGTCCATATATAGAGCTGCAGTAGCAGATTTGACGCCTCTAACTTCAAGAGGTAGGGCTTATGGACTGTTTAATACAGCCTACGGCCTCGGCTTTTTGGCCAGCGGTACAATATATGGTAGCTTTATAGACTATAGAATTTCTAGTATAGCTGTAATAGCTTATTCTCTTATGACACAAGTCATCGCTATATTTCTACTATTAAATGTGAAAAAATTAAAAGTTTGAAGAATAGAGATAATATCATGGAAAAGGGTCTAGATCAATTAATCAAAGTCTATCAAACAAAAAAAGATGAAATTCAGAGGAGACTTTCAGAATTTAAAAGAATATTGAACGAATCTGACGGGAGAGTGTTCGCTGAGCTTGCCTTCTGTATATGCACCCCACAATCTAAAGCTACAACTTGCTGGGAGATCGTATCATTGTTGATGGAAAATGGTCTTTTGTTTAAAGGAAATGAAGAGCAGATGAGACCCTTTTTGGATGAGATAAGATTTGGGGATAATAAAGCCAAGTATATTGTATATGCAAGAAGATTCTTCACTGAAGAAGGTAATCTAAAGATTAAAGAGAAGATCCAATCCTTTGATAATGTATTCAAATTGAGAGAGTGGTTGGCAAATAACATATTGGGAATTGGGATGAAAGAAGCTAGCCACTTTTTAAGAAACATCGGTCTTAGCAAGGATTTTGCGATACTGGATAGACATATATTGAAAAATCTTAAGGAATATGGCATTATCGACGAGATTCCAAAATCTATTTCTAAAAAGGTCTATGTTGATATTGAGGGTAAGATGAGAGAGTTATCAAAGAGAATAAACATCCCTATGGATGAGTTGGATTTACTTTTTTGGTCTAAAGAAACAGGAATGATATTCAAATAATACCAAAAGGGTAAAATACGATCTTCTCAATCTAATTTTTGCGCTCCGGTGGTGTAGCCCGGACAAGCATAGTGGCCTTTCGAGCGTGGGCGGGGAGTTTTACCCATAGCCACTGATCGCGGGTTCAAATCCCGCCCGGAGCACTAACTATCAATCATTAACAAAGCATAAAAAGCCAAAATACAGTCAAATGTTAGGAATGTCTGATAAGAAAAATTCTGACAACCCAAGGGTAATACTTTACACAGGTAAAGGAGGAACAGGAAAGTCTGTAATAGCCTGCGCTACAGGTTTGAAGACTTCAAGCATAGGATATAAAACTCTCATAGTATCATCTGACCCTGCTCACACATTAGGAGATGCTTTGGAGAACAGAATAACGGATTCACCAACAAAGGTATCTGAAAACTTATGGGCGATACAAGTAGACTCAATTAAAGAGATGGAAAAGAACTATGCCGTAATTCAAGAGTGGCTAACCTCTCTTCTTTCTGCCAAAGGAATAGAGGAGACTCTAGCTTATGAGATTGCTTCGTTGCCAGGAATGACGCATCTATTCGCTCTTCTTAAGATAGAAGAGTTAGCAAGAGAGAAGCAGTTTGATGTTATAATCCTTGATACAGTCCCATCTGGAGAGGCACTCAAATACCTATACTTCCCTAAACTTTTTGGAAGCATAAGTAGAAAACTGATAAGCATGGTCGGTTCAATAGCAGGCATAGCAAGAGTTATAGAGCCTTTCATAGGGGTGCCTGCGCCAAAAAAAGAAGTCTTCAAATCCGAGGTAGAGTTGATAAAGAGGCTTGGAAGGTTAGCAGATATCCTTAAAGATATTGATATCACAAGTTTGAGGGTAATAGCAAACCCTGATGCCTTCAGCATTGAAAATACGAGAAGGACTTTGATGCTTTCAAGCCTCTACGGGATAAATGTAGACCTAGCGATTATCAACAAGATCATACCAGAAAAAGTTAACGACTCATACTTTAGCAATTGGATAGAGCTTCAGAAAAAGTGCTTATCAGAGGCTGAGGCAAGCTTCTATCCCTTGCCAATAAAGAAGTTGATGCTCTTCGATTCAGAGTTAAGGGGTATTGAGATGCTCAAGAGAAGTGGGGATGAACTATTCATTAACGAGGACCCTACCAAGATATACTTTAAGGGCTCTCCCTTCAAGATTATCAGCGAAGAAAATGAGCTAACTCTAATAGTGAAAGTTCCCTTTACGAGCAAAGAAAAGATAAACGAAGTTGAGAGAATAGGGGATGAGCTCTTAGTCAGAGTGAATACAGAAGTTGGAGATGCAGTCAAAGTCATACCACTTCCAACAGTTGCCCTTAGAATGAAATTGTCTAGGGCTAAGCTTTTAAATGATGAACTACAAATCAGTTTTGTTGATGAATATGAGCGAAAGTGAAAGTGCGATTAATGATATCGTTAAAGGAATAATGAGATTGATGGCATTACCCTTCTCAGAAACTATGGATGAATTTTTCATAAAAGCGTTATCTAAAAATTATGCCGAGCCTGCAGAGCATCTCATAAACGCAAAAATAGAGTTCTTAAGTGCATTTAAGAGCGTTTTGGATAATAGAATAGAAAGGTTAAAGGAAGTTAGAGAAAAAGTAAAAGAAAGAGCAGAAGTTGCTAAGAAAGAGAAGGTCCAAGTAGAGTGAACTAATCTATACTTTGTGGGATTAAATTCAGCGTCGATAGAAGCTTCAGATAGCTGATCCAATCCATTTCCTTCTTATAGTTCTTTATTAAATCTATGATGATCTTCTCATCTTCTATGCCCAATAATTGCCTTAATTTCTTAGCCATAGGTCCTCCTATGAACAAGTATTGTATTATTTTTGTCAAATTTGAAACTTTTCGACTTATGCTAGCGCTTTCAAAGTCTATTACAACTGGTTTCTTAGACACTATTACATGCTTTTTTGGATCACTTAATTCGCCATGATCTAAACCTAATTTGTCCAAACTAAAGCACTGATCCAAGAGCTCTCTAAGGACTTTTCTAGTTCCATTAACACTATACTCTTCCAGCCTCTTTAGCCATTCTAAAATGCTATAGCCTTCAATGAACTCCATGAGGATGAAATTTTCTGTAGACTCGAAAAACTTTGGACCTACACCAATGGAGTTAGCCATTAGGTGCATTTCAGCCTCTCTTTTCATGGAAATTCTGTTCGCATCCGTTCTCCTTATCTTCAAAACTGAAATACCAAAATCGGTTAAAGCTTTGACAACTACGCTTACACATCCTTTTCCAACCACTCCTAACCTGCCTATTTTCGTCTTCCCTTCGAATAGAATACTATTGACTTTAAGAAGCTTGAGTTCGTTGATTCTTTTAATAGCTACGTTGAGATCTGGCTCAGGGTAGCATAACACATTCACGTAAGGTTCTTTCATTAGATCGTCTATTCCCACAAGCTCTGAAGACGACAATATCTTTACCCCTTACTCTATCCCATAATTGCAGTATTTAGTAATTAAAACCGTTTAATTTGATAAGAATTGTAAATATCAGTACAGAGAACGGCAGGTTCATAAAGTTCTTCATTAAATGAGAAATGATAAAGTATGGAATGGGAGAAGTTATTAGACCATTATGGTTTACTGATTGAAGGAAAACTTGAGAGTTATTTCTCTAATCTGACCCAAAATGCAAAGGATTATCATCCATTCATAAGTGAATTATATGATAATATTCGTGAATACTCTCTTAGAAAGGGAAAGAGGCTCGCTTCTTGCAGTACTCTATTATCTTACAAGGGATATACAGGAAAAATAGATGAAAACATACTGGATGTATGCGTTGGCATTGAGCTTTACAGGCATTGCATTTTAGTTCATGACGATCTTGTTGATAAGGATAAGTTTAGAAGAGGTGGAAAATCTTTTCATAATCTCTTTACAGATTATGATAGGAGGTTTGGAGAAAGAATAACTATCTTTGCTGGCGATTTGATCTTCGCTTTAGCATTACAATGCATATCGAGGTCTGGTTTCTCTATCGATAAAATAGATAAAGCCTTGAGCTTGCTCATAGAAGGTTATTGTGAAGTCAATGAAAGCCAGATACTAGATTTGCTTTTTGAATATGCTCATCCTAACGCTGCCGAGTGGTCCAAAATGGCCTACAAAAGGGCAGCATCACTATTCAGAGCAACTATTCTTATTGGTGCTATACTTGGAAATGCTCCTGAGCGTGATGTAGAATTGCTCAGAGATGCTGCCACCAACATTGGCTATTCATTTGATATTCAGGATGATATAATAGACACTTTTGCAACAAAAGAGCAGTATGGAAAAAAGCCTGGAGGAGACCTCGTCCTTGGGAAAAAGCCACTTCACATAATACTTCTGCATGAGAGAGCGAGCAAGGATGAACTAAAATTGCTGAATAATGTTATGCGCAAAAGATACATAACAAATACTGAAATTGAATCTATAAGGCAAGTTATAAGAAGGACTGAAGCGCTTAAATCTGCCAAGGAAGAGTCAAAAAGATTTGCAGAATTTGCCAAGAATTTGATTTCTAAGACTAGTATGAGTGATGAAATAAAGGATTTCTTCTCTTCTTTTATAAATTACATAGAAGAGAGCTTAGACTGGTATAAATAAAAAATATTTTATTTCATTTGCTGTTATTGTTAGAGTGCCATTTGTGACGAAGTTCCAACTCGCTTGAGTTTTATTAAAAGGGAAGGTTCCTTAAACTCTTGAACATTAAGAAGCGCATTATGGCACAAGTTCACTTCTAAAATAGGTTTATTTGTAAGTATTCTTTATGGTTTCATGATAATTATGGGTGGCACTAAGAAAAAATCCATTTCACAAGCCGAAAAGGCTCAAGCTACAGTTGCAAAAAAGCAAGAAAAAGAGTCGAAGGCTCTTCAAAAGGTAAAAAGGGACATAGCCGTACCGAAGATGGATGAGAAGCAAGCCATTAAAGTATTTGGGCCTTTAAAGGCCATTACAGTTTACAATACTGCAAAGACTCTTAATATAAGGGCATCGACAGCATCTGCACTTTTGAAGTCTTTAGAGGCCAAGGGAATTCTGAAGAAGTTCGGAGGTTATAGTGGGCATTACGTTTATGCGCTTGTATCAGCTGGTTGATATTGACCATTTTATTAAAAGGATGCTGAACTGAGGTTTTTAGACTCATTTTGATTAAAAATAGTAGGAACCTAATCGATATCAACGGTTATGACGTCTCCTGCTCCTACCTTACTAAGGACATCTAGTCCGAAAGTGACTTTGCCTAAGGGATTTACGGGCATGGCCACCTCACAATTCTCAAGGAAGAAGCACAAAGCCCCGTTCGATGATAAAAATCCTATCTCTCCCTTTTGGAAACTCTTTCTTGCCTTTTCTACACCAGCAACTATTCCTAAAGTGATGTAAACAAATTGATCCCTGAACCTGATGGCTCTTCCCTGTGAAGGCATATTCCTTAACAAAGCGTTTAAGGTAATTGGAGCAAGATGGCGAAAGACTTCTCCTTCAGCCCTTCCTTTTCCATAAACCTCTATTGTAATGTTCAACCTAGAGACTGAAGTCTTTGAGTTCATGGGATAGATTATCTATCATCTATCAACCTGCGTTTAAATTTTTATCGATAAAAAAGATGATTTCAAAACCTGAAAACTCCATTCTATCTTGGAAAACCAACACAAAGACAACATAAGTTTTTATAAGTAGGTTCCAATCTTGCTGTTGGTGATTGTTAAATTGGTGTTTAAGCTGATAGAGGTCATAGGCAGATCTAATAGAGATTTTACAGATGCGGCCAAAAACGCGGTCAAGGTAGCTGCAAAGACCGTTGAAGAAATTCGGTGGGTCGAGGTCATTAGCTTCAGTATGGTTGTAAAGGAAGGCAAGGTGGTTGAATATCAAGCGAAGACCAAGATAGCCTTCGAGGTCATACGCGAATAGCTCAAAATCAGACAGCAAAAAGAACTGTTACTAATAGCAAAGAATGGCAACTGGATTTTCAGAGTGTCAAAAGGATGAAATTAACAGATCTGTAGGGATTTGTTGATTTTGGTATCTGGTTCTTAAATCAAAAGCTTTATTTGGCATTTTTTTAGTCTTAAGAGAACATTGGTAGCGGCTATATCAAAGGCTCCATTAGATAAAAAGAAGGTAAAGAAGGTTACTGATAAGAAGGTTATCATAGGCCCTCCTAATCTCACTAGATTTGAGAGGGCAAGGATCATTGGAGCCCGCGCTCTTCAACTTGCCCTTGGTGCACCCCCTTTCATATCCGTGCCTCCTAACATAAAGGATCCTATTTCCCTCGCTATAGCTGAACTACAGAGCAAAGCTTTGCCCATATCTATCAGAAGAACCTTACCAGATGGCAGATACCAAGACATACCAATAGACGATTTGTTGGATTAATGCCTATATCTGTTAAGAAGATTGTGAAGATGAAATGAAGTTTGAGTTAGTAAAGGTTTATTGTCCTCAATGCCAAAGGGAAACTTGGCACACTAAGATTTGTTTTCACCCCATGTATTCATTTTTTGATTTTACTGCCTGTTTTGATTGCCTGCCCGAGATTGGGAAGCTCTTTTTCGATGATCTTAAAAAGTATTCGGAAACGAGATATAGACGACCATAAGAAGCTTTGAACGCAATGATTTAAATAAAAATAAGCCTTTAAATCTATTGGTTTGCATGTTATATTCGATAATAGCAGACACTTACGAGAAGATAGAAGAGACAACGAAGAGGCTAGAGATTACTGACCACCTTGTAGACTTGTTTAAAAAGACTGATCCAAATTTGATAGATAAGGTAGTATATCTAACTCAAGGTAAGCTCTACCCTGACTATGTGGGAATAGAGATAGGAGTTGCAGAGAAGCTTGCCATCAAAGCTATAGGGTTTGCAGCAGGCAGAGATTTAGAAAGCATAGAAAAGATTTACAAGAAGATGGGAGATATAGGTCTAGTTGCTCAGGAAGTTCTGAAGGACCGGGCACAAGCCATACTCTTTAGAGAACCCCTTACAGTAGAGAGGGTATACGAAACTTTAGACAAGATGGCAAAGATGTCTGGACCAGGATCAATAGATGCAAAGCTCAAGTATATTTCAAGCTTATTCAACGATGCAACACCAAAAGAAGCAAGGTATATCATCAGAACTATAACAGGCGAACTTAGGCTCGGTGTGGCAGACTATACAGTCTTGGATGCATTGGCTATTGCCTATACGAATGATAAGAGCAATAGACCTTTGCTTGAGAGAGCCTATAACCTGTCTAGTGATCTAGGGGCTATTGCAAAGACCGTAGCAACTGAGGGACTAAATGGCATAAAAAGGTTCAGAATAACCTTAGGCAAGCCTATCAGACCCATGCTGGCTGAAAGACTTGAGACAGCGCAAGAAATAGTAGAAAAGCTCGAGGGAAGAAGTGTTGCAGAGTATAAGCTTGATGGGGAGCGTATTCAAATCCATAAGGATGGAAAATCAGTAAATTTGTTTTCACGTAGATTGGAGAATATAACTCATCATTACCCTGACGTTAAAGATCTTGTGAGGAGCAATCTCAAAGCTGATAAAGTTATAGCAGAAGCAGAGTGCGTAGCCATGAATATTGATACGGGAGAGCTTTTACCTTTTCAAGAGCTTATGCACAGAAGGCGAAAGTATGGAATAGAGGAGGCTATGAGAGCCTATCCTGTTTCGTTGTTCTTCTTTGATGTTCTATATCTGAATGGCGAGGATTTGACTCAAAGGCCCTACTCTGAAAGGAGAGAAATTTTGGAAAAGATCATAATAAAGGATGATAGAGTTAGAGTTGTTCAAAGCATAAAATCGAATGATCCAAAAGAGATAGAGAACTTCATGGAACAAGCCATATCTGATGGTTGCGAAGGTTTAGTGATAAAAGATGTTAATAGCGTCTACAGAGCAGGTGCGAGAGAGTTCAGCTGGATCAAGCTCAAAAGAGAGTATAGAAGTGAGCTGAAAGATACTTTAGATCTAGTAATAGTAGGTGCGTTCCATGGTAGGGGTCGCAGAGCCGGCAAATACGGTGCGTTCTTACTTGCTGCTTATGATAAAGATGCAGATATTTTCAGAACTGTTTGTAAAATTGGGACTGGGTTTACCGATGAGGACTTAGAGAAATTTCCAAAGATGCTTGCTCCTTACAAAATCGCCCATAAGCATGGTCGTGTTGATTCAAAGTTGGAGGCTGATGTCTGGTTTGTTCCTCAAGTAGTTGTTGAAACCATTGCTGCCGAGATAACCGTTAGCCCGATCCATACATGTTGCATGGATGCCATCCGCAAAGGTAGTGGTCTTGCATTAAGGTTCCCTAAGTATACAGGCAAGATTAGGGATGATAAAGCGCCTGAAGATGCAACCACTGTTAAGGAGGTATTAGAGATGTATAAGGGCCAATTGAAAAGGATAGAAAAAGAGGCAGTATCAGAAGCAGTATAAAAAACTAAAATTTTTTGCTTTAATAAAAACAATTTATAAAAGTGGTAGTTCAATTCAGTAATTGTTAGAATTCATGGAAAAAGTGGGTCCGATTGTCATCTTTAGAGCAAGTTGCCAAGTCTTTGATTAAGATTGAGCGAGAAGACTGGGCTGTTCTTCATTCAATGGAGAAAATGATTCCGTCTTACGAGTTTATTCCTGTTGATCAGATAGTTAGAGTAAGTGATCTTGCTAAGGAAGAGGTTGAATTTAGGCTCGATAGGCTTAATGAGATGGGGCTCATTGTTAGCGGTGGAAAAGGTTACTCGTTAGTCTCAGCTGGGCTTGATGCCATAGCTCTTAATGCCTTTGTCAAAAGAAATCTGATAAGTGCTCTTGGGAAGCCCATAGGAATGGGCAAAGAATCTGATGTTATCGAGGCTGTAAACGATCTTGGAGAGGAATATGCAATAAAGTTCTATAGAATAGGAAGAATAAGCTTTAGAGCTATAAGGAAAAAACGCAAATATACTACAACTCTTAGTGGGCATCGTTGGCTAATGGCAAATATGCAGGCTGCAAAGAAAGAGTACGATGCTTTAAAAAAATTATATCCAATAGGAGTTTCGGTGCCAGAGGCCATAGCTAGAGAGAGACACGCTGTTCTTATGAGAAAAGTGGAGGGGTTGATGCTTTCTGACATAAAAATCTTAGATTCTCCTGAAAAAGTAATGTATAATATTATAGTTGATGTCAAACTGGCTTACACTTTAGGAGGTATAGTAAATGGCGATCTCAGCGAATATAATGTTCTTTATGATGGAAAGAAAGCGTGGATAATAGACTGGCCTCAACACATCGACAAAAAGCACCCAAATTCATCCATACTCTTGGACAGAGACTTATCGAATATATTGAAATTTTTTAAGAAGAGGTTCAATGTCGAGTGCAAATTAGAGTCAGCGTCTTTCTATGTTAGAGGATGGAGTGATAAACTGGAGATCTGTAAAGGATAAGGGGTCAAAAGAATCTGATAGAGCCGCTTAAGATTAAGGACGTGAGATCGGTAACCTTTGATATTTGTTCTTCCGTTATCGATTCTACGTCTGTTTTTATTGATGATAATGAAATGCCTTGCTCCAGCACCAAGGCAACGCTGGCTATTTGAGGTTGGTCTATGGGATTGCCTATACAACTGAGCATGCGAGTGTAAACCTCCCTTATCCCTTTTACTTCATTGTATACCTTATCTGCAATTCTTTGGGCCAAGATATTAAAGAGCTTGCCAGTATGATTGACTGGGTTCTTGCCAGCCGATGCCTCCATAGAACATTCTCTCAAAGGCGTGATCAAGCCGTTGGACCTATTGCCTCTGCCTGTGTTGCCATCGTCTCCAGCTTCAGCTGAAGTTCCTGTCACAGTAAGATAGAATACACCCCTCTGGTAATCGTCTGCAGGATTCATCTTCAATTTTACATCCATATCTGTAATCTTAGAAGAAAAATCTTCGACCCTCTTCTTAGTATCCTCCATGATGCTAACATAGTGGCTCTTATCAGGAATTAGGCTACTTATCGTAGCTGCAGCAATTGTAAGATTGATTTCTCTGTGCTTTCTTAAGCCCATGACTTTTATATCCTCTCCTAACTCAGGAATTTCCTTCTTTAACTTGTCGGAATTTAAGAATCTCTCAGTTTCTAGAACAAGCCTTTCTGTTGGGCTTAAAGGCGCGTAGCCCACTCCTATAGAAGTATCGTTGGATGAAGGTATGCCCTTAGATTTTTCGAAAATATGGATAAGGTCTGCCGATCCTTGCTTTATTCTGTAATCTACTATGATGTGCTTCTCGGGATCAAGAAACCTCATATTTGACTTGAAAAATTTCTTTATTGCTGATACGGTAAGCCTTCCCACAGGTATAGGCTCCATCTTATTTTCTTTTGCTATGAAGCTTACAGCTCTTCCTGCCACAATTACATATATAGGCTCTATAACATCTCCTCCGCCGAACACAGGGTTAGACCTGCCACCTACAAGAAGGCCTTTGTCTACATTATGATGTAGGATATTGCCATAATTTTGAAGATAGTATTCACATAAGGCTCTAGAGACGGATTCTGATGCCCCGTCTATGAGGCTATCAGGATGACCCTGTCCTTTACGCTCTACAATCTCTACTTCAAGGTCCTCTATTGCAGTGTTTTTAAGTTGCTCAATATGAATATGCCTATCCATAATCGTGCATTCCTCTTAAAGATCCTCTACAATTCTGATGAAGAGTACGTTGTTGCCTCTTATAACAACTTTCCCGTAGTTGGCCAAGAGATTATTTTTGTTGTATTCCTCTGCATCTATCAGAATCAAGTTCATGTAGGGATCGATGTTGCACATCTTTCCCTTATACTCTATATCGCTCTTCAATCTAACTACAACGTGCTTGTTGATGGCTTTTTGTAGTGCCGTTATGGGTTTCTTCATGACCTGAGACAATAAATAATTCCCCTTGCTCTAGTTTTTCTATTCAAAGAGGTCTAAAATAAAAATCTTCCTAAGCCGTAATCCTAACATCAACTCAAAGCTAAATATAGGGGATAACGTTTTATTCTAAGTTTTAATCTTTGAACCTTAAAGGCTGAAAATGCTCACGAACCAAGATGTCAATGAGGTAGACTGGATTCCCAAGAACTTAGCCCTTAAACTGAAAGATTTAGGATTAAATACATTGTTGGACGTTGCTACACTTCCCATGAATGCCTTGGAAGAATTAGAGCTAAATAGACAAGATGTGATGGAAATCATAAGAAATGTAATCATGTCCTTAAGCAATGCAAGTAAAGGTTCTGAAGCATCCCATAGGGCAATCAGTCGTAAAAAGATAGACTTAGGATCAAAGTCGCTGAATGAACTATTGAGTGGAGGAGTAAGGACAGGCTTAGTAACAGACTTTTTTGGAGCCAGCAAAACAGGAAAGACTCAGATATGCTTTCAACTCTGCGTTAATCTGCAGCGCTTGAATGAAGAGAGTGGAGTTGTCTTTGTGGACTCTTCAGGAACCTTCAGACCTGAGAGGATTATAGAGATGGCAGAAAGTATTAAATTGGAAGAAGATGTATTCGACAGGATAATGGTTGTGAGAGCAAGAAGCGTAGATGAGCAGATAGAAGTACCAAGAAGGTTAAAGAGAGAGGCTCCATTTAACGTCAAATTGCTCATAATAGACACATTGACGGACAATTTCATCTTTGAATATCAAGGCGGAGAAAGAATTATAGAAAGGCAGGCAAAACTGGCCAGGCATTTACACGATTTATGCTCATTAGCTATCAGAGATGATATGGCTGTTCTAATTACCAACACTGTTAGAGCAAGAGTTAGTGCAGAGCAAAGTTACTATGAAGTAGAAACGGGGGGGAACGTTGTATCTCAAGGAGTCCATATTAGAGTTCGCCTATCTAGGGACGCTTTTGGATTAAAGGCTGAACTAGTCCAGCCACCCATTGCTAAGCCCGCTGCCTATTTTGCAGTAGATTCAAGAGGGATAAATGATAATGGTCGACATGGGAAGAGATAAAATAAGAAGATGTTTTCAGCTTATCCTTGAAAAGAAGTATTCTGATGCCAGAAACCTTCTTAAGCCTACGAATAATCATCCAGGTCTTGATATAAACCCAGGTATCAAGTTTGCAATCGAAGGCATAATAGATTTCCTAACAAATGAGTCCAAGGAGAAGCAACTTAGAGATATTGACCATTTAAAGAGGTTACGCCAATTTTTTAAGCGTAAATCCTCATCTTCATGGAGCGATGATTTCGATAGAGAGTACTTTGAGACTTGGATAGGTTTTCTCAACTTCTTACAGAGGCAACTGAAATCAAGGGGGGAGACTGATAGTATGGGGGAGACTGATAGTATAATAGATAATCCAAGTAAAGAGCCAGAGAGCTATGAAGCTGCCTAAGCCAGTGGTAAATATCTTGTGAGATTCCTGTTGGGGCAGATTTAATCTTACAACATACTTAGCCACTAGGTAAGATACGATATACATTATTGGGCCAAGCAAAAGCCCTGTGTATAGCATACCATCAGAAAAGCCCACTACGCCTGAGAGCAAGCCTGTAGCCGCTCCTAAGAAGGCACGAATCCAGAAGACTTGGTCAAGTTGCTTCATGTTTATCACACTGAGAAAGTTTTAACGAAATTTAAATGTATTGGAGCTTAACATGGAACCTTATAACGAATTACACTGTAAAAAAGAGATGAAGATCATTCCAGGGGCAACTCATCTTTTTGAAGAACCAGGAACCCTAGAAGAAGTAGCAAGACTTGCAAGTGATTGGTTCTCGAAACATTTCAAAAAATCAGACAGGTTCTTAAAACGGATCGGTTTTACCTTCTCATCCACGATTCTTACCTAAAGCTATCCAGGAAATAACAATCTAAACGAATTTAAAAGCGTGAGTTATATTCGATGATCTTTTGAAATTTGGTTGTAAAGGTGCATCCATGCTTTTCTATCAGTTCGAAGCTAGTAAGAATCAACGCTTTTAACTTATCCGTTATTAATTACTGATGGATTTGGAGCTATCAAGCATAGAGATAAAGCATATAGTGAAGAAGTTGAATGAAGTCCTTACTGGGTATTATATAAGCAATGTGTATCAGATAGATGAGAATACTATACTTCTAAAATTACATCATAGTGAAAAACCTGAGAAGAGTTTGGTGATATCGGCAGGAAAGGGCTTATGGCTCACAAGATACATGATAGAAAGAGAAGAGTCTTCGGGAATAGCAGCGTCTTTGAGGAGGAGAATAGTTAGAGCAAAGATAATTGGGACTGAACAACCTGAAGGAGAAAGAATAGCAATCTTGAATCTGAGCTCTTCTGAAGGATTTTTTAAGCTCATAGGTGAGTTCTTTGGTGAAGGTAACATAATCCTCACAGATAAGGATGATATTATCATATCAGCATTAAGGAAGCTAAAGGTAAGGCATCGTGAAGTATTGCCTAGAATGAAATATTCCCTCCCACCATATAAGGGCTTGAACATAAACTCTTTGAATCTGGATGATTTGTTGCCCTTGTTAAGCTCAAAGCTAGAAGCTTCAAGGTGGTTAGGGAGGAATCTATCCCTATCAAAGAAGTATGTTGAAGAAATACTTGCAAGAGCTGAAATAGACCCTAAAGCCATAGGGATGAGTCTTAAGAAAGAAGATGTTCAAAAAATACTTGTAAAGGTAAAGGAAGTAATCAGCCTTCCCGAAGCTGAAGATGCTAAGCCGATACTACTTCTTGAAAATGGGCGCCCTGTAGATGCTGCACCCTTTGAGTTCTTATCTTATAGAGGAAGAGATTTTAAAACTTTCTCATCCTATCTCGAAGCTTTAGACGAGTTGTTTAATGAAGAGATGAAGACTTCCAAATACGAAATCAACCTTAAACCTTTACGCCAAAAGATAGAGGAGATAGAATTCGCCTTAGAAGAACAAAGGAAGTTAAAAGAAAGCATATTGATTAAGGCTGAGACCCTCAGAAACATTGCACAAAAAATTTCGAGTGTGGCTGTTTCGCAAGGCATTCAAAATCTCGAGGCAATGATGAATAGATTCTCAGATTTAGAAATAGATGATTTAAAGATAATAGATAATACGTTACTTGTTTTGATAAAGGGCTTGAAATTTGAGGTAGATAGGAAATCTTCGGCCATGGCTTTTGCATCCCAACTATATGATGAAGCGAAGAGCTTAGAGAAGAAATCAAGAGCCATAGAATCGGCTGAAGAATCTCTAGTAGCAGAGAAAGACGCTTTGACAAAGAAGCTTGAGGAGCATGAGACAATTGCAAAATCTGAAGAAACCAAGGTAAAAAGGGAAAAGGCATGGTTCGAAAGATATCGCTGGTTCATAACATCAGATGGATTGCTTGCAATTGGTGGAAGAGATTCTACATCAAATTCAACAATCATAAGAAAGCATATGAAGAATAACGATATAGTTTTTCATGCAGATATTCCAGGATCACCTTTCTTCATATTGAAAGACGCTGGTCCAAAAATGGAGAAGAGCATAAATGAGACAGCCCAAGCTGTCGCTAGTTACAGTAGAGCATGGAAGGAAGGTTTTACATCTATGGACGCTTATTGGGTCGAACCAAAGCAAGTTAAAGCTCAAGCCCCAAGTGGCATGTATCTGCCAAAAGGTAGTTTTTTAATTGAAGGAAAAAAGAACTACATTAAAGATTTAGAGATTAAAATCGCTATAGGCGTGCATCAGATGGAAGATGGCATAGCAGTTATGGGAGGACCACCAAGCGCTGTAAAGAAAAACACTTTAGCATATGTTGTATTAGAGCCTGATAGAGATACGATTGGCAAAACTGCTAAAAAGGTCAAAGCCAATCTTGTTAAAATGGCTCGCGAAAAGTCAAAATTATTCAAGGCTATAAATCTTGATGATATAGCGAGAGCTCTCCCACAAAGTGGTGGAAAGATCGTCTCTGTGGGATTTGGTGAGCAAAGTATTTAATGTGATCTAATTAATTAAAAGATGGGAAAAGTTTGACTATAGAGCCATCAGTGCGTACAAGAGTATTGGTGGGACAGATTATGAATAGCCCTGTCATTACGGCACCTCCTAATGAGACAGCAAAGGATTTAGCTCTCAAAATGATTGAATATAAAGTTGGGAGCATAGTTATTACTGAAAGCGATAAACCCGTGGGAATAGTTACAGACGGGGATATGGCTCTCAAAATTGTAGCAAAGGACTTGAAGCCAAGTAAGGTTCTGGCGCGGGATATAATGTCCTCGCCTCTACATACTATTGACAGTGAAAAGGACATAAGAGAAGCAGCCAGAGCTATGAGAAATCTAGGGATAAAAAGGCTAGGTGTGACCCATAATAGCAAACTGGTCGGCATAATAACAATGTCAGACATAATCTCTGTGACACCTGAAGTCATGGATGTAATATCAGAAAAAGCCCGCATCATGGCTGGTGAGCCAAGAAAAAAAAGGGGTTACTTAGCCGGCTACTGTGATTCTTGCAACCAATGGTCTGATTACTTGCTGGAAGTGGACGGTAGATTTTTGTGCGAGAATTGCCGTGAAGGGGAAAGATCCTCTGAAGATTTGCCATAGTCTAACTTAACCCTTAATAAGTTACATACCATAAAGTAAATCTTGATCATATTATGATCAGGCTTTATTTGGTGTCATAACAATGGAAAAAGTTGGAAGATATATGACCCGTGAAGTCTTCACATTAAATCCTAACGATTCTTTGGCAAAGGCAAGAAATGTAATGCTTACCAAAAAGATAGGAAAGTTGTTGATAGTTGATGAGAAGGAAAGAGTTCTAGGCATTTTATCAAGGAGCGATATGGCTTTTGCCCTAGGTAAAGGCTCTCCAAGGTGGAGAAAAAGACCTATCGATCAGATGCTGGTAAAGGATTTGATGGTAACAAAAGTGATAACAGTGGAACCTTCAACGCCTTTGAACGAAGCAGCCAAGGTTATGCTGGAAAAAGATCTTAGCGGGCTACCAGTAATAGATAAAGGCCGTTTAGTAGGGATATTAACTACTCATGATCTGACGAAGTACCTAGCAGATTATGGTAGTAGCGATTTAAGAGTTAGGGATGTAATGGACAAGAAAGTTGCAACAGCTTCACCCTTTCATAGTATTCACCATGTAGTTGAACTAATGGCATCGACTCCAACTAGGCGTGTTGTGATAGTTGATAGTGAAGGGAAGCTGATAGGGCTCATTTCGCCATTTAACATAGCCTTCACAAAATTTGATATTAAAAGAAAAGTTGTATTCAGGCGCTCCTTGGGTGGATTTTACGAGCCCACTCACAGAAAAGTGGCTTACTTTGGCATAGCCATTGCAGGAGATGTCATGAGTTCACCCGTTTTTATAATTCATGAGGAAGATAGCGTTACTGAAGCAGCTAGAGGTATGGTGAACAATGGCATAGGAGCATTACCAGTTCTAGATAAGAATCATCGCCTCACAGGAATCTTCTCCAGGAGAGAGGTGCTAAAGGTAATTGCGCACTGATTCATTGGATAGGATAAAGGTTTCAGACATCCTTTTAGACAGAGTTTTTACAGTAAGCAAAAGTGACAAATTAGCTCAACTTATCTATGTTATGAGTAAAAAAGGGGCAGATAGAGCCATTGTAACATCGGAAGGCATACCAGTAGGAGTAGCGACTGTAAAGGATGTGTTCATAAAGCTTGGCACAAAACGCCTCAAAGGGCTATCACCTTCTTCAATGAGCGTATCAGGATTCATGAGCGATAAATTCGTCTCGGGTAAGCTTGATGAAGATCTTCTTACGGTTTCGAGGAGAATGAGAGATGAAGATATAAGCGCACTTCCCATAATCCATGATCTTCAACCCATAGGTCTTGTAACTAGAAAAATGATCATAAATCTCTTGAAAAGTAAAGGAAAGACGAAAGTTAAAGATGCTATTACATTATCCATAATCACTATCAACCCTGATGCAAAGCTTCCCCAAGCTTTGGAAAAGATAAGAAAATCTCCAGCAAGGGAGATTGTTGTAGTTGATAACAATAAACCTGTAGGCATAATAAGTGAAAAAGAGATAGCCCTCACACTGTTCGATCTTCTTACCAGAGACTCAATATATCATGCTGATTCTGCTTTTAAGAGGCTCTTAGTTATGGACGTTATGAAGAGGGTTGACGAGTATGTGGAGCCTGATAATCACATTGAAAAGGCCATAGACATCCTTCTCAATAGAGGTTTGAACACTTTGCCCGTTATAGCTGATAATGAGTTTGTAGGATTGTTGACAAGAGATGTTATATTCTTGAAATTCCTTGAATTAGAAGAGAGTGAAGAATGGAAGAAATTGTAAATATAATCAATGCAAAGGTCTGGCTAAAAAGAGAGCTTACAGAGGCGGGCATATCTATAGCAGGAGATAGAATTGCCAAGGTAGGAAAGGATAGCAATTTGTTAAAGGCTGATAGAGTTTTTGATGCTGGAGGTAGGGTCGTTCTTCCTGGATTCATAGACGTTCACACTCATCTTAGAGATTTCGAGCTATCTTACAAAGAGGACTTCTCATCTGGCACAGCAGCGGCTGTAGCAGGAGGTTTTACACTAGTTTTGGACATGCCAAACAACAAGCCGCCCACTACAACCCCTGAAGCTCTTAAAGCAAGAATTCAAAAAGCTGAAGGAAAGCTTTATTGTGACGTAGGCTTTTATGCAACTCCAAAGAGTCCTGATCAAGTTAGAGATTTAGCAAATTCTGGTTGCATAGCCATGAAGATATACATGGCAGGGTCTCTGGATGGTGAGAAATATTCTACAGAAAAAGAAATATTTGATCTACTCAAAGCAACTTCATCTCTGGGCATTACGCTCTCTACTCATGCGGAAGACCCTAAAATGATAAGAAAGGTTGGAGATGCTCCATCGCCTAATTCACATGCAAAGGCTCATCCTGTAAAAGCTGAAGAGAATGCAATAGAAATGACCATAAACGCTGCAAGAGAATCTCATGGAAAGGTAAACATATGCCATGTTTCCACTCTTAATGGGTTAAGCAAGATCAAAAGAGCTAAGAGAAATGGCGTTGATGTAACCTGTGAGGCAACCCCTCATCATGCAATTCTTACAAATGAAGTATTTCAAAAGTTTGGCAAAATAGCTATAGTAGAACCGCCCTTACGCTCAAAGAAGCATACAGAGGCAATTCTAAAAGGAATATCAGATGGAGATGTAGATATTCTCGCCACAGACCACGCCCCTCATACTTTAGAAGAGAAAGAAAAAGCTCATCCTGGCTTCCCTGGTCTAGAAATAGCTTTGCCAGTCTTTTTCACCTTAGTGAAAGATGATTTGCTCCCTTTGCATAGAGTTATTGACGCTTTCACCATAAAACCAGCGAGGAGGTTTTCCTTGGATTATTCTGGAGAAATAGATGTGGGAAGAGTGGCGAACTTTACGGTAATTGATCTAAAGAATGAAAAGAGGGTTGATCAGGAAAACTTCTTCTCAAAGGCTAAATTCTCCCCCTTCAATGGCATGGTTGTAAAAGCTGGCGTTTATGCTACATTCATCAGAGGTAAAGAGGTCTTTTTAAATGGAGAAATAATCTCACCAGCAGGAGTAGGAAAGGTCATACATGGTAAGATTCGTAGTTGATGGTATGCTTGGAAGCTTAGCAAGAAAGTTAAGAATCTACGGATTCGATGTTCTTTATGATGCTGAGATCTTAGATGAGAGTATCTTAACCCTTGCTAAGAACGAGGATAGAATCATCTTAACTTCTGACAAAGCCCTTCATAATAAAGCCCTACTGAATGAGTTAAAGTCCATATTGTTGTCAGAAGAGGAGGATGAAGATAGAATTGTGGCTGTATTCAGGAACTTTGGATTGAAACCCGAGCTTAATCCAAAAAATTCAAGGTGTCCTTTATGCAATGGAGATATAGAAGAAGTTGACAAGAATAGGCTGAAAAATGTTCCAGAGAGTATATTAGAAAAGCATGACCATTTCTATTCCTGTATGAAATGTGGCAAGGTCTATTGGATAGGGAGCCATTGGTTAAGACTAAGGAAACTTTCAGAAAGAGTTAGACAAAGATTATAACAAGTTTAAATCAAGGCGCATTTTTTAGACTCAGTGATGATTTTAGATATAAGTGATGAAGAAGGGAAGCTCTTGGTGAAAATAGCCAGAGATGCCATAGAGAATTATGTCAAAGATCAAAAAAGGATTAAACCGTCTAAAGATTTGCCAGAAAAATTCTACGAGAAATGTGGAGTATTCGTTACGATAAACAAACAAGAACATGGTGAAAAGCATCTTAGAGGATGCATAGGATATCCATATCCAGATAAGCCCTTAATAGAGGCCATCATCGACTCAGGAATCGCGGCGGCTGTTGAAGACCCTAGATTTGAACCTCTTTCAGTAGACGAGTTAAACGAAGTGTGGATCGAAGTCAGCGTTCTAACCCCTCCAGAGCTCATAATTGTGAAATCTCCAAGGGAGTATCCATCCAAAGTGAAGATAGGCGAAGATGGTCTGATCTTCAGATGGGTTTGGGGTAGTGGTTTGCTCCTACCTCAAGTCTCGATAGAGTATAAGTGGGATGCTGAAGAGTTTCTCTCAAATACCTGTATGAAAGCTGGGGCTCCCCCAGATGCTTGGCTTTCCCCAAATGTCAAGATTTACAAATTTCAAGCCATTATATTCGAGGAATTGTATCCAAGAGGTGAAGTGGTGAGGAAGAAGTTATAGAGACTCTTTGTGAACCAACGTGTTTATATCGATCTTATTGATAAAAATACTATGGATAAAAAGGAAGAGTTAGCGAGTTATCAAAGAGGCGAGTCAGAGACGATTATGGATTCGTCTACAATGAAGGATAAGACTAAGGTCTTGGCACCATCTGAAAAACTTGAACTTTGTGAAAATATTGGTGATATATTCGAGCTCGTAAAGGAGACGACAGATAGATCGATAGGTCAGAGAAGGGCAGGCTTGACTTTATACATATCAGACCTCCCGCCATACATCGGAGCAATGCATCAGATCGGCTCAAACGCCATAATAATGAACCGATTCGTGCTTGATGCTTTGAAGACTTCAGATGAGTTAAGAAAAGATGCTAACCCTTTCATATATGTTATACTGCTCCATGAGTATCTGCACGCGCTGGGTTATGCTGAGGAAGCGGATGTGAGAATGATTGCTTACAAGATTGCAATGAATTCTTTTGGAGAGGGTCATAAAACAACTGAGTTTTTAAAGAAAGGACTTTCAACCATCTTGCCACAGATCTTAGAAGTTACTGAAAAGAGAAGTAAGATTCCTTACTTGGAAATAGTCAAAGATTTCGATAGGTCAAGCATGCCATATATCTCTTGAGAATAATCAGTGGTAATCTAAACCGTCCAGCACTTCTATCTTAGTCTTCTTGTTAATAACGATCACAGCAGCAACGATCATGACGAATATTATCGCGCTAACTGCTAATTCAAAGATCGGCACCATTTCTATTGGAACGATGGTTTGTGGTGGAGGAACGATATCCATGCTTGCTATGGGCGACTTGAATATGTATTTAGGGGCTTCTGATTCTAATTCTGGAGAAGATACACCTACTGAAGGATCGTGCATTAATGTACCGCCACCAAAGTAAGGATAGACGATGAATGTCTTCAAACCCCTTGCAGCCCAAAAGACTCCTTCCACATCCACAAACTTCATATTGCTTTGGCCTTTATAAACCACCGTAGCACTAGGGTTGAAACTGAAGAAACCCGACATGGTTCTTCCTCTCGTCAGCATCTCTAACTTTGGAAGTCCGTTCATTGTAACTATCTCACCTTCTTCATCCGTTCTGCCTACTACTATGGTTCTATCTCCAACTCTGATCCTGACTTCAAGGCTCGTCTGGCTACTTACACTTGTAATACCATCCCTCTCTTCATTCATTACATCGATTACCTCCCTTCCATCTACACTGCGAATGTTTAATGTGGAGCTTAGAACCAGCCTAGGCACTATCTCTGGGAGTTCGTAAGAAAGCTCTCCGAGCGTACCAAAAAAGGCGTCATAGTTCCATTTCCAATTAGAGATGATTATGTCAGATTTCAACTCCGCCTTTGATAATATTACCTCATTTTTTTCAACTTGCATCATAACTGGATCGAAGAATAACTTGTTTCTTATGATGATATTGCCCTCTGCAAATTCAAAACTTGAGTTTTTAGAATCAGTAAGAATGAAGGCAAAGGCAAGGCCTACCAGTGTACCGTCCTCAGCCCTGATTTCTTCGATTGGCGTTAACTCCCAGTTTCCTTGGGAGAAGGAGAAGAAGAAAGGATGTAGGATATTTGATGCTTCATTAATCTTCTTCAGAACAAACCCTGAAGTCTCCATCCAACCATGTGAATTGGCACGCACTATGAATTCATACGTAAAACCCTTATTGTCTACGAACAACTTAGCATGGCTGAATTGCTCTGATGTAAATAACCAAGCTTCCGCCAGCCCCTCATATTTTGCTACATACAAAATGCTGTTATCGTTGTTGTACCACCATATGAACATAGGAATAGTAGAATCGGATGGAACTGCTACAGTAATTGTCTCGGTTATTATTTTCTCCCATCCATCCACTTCTTCTATACTATACCTGCCTTTGTCAATGATCTGACCTTGACCAATTGGTAAGGGGACTAGGGACATTATCATAATTACGATTAGTGCTATGACCTTCCTCCTAATCATCAAGGTATCTGACTTCTATTTGTTATTTAAAGCTTATAATATATGCTGTTCTAGAAAAATTCTAAAGGGTACTCTTTATAACTCCAACTAACAGAGGTCGTTGACCTAAGCAATATTTATATCAAAATTTTGATCATCAAGACCTGAGATTAAAGGTAGGGACAGAAGCATTTGGCTCAAATCGATACAAATACTACTCTTGAGAAGTTTCGTAGGTTTTTGATCAACAGTACGTGTAAATCTTTCATCCCAGAAAGCTATCTTAGAGACCCTGAAGTATTCCCCGAGAAAGAAGGAAATCATGGATCGATATATGTAGAAGCGGTGGATAAGGTCACTTTGAAGAAGATCCGTGACATCACGTTCATCAATGCAAATGGCATTCTTGGAATAATTTATGTATCTAAGAGCGGAAATACAAGGCTTAAGTGGAGGCAGATAAAGGGGCAGATAGGTAGAGTTACAGGGGAGGCTTCAGCCAACTCTCTGGTGAATTTGATAATATCTAGAGTTTTGACGAAAGAGTATGCCGAAAGTTTGATGGGAAGCATTGGAGAGGTGAGAGAACAAGCCCAGGAAGTTATAGAGGAGGAAGGACAGAACGTTGGCGGACCGGACTCAGCTTCATCCAATTCTGAAAATCGTGATCAGGAGGAAATTCATCATATAACTGAGGACGAATAGCTTCTAAGAGCCTGTTTTGTTTGCCCAGATACTCTGCAAATGTAAGGATGCTATTACCATGCTGAGACGCTATTTCCTTTAGACCTTGTAGCCTCTCAAGAGCTTTCTCGTCTCTCATTAAATGATGGTCGATTATCGTAAGAGGTACTTTTGAGATTATTCTCATCAGATTTTCGAAGCCCTTTTCTATAGAACGTGCTGGGACTTTGTATCCTGATAGATAAAGAGGGGGGCCTCCTATGATCAATTTGGTTGGACTTACCTCCAAAATGTAATCAAGAGCTTTATTGGACATAGGACCTTGAAAGTCTGGGCAGTAGAGCAAGTCTTCATCGCCATGCTTTATTTGGAGAGAGAGTACGAATCCTAATCTAGTATCATCCTCTCCGTGAGGAAGGGGTTGACTAAAGCTGATGAGAGTTTCACCGAATTCAATTGTAGAAGAGTCGACGTATTTTATCTCTTTCACAAATTTATCTGCAATCTTGCTGAAGATCCACCCTCTTCTCCTTTGACTGGCGTTTATGTAATCTTGATAATCCTTTGCAAGAACAACCTTCCCACCATATATCTTCTCGGCTACATCGTAACTGCTCCAAGTCCACTTCGCTTCTATGCTATTCCAAGTAGCCGTATAATGGTCGAAATGATAGTGAGAAATGGTTATTGCATCTGCTTTGATGGCAAATCTTTCTAGAGAGTTACGTGCTTCTTTAAGGGCTTTATACTCAATAGGATGCGGAACAAGGCCAAATCTAGGACCTAGGGACACACCAGCATCCATTAGAAGCTTTACATCATGAGTTTCTACAAATGTGGCCATAGATCTAACTCCTAATGTCTCTGATGCTATAGGCATTATCTTTACGGTCAATCAATTTTGGTTTAGTATTGCCAAGATATAAAGCTCATCTCAAGAGTTAATACTAAGTGATGTTTTAATAATGCCCCTTTACTAGATAATTATGGTTTCATGATAAGGGAGACTCAAATATGAAAGAAACTGGGAATTTATCTAAAGAGGTCTTAAGGATCGATTGCCAAAAGACTGAGAACAAGATTCTTGAGTTCATCAATAAGATGGTAAAGGAGGCTAATGCCAAAGGAGTAATAGTAGGTCTAAGTGGAGGCGTAGACAGCTCTGTAGTGGCTACTCTTTGTGTAAAAGCTTTAGGGTCTGATAGAGTTCTAGGCTTATTGATGCCTGATCCTGGAATTACCCCAGCATCTGACGTTAAGGACGCAAAGAACCTTGCTTCAAAGTTAGGCATAAAGACATACACCATATATATAGATACTGTAGTAAAGACGTTTCTAGATTCTATTCCTTTAGAGAACAAGGATAGAATACCTATAGCCAACTTAAGGGCAAGAATAAGAATGATCATCGATTACTTCTTCGCCAATTCTTTAGATTACCTAGTAGTTGGCACAGGGGATAGGAGCGAGGCTTTGATAGGATACTTCACAAAGTATGGAGATGGAGGGGTTGACTTTTTGCCTATAGTCCATTTGTATAAGACGCAGGTTAGGCAGTTGGGCAAGTGCTTAGGCTTACCAGAAAACATAGTCAATAAACCTTCCTCACCTCGACTTTGGAAAGGACAAAGGGCTACTGATGAGATTCCAGTGGATTACGATACTCTGGACCTGATCCTTTATGCTATGTTTGACCTGAAGATGGGAGATAGCGGAATAGCATCCAAATTGAATATTCCCTTAAAGATCGTTCAAGAGGTTAAAAGGCGTTACAAAGAATCTATGCATAAAAGAGTTTATCCTCCCTCGCTAAGATTATAGCGATTAAAGTCAATTCTACCATTAAGCTTATTTACTATTCGAAAGAGCTTCAAAGTAAGTTCAGGTTGAAGTGAATGGGAAGTTTACCAATAGACGACCAGAAGAGATTGATTGATAAAACTATTATAGATTATCCTGATTTGCGCAACCCTCTGGAATTACATAAAATGATCCTGCAGGCTCAAGAGCAGATAAGAAACGATCCGAAAAAGGGAACTAGTGTAAATTGGGAGGATAAATCTCTCATCGAAGATTTACAGAAAAAGGTTCATGAATCGAACCAGCCCATGGTCAAGTTTCTGGATCCATCTATATTCGATTCTAGAGCCTTAATTGATATATGTAAACGAGTAGTAAAAGCACTTATCGAAAAAGGCGTGGAAGAGAATTCGTTAAAGAGATTCCTAGACGAATTGGTTAGTGAGCAGATGAGCATACTCGATACTGTAGGTGCGGCCTTAAGAGGAGATGCAGAATATTTTGAGAGCCATGGTAAAAGACTTGGGACTAATTCAGTTTTAATCCTATTCATCGTAAGCGCTTTAATTCAACCTTGCCTTGAGGAGATAGCAAGAAAGGTTGATGCTTCTTTCCTTGAAAAATGGTGGCAGGCTTTATGCCCTATCTGTAGTAGAAGACCTATTACAGCAAGGCTAAAGGCTCGCAAACGTTATCTAATATGCCCATTATGTGGAGCAGAGTATCTTGCGGATATCTTTCTTTGTGTTAATTGTGGGAATGTAGACCCTGTGACTTTAAGGTTTTTGTCCCCAGAAGGTTATCCAGAGTTTCGAGTCGATTTTTGTGAGAAGTGTAAACATTATCTAAAGGTCATAGACGAGGATAAGTTAAAAAGACCTATCCCGAAAGGTTTAGAGGATATTATCACAATAGATTTGGATATTATGGCAAATAACGCTGGATTAATAAGAATCTAATCATCCCCAAGGAGGTTCTATGTTTACAATAGGTCTACAGAAGAAGTCTTGGACCTTTTCCTCGCCTTCAACCAAAGTTACTTTTGCCCTCTCATCTTCGTATCCTGGTATAGATGCCCATAAATCGTAGCTGTCTTTTGCCAAATCTTTGAATTCATAGCGACCGTTTTTATCCAAAAGGGCATACTTATTTGTAATAGGCAATACAAGGATTATAGTACCGCCTGACGCTATAGGTTTTTTCGTACTTGCATCATAAACAGTACCATAGATCTTTGCAGTCCCTATCGTTTCAGACAATCTAAAATTGAGAGTTGTGACTTCATCTTTTTGAACAGTGACTGTCCTGCTATCGCTTTTGAATCCCTTTAGACTCGCTACGATTGTGTATGTTCCTGGTTTAACGTTCTTGAATTCATAGAAGCCATCAAAAAGAGTTATGGTTTTTTCCTCGTTGCATGCTACTTTGGCACTTCCTAGGGGGGTGCCTTTCTCACTATACACATGCCCAAAAATCCTTGAATTAGATACTATAGCATCTTGAGTGTTGCTCATCGTCATCACATCGAATCAAAAAAAGAAAAGTGGGAATTCTTTACACTATTCTTTCTTTACTTCTTCGTACCATAGGGGATGATGGGTCTTTGCATATTCAGCAGGAACCATGCCATCTGTGAACATGCCATCTAGCAAGGGTCTATGCTCCTTATAGAGAGTGCTCATGTAGAAGTGGAATAAGAGCACAAAGGTTATGAGGAAGAAGAAGATATCATGTATTACTAATGCCCACTCATGGATCCATGCTGGGAAGTACCCTGGGAACATGAGTATTATGCCTGAGATGCCCATGAAGAGCATGAACCATACAGCCATTCCCCAGTAGACTAATATCTTCTCTGTAGGGTTATGAAAACCTATCTTTGGTTTCTCTTTAGATAAGCCCATATAGTATTTTATTATCCCTATTGAGTCTTTTATATCCTTGAAGCTTACGCCCATTCTAGTACTTCTTAAGCCTATTGTATGATAGAATACATGGAATATTGCTACAGCAGCGTAAAGACCTGCTGCGATCTTGTGGATGTCTCTGAATAAATCTATGGTAATAGGAGGTACAATCATCCAGCCAAATAAGCCCCTATCAAATATTGGCAATCCTGTGACTATGAAGGTAGGTATAAGAATCATTATGAGTAGATGCTCAACTCTCTCTGCTAAAGCCCAGCGAAGTATCTTTTCATTCATTTATGCTCAACCTCCTTAACCTTTTCTTTGCGATGAGCTATTAATGATATAGCTGCCAATGAGCCAAGTATGGCAAGAGTGATGACACCGCCTGCAGGTTTTATTATATCTCTTATCTGCATGCTTAATGGTTGTGTAGTTTCTACTTTGTGGTAGCCCAATTGTTCTGGTGGAACATCGGTAACTATGAAGACAGAAGTCCCTCCATTCTCATCATCTCCATAAACATAGCCATTTATGGCTTCAGCTTTAGCTCGAGCCTTTTGCAACATATCTTCACGCTCCCCAAATTCTAAGGCATCTGTTGGGCAGGCTTGTACACAAGCAGGCTCTAAACCCTCTCTTATACGATCAGGGCACATGGTACACTTGTAAGCTTTATTGGTTACAGGATCGTATCTTGGAATCTTGAACGGACATACAGCAACACAGTACTTGCAACCTATGCATACATCCACGTTTATCACTACTGGTCCTTCTTCATATTTTGTTATGGCACCAACTGGGCATGCATTTCTACAGGTAGGGTTAAGACAGTGCATACACCTCTCTTGGACAAATCTCCACTTGAAATCTTCCCCTTCACCTGTACCGACGAACTTAACCAGTACCCAAGTTCTAGGGGTAAGATCGGGTGGATTTGTCCATTCAGTGCCCTTCTCTGCACTTAATGTAGTATTTTCAGCCTTAAGTTCCCACCATCTCTTACAAGCTACTTGGCATGCATGACATGCTATGCACCTTGTCGAATCAAATTTTATTGCTTTAACCATTTTTTACACCTCCATTAAAGTGCTTTCTCCACCTTACATAAGCAAGCTTTGTACTCTGGGATATGAGCTGAGACATCTACAGCATCTACTGTTAATGCATTTGCGCTTGCTCCAGTGCTAAGACCTCTGAATCCCCAGTGCCAAGGCATTGCAACTTCATGAACAGTCTTTCCATTTATGGTTAAAGGCTGAATCCTCTCTGTTACTATACACTTCATTCTTTCACCTTCAGGTTTTCTCGCAGTCTTCACTATTACATACTCGCCAGTATTCACCCCTATTATCGAAGCTAAGGCAGGGCTTATCTCTACGAACATCTCTGGTTGGCATTCTATGAGCCAAGGCTGATTTCTTGTCATTCCACCAGCCTGCATATGCTCAGCCAATCTAAAAGTCGTAAGAACGTAAGGATACTCTTCTGGTGTACCTGTAGTAACTGGTTCATAGTAGGTATAGTTGCTTCCCCACATTGTCGGGTACTCTGATGCTAATTCAGTATCTGGACTCTCCAAAGGCTCATTATGCAATGGCATTCCTTGGCTGAGTGGGTTCGTAGATGGTTTAGTAGGGTCGTAAAGAGGCTCAGACCATATGGCTGCTCTATCTAATCCTAGCCATACATTTTCATTCATGGCAAACCATGCGAAGAAAGTCTTGACTCCTGGGTTTGTCTCGTTTATATTATAAAGAATTCTTTGGTTGTCCATCCAGCTCCATGCCCAATTCTTAAAGTAGCCGTATTGTTCATCTTGAGCATCCACAGGTCTAATATCTCTCCTTTTGGGCATTATGCCATCTATATCTGGTCTTGATACTGGATCATATGAATTTCTGTAAAGGACATTGGCAGCGCTTTGGAATAGAGTTGTGGTACCGACTGTTATGCTTTTGGCACCTATCTCTTTATAGACAGATTCAGCATCTCTTCCGAATCTAGAAGGCCATGTAGCATCAGGGTTTGTTGGTAAATCAACTCCACCAATGGTCCTCTTAACAATTACACTGTTCTCTTCGCTATACTTCTCCGAAGGAAGCTTTATTCCAGCTTTCTTCAATTCAAACCTTATTCTCTCAAATAACTCTGTTATGTAGATTAAATCTTCTTTACATTCTCCTGGTGGATCTACTGCCTTCCAACGCCATTGAATCCATCTTCCTGTGTTGGTGATACTTCCAGATCTTTCCACTTGTACTGATCCAGGTAGCAACATATCTGCGAACCACGCAGTCTCTGTCTCAAAGATTTCATTCACAACCAAAAAGAGACCTTCCTTTGCTAAAGCCTGTTTCACTAGATCAGCATTGGGCATGGATACTGCAGGATTTTCTCCATTGCAAATAAGGACCTTGATTTCGCCATTTAGTATCTTTCTGAACAACTTTACTATAGGATTCCCAAAGCCTACAGGTAAATCACAAACAATAGGCTCGTTGTCAGGGTCTACACCTGGCCATGTTCCTACATATATTCCCCAATGATATTCAAGAGCGTTCCATGTTGGAAAGTGTCTATTATAATATCTTTGTTCGAACTTGGTGTAAGATGCATCGTCGTCGTTAGCCTTAACTGCTGCTGGGTCAGAAGAACCTCCACGCTTTACTGGATCATAGTTCTTCCATTTTTGATAATTCCTTATAATTTGCTGGTCAGTCTTCGTAATAGATCCAGTTGGAGTTGGTGTGTACCACTTTATCGTCCTCGGAGGTTCACGGTATCCAGCTATTATGTGCATGAGTTCGTTAGCATCGGTTGAGCCTTGAACGTTGCTTATACCTCTTAGAGCGTTAACCCCTCCTCCAGGCACACCCATATTCCCAAGCAATAATTGTAAGATCGCCTGAGCCCTTATAGCTTGAACAGCGTTTGTATGCTGTGTAGTACCCATAGCATAGTAAATATTGCCTGGTCTATTGTTAGGATCGGTAAAGGCATCAGCAACTTCTAAGAATTTATCTACTGGCATCCCAGTTATTCTAGAGACTTCTTCTGGCGTATAATTAGCAACAAGAGTCTTCAGCCTATTGAATATCGAGTTAGAGTTTGTCTCCCAATCACTTAAGAAGTTGCCATTAAGGTCATAAGGAGCGTTGGTTCTACTCCCAACGAATGTTTTGTCTATACGCTCTGGTTTTTCGTAAAGTAGATAGCGAATTAAACCTAGGAATACGGCTGCCTCTGAGCCAGACCTGTATCTAGCATAGATATCCGCTTTAGCAGTAGTTCTGTTATACCTTGGGTCCAAATGTATAATTATGGCGTTATTGTTCTCTTTCGCTTTTGTTACCCATTTAAATTCCATTGTATGTGATTCTGCTGGGTTACTCATGATAAGGAAGCACTTCGAGTTCTTTGCATCGACTATATGGTTTGTCATCGCACCGAAGCCAAAAGTATTTGCCAATGCTACTACTGTTGAAGCGTGGCATTTTCTTGCCTGATGCTCTATGTTATTCGAGCCCAACAAAGCCATAAATTTCCTGCCCAGATAGCATTCTTCATTGTTCCAATAGGATGATCCAAGCCATGCTACAGGTGAGTCTTTACCTACATAGTAATAGTCATCCTTTCCAGTGGTAGTGTTTGTACGCTTGTAGGGAACATTTGTTAAAGCTTCTTTTACCTTTGAGGCTATTATAGAGTATGCTTCATCCCACGAGATTCGAACCCATCCTGGGTCTTCATTCTCACCTTTGTTCGGATTAGTTCTCTTCATCGGATACAAAACACGACGATCGCTATTTACTACTTGTAGGTAAGCTGTAGGCTTGCTACATAAAGCTCCCTCATTTATAGGATGATAGGGATCACCCTCTATTTCCACGACTTTTCCTCTTGCTGAATAGTCTCTCTCTAGATTCTTGGCGTAGATGTCTCCCTCTCTTAAATCAGCAGAACTCCCTTCTAATGATGTTACTAGAAGACCACAGCCTCCAGCACAATATGTGCAAATGCTTGGAGTCTTTCTCCCTATTTTGTAGTTCAACATCCTCCCTCTTTTAGGTAATACTGTTATCGAGGCGCCTTTAACCCCTGGCACCATTCCCAAAGCAATTGTTGCAACGGTCGCTGCACCACCAAGTTTCAAGAAGTCTCTTCTGCTTATATTGATGGATCTCTCATCTTTTGAAGAATTCAAACGACTTGATAACTCCGTTCACCATCATATAGCGCTATATTTTTCTATATATAAGTTTTAATTGATAAGTTCAATTTCCAAGTCTATCCTCATTTTCCAAAAGATGATCTAAAAATGTGCTAATCCTTGTCTTTTAACTCATATCAAGAAATTTGCCGAATTTCTTAATTTCTTGCATAATAACATCAATAACTTTGGAAAAGGATTTTTTTACTTCATCAGAAAGGCTCAGAGAGCAATCTAAGGATTTTACTTCTATGCCTATCAGAACTATTTCATGAGGCATCTCATAAGCATCAGTTAGATTCGCCAATTTAAGTGTTGATATAAGGTCAAATTGATGAAGAGAGACGAATGAAAGTAGCCTATCTTCCATTTGAAGCATGTCATCCATTGTGTATAGGTATATTGTACCTGGCTCTCCTCTAGAGTAGACGGCATCTATGATTATTGCTTTACGTGCACTATCCATGGCTTCAAGTACTGCTATCCCGCTTGTCCCGCAATCGAATATGGCAACATATGATGGTAGAGTCATATGTTGAAGCTCATTTACTATATGAACTCCAACCCCTTCATCAGAACACAAGATGTTACCCACTCCTATGACCACTAGTGGTGGTTTATTCTTAGATCTCAAAGTCTAATCCAAACATTTTTCTCTTGACATGATAAACTTATCTGCTAGGCTTTATGAGTTACGCTAAAATGTTGGATTAATAAACAAAAAAATTGGTTACTTATTTACTCTACGATAGGTTCTTCTCTGTCACCTAATGTTATGGAGCGCAATGCCTTAAAGACCCAGGCAGCATATGCATGCAGGATCACTACCCCTACTAGTAGGAACATGAAGAGTCTATGAATCGCTCTGATAAACGCATAGCCACCAACTCCTGCTATAGGATAACCTATCGCATCTGCCAGTGAATAGATGGCCGAGAATTGTGTTGGAAAAGCCATTGCCAACCCTGTAATGATAATCACTAGGCCAATTATTACATAAGTCCACCAGACAATGACTACTGTTGGTACGACCTTCTCTACATACTCTCCCTTCTTTGGATCATATCGTATTGGCTCTTTTACATGAGGACCTATGCCGAACCATGCTTTGAATTCAGCGATAAAGAACTTGATCGAATAGGGTATTCGGCTCAGCCCGTACCACTTATAATCCCTGTCAATAATCAAGTAGTAGACGAATACGCCTAGAGTCACGATCAACGCAAGCCCCGTTACTATATGAGTAGCAGAGGTAGTATCAGTAAGAACTCTTAACCCAAAAAAGCCCCCTATTTGTAACCCTGTCAGCGTTAGCAATACACCCTCAATGAATATAATCCAGTGCAATAGCCTGAATCCTATGTGATGTCTTATCGTCTTGACCCGCTTCAACATGATGAGAACACCTTAAATGAAGGATGAAAGGCCACGGCTTACTTCAAATGTATGAGTCTTGTGCTTTGGAGTAATTACATGAACACCACAGGCCAAGCAGGGATCAAAGGATCTTACGATTAGAAGAGGTAATGTTGCATTGACTTGTTCCTCAGCCTCGGTCTTTTCCATGTTAAGATTTGCGAACTTAGGATTCAGCTTGGTTAGAGCATCAGCAACTATGTCTCCCCATCCTGGATAAAGCGCGTTAGCTATCTGTGGTACGTTAAGAGTTGGTATCCATGTTGTGCCACATTGTATTGCAGCTTCACCAGGACCTGGCCTGTCTTGGCTGTCACGAGGGCTCCAGTTCCAAGTACCTGGGACCACTGCTTGATAATGACTGATTTTGTAATCACTTATCTTAATCCAGTGGCTAAGCGCTCCTCTGGGAGCTTCCCAAAGCCCTCTACCTTGGGCTTCTTTCGGTACTGGTTTCGAGTTCATATTACTCACTCCACTATTGACCATGCCGATAAGTTCCTTAAGGAATTCGAAGACAGCATTAGCGCAGATCATTGCAGTAGCTGCCCTTGCAACGACTCTATCTAGCACTGAGCCTTTGGTGTTCTTTACACTATAAACGAAGTCTCCATAATCTTCGCCTGTAAGAGGATGAATTCTCGGTATTCTCCATTCAAGGCCTTGAGTGTTAAGCATTCTGGCTAGTGGACCTACTTCATAAACTTCATCATCATAGCGTGGCGCCTTGGTCCATGAGTAAGCACCCGCCTTGTTGTGATCCGGAACAGTTTGTCCATCAAATGGGTGTAGTCCATCAGGAACATCATAGAATGAGTACTTTGCGTCCTCGGTTATTTTATTTTCATCCAAAGGTCTCCTACCAGTGCCCTCCTTCCATGCTCCAGCCTTAATGATAGAATTCTCACGTTTTGATGTATCAAGCCAGTCTGACTCGTAATCCTCTGGCTGTGGTAACATGCCGAAGGATAGGAAGTTTCCATTGCCAAAACCTATATTCTCGAGACCTACTCGAGCTCCTAGCACAGCCTCTGTTACTTCCTTCAACCTTTCGTTCGCTTCAATGAGCTTATTTATGTCCTCTATATGTGTTAGAGCAACGAATTCCCACACATCTAAAAGGGATACTATGGAATTGGTTATCTTATCTAATGTAGGCTCTACAAGGACGCCGCCAGGGTAGTAGTTCATTATGTGTGGAAATTTGCCACCCCAAAGGGCAACTACTTCATTTGCCTCTCTTTGAACTTTTACACATTCAGCATAGTGACTTCCTATACCTTGCTTAATACCTTCAGTGCCTAAGACTGGTGGGATTATGGGTGCTCCACGATCTGGACCCATTAATACACCTAACTCTGGTCCTATGAGTAGATAGAAATGAATTAAATGGTCGTAAAGGTAATAAGCACACTCTACAATGTTCCTTATTAATATAGCAGCAGGTGGAGGTATAGCATTGAATGCATCATCAAGGGCCATTGTGGACGCCATGGCGTGTGGATTAGGACATACACCACAGATACGCTGAGTTATATGTATGGCATCACGAGGGTCTCTCCCTATCAGAAATATCTCAAAACCCCTGAAGAGGGTTACTGATGCCTTACATTCAGTAACAAAATACTCATTTCCAAGCTCTGGATTCTTTTCTATATTACACTTTATATTCAGGTGGCCTTCAATTCTACTTATTGGATCGACTTTAAAGGTTGGCATTTACTCTTCACCCTTCTCTTCTTTCTTCTTAGTTAATGCTTTCCTTCCTGCATGCACTGCCACCGCTGCAGCAGCAGCTCCAACAAAAGCAGTACCCCATGTCTCTGCTGGTATGTTTAAGACAGTTGGCAGAGATGGCAGCTCTGTGTAGAACGGACCAAATTCACCATCAGGCCAAGCAGGCTCTGCACATCCTATACAAATACCTCTATCAATACAAAATGCTGTATGGTCATTCCACCTTCTAGTTGGACAGTCAGTCCATGTAACTGGGCCTTTGCAACCTAACTTGAACCTGCATCCCTGCTCGCTCTGACCAAAATTTGCAAATATTCCCCTGTCGTAAAAGGGTCTATATGGGCATTGTTCATTGTGTATATTCTTACCGTAGAATGCTACTGGTCTGTTGTAACTGTCAAGCTCAGGTTCAACGCCCTCAATGAGACTAGCGAGCGTCAGGATTAAGCTATCTGGGTGCCCAGGACATCTAGACAAGTTTATGATCTTTTCAGCTTTATCATCCATTCCAACCTCCCTTAGGAAGTCTTGGAGACTCATCGCACCTGTCACATTACCCTTAGCGTGTGGGATGCCTCCAAAGGCTGAGCAAGAGCCAAAAGCTATTATGTTGTCAGTGACTTCTGCACAGTTCTTAACCCATTCCCTGAAATCTTTGTCGCCTGTTTCACAGAAGCCTTCTTGTTGCATCGATCCTTCGACTATAAGAATTTTCTTTCCAGGTCCTGAGTGGTTTATCCAATCGTTTATCAATTCGACTCCTAAGCTACCAGAAGCCGGATGAAGCACATACATCCAATCTGGAAGAGCTATTGGCAAACCTGAGTTCCCAACGGTAATACTAGTCAGTATTTTTATCACATCAGGGTCAGCAGATTGAGCGAATGAGACGCTGCACCCAGTGCAGGCTGCACCATTCAACCAGTTTATGTGCACATAATCTTTAGCTTCTGCAAAAACTTTCATGATGTCCATCTTGAATGGTGCAATACTTATAACACCAGCGGTGGCAGCTAACTTCAAGAAGTCTCTTCTGCTCATATTGATTGATTTAGAATTTTTTGAGGAATTTAGATTACTCAATAACTCGAGTCACCGTTTCTGGGACCATGGTTTTCAGTATATAAGCCTTGGTCTAATCAAATGATTCTTTTTTTTGCAATTATCAGATCATATATATTCTATAGATCATTCTGAGTGGATATTTGATTGTTAAGAGTATGAAGATTAGTGCCATATATTCTTTATAATGCCGTAGTTTTTTCTAACTCTTGCCACAAATGCGCTAAGAGAATTTTCAAAGAAGAATAAGGAAAAATCAATTTTTGTTAAAACTGTGGTACTTCAGCAAGTGTTACTTCTACAACTCCTCTCTCATACCCTCTAATCAATTCTACCTCTGCTTTATCTCCTACTTTTTTCTTCTGAATAGATTTCTGTAAGTCTTGTATCGTCTTTACAGACGTACTATTGATTCTAACTATCAAGTCTCCTTCTGATATGCCCACTTTATGAGCAGGGCTACCATGAATAACTCTGGCCACTATGACTCCAGCCTTGACAGGTAATTCATAATAAGATGCCGTCTCATCTGTAACACTCATGCCTATAACACCTAGCCAAGGCCTTATCACTCTTCCATAAGAAATCAACTCATCGACTATCCTCTTTACAAAATTGATAGGTATGGCAAAGCCTATGCCTTGAGCGAAGGGGACCATGGCAGTACTGATTCCAATAACTCTTCCATTGCTATCCAACAACGGTCCGCCACTATTCCCTGGATTTATGGCTGCGTCTGTCTGGATCAAGTTCTCATAAACATGGTCCTCGACTTGTATGTTGCGGTTAAGAGCGCTTACAACGCCCGTTGTGACCGTAGGTCCACCCACAAGAGCGAAAGGATTGCCCATAGCGATGACGAATTGCCCCACTTTCAATTTATCAGAGTCGCCCAACTCTGCAGATGGCAAACCTTCTTCATCAACTTTTACTATGGCTATATCTGAGCTGGCATCAGCCCCCACGAGCTTTCCTAATAGTTTTCTTCCATCGGTTAGAGTTACATCAATTCTATCGCTGCCAGCTATAACATGATGATTGGTAACTATGTATCCCTTAGAGTTGATGATGACCCCTGAACCTATGCCCTTGACTGGATGCACATGAAGGAAATAATCTCTAAGAAGGCGAACAATGCTGATGTTAACCACACTTGGGCTTATTTTCTCAACTGCAGACACAACCCATTCATCAGGCGGTTCTATTGGCATGATAATATTATGTGAGTTTAATTATTAAAACTTGCTGATTCAATAAAATATCTCAAGCTGATCTAAATTTCTCTTTTAAGCTAAAACGTCCAAAGAACCCATAGAACAAGATGATGGAGATAGCATAGAAGGTACCACAGATCAAGAATGGTAGATAAAGAGAGATGTTAGCCATGATGTAACCTCCAAAGGTTGAGGTTATAGAGTAAGGAAGGTTCCATGCTATACCCGTTATGCCTGTGGCGGATCCTCTTTCTTCTGGGGCAACGTTATTCATCAAAAAAGACATAGATACAGGATTGGACACATTCATCAAGAAGTTTCTGAATACGAATAGGATTGCTACAATACTATAATCACTTATGAAAGGTATTGTGAACATCAATCCTGTAGCTATACTCATAGTCAAAACTATGCTGTTTATCATGCCAAGAGAATCTGAGAGCTTAGGAGCTGTAAGATAAGATAAAGCCATGACGCCATTTGCAATAGCGAACAATGGACCTAAAATTACTTCATCCAATCCAAACCTTAAGTAAAACCAGAGAGAGAATAGAGGTATTATAAAACCAGCTCCTAGACCTATCAAGGCATCCACGAGAGAGATTTTGGCGATGATGTTCAACGATCCTTTTGGGAGAAGCCTTCTTTTTTCCCTATGATAACTAACATCCTTGATCAAAGCAAGAGGCAAGAATGAAAGAGTCAAAAAGGCGGTGGCAATAGCGAACATAGGTCTGTATGAGAATAATTCAGAAAGGTTGAACCAAACTCGAAAATAGTTTGGTAGACTGCTCAACAAAGCTCCAAAGGTGTAAGAAAAGGTTGACGCAAAGAAGGAAAGACTAAAGGCTAAAGTTCTTTTTTCCTCAGAAGATTTCTCTGCCAATAAAGCGTTACTGGAAGGGTAGAACATAGCATTGCCAATGCCTCCTATTATTCCAGATATTAGGAGGAGAGGATAGTTTATGGTAAAAATATATACCATGTAGAAGATGGATTGGAGGATTATCCCTAGCGTTAGAAAGAACTTTCTCCCATATCTATCGCTCAATATGCCAAAGGGAACAACCAGAGTTGAACTTGCTAGACCAAAGGCAGTATAAAGTGCTCCTATCATAGTTCCTTCCATCCCTGCCTTATCAAGATAGATGGGTTGAATGACCAGAAGAAAGCTAAAGGGTAAAGCTATTAGGCTATTTACTATGATGAGTAGTTTAGCATCTTTCTCAATCCCACCATAATATTTTATGGCATTTTGAGTTCTTTGTCTAAAGAGTAATCGCATTCCTATGCTCAGACGAAGTGGCTTTAGTGGTATATAAACAAAAATAAATAAAACTAATTTCTAATTCGTTTGATGAAATTTATACAAATTCAGTATGGCTTTATGGTAGATTTCAATGCTTGAGAGATACTCTGAGATTTCGATGCATTCTTTGTGCGTGTGAGATAGATGGGGATTTCCTGGACCATAGGTAACTACAGGTACTCTAAAGGCATGCCCATAGGCATTCATATCTCCTGTGCCAGTTTTTCTCAATAACATAGGTCTCTTCTTCGTTATTTCAGATATTGCTGCAGTTAAAGCTTTTACAAGAAGTGAATTTCTATCAGTCTCAAAGGGCTCTGTCATATCCCCCACTTCTATCTCAATCTTCGGAAAAGACAAATCTGTTTGGTATTTGTCAATTATCTTCATTATGCCTTGATAAACAGTTGAGCAGGACATCTGAGGGGGGATTCTTATGTCTGTAGTTATCTTGCATGTACCAGGTAAAACGTTATGAGCCGTTCCTCCCCTTATCTTTGTGATGCATGCTGTTAATGAATCAAAGCGATTTTTTTCATTCTTTTTCTCTGAAGCGTAGGCACGTATTGCGTTCCAGACTTCAAATGCCTTCTCAACAGCGTTTTGTGACATCCAAGGGGCACTAGCATGAACACTGGCTGTTTTGCATATTATTGTTAAAGAGATTCGACCTTTATAACCGATGGTTATGTTTTCTATGCCACTAGGCTCCCCAAAGATGGCATAATCCGCTCTAACATCATTCTTTATCAACTCTTTTATGCCTATTCCTGTGCCTTCTTCATCCACGACCCCTGACACTATGATTTTTCCGAGATCTCCTTTATCAACGAATTTTGATGCTGCCATGATCATGGCTGCAAGAGAAGACTTGGCATCTATTGCACCTCTACCAAATACAAGCCCTTCAGAAATTCTCACAGGTTGTATACCAGGAACGGTGTCCATATGCCCACATAACAATACTGAAGGAGAGCCAGAGCCTATAGTCCCTATCACATTGTTTACTCTATCGATTATAATATCTTTAAAGCCGAGGCTCTTCATCTTTTCGGCTAAAAATCTAGATAGAGGCTCTTCTTTACCTGAAGGGGCGTAGATTCTTAAAATATCTTCTAAAAGATTTACGGCATTTTCCTCCAAGGCTAAACTCCTATTTTCTTAATTTTACAAGATAATCAATTATCAAGCCTGGTATGTCCACACCCGTAGCAGGAACTGTATTCTTGAACTCAGTGGTATTGTTCACTTCATGAACCAAGAGACCATCAGGGCTTTCCATACAATCAACCCCCAATATTCCTCCACCGACCGCCTTCGAAGCTCTGGCACAGATATCCTCAAGCTCTTTCGTTATAGGGCAATTCTCCGCTTTTGCTCCTAAAGCCATGTTAGTCTTCCAGTTTCCCGATAGAGATACTCTGTATATTGCGGCAACAACTCTATCATCTATAACTATGCTTCTTATATCCCTTGGGGGACGTTTAACAAACTCCTGAATGTAGTAGATTTGGTATAGGGGGAACATATGCTCTCTATCCTCAAATATAGCCTCAGCGGAGTCTCTATCCTTCAATAATGCTACTAGCCTTCCCCAGCTGCCTATCGTAGGCTTTAATACAGCAGGATAGCCTAGTTTTTCAAGAGATTTTACGGCACTCTCAGGGGCAAAAGATAAGACTGTCTGAGGCGTTGGTATACCAGCTTTGAGTAAGGCAAGAGTGGTGAAAAGCTTATTCCCAGCAACAATGGCAACGTTAAAATTATTTACTACAGATACTCCTTTCGCCTCTAAAGTTGCTGTAAGATGAAGACTTCTGAAATAGCTTAAGCACCTCTGAAGTACAACATCCCCAAACTCCTTTTCATAATCGCTTTCTAAGAGAAGAGAGACATCTTTCGAGTCTATTAGCTTTAAATCCACTCCTTTCTTCTTCGCTGCATCAGCTATGACTTTCTCTTCCCATCTAACATAATCGTAAACCATAGAAATCTTACTTATTTTTTATTCACCCCAATCCTCGCCTACTACTTGTATTGAACGTATATCGAATTTACCATCTTCCTTTTTGTAAAGCTCAAACGAAGTTCCACAATCAGGACAAGTTACTATCTCTCCTTCCATTGCATCCTTTGGCAAAGGTATTTCTCCATCACATTCTGAACATTTCATCATATTCCACCCCCTCAAAAGCCATACCAGCATGTAGGCTTAAAACTTATCTTCAACTTTAAGCGCCTCTCCTTCAAGTTCTTCAGACAAGCTCAGCTCGAATAGATCGCCACAGCGAAGCCTCTTCAAACCTTGGGCAAGCTTCACAGCCTCTTCCATGTTAGAGTTTAAACCCAAAACACGCAAAAGAAAGGCAGCACCATGTTTACCAGACAACTCACCGAATATGATTCGCCTTCTATTCCCTACAGTCCTAGGAGGTACTAGCTCATAAGCTGCAGGGTTTCTTATTATAGCTGCGATATGGGTCCCAGCTTTATGTTTGTAAGCATTCACACCCACTAATGGCTTCGATTCGGGAGTCCTTACTCCTGAATACATCTCGATTAAATCTGAAAGTTCTTTCAACATGTCCAATTTCACTTTAAGTTTCTTATTATAAATCATGGTCAACGCTACTACGACTTCAGCCAGAGGTGCAATGCCCACTCGTTCACCAAGACCGTTTATAGTGACATGGATCTGACTTGCTCCTGCTTCAAAACCTGCTAAAGAGTTTGCTGTTGCCAGACCCAGGTCATTATGACAATGAACATCGAGAGGGGTGTCAATTACATCCCGAACAGTTTTAACAAGATTATACATACCTTTCGGTCTCAATATGCCAAGAGTGTCAGGCAGACTAATTCTATCTGCTCCTGCATCTGAAATCTCTTTACATATCATCTTAAGAAACGAAGGGTCAGCCCTGCTGGCATCTTCCACAGTGAAACGTAATCGAAGTCCATGACTCTTTGCATATTCTACTGCGTTAACTGATCTTCTTACGGCTTCTTCTCTTGAAATTCTAAGCTTATGCTTTAAATGAACATCAGATACAGAGTGATAAATAGCGATCCATCCTGCATCACAATCAAGAGCTACATCTATATCCTCAGGCAAAGCCCTAACATGAGCCAATATATTTGCGCTCAGCCCAGCTTTGATGATCCTCTTACAAGACTCTTTATGGTCGGGAGATATTATGGGGCTTATTTCTATGGCATCGACTCCAAAATAATCTAACATCCAAGCAATCTGTAGCCTTTGCCGCATCGTAAAGGACACGCCAGGGGCTTGCTCCCCTTCCCTTAACGTGCTATCCAGTATTAGCACATCCCCTAAGGAGTCATCATGAATATCGTTGTAATTATTCGCTAAGCTCCTCGATTCGATTTCCGTCATGTTCGGTTCAGATTTCGAATTAATCAATTCTAATAATAATTAGGAAAACGTGTTTATAAGTTTTTTCTCTTAACTCCAGCTCCTAAGGATTATCATAGTGTTAGTGTTGACCACACCTTCTATACTGCGAATATCGTCAACGCATTTATTGACTTCAGCTATGCTAGGCGCTGAGATGTTCACAAATACATCGTATTGACCAGTTATCTCATGGACATCTTTTACTCCCTCTATCTTACTAAGCTTCTCCGAAATGGACGGGGTGGATGTTGAAGGACTCACCGAAATTAGAACTATTGCATTGGCTCTTTGGCTCGTATTAACTTCGACTGTGAACCTTTTTATCACCCCTTTTGACATTAGATTCTTGATTCTCTTCCTTATGGCAACTTCTGATAATCCTATCTTCTTTCCTATGGCACTGTATGTAAGCCTAGAATTCTCCTTCAATATTCCTATTATCTGCTGATCTATTTCGTCCAACTCTTCACCTTATTCTAAAAGATTGATTTTACCTTTACTATTTATAGGATAAAAATTTTTGCAATTAAAAATATGCCTATCTATTCTGTAAAAGTTTTTTAAACTATATTGGGATTAAACTCAATAGACCATCTCACCCTTTATGAAGGGTTTTGTTCGTTTATCACGAGGGTTTTCGAATATTTCGTCTGAGTTGCCAACTTCTATGACTTCCCCATCAAATAGGAATACGATTCTTTTGCCCAGCCGCTTCGCTTGAAATATGTTATGAGTTGCTATGACTATCGTGACATTAAGATTCTTGTTTATTTCAGAGATAATCTCCTCTATCATAGCAACGTTATAAGGATCGAGATTAGCTGTTGGTTCATCTAGTAATATCAGCTCGGCATTAAGGAGTAAAGCTCTTGCCAAAGATAGTCTTTGTTGTTCGCCTCCAGACAGTTTCTTTGCAGGTTTGTTTTCAAAGCCTTCCAGCCTTACCATATTCATGACCTCTTTGACCCTCTCTTTGATCTCTTTCTTGGGATACCCTCGTAGTTTGAGGCCATAGGCTAGATTCTTGTAAGCTGTTGTATTGAAGAAAACCGTCCTTTGGAAAACCATTGTACTCCTAGATAAAACCTCATCAATGCTGCTGTCATCGACTTTTGTAAGACCATAAAAGATTTCTCCGCTTGTTGGTTTTTCAATACCAGCCATGATTCGAAGCAAAGTCGTCTTCCCACAACCGTTGGGACCTATTATTGCCAATATTTCTCCCTTTATGACTCTCAGGCTAACGTTTCTGAGTGCTATTGTATCTCCGTACTTCTTACTTATGTTTTTGAGTTCTAAGAGACAACTCATGCTCTACGCCTCTGAATTAGGTTTATGCACAAAGTTACTATCGTAACTATCGCAAGCAATATTATCGCTAAGGCTATTGCCAAGATTACTTCACCTCTTGTGGTCGACAAGGCTATCGTTGTTGTTAAGACTCTCGTAATGCCTCTTATGTTTCCTCCAACCATTAAAGCAATGCCAAGCTCGGCTATGGCTCTATTGAAGCTGGCAACAATCGCAAGGATAAAGTCGCTGGAAGATTCTCCCAGAACTGCTAAAGAGGCTTGAGTCTCTGAAGCACCTAAAGTTCTTGCCAAGTCTCTTATTTCAGGATCGACAGATTCAATGGCGCTTGTTACGAAGCTGACGGTTATGGGAGTTATTAGAATTGCTTGCCCGATAATAATAGCAACAGGACTATACAGAATTTCCAAGAATCCTAGGGGGCCTGATCTTGAGAAAATGAGGTAGAGAATCAATCCTAAGGCCGCAGTTGGTATGCCCAACAAAGCATTAAAAAGACTCTTCAAAATGATTCTTCCCCGAAATCTTTTTAGAGCCAGGATCATGCCAATGGGAGTGCCCCATAAAGCCGAGAGGAGAGTCGCAGTCCCAGAAATTAGGATAGACCTCGTCGTAATCTCTATTACAGTAGGATCTCCAGAAAAAATAAGTTTTAGGGCTTCAATCAACCCTTCAATGATCTCTGAAACCATAGAACATCATTACTAACTGTAAAGTTCGGGATGGCCGTTTTGATATTCCAATGGGCATTCTTCTCCATTTATGTAGGCGTAGTCTTTGATCCAGCTAACCAAAGTTGGATCACTGTTTTCTTTCAGTAATTTCACTGCTGGGAAGAAGAGGCTTTGACCATATTCTTCTTGTCCATATTCTTTGATTATCTTTTGACCTTCCTCAGAGATCAAGAATTTTATGAAAGTTATAGCGCCATCAAAGTTCAAACCCTCATGTGTGCTTGGATTGACAGCAATCGCAGAATATACATTGAGAAGTTCCTGACCTTGGTCCACAAGAACCTTTAGACTTATCTTGCCAGGAGTAGGTATACCGTAATCATAATACGCGAGATAGGTTCCCAAGTCAGTGAGAGTGTATGCCAAATAGGAATTTGCTATCCCCAAAGTTCCACCCATGGTCGTACCAGATTCGAGGTACCATCCTTCATCCCTTATTGCATTTGGATCATAGCCAGCTATAGTCCATAGACTTTTCTCCTTTGCGTGAGTGCCTGAGCCATCTCCTCTGGACACCCATTTCGTCGTCCCGTTCCTTCCGGCTTCGACTATTCTTTTCAGAGCATCTATGGGTAGCAAGTCTTCGATTTTGGCAGGATCGTCTGCAGGTCCTACTATAACGAAGAAGTTGTAGGCAACGATCTTCCTGCAAACACCGTATCCTTCCGACAAGAAAGTAGACTCTGCTACAGGATCATGCACAAGTATCATATCAGCATCCCCCCGTTTAGCGTGTTGTATCGCTAAGCCTGTACCGACTGAAATGAAGTATAGATCGATGGGATACTTGGCTTCAAACTTGTCTTTTAGTTCGTCAAGAAGGCCGGTATCGAAAAGGCTTGACGTTGTAGATATCACTAGCTTCGACTTTTTGCTGGCGAAGGCACCCATAAAGTAAGCCACACCTATGCTTGAAACGAGAATCGCTACAATAAAGATGCTAGCCCAGATCAAAGTATATCTCTTCACAAACCCCACCCGTCATACTAATCTCGATATATCGAGCATTATATCCTTATAAATATAAAGATAAGGTATTTTAATAGACATTTTCTTTTTTAAGCTCGCCTCATATACCCTAGAAGAAAAAAATGTTATTACTCTTGTCAAAACATCAGAAATCTGTCATCACGCGGAACTGATCGACTTCTTCCACACCCATTTCCTGAAGGAATGCTCTTGCAGCCCCAGTAACATCTTTTGCTGCTGTAATTGCTCTACCAACCACGATGATGTCAGCTCCCGCTTTTAAGGCATTCTTCACATTACTAACTCTTATTCCACCAGCAACTGCAATCAATACATTTCCACATACTTCTCTTATCTCTTTGATGTTACCCCATGCATACTCTTCATGCTCTACGTCTATAGCCCTATGGAGTTCTACAATATCAGGCTTATTTTTCAGCTTTTTAAGTATCTCCACTGGATTCGGAACGTTTATGGTATCCATCAAAGAGAGAGACCCAATTTTCTTGCACTCTTCCATGAACTTCTCCATTGTATTTATTGGGGCAAGCCCTGAAAAACTGATGACATCTGCAGTAGCATCTCCTGCTATCCTTGCTTCAAGGTTTCCTGTATCAAGAGTTTTTAAATCAGCGATGACGACTGATTCAGGTCTTAACTGGTGAATCTTCTGGACAGCCTCAACACCATACCTCTTTATTAACGGAGTTCCAGCCTCAATAACAATTGCATCGCTCCTTGGCAAGGCTCTAATGATTCCTTCAACCCTTCTCCAGTCTGGAATGTCAAGAGCAACTTCCAGATAAGGAGGTTTCTTCAAATTGTTGATTCTGAACCCTATCATACCATGTATAGCTTTATCCTTCTCCTCTAAAACTTTATCTATACTTGGAAAATTCTCCATAGCCCTCCTCAATGCAAGCTTTGTCGCTGCATAGTTGTATCTGTATATTCTTTGATAGTCTTTTCCTCTTGGATGTATAAAGACCGAGACTATAACAACAAACTCTTCCGATCGTTCTTTAGGAATTATTCCCTCTTCTACAGCATCTGCAACTGCCTTGGCAACAGCACTTTGAGCAGGACCAAAGATTTTCTCTGCATCTCCAAGGTTTCTAATAGTAACTTTTGGTACTATGAGAGTTGAAGGCTTGGTGGGCAGATTCGGTCTTATTACACCGAGGATAGGTGTGTGTCCCATTCTTGGTTGTGCAATTGAGTTTGCAAAGGCAATGCCTACAGAGCTATCCTTCTTACCTATAATAAGATCTATATGTGCGATTTCTGGTTCCTCACCAATAAGAGCTTCTCCGACAAGAAAATCAGTCATAGTGATCTATCTTGTAATCATAACCTGTTGCTTTTATAAATTCTACAAGCTCGCTTTTTTCATGCCATATTTTTACGTGAATAAAACCTCCTCTATCATCTAAACCCATTATTTCTCTGGCAAATGTAGGAAAATCAGGAGGTAAAGTTTTATTATTTCTTAAGAGATAATCAAGATAATCTTTAAGAAGGATTATCCTGCCTTCTTTGCCTTCCTCTTTTAGCTTTATCTTCAATTTCTTGTGAAAAACACTCTCTTCTTCAGCTTCTCTCTCACTCAAACGACCACATAATTCTGGTAAATTTCTGTATTATTAAGATTTTCTTATCTCTTATTAATCGAATGCAGTAAAATTATGGCGAAAGATAGAACTTCACTTCAAATAACGGACAATCTTAAATATTGGTTCAAGGCATCATCCCCTATGGTTAAATTTACTTTAACCAGTAAAGCTTTCTCAGAAGGTCAATTCATACCAGTGAGGTGCACATGCCAAGGCCAGGATGTCTCTCCACCTTTAGAATGGCAAGGAGTTCCAGAAGGTACTAAAGAATTCGCTTTGGAGTGCTTTGATCCTGATGCGCCAGGAGGTGGTTTTGTCCACTGGGTCTTGTATAAAATACCTGGAAGTGTCAGAGCGATAGATGAAGGAAAAATCCCCAAAGGAAGTAAAGAAGGGGTGAATGATTTTGGAAAGCGTGGATATGGCGGTCCCTGTCCTCCCCGTGGTCCTCCACATCGCTACGTCTTCACTATTTACGCTTTAGATAAAACTCTGGGAGAGATTGAAACTTTGGATGATCTTAAAAGGGAGATAAGAGGTCATGTGTTAGCCGAAGCGAAGTTGACTGGACTTTATCAGAGAAAGTAAAGAATGAAGTAACTGTAATAAATTATATAAGTATCAGATAGGGGAGAAAGAAGTAGAGACGCAACTCCTGGAATTAAGATAATGGAAAAGAATAGTAATTTAATATATGTACTATAAAGTGATCAATAAGGTTTATGACCATATACTCCTTAAGAATTGAAGGTAAAATCGTAAATGGCTTCTTCAAATCAAGATTGAATAGATTCTCGGCATTAGTGAAGCTTAGAGGAGAGGAATTTAGATGTTTCTTACCAAATCCTGGTAGGCTGAAGGAGCTCTTAATTCCTGATGCTGAAGTTTTCCTCAGAGAGATTAAGGGTAGAGTTAGGACAACTAACTACGATATTATAGCCATTAAACATGGCAATGTATTGGTATTCATAGATTCAAGGATGCCAAATAGGCTTTTGTTAGAAGCCTTTAAGATGCGCAAAATTAAAGAATTCTCTATGTATGATGAAGTAAAACCTGAGTTCAAGTTTGGTCATAGCAAATTCGATTTTTTCTTAACAAATAAAATTGGGAGATGCATAATCGAGGCAAAGTCTTGCACTTTAGTGAAGAATGGTAAAGCATTATTCCCTGACGCTCCAACAGAGAGAGGCAGAAGACATGTTTTAGAGTTGATCAAAGCAAAGGAAGAAGGTTATAGAACTTGTATTTTATTCTTGATACAGAGACCAGATGCCAATTCTTTCTCTCCAAACGATGAACTCGATCCTAAGTTTGGAGAAGCGTTAAGAAAAGCATTAAATCATGGCGTAGAAATCCATGCTTATCGTTCTCACTTTGATGGGAAATCAATAAAATTGTTGGATAAAGCAGAGTTGATCATCAAATAGTCTGCTTAGGTAGTTTCACATAATTTCTTAGGCTCAAAAGGACAATTATTAAGGCTAAAACTTGTACTAAGGCTCCTATAAGATAGGGCATTTGCGGACCAACTGTCTCAAGAATCAATCCTGAAATAGGGGCTGCTGTAGCTACTCCAAGAAATTTAGCATAAGCAGATATTACTGGAAGCATGAAAGCAGTATCTGCGATTCCGATAAAGCCCATCAATGTAGCTAGAGGAAGAAACGATCTTTTACCCAAACTTAATTTCATCATGCCTACCAAATTCTTTTTCTCCTTATAACATCGATTCGTCTCTATAACCCCAATAAAGAGTTATTTAAACTTCGTTTCTGTTAAAGTGAGTCTATAACCTTCCAAAGTTTGGAGAATATTATCCTCTTATACATAAAATCTGGAGGCTTCCTCCTCTATGATCTCACCGACCTTCATGAAGTAAAGCCTCGTAGCATAGGGCATGGATGGTAGATTCTTTTCTATAGCCTGAATTAAAAATGGAACTGCTCGCTTCGATGCTTTAAGCTGAAACTTCATCCATAGGACAGGGTCTTGCTTTATGGATATGCTATCACGTAAATCTTGTGGGCATAAAGCTTTGGCATCAGACTCTATTATCTTAAACCAATATGCTAAAACATCAGGATCAAGACCAAGCTTCTTCTCTTCGATCATCTTCAACAGCTTATCTATTGCGCTAATCCCAATGTCTTCTCCCATTGTGATCATAAAATAATAAGAGCTTATTTTTAAAAGGTTACCTCTTATAGTAAGTAATCGGTATGACAAATATCATAGCGCATAGAGGAGCATCAGCCTACGAGCCAGAGAATACGCTAAGAGCGATAAAAAGAGCTTTAGAGCTTAATGCTAAAATGATAGAAGTGGATGTTCGATTAAGTAAAGATAGGCAGATAGTAGTAATTCACGATGAGAGTGTAGATAGAACTACTAACGGAAAAGGATTCGTTGAAGATTTAACGCTAGAAGAGTTAAAGAAGTTAGATGCTGGTAAGGACGAAAGAATACCAACCCTTCAAGAAGTGATAAATGCTGTAAGGAATAAAGCGATACTAACAATCGAGATAAAGGTTCTAAAAATCGAGGATTCTGTAGTTAAAATCATCGAAAAAGAAGGCATAGAAAAAAAAGTTGTCGTAACTTCATTTTACCACCCTATTTTAAGAAAAATAAAAGAGCTTAATTCAACAATAAAGACAGGAGTTATTTTCAAGTGCCATCCAATAAAACCAGCAGACCTTGCATTGAATGCAAATTCAGATTCATTATTTCCCGAGCACAGGTATGTATCAGAAGAAATGGTAAAGGAAGCCCATAAAAACCATTTGAAAATTTACCCTTGGACTATCGATGATCCTAATAGAGCAAATCAATTGATAGAAATGGGCGTTGATGGAATCGTTACGAATAAGCCAGATTTGTTGAGAAGAATTTAATCTTTGTTCATTTCATAGATATTCCTAGCATAGAGCTTAAGGCGTGAGTTGTTTCTTTGCTTTTCATTATTTTCGTCAACTTTTTCCCTATTTCGGTAACAAGAAAGTCCTCATGAATAAAATAACTCACTTTTGCAGGAAATGCATCTATGAAATTAAAGTCATGCTTTGCTGCAATACACAAAGGCAATAACGCAATCATATTTCTTCTTTTTGAAACTAAATCTATTGCAGAATCGTATGACCATGTTTCAATTAAATCGAAATCCTTCACCATGCTCTTGATTTTATCCTCAGCGTAATCTCTTAAGCCTGAACCAATTTTAGGCAAAATAAAAGTCGAACCTGAACTAATCCCATCGCCATAAAAAGCCCAGACCATATCCATCGTGTAGTTTCTAATTTTTTTGACCCTAAGAGGAATCTTTGATATTGGAATCTTTTCACTCTTTGGTGTGCATGTTACTAACAAATCTGCAATCTCATCCCTCATCCATGCTAAGCCATGCTCAAAACCTCTAAACTCCTCTCTCACCTTAATTGCTTTTTTTCTCAATTCGCTTAAGATGACTTGTGATATAGGACTTAAGTCTCCAACAGCAATGATATCAGAGATTTTTGCATCTGAAAAGAGCGTTATGTTAATTCTTTCATCCTTCTCTATCAACTCCACGTTTTCTGGAATCTCTAAAATTCCGTCTGCAGAGCTTAAAGATGCTATTGCGCCAGAGCCTCCAAGGATAGGGATTGTCATCAAACCCTTTTTGCCATTTTTTAAAAATACTGGAAGATACTCCCTTCTTCCCCTCTCTGATAAATACCTTGTTGCCAAAATCGCTCCTATTTTTTTCTTATCTTCAAGCTTCTTTCCTGACATGGCTCTTAAAAATGGATCAACGATCAAATCATAAATTATCAGGGCTGAAACTGGAAAGCCTGGCAATCCGAATATGGGCTTATCATTTATGGCTGCTATTATCGTAGGCTTTCCTGGCTTTGCTGCAATTCCATGAACTACGAGACCCGGACTTCCAAGCCCATCAAATACTTTGTAAGCTAAATCGCTAACTCCTGCCGAAGTGCTTCCCGACATTATAATGGCATCAGCAAGTTTTAATCCCTCTATCACAGCTTCACGAATCTCCCCAAGATTATCCTTCTTGATGCCAAGATATATTGGTGTACAACCAGACTTTTGAACTAAAGCTCCTATAGAGTATTGATTGACATCATATATCTTCGATACTTTTAATTCCGAGCCTGGCTCTATAAGCTCGTTTCCTGTAGAAAATATGGCAACTTTAAGTTTTGAGAATACCTTAACTTTATCACAACCTAAACCTGCCAATACACCTATCTTTTCTGCTGTAAGCTCCTCACCCTTACTCATAACGAACTGACCATGATAAACATCTGAACCTAAACTTGCTAAACCTGACCCTTTACCAACAGAATTTTTAATGATAACGTAATCTCCATCTATTAAGGTATCTTCGACACGAACTACAGCATCTGCACCTTTTGGGATTATTGCTCCTGTATCTATCTCAATACATTCTTTCTCCTTAATCTCTAATAAAGATTCTTCGCCAGCATGCAATCTGCCAATAACCTTAAGCCTTACAGGATTTACTTCAGATGCAAAAGATGTGTCTACTGCTCTAACAGCATAGCCATCGACTATAGCCCTTGAGAAAGGCGGGAGATTGATTCTTGCTATTACATCCTCGCCTAATATTCTCCCATGAGCCTCGGTAATCTTAACTTCCTCAATTCCTAAAGGATGAGGCTTTACATGCTTATTCAAAGCTTTAAGAGCTTCTTCAACTGTAACTAATTTTTTAAAGACTACCCTCATTTCTATCTTTACTCTTGTATTGGATTATAAAGAAACACTTCTACCTCTGAATTGCCATCAAAGCCTTCCGACTCTGGCGGTACTATAAGGAAACCATTGGCTTCTGTAAGAGATGATAATGCACTAGAGCCCATAACTCTTATTGGTTCAGCGAAGAGTTTTTTGCCTATCCTTCTCACTTTTACTCTTACATACTTAGCTACACCGAGACCAGAAGAAACTTTAGACTCAAGTATGGCTTTCACAACAGGTCTAGGAGGCTCCAAAGCGTTAACCATCTTGTATAGCAAAGGTCTAACAATAGCTATGAATCCTGTAATACAGGCAACAGGAAAACCAGAGAGCATGAAGACAGGTTTACCATTTACCAATGATACTCCAGTAGGCCTTCCGGGCTGAATTCCTATACCTCTTATCATCAAATCGACCTTTCCAGCCCTTTGAACTGCCTCAGGGACAAGGTCCAACTCGCCTACTGAAGTCCCTCCTGTGATTATAAGAGCATGATGATTCTCAATGGATGACTTAATTGCTTTTGTGAGGTTTTCAAGATCGTCTTTGACAATTTTAAGGCGATGAGGCTCCATCCATGGCTCTTTGCAGAAAGCAGATAAAGCATAAGAATTTGTGTTAACAGTCTTGTAAACATCTCCTAATTCGCTAGGCTCTATTAGTTCGTTTCCTGTAGGGATTATCGCTATTCTCAGCTTTTCAAGAACTTTAACCTTGAGTTTTCTTAGTTGAGCAAGCATAGATATATCAAAAGGGTCTATTATCTTGCCTTTTCTCATCATTATTTGACCTTTCTTAAAATCCTCGCCCCTTTTTATGATGTTATCACCTATAGGGAAGCTCTTTGATAGTTCAATCTCATCATCTAAAACCTTTACATATTCCACTGGAACTACTGTGTCAAAGCCATCGGGTAAAGCTGCCCCAGTCGCTATCTTGACAGCTTTTCCTTGAGTCCCTTTCATAATTGGACTTTCTCCTATCCTAACCTCACCTATTACTTTCAATTTTACTGGAGAATACTGAGAAGCCGATAGAGTATCTGCTCCTCTAATAGCGTAGCCTTCAAAAGCAGATTTATCCACTAAAGGCTCATCAAAATCTGATACTATATCCTCAGCCAATACCCTGCCTAAGCTCTCATCAAAGTTAACATATTCTATGCCTAGTCTTATCGATAATTTCTTTGAGGTAAGGACTATAGCATCGTCAACCGTTGTCAGCTTTTTCAGAAATCTGTAGCCCATAGTCATCTTTACTCATTTGCTGAATTAGTAAGGTTTTCACTTCATGATATATAAGATTAACAATATTAAGCTTATCAAGATCAACAAAGGAGAAGTCACAAAGTAAAAGTTATCGCTTCTATACACATAGACAAGAATAGGTGGAAGCTTCTCTAAAGATGGCAGATAGTTTGCAATTATAGGCAATAGCACCAGGATAACACCAATTAAGATGAGTAATATGCCCATTATTGTCAAGGATTGATAGGCTTCAGGTGGAAGGTTTGATAGCAAATCTCTCACCTTCTGAAATATCCTATCAATGTCATTGTATTTAGATGTTTTCGAGATTAATTCATCCAATTTTGACTTAGTGAAGGTGAGAAGAGCAGTTAAAGTCTACGTAAAGCCTTGATGATAAGAAAAAACATATATAGAAATTTCCACAATCTGGAAGATTTAGGGGCTATTGTGAGTACAGTAGGTACGATTCAAATCTTTAAGAGCATTAGCGATAATTCTCTGATGAGAAGATTACTTCAAAGCTTATGTCGTTATTGTGAAAAAGATAAAGGCAATAGGTTAGAGATAGCTCTAGAACTATACGTTGGAGTAAGGAAAAAAGCCTGCATAAGATGTGTCTTTGCCAAGCAATTTTTGACACCAATACTTAGAGTTGCCTCCAAATCCTTCGGTGCCAGCGATGCTCAAATCAAAAAAACTTTCAAGGACCCTTACTGGCGCAGAGGACTAGCAAGTGTCATAAAAGGCATAGCATGGTTTGGTGTGACGAGACCCTTTGTACCAGGGGCACCATTTCAAGTTGTCTGGAACATAACAAGGGCATGTAATCTGAAGTGTATGCATTGCTACGAGAGTGCAGGGAAGCCCGATAAGAACGAATTGAATACTGAAGATGCAATAAGAGTTATAGATATTCTTGCAGATGCTGGAGTATTGATACTAGCTTTCTCTGGTGGTGAACCAACAGTTAGGCATGATATACTAAAGTTGATAAAACATGCTTCAGCAAGGGGAATGTATGTAGCGATGGCTACTAATGGGATTGCTTTGGCATCCATGGATAGAGTTAAAGAGTTGAAGAACGCTGGGCTTAGATTTGTCCAAATTAGCCTAGATGGCGTAGACCCTTACACTCACGACTCATTTAGAGGCGTACCTGGTACCTTTAAAAAGACTATTCAAGGAATTAAAAACTGTGTTTCTGAAAAACTATTCGTAGAAATTGCTACAACAGCCACTCGCTTTAACTATGAAGAAATCCCAGAAATTGTAGATTTCGCAGACGAATTGGGAGTAAACTGGTTCATGCTCTACAATTTTATTCCTACAGGGAGAGGTGCATCTATGATTAATGAAGATCTCTCACCGGAGGAGAGGGAGAAACTGCTGAAAATGCTCTGGAAAAAGATGAAAAGTAAAAATGTAGAGGTGCTCTCAACCGCCCCTCAGTTTGCTAGAATAGCACAAGAAGTGGAGAATAAAATCGCAAAGGTAATGGAGCATATGCATGGCTCGAAACAGCAGATATTGACTGAACTGATAGAAGAAGGGTTATATGATGAAACCTATGAATGTAATGGTGCTATTTTCCCTACACACTTCTATAACCCTGAGTTATCTGGCGATTTGAAGAGGTTAGCCGATTTTATAGGTGGTTGTGGGTGTGGTCGCTTCTACTTGGCAATAGAACCTAATGGGGACATATACCCATGTGTCTTTTTCCCTCATGAGAAAGACGTAAAAGTAGGGAATATCCTTGAAGATGATTTTGTGAATTTATGGAAAAATTCAAAGTTGTTATGGATGACCAGAAATAAGGATTTCCTTGAGCCTAACTGCAAAGGTTGCAAATATCTTTACACTTGTGGGGGATGTAGGGCTAGAGCATACAATTACTACAAGAATATCTTTGCACCAGATCCAGGTTGCATAATAAATAGGAACTATTGGTTGAAATTACAAAATGACCTAAGAGAAGGTTATGATTTGAGATAGGCTCCTAAAGACTATGAGTTTGTGGGAATTCATTGCCTTGATATGCTCTTATAAAAGATTCTCACAACTGTCTGAACAATGGCATCTTCCTCGATAACTTCAACTATAGTCCTTGCCTCATCTATATCTGACCCTACGCCTATAACACCGTGCCTTCTAAGTATCAGAGCGTTTCTGCTGACAATGTTCTTGCTTACGATTTCACTCAGTTCTTCAGAGCCAGGTCTTTTAAAAGGCAGTATTACAACTTCTTTTAATATCATCGATGCTTCTGCAGTAATAGGCTTAAACTTCTTGCCAATCATAGTGATACCGACAGTGAAAGGGTTGTGAGCATGGACTACTGCATTTACATCTTTCCTTGCTTTTAGAATCCCTATATGAAGACGCCATTCCTTAGAGGGCATGTTAATTCCTTCCACGATTTTTCCATCAAGGTCTATCTTGACAAGGTCTTCTTCCTTTAGTTTAGTCTTTTTTGAGTCTGTAGGAGTGATCCAAACGAATTTTGAATCTGGAATTCTTGCGCTTATGTTGCCACTCGTACTCGTCACAAGTTTCCTTAAGTAAAGAGCTCTCATACATTCAAGGATATCTCTCTTTAATCGCTCTTCATCCAAACTCATGATTCAATTCCCCTCCTTCCAATATGAATTCCTTGTTAAGTAAATGTTGAGCCTAAATATTTAAATAACCTCTGCACTCATCATTAATCAGATGTTGAAAGTCCGCTGTAGAAATCAAATTAGAATATCTATGGAAGCGCGACAAGAATTCACACCAACATGTGAAGACTATCTTCTTATAGAAGCTCATACTACGAAATTGTTTAGTAAATGTGCGGAGGCCGATGCATGACAAGCGTATGTAAAAAATGCGGGTTACCTACCGATCTTTGTGTTTGTGAAGAGCTAGAAAAAGGCGATACAAGAGTTGTCGTCCGTCTTGAGATGAGGAGATTTTCTAAGCCTACTACTATAATTGAAGGGCTTAACCCAAAGCGAACCGATCTGAATAAGATAGTGCAAAAGCTGAAAACGAAACTGGCTTGCGGTGGAACTGTAAAGGATGGTTACGTACTCTTGCAAGGGGATCATAGAGATAACGTCAAAGAAGAATTAGTTTGGTTAGGCTTTAACGAGTCTTCGATAGAAGTTCAATAAGTGAAGAAAATTCTTGCAAGAAGATGGTTCTAAGGATAATTTGAAAATAAGATTGCGCCGTACTTCGATAAAGAGAAGAAAACTCTGTCCTAAATGTTTAAGTGATCTTGAGATAGCCTCGCCTTTTGGGGGATGGCTTATACCACAAGAATATAGGTGTAAAGCTTGTGGCTATCATGGTCCAATAGCTTTAGAGACTTCTGATTAAATTTACCGAAAACAAAATCGTCTTACAATATCTTTATATAGAAAGATAACACCCCATGGTTCTAAGTGATAGAAGTGGGGGATTCAGTTCACAAGAGACTATCTCTATACCCCGAAGCGCTCTCCTATTAGGAATAATCCTACAATTAGGACTCTTTATAAAAAGGTCCTTCAAGAATTCAAATTTGAAGAGATGATAAGAATTGACTAAAGTGAAGTTTGCCCTTCCTAAAGGCTCTCTTGAAAATGCTACTTTTGAGATTCTTGGCAAAGCTGGATACAAGTTATCAGGGCAGGAGCGCACATATCGCCCATCTATAAATGATTCTGGGATAGAGCCTAGAATATTAAGACCACAAGAGATACCTATCTATGTAGCAGAAGGTCTTCAGGATATAGGAATAACTGGATTGGATTGGATAAAAGAGACAAATTCTGATGTAGAAGTTCTTCTGAATTTAGAGTACGGTACAATTAAGCTTGTATTAGCAGTTCCTAAGCCATGGGCGATAAATTCGCTTTCTCAGCTCATTGAGAAATTTTGGAAGGAGAAGAAAGAATTAAGAATTTCAACAGAATACCTTAACACCACTGTCTCATACCTCAAGTCTAATCCAGCATATAAAAACCACTATGGCGATCTTGATCCTTTGGTCATAACACCATGGTGGAGAATAGGCAATAACCCTAGCGTGAGTGTATTCCTATCTTTTGGAGCAACAGAAGCAAAGCCACCAGAAAACGCAGATGCTATAGTCGATGTTACAGAGACTGGCACAACCCTTGAGCAAAACAATCTAAAGATCATCGAAACTATATGTGAGTCTACAGCCTATTTGATTGTAAACAAGAATGCTTTGAAAGACCCAGAGAAAAGAGAAAAGATCTACGATATATTCACATTGCTCAAAGGAGTGGTCGATGGAAGAAAAAGATTGCACATATTCGTAAATGTAAGTGAAGCTAATCTTCAGAAACTTTTGAAGCAATTACCAGCTCTAAAAAGACCTACGATATCTCCCCTTTCAGAGAAGGGTTGGTATTCTGTGAATACAGTCATAGAGAGGAAGATCTTCATCGAGCTTTTGCCGAAGTTAAGGAAGTTAGCCCAAGGTCTCGTAGTCTATGAACCAAGACAAGTTCTATCTCTTGATGAGATTTTTGACAAGAAGAAAGGTGATTAGCTATAATAAGATCGTGGAAAGCTTCAGATGTGCCCCGTCAACTTCTTGAAGAAAGATCTTATTATTCACTTAAATGGTTTAGCGAACTAGAGAACCATGTCAAAGAGATAATGAATGAAGTCAGGAAGAATGGCGATAAAGCCTTAGCCAATTTTATCAAAAAATATGATGGAGTGAAGGTTGATGCCGATAAATTCATAGTCGAGAGAGAAGAAATTGATGAAGCCTATGAGAGTATCAATGAAGATGAAATCTCTGCCTTAAAGTTCGCAAAAAGAAGAATTGAAGGTTTTCAAAACACTATCCTCAAAAAGTTGAAATTCAAATGGCATGATGAAGAAAAGAATGTTCAGGTAATCAATCTAACATTGCCTATTGAGAGTGTAGGTTGCTATGTTCCGGGAGGTTATTCGCCTTATCCGAGTAGCCTTCTCATGGCAGTAGTTCCAGCAAAGGTTGCAAAAGTGCCACGTATAGCTGTTTGTTCACCACCTATGAGGGATGGTAATCTCAATCCAATTCTTCTTGTGGCTGCAGATATTTGTGGCGTAGATGAAATATACAAAATAGGAGGGGCTCATGCCATAGCAGCTTTAGCCTATGGTACTGAGAGTGTAAAGTCTGTTAAAAAGATAGTAGGACCTGGAAATAGATATGTGACTACTGCCAAGATATTAGCATCTAAGGATGTAGCTATAGATATGCCGGCAGGTCCTAGCGAAATACTGATAATTGCCGATGATTCAGCAAATCCATACTTCATTGCCCTTGATATGATTTCACAAGCTGAGCACTCCCCAGATAGCATTTGCGGATTGGTCACTACATCAAAAGAATTAGCAAGTAAAGTGATATCAGAGTTAGAGAAGATTATGGTAAATCTAGAAAGGACTGAGATAATTAAAAAGGCTCTTACTCAAAATGGCTTTATTGTAATTTGTGATGAAATGGATGAAGCAATAGAGTTTGTGAATGATTTTGCTCCTGAACATTTAGAGATAGTAACAAAGCAATCCGATAAAATTGCTAAGCAGATAAGATCATCTGGGATGGTCTTCTTAGGTCCTTACAGTCCTGTACCTGCTGGAGATTATTGTATCGGTACTAATCACATATTGCCTACAGGAGGCTATGCCAAAGTCTACTCTAACCTTTCTGTAATGGACTTTGTGAAGAGGGTCAGCATGGTGAAATGCTCAAAGGAAGGTTTGCTTAAAATGATGAAGCCTATAAGCACCTTAGCCCGTAAAGAAGGTTTGATAAATCATGCCATAGCTGTGGAGGAGAGAGTCAAAGACATCTCTTCAAAATCTTATTTAAAGTGATAATATGGACAAGAATTCAGAAGAATGGCTTCAAAGCAAATTAAGAGAGATCAAGTCCTTTAATAGATATGTGAAGCCAGAGTCAGCTTTAGATGTAACTTTAGAAGCTGGAATTGAGGCTGAGAAGGTAATCAAATTAAATCAAAACGAGAACCTTTTCTTGTCCAAAGATTTCCTTTGCTCTCTTCTAAATGATGTAATTAACGAGATCGATTTAAGGCTTTATTCAAAGGAAGGAGAAGTAGAACTAAAGGAGGCTATAGGAAAGTATGTTGGTCTGCCTTCTGATTATGTAATATTGGGCAATGGAAGTGATCAAATCATAGACCTTATCATCAGAACTTTCTTAGGAAAAGATAGCGTTGCCGTCTCGATCAAGCCTACTTATTCTATGTATAAATGGTCTGTAAATCATCTAGGAGCAAAGTACTTTGAAATACCATTGAGAGAGGATTTCTCTCTAAATGTTGAGGGCATTTTAGAATCATCGAAAGGTAATAAAGGCATATGCTTTATCTGCTCCCCAAATAATCCAACTGGCAATCAATTCGAATTGGAAGATGTGAGAGCTATCATAGAAAGCTTTCCTGGTCTAGTTTTAGTGGATGAGGCTTATGTTGAATTTGCAAAGAATTCATTGACAAAGTTAGTGAAGAAGTATAAGAACCTAATTGTAACTAGGACCTTCTCAAAGGCTTTTGGTCTTGCTGGTGTAAGGATAGGATATGCTCTATCTAATAGTGAAATCTCGACTGCCATCTTCGAGTATGCCCAATTACCTTACTCTTTAAATTGCATTGGTTTAAGACTGGCTTTAAAGGTCCTTGAGATGGTTGATAGATTCAAGAAGAGCATAGATGGATTGAAGGAAGAAAGAGAAAAATTGATGGGAAGGCTTAACAGTATAAAAGGCGTAAGGGCTTTCAAATCTGATGCCAACTTCATTCTATTTCAAGTGATGAAGCCTTATGAGAAAGTCTTCAATGATCTTTTTGATAAAGGCGTATTGGTAAGAAAGATAGGCAAAGTATTGAACCTAGAGGGTTGCTTGAGAGTAACTGTAGGCTTACCATACATGAACGATCGTTTCATAGAGGCTCTTACATCGATAAGTGAATAGCGCATGTGGAAAGAAAATTATACCATTATTCAATTAAAGGATGATGATGCTCTCGTAAAAAAGGATAGTATCGAAAAGCTGGCGAAGGTTGACGCAGTAATCTTTGACTGTGATGGAGTGCTAATAGATGCAAAGAAATCTTATTTGATGGCTGTAAAAGAAACTGTCAACTACATATTCAACAGGCTAACAGGATCAAGAATTGAAGAAAAGTTATTGGACAATTTGATCTACCAACTGAAGAAAGGTGGAAGATTCAACAACGACTGGGCAGTATCCTACACTATATCTTTGCTCGCTCTTACTGTTATGCCAAAGGAGGCAAAAGAAGGATTGAAAAGAACCATTGATTCAGAGCTTTTCAAATTCGCTGATGGACCTTTAGACAGATTAACTATAATCGAAAATTGTCTGAAAGAGAAGATCAAGAACATTGATTTTGAAATCTCAGAAGAATCTTTAAAGAGATTGATTGATTTAGCAGAAAGAGTAAGTTCATCTGGCCTCAAATTCTTTGAGAGAGATATTTTCTCAAATTCTTTAGCATTAAGAGATGATCTTGAAATTTTACGCTATGGTAAGGATATTCTCTCTCGATATGGAAATGTTGGAGAGAGCCTTATAACAACTATCTTTGAGGAGAAATTCTTAGGATGCAATCTCTTTAAAGAAATATATGGTGTAGATTGTAAATTTCATAAAGGCAAGGGATTGATAGAGAACGAAAATATCATGATCGATAGAGAAATTCTAAAAGAGATTTCATTTTTGATTGGCAGATCAAACTTTGGAATAGCATCAGGAAGGCCTTTTGCTGCCACAAAGTACACTATGAAGGAATTACTAGACGAATTTAGGCCAGAGGCCAAAGTATTCCTTGAGGATATAGATGAAGCGGAGAGAAGGGCAAGGCAGAAAGGAGAGATCATTGATTTGAGCAAGCCAAATCCTTACTCTTTAATAAATTGTGCAAAAGGTCTTATGCCCTTTAATTTCGTTTTGTATCTTGGCGATTCTATGGAGGACCTTATGATGGTAGAGTTTGCCAATAAAATTGAAGCATGCTATTTATTTGGAGGAGTTTATGCTCACTCCATCATGAAGGATGAACAAAAGACAGATTTCACTCAGAGAGGAGCGGATTTGGTCATACCATCAGTAAGAGAATTACCATTCATTCTAAAATACATAAAGGAGGGAAGAGGGTTTGCGTAAGGCTCAATTTGAGAGAAAGACAAGCGAGACAGAAGTCAATATAAAGGTAAACTTGAATGGGGAAGGTAAAAGTAGCGTAAAGACTGGATTAAAATTTCTGAACCATATGATAAAAACACTATCCACCCATAGCTTGATCGATATCAACATCATTGCAAAAGGAGATTTGAGGCATCACTTAATAGAGGATATAGCCATAGGATTGGGAGAAGCTTTAAAGAATGCTTTAGGGAATCGTGAAGGGATTAACCGCTTCGGATCGAGTATAGTACCTATGGATTGCTCTCTTGCAATAGCCGCTATAGACCTTGTGAAAAGACCTTACAGTGTGATCGATCTGAAGTTAGAAGGCAAGGCAGTGGAGGATATGAAAACTGAGGATATATACCATTTTTTGAAATCTTTATCTTCATCTTTAGAAGCAAACCTGCATTTGCAAGTTCAATATGGATTAAATGATCATCATAAGATAGAGGCAGCCTTCAAGGCTTTGGCTTTATCTCTCAGGCAGGCAGTATCCATAGACTCAAGGAGAAAAGGCATTCCAAGTGCGAAAGGTGCCATATGAATGAATATCAAGATCTTGGACTATGGTGTAGGAAACCTTTACAGCTTAAAATGTGCGTTACAAAGGATGGGAGCCAACCCCACAATAGCAACGATAAATGATTTACAAAATGATATAGATGGCTTGATCTTGCCAGGCGTTGGAAGCTTTACAGAAGCGATGGAGAATATAGGATCATTCAAGAAAAAGATTTTGAGTATAGCTGATTCAGGCGTACCTATATTGGGCATATGCTTAGGCATGCAGATCTTCTTCAAAAAGAGTGAAGAAGGAAAGGGAGAAGGCTTGGATTTGATGCCAGGCAGAGTAGTAAAGTTGCCGAAGCAAGTTAAAATCCCTCACATGGGCTGGAACAATCTAAGAATAATTAAGAATAATGAGATCATAGAAGGCTTAGCCGATGACTCTTATGTCTATTTTGTGCACTCATATCATACTTTACCTTCAAGAAAAGATGTAATAGTTACTGAAACGAATTATGGATTAAACTTTCCATCCATGGTCGCTAATGAGAACCTTTATGGCACACAATTCCATCCTGAAAAGTCTGGCGAAGCAGGTCAGATTATTTTAGAGAATTTTGTGAAGCTGGTTAAAAGGTAATCTGAATTGGAAGTAATACCAGCCATCGATTTAAAAGATGGGCAAGTTGTGAGGTTAGTAAGAGGAAATCCAAGACTATCAAAATCCTATTCATCCCTAGGCGATCCTTTGGGCGTGGCTAAGATCTGGATAGAAAATGGAGCGAAGATGATTCATATTGTAGATTTGGATGCAGCGTTAGGTTCTAGTGACAATATGTCAATAGTGGAAGAGATGGTAAAGAGTCTTAATGTGAATTTTCAAGTTGGTGGCGGTATAAGAAGCTTAGACATAGCCCAAAAGTTGTTCAGCATAGGCGTAAAAAGGATAATAGTTGGAACCATGGCTTTTGAGAATAGAAAGGCATTAACAAAGCTTTTAGAAGAATATGGCAATGAGAGAATAGTAGTATCTCTTGACCATTATGGGAGAGAAGTCATGTTAAGAGGTTGGAAAGTATCCTCGAATTTTGATATTCGTGATGCAATTATGAATTTCCTCGATCTCGGAGTAAGGATCTTCTTGATCACATCTATAAAGAGAGATGGAACTTTGACCAGTCCTGATTTTAAGATATTGAGAGAGATGTGTAAGATAAAAGAGGCGAAAGTAATGGCTGCTGGAGGTATTAGCAAACTCGAGCATCTATCCATGCTAAAGGATATGGGAGTTTATGGTGTTGTGATAGGGAAAGCGTTATATGAGAATAAGTTCACCTTAAAAGATGCTATAAACATAGATAAGGAGAGATGATAATGCCATTGTCCAAAAGGATAGTACCATGCTTGGACGTAGACCATGGGAGGGTAGTAAAAGGCATCAACTTCATAAACTTGAGGGATGCTGGCGACCCTGTCGAACTTGCTCAAAGATACTGTGAAGCAAGGGCTGATGAATTAGTATTTTTAGATATAACTGCATCCCCGGAGAAAAGAAAGATATTGGAAAAAGTGGTTAGTGATGTTGCAGCCAATCTCAACATACCTTTTACTGTTGGAGGAGGAATAAGAAGCCAAGAAGATGCAAGGTTGGTATTATGTAGCGGAGCAGATAAAGTCTCGATAAATACTGCTGCTGTTGAAAAGCCTGAATTAGTCTCAAGGCTTGCAAAGGTCTTCGGTACTCAATGTGTAGTAGTAGCCATTGATGCAAAGCGCCGATACGATAGAGAAGGCCATTTTATAACAAGAACATCGGAAGGAGAATGCTGGTTTGAAGTATACACTTATGGTGGGAGAAAACCAACCAATATAGATGCAATTGAGTGGGCTGAAAAAGTTGCTAATTTAGGTGCTGGTGAAATCCTGCTCACATCCATGGATAGAGATGGAACTGAGATAGGTTATGATCTAGAACTTACCAGAGCCATATCTGAAAGGGTGAATATACCAGTTATAGCCAGTGGAGGCGCTGGCAAGCCTGAGCATTTCTTAGAAGCTTTTACCATAGGCAAGGCAGATGCAGCGTTGGCAGCCTCTGTCTTTCATTACGATAAATTCCCTATACCTGTCATCAAGAGATTTCTTATAGAGAGAGGAATCGATATAAGACCATGAATAAGATTGAGATAAAACAATTAAAGTTCGATAAAGCAACAGGTCTTATACCAGCAGTGGCTCAAGATCATAAGACTAAGAAGATTCTAATGCTGGCCTATATGAATGAAGAATCCTTGATTAAGACTTTAGAAACGGGCTATGCTCATTATTGGAGCAGATCGAGGAATAAATTATGGATGAAGGGAGAAACTTCAGGAAATACTCAAAGAGTAATAGACATAATGATAGATTGTGACAATGATGCTATACTATTGTTAGTCGATCAGAAAGGTCCAGCCTGCCACACTGGAAATGAAACCTGTTTTCATAAAGAATTGAAGAAGGATTAATACAATTTTTGCTATATCTTTTTATCTTTGTAAATTCAAAAATATGGTAACTATGAGCATTGATGAGAAACTATCGCTTAATACCTATAAGGTCTATAAGGAAAGCCACATAATAGTTGATAAGGAAAAGTGCATCACATGTATTGACAAGCCTTGCATATACTGCTGCCCTACTAATACCTATAGTTGGGAAAACGATGATTTGATAATATCATTTGAAGGCTGTGTCGAGTGCGGGACTTGTGAGATAGTATGCCCTTACAAAAAGATTCGCCTCACTTATCCACCTTTAGGTCATGGTATAATTTATCGCTATGGATGAATAAGCTATGTTTGCTCAAAATTGTAAACAGTTGCCTTTTTGTGTACAATAGTCATCAAGATAGTCAAACTTTTATAAACCATTGCTAAGTTATTGAGGTTAGAGGGCAATCATGGAGTGAAATATGGTGTCTAAAGCTGGTCTAAAGATCATAGTCTGCATAAAGCAAGTCCCTGCTGTTCAAGATATTAAGATAGACCCTATCAATCATACCCTTATACGTGAAAGTATGCCAAGCATGCTGAACCCTTGGGACGAGATTGGGGTTGAAGAGGGCATAAGACTTCGTGAGAAATATGGTGGAGAAGTAACAGTCATAACTATGGGTCCAATGCAAGCGAGAGGGGCTATTTTAAGATGTTTAGCCATGGGAGCTGATAGAGGAATTATAATCAGTGATAAAGCCCTTGCTGGTGCAGACACAATAGCCACAGCTTATGCTTTGTATATGCAGATAAAAAAGATGGAATATGATTTGATTATTTGTGGAAAGATTTCAACAGATTCTGAGACAGGGCATATAGGTCCTCATCTAGCAGAGTTATTGAACATACCTCAAATCTGCTATGTGAAGAAGGTTGATCTTGATATAGAGAAAAGAAGAATTATTGCTCATAAGGAAGCCGATGAAGGTATTGAAATCGTAGAAGCGCCTTTGCCAGCTTTAATGACTACAGCTATAGGCTTAAATGAGCCACGCCTTCCAACCCTCAAAGGAATAATATCTTCAAAAAGAAAAGAGGTCAAAGTGGTAACTGCAGAAGATTTGGGCGGGAGTTTAAGCAATTATGGATTGAGAGGTTCTCCTACTTTTGTAGATGAAGTCTTTGAACCACCTTCTCGCAAACCCGAAATGATATTCCAAGGCGATCCAAAAGAAGTAGTGGAGAAAATAGTCCAAGTTCTTTTGAACAATAAGCTAATCAGTTCAAGGAGTTAGTCAATATGCTAGAAAAATCTGAAGAAAATCCAAATTACAAAGGTGTATGGGTATTCACAGAGCAAATCGATGGTAGGCTAAAGAATGTTGGTCTTGAACTATTAGGCGCAGGTAGGAAGATTGCTGATAAGCTTGGCGAGGAACTTGTTGCAGTCTTGTTAGGATACAATGTCAATGAATTAATAAAAGATTTAGAAGTCTATGGGGCTGATAAAGTAATTCTTGTTGAGCATGAATTATTAAAGCAGTTTACAGTGGATGCCTACACAAAAGTTCTGGCTGAGCTTTCTATCAAGCATAAACCATCTGTATTGTTCATAGGAGGGACTTTGAAAGGGCGAGAACTTGCTCCTAGGCTTGCAGCCCGTCTTAATACCGGCATAACTTCTGATTGTGTAGATTTTGATATAAATAGCGATGGTCATCTCATTAATGTAAAGCCTTTTGGTAAGCTCATGGCGAAGATAATCTGCAAAACTAGACCTCAGATGGCTACAGCCAAGCCTAACGTATTCAAAAAATTAGAACCTAATTGGGATAGAAGGGCGAAAATTGTTCGCGAAGAGATTAAGATTAATCCTGAAGATATACGCACTAAGATTCTTGGGAGAGTAGAGGCAAATAAGAACCCTTATGGGAGTATTGAAGATGCTGATGTAATAGTCGCTGCGGGTAAAGGTCTATGCTCAAAGGAAAACCTCAAGTTAATCCAAAAATTGGCAGATTTGTTAGGAGCGTCTGTAGCCTGTACTCGTCCAGCAGTGGATAGGGGATGGCTTCCTTCTAGTCAGCAAGTAGGGCAGAGCGGTAAAACGGTTTCTCCAAAGCTATACATTGCTATAGGCATATCAGGAGCTACATACCATACAGTTGGTATGAAAAACTCTGAGATAATAATAGCAATTGACAAAGACCCTAAAGCACCTATCTTCCAGATAGCTACTTATGGCATTGTAGGAGATTTATTCAAGATTCTGCCTCTTTTGATAGATAGGTTAAAGAAAGAAGTTAAAGAAGTGAAGTTGAGCGTTACAACGAAAGATCTTTATTCAGGACAAGAGCTTTAAGAAGAAAACAGACAAAACTTAGAATAGGAGAAATTAATCAATCACCGCTCTTCTTATCGTCTTCTTTAGCTACTGCTATTGTTTCTCTTTCGTAAAAAGCATCTATTTAGAATTTCCATATACGAATCATCAAAATTTTGACCTTCACTTCATGAGCAATTTCCAATATGAAAAAATTTTTTCTATAATATTAGATGATTTTCCTAGCCTTTATTAAATCAAGCAAAAGTTTAGAAAAGCCAACTCTCTGTCTTATCATTTTGATGATCTTTTTGCTTTTAACTCTCCTTAATTCTCCATCCATGCTAAGCAATTCTTTCATTGCATAATTTATCAGATCAGGGTAAATACTAAAAAGGCGAGGATTATCTCTGAAAATTTTTGGTAAGTCTCTTAATTGATACAATTCTTTCATTACATAACTCGATCTGAGAAGATTTTCATAATATGATAGAGTCTTGGACGAATAATCCCCTAACTCTTTTGCTTTTATCGCTGCTTTAGCAGCATAAATGCCTGATTCTATGGCCATATTCACTCCTTCTTGGTATATGCTACTGGTTAGAGATGCAGCATCGCCAACTACCATCAATCCATCAGTGTATAGCTTTGGAATGCCGTAATACCCTGACTCAGGAACTAAATGGGCGCTATACTCCCTTGGCTCTCCTCCCTCTATCAAAGGCTCTATGAGCGGGTGACTCTTGAATTCGTCCAATAGATCGTAGGGCCTTATCTTTGATTTAATTAAATGTTCCAATAGCACTACTGAGCCTATGCTCAGACTGTTCTTATTGGTGTAAATAAAACCGCCACCCATCATTCCATGGGTTACTCCAAGCACTTGGATGGCTACACCTTCATCTTCTCTTAAATTGAACCTAGATTCGATAATTCTACGATCAAGTTCAAGAATTTCTTTTACTCCCAGAGCGACTTCTTCAGGTCTTAATGGATGACGCAAACCTGCTTGTGTAGCTAATTTGGAGTTTGCCCCATCAGCAGCTATCACTATATTACCATAAAGTTCGTTTTCAGAGCCTTTTCCAGCCTTCACACCTACAACCTTCTTGCCATCCCAGATAAGATCAGTAACACTTACTGAGGTTGCAAGCAAGGCTCCTGCCTCTTCTGCCAATTTAGCGTACCAAAGGTCAAACATAGCCCTAAGAGTTGTAAAGGCGTTGTAAGGAGGTTGAGCAAAGCCTAGGTTCTTAAAGCTGAAATTAAATCCTGAGCTCTTCGATAAGATCATAAACCTATGATCAACTATTCTTCTCTCAATAGGAGCTTTTTCTGCAAAGTCAGGTATTATTAACTCTAAAGGCCATCTGTATATAGCTCCACCATACATATTCTTCGCTCCTGGATAATCCCCTCTTTCTAGTAAAGCGACGCTAAGCCCTGCCTTTGCCATTATCAATGCGGAGGTAGTTCCAGCAGGACCCGCCCCAACCACTATAGCATCGAACTTCTCTTTTTGCATACCAAACGACCTGCAGTTTTTTATTTAGCTTTGTTTTTTAACATTCCTTGTCAATAATCATGTAACAAAAACGCTTAACCTTTAATTATTCGTTTGTAGGATTTATTTTAGAGTTGAATGAATACAGAGAGGATTTTCCCATTCTCAAATCTGGACTCGTATACCTAGATAGTGCTGCCAGTTCTTTGACTCCTGAGCAAGTCTTAAAGAAGATGTTAGAATACTATCGAGAATATAGAGCCAATACCGGTAGAGGCGTTTACAGAATAGCTGATAGAGCTACAAGTGAATTAGAGGAGGCGAGGAAAAGCGTAGCTAAGCTCATAGATGCAAGAGAAGATGAAGTAGCTTTTGTGAGAAATACTAGCGAAGGATTAAATTTTGTAGCAAGCAGCCTAAAGTTCAAAAAAGGACAGAACATAGTGACTACAGCCATAGAACATCATAGCAACTTCTTACCTTGGCTAAAGATAAGTAGAGAGAAGGGTTTAGAATTGAGAATTGTCAACCCTACAAAGGATTTTCTCATCAATACTGAAGATTTTGAAAAGCAAGTGGACGATGATACAAGAGTTATAGCGATAGCTCATATAAGCAACGTATTAGGCTCCATTGCACCAGTAAGAGACATAGTCGATATTGCCCATGAGCACGGTTCAATAGTAGCTTTGGATGGAGCCCAATCAGTGCCACACATACCTTTAAGTGTCAAAAAGCTAGGTGTTGACTTTCTTTCGTTTAGTGGTCACAAGATGTGTGGACCTACAGGGATTGGAGGTTTTTACGTCAATCCTGATGTTCTGAACGAATTGGAGCCTATTTTCGTAGGCGGAGAAAGTGTTGACAGAGTAAGTTTACATGGATATACTCTAGCCAAGTTCCCAGCAAGTTTCGAATCTGGCACTTTGCCCATAGCCGAAGCCATAGGGCTAGGAGAGGCTGCCCGCTATTTAATGAAAATCGGGTTAGAGAAGATTGCTAGGAATGACGAGAGGTTGATAGGATTATTATACAAGATGCTAAGTACCATAAAAGGCGTAAAGATTTATGGCCCTAGTCAAGAAAAGAGAAATAATCTGTTATCTTTCAACATCGGGAATCTTGATCCTAATGATGTGGCACTTTTCTTGGATATTTCCTCAAATATAGCTGTCAGAAGTGGTTTCATGTGTGCACAACCACTTGTAAAGAACCTATTAAAATCAAAAAATGGCGTTGTTCGAGCCTCAACTTATCTCTACAATACTGAGAAAGAGATAGAGACTCTTGTTGGAAAGATTGAAAAATTTTACAAAATGAAAATGAGGAAAACGTCTATCGGAAGAAAGGGATCTTAACCTCATTTTTCGTGGGAGTTGTTGCAGGATCGAAGACGTAGAGATATATTGTATGTCCTGGTGGATCGTCCCTAGAGATCTTTGTTGGCCTCCAGCCCCTTATTTCATAATCATGAGATACAACACGAACACCGCTCCTGAGTTCCTTCTCAAGTTTCGGTCTTAACTTTTCATTTGCCGAAGTTGTAAGATATAGCGTAATTATATCGGCATTAGATACGTCCACATTAAAGAAATCATCGTTCATCACCTTAATTCTGCTATCCAAATTGAACCTTTTTATCTCCGCCATAGCTCTTCTGACCAAATCTTCTCGAATCTCTATTCCTACGCAACGCAAGCCAAAATCCTTTGCCGCCATGATGATTATCCTACCATCTCCTGAACCCATATCATAAAGAATCTCGTCAGGCTTTGGCTGAACTAGTTGCAACATCTTCTTTACTACATCTTGTGGAGACTCAACAAATGGCGCTACGTTCATATCAAAGATTGAAAAAGATCGTTTATAAAAACGTTAATTTCAAGGCAAAAACTTGTTCAATGGGACTAAAGTCTAACCTATGCCAAACTAGAAGGCTACCAAAGTACCCCCACGCTTCAATCCCCTCTCAATGATTCGAAATGTCAAAAGACCAAAGAAAAGCGTAACTATAGATAATACACTTGTGAAGAAAAGCTCTAGCATTGGTTCAAATAGAGTAGGCGTACCTATGGCAGAGTACCTTATCATATCTATAGGATACGTTAATGGGAAGAGTGACACTAGGATCCTTAGAGGTTCTTGAAGAGTAGTGGCAGGCACAAACACGCTTGCAAAAATCATCACGAGAAAATAAGTCAAACTCCCTATTCCTTCGGGAGTTCTTAAAAACCAAATTAGGGAAGCGAAGATTATGCCGAACCCAAGCATCATAACTATCATTACTGTGTAAGAGACCATCAATAGAACTGCATCTTGGATGATTATAGGTATACCTAGGAGCAAATTTATCACAGGTAACAATATAACTATCAAAAGAGCTCCAGTTGCAAAACTTTGAAATCCACTCCCAACTATGAAAGCAAGCCTTGATGCAGGCGTCAGAAATACGTGTTCAAGAGTGCCAGCCCTATTCTCTGCTTGCAACGAGAAACCTAGGCTCCAGATAGCGTAGCCGAAATTCACCATGAACACAAACCCCCAAACCAGAGAATTCACTACTAAAGATCCTTGGATGCTTGAAAAACTTGGTAAAAATATCAATGCTCCGACTGAAAACATGATAAGATAAAGTGTTGAGTCTATGAGCTCTGATATTAGCCATTCAGGATATCTGATTCTTATCTTCCAATTCTTCCAAGCCGCGGCCATCAAATCTGAACTCAAGTTCATTAACGATTTAATACTTAGCAAATTCTCCCTTCCTTCGGGCTTGCTTATCAGCCATATTTAATGCAAAAATTCCTATTAAAGGATAGATAATCATCATGAATGCTAGTACTAAGAGACGCCATGATTCGCCTAGAAAGAACTGAGGTAAAAGAGAAAAGGTCCTAATAAGGATTGTTGCATGAGTTAACGGGATCAAGTTCGAGACAGATTGCAACCATAATGGCAATATAGTTATAGGATAAAGAGATCCAGAGACTATGGCTAAGGTGGTATTGAGCGTATTCACTACTGAATAACTCCTTCTGCTTTTGAAGGATATGGCTCCAAATAGTAAACCCATGCCATAAAGTGGAAGGATTCCTATTATAAAAAGTAAGGAAATCTGTAAGAAAGAAATTGGATGAAAAGCCCCTCCCATCAAAAGGGCTGAAGCAACTCCGATTATGAATACTGGTGATGTGAACAAAATGTCTGCTATAGTGAAGCCTATTGCTAAGGAAACGAAAGGCACGGGAGCCATGGCGTTTTGTTCTAAGGTTCCTCTCCATCTTTCATTGTTCAGCAAGAGGCCTATGTCCCACATAACTACAGCAGCCATCATCCAAAGAAGGCTTCCTAAGACCAGATACACGAATGCATTCTCTGTTCCCGTATAAGCCGAAAAGCGAACGTAAGCCTGGGAGCCTCCAGCGAAGCCCCCAATATTTTGCATTAGAATTGATAATACATAAGGGGCTGCAAACATCGTCAAAACCCATGTTGAATACCTTAGGGATATCTTTAGTTCTTTATAGGCTGTGGCTACAACTCCATCTAAGAAATAATTTAATGATCTAACCAATAAGGCCCTTCCCTGTGAACTTAAGGAATTTGCTACTAATAAAATGTTCTAAGCTGATCTGCAAATAGTCTTTAAATAAGGTGAAGATGAGCATGGATGTAGGGTCTGAGGTAAGGTTTTTGAGCATTTTATGTGCAGATTAGTAATCTGTGAAAGGCTTTCCATCAATCTGCGCACATGCGCAGATTAGCATCACTTTTTGCAATTCGTTTAAAAAAAGCTCTCTTCTCCTATCTACTTATGCCAAGAAGAAAAAGAACATTCGGTAGTTATCGTTCACCTCCCATTCAAAGACAGATGCTATCAGCAAAGGAGACAGTAGAAGGAGTTAAAGGACATGAGCGCTATATGCGCGAATACGGTACTCGTGGTATAATAAGAATGGAGTTATTCCAAGAGCTTATTCAACCATACATATCTGGCATAAAGACAAATCCTAATCTAACATCAGAGCAGAAAGCCATAGCAGTAAAAGAATTCTTTAGAAGATTCAGAGAAGGCTTAGCAGACTTTATGATGACCATAAGAGGAGAATGTGAAAGATATGCAACTGCCTTTGTCATACCAATAGCTACATCGCCAGCAAAGCCATCAGCAGGCGGACATGAGGGGTGGTATGTGTAATGTCAACTCTAGCTGGTAAGAGATTACACGCAATAGCAGGAGAAGGCTCTCCAGAGATCGCACCAACTCCAATGCTTATAAGAGATGCAGAGCTATTGACTGGCGTAACTGTAGGTCATAGGATCAACAAGCATGGCATAGTATTCGGCTTAGATTACGGTATGAAAGCGTTAGGTGATGCTATAAAATCTCCAACTCTTAAAGATTGGAGCCCATTCATAGCTAGAGGAATCAGTTTTACAGGCTCTCTTATTGCATTATTGTTGTTAAGAGGAAAATGGTCTAGAATGATTGCTTTCGGTGCTATTTTCGAGAACGTAGAAGCAGGAATAGACACAGTAGTTAGTGCAGTAAGCAAGGCAGTAGGCTCTCCAAAGTAAAGTGAACGATAGCTTGTCATGACCCCTCATGGCTTTGGCTCTGGTGCGCCTGAGTGGTAGGGGGATAGAAAAATCCACCAAAGCACCGACTCAGCGATAGGGTAGAATGAGTGATGAAAAAGGGTTGGAATCATACACAAGCTCAGTATAGGAGTCGTTTATGCCCTTTTCATCCTCCTATACCCCGCTAATGAGTTATGAATAGAAAAGATCATAGAAAGGTTGCTAAGGAATTAGCACTAGCCTTAGGGCTTGATGATTATGAGAATTGGGCTGAGCTAGGGGCTGATCTCCCAGATTTAGATTTGTATATTGGCAAGCATAGAAAGACTCTTCATAATCTACATCTTTCAGTCTTAAGCTCAGTTATACCTGATGATAAGGCTAAGGTTGCTTATTTGCTTGGTATGGCATCTCATTTGATTACTGACAAGCTATCCAAGCATATCAATGCTACAAAAGAGATTGCATCACTAATGGAGAGGTTTGCTGAGTTATGAGTCTTTCAGAAGAAATGCTAAAGAAGTGGAGAGAGCAGATCGACGAGGATAAAAAGCGCATACTGGGTGATTCACATAGTCCACAGATTCCAATAGCAAAAAAAGAAGTTGATAGACTATTATTACAGATGAAACCAGAAAGTTTGAAGGAAGATTATGCTAGAAGAGAGGCTATAGCCCACATGCTTAGGGCTAGATCAGAATACGATCCTAGTGTTCAAGAATATATGAGAGAACACAATATTACTAAAGAGGACTTAGAAAAATGGGCTGAATACTGGGGAAAGAAAAGAGCTGATCCAGAGGAAGTTAGGGAAGTACCACCAGAGGCAGAGCCTAGAGTTGTAGAATTGTTGAGGACATTACCTCCTGAATTCAGAATAGAAAGAGTGCAAAGAGTAGGGGTCATAAGACCAAGATTAAGGGTTACAGTATCAACAAGAGTGTGAGAAAGATGGTGTTGAAAGAATTAGCATTTTTTGGCTTAGGTGCTCTAACTGGTGGTGTAACATCTAGCGTTATTATTGCTGATAAGGTTATGAGCAGAGAAGTTGAACTACCATTTTCTCCTCACAAGCATCAATATTCAGTAGAGGAGTTTGAAGAATTTGGGGAGTTTGAATTCACATATTATTATGACAAATTTTCTGGTGCTTTTAACAAAGTTGCTAGTGAGCATACCAATGCACTAAACAGTATGGGCTTTAAAGTGAGAAAAAGGGGTATCCATGAGTATTTAGTCCGTTTTGAGCATGAGCCTGAATATCTTAATGATTTTGCTATTGTTCATCCCTTATTCTTTACACGAATAGAGGCATTAAAATTTCTCAAAAAGTGCCATAGATACATAGTTGCCTTTGAGGTTGCAGATACCACCCAAATAAGCAAAGATTATGCTGATTATGCGAATGATAAACGCTTAGATGCAATATTTCTACCATCCACATTCGCTATGGAAACTTACAAGAGATCAGGAGTTCAAAATAATATACGCTTAATCCCTCATGGAGTTAATGGAATATTCCAAAAGCCAAAGGATGAAGTAAGCACCAATAATCCAAGATTGATGAAATTAAGAGAAGATAAGCGTACTAAGATTCTCTACTTTGCATTACACTCAGTCCAAACAAGAAAGGGAGGTGATGTAGTAAGAGAGTCATTAAAGAAGCTACAGGCTAAGGATTTTGTTCTAGTTGTCAAGACTTTTCCTTCTCCTATGGACTTTGATGCTGAAGAATATTTCTCTGGTATTCCAGTAATAAAGATCGCTGATTGGTTAAGTGAAGAGGATTTAGTCTATCTTTATGATTCTTGTGATATTCTCATTCATCCTTATAGAGGGGGAGCATTCGAGCTCAATCCTTATGAGGCTCTAGCTAGAGGTTTACCAACCATAGTTACTGGTTGGGGTTCTGTTTTAGATTATGCTAATATTCATAATTCTTATCTCATAAGTCCTAAATCATGCTCAAAGCTATTCCCTACAACACTATGGGGTCATATAGGCTATGGTGTCAATCCAGATGTAGATCATTGTGTTGAATTACTAGAATTTGTCATGGGCAATATGGAATATTGTAAGAAGAAGGCAAGAAGAGAGCAAAAGGAGTTCTCGTCAAGAACATGGTATAGTGTTATTGATCAATTTCTGAAGGAGTGTAGATCGATATGGGAGACACATTGATTGACAAAGTTGAAAAGTTTGAGGATATTGATAAGTTTGAAGGAATCTTATTCTCTCATAAGATTAAGGGAGAGAGGCATGAATTAACAGAGATCAATTATGGCACTAATGCACACCCGATCATTCTATACTATTGCAATAGATGCAAAAATTACTTTCGTGAGACGGTAATAAAGAGAGTAGTTTCGATAAGATACAAGGGCAGTAAGGCTATGCAAGAAGCAGAGAGAAAGAAAAGAATTGCTGAGATAAAGAAAGAGTTGATGATATGAAGAAAAGCAAGAATAAGCAAATCTGTGATGTATGTGGAGAAGAGATAGACAATAAGCTGATCATGTATAAAGGAAATCCGATGCATTTTGAGTGTTATCAAGCAATGATAAGAGAAAAGGAATCGGTGATAGAAAAGTGAATCTTGAGCATTACAAGAATCTTCTCCTATTAGAGCATAAGCATAGTGGCTGGGGCTGTTTACTGATCTACAGAGACGATTTTATGAGCTTCTACAACGGTGGCTTATGCTTGGATATTGGTTGTAATGTAGGATTATTGGAATGTCTTATTGGGCAAGATAGGTATTATGGATTGGATATTATTGAGTATGATAAAAAGCCTAAGAACTTTGTAATCGCTGATGCTTGCGTAAAGATACCTTTTGATGATGAGTATTTTGATTTTATCTGTATGATAGAAACTCTTGAGCATTTGTATGATCCTTATTGTGCATTGAGAGAGGTTCATAGAGTCCTTAAACCTAATGGTAGATTATTCATACAATCTGTTCATGGCGATGATCCATGTGCAGAGAACGATCCTACACACTTCCAGTCTTTTCACACATGGAGTTTAACAAGATTGCTCAAACTGTTCTTCAATCACGTTAATGTGGAGAAGAGAGGAGGAACGATAATAGCGAAGGTGATAAAGTGATGGATGAAGTTACACTAAAAACAGAGTACTTTGGCGTTCCATTATATGCTTGGATAAGCATTGTGCTTACTTCTATAGGACTGATCGTGGGCATAATAGCAGTTATGAGGAGGAGATGAAGTAGATGCCCAAGATAAAATTGGTGTGCAAAAGATGTGGCGATACTGTCATTATTGATCCTTACCGATCAGCAAAATTCAGGCAGATATGGGAGCTTGAGCATCTTTTGGAGCACTCTAATCTATTTGCAGAGGAAGTGATTGGGCAATAAGGAGGAGATAAAATGGTCTATGAGTGGGGTACGCCAGTAACATACATAACACTTGAAGAGAAAAAAGGAGATTATGAGGCAAAAGTCGGAGAGATTATGAAGTATTTTACTAAACGTAGTTACCAATCAGATACAAAGATAAGCCCCTTTGAATTCGAGAGTAAATCTGCTATTGGATTAGCGGATAAGATAAAAGAAGAGGGGCATGAGCCTTATTACGTTAGATGTGAAGTTACAAACTACTACCCGATTACTGTGGGGGTTCTTGTGAAATGGGTTTATGAAGTTGAGATAACATGGCATTTGAAGATTCTTAAAGCAAGTCCAATAACTTGGGCAACTCTCTGTGATATATTAATATGGTGTCTGTTAGGAATTTTCATAGCTTATGTCCTAACCCTTATCCTTACCCCTATAGAACAATTCTGGAAGCTAATAACACAGGTAGGAGAGGCAATAGGTTCTGCTTTAGGATTACCAGCAGGAGCAGGTACGGGCTTACTCGTCATAGGTATGATCATTTTCGTCATCTTGATACTTGTATTGATTATAACGAGGCGATAAGATCGTGGTTGAAAAGATATTTACTATCATTAAAGAGGGGGAGATGATAGGCGCTGATACTGGTGAACCAGAAAGATCAAAAATGTGGACTACAAGAGTCGAGCTCCCACCATACGCTAAGGTCAATTGGGCAAAATTACACATTAAAGCACATTGTGAGGCTAAAGCTCTAGGATTCATTTCAGTAGGCGGGAGGCTCATGGTTTACTTTAATGAGGTACTTGTGGCTGATTATCAGCAAGTACCTGATTGTAGAAATATAGATGAGTACATAGACGTTACACAATACGAAATACCTAAAGAAGCAAGTGCAGAAGGGGCTAAAGCTACAAACTTCTTATTATTGAAAGCTAAAATCCATATCACAAGTGTGGTAAGGTTCAGGTTTCCTATAGATTTGATAGTCGATTATTCTGGAGAAGAGCCAACTAGCACCTCAGAGTTTGTTAGTGAGAGCGAAGTAGAATCGTACGAAGGTAAACTACTACAAATGATTACAAAACCCGAAGGTATAGCCCTTATTGTAGTCTTTCTTGTTGTATTGTTCGTCATTATTGGTGTTGCGGTGAGAAGAAGATAATGCTCTCAATAAAAGGTCATAGAAATCCTGATGGCTCTTTTGATTGGAAAGATGCTATAATAGATGCTGGCATATTATCTGGATTAACATTCTTTACTAACTTAGCTGGAAAGCTCGCTATTGCTTCTCCTATTGTTTTTGGCGAGGCATTAGTGCAAGCAGTAATTCAGTTTTTTGCTTTTCTTGCTATTAAAAGGGGTTTAACTAAGCCTATTGAGAAAGGAGAAGTGGTATCCTCTTCCCCCTCAAAGAAGGTGGTTAAATGAACGAGAAGAAAGACCCCCCTGAGATACCAGTCTATGTAGGAGAAACTCAAGTAGGTACTGCTGAGATACCGACTCCTATATGGGCGTATGTAGGAGCAATCGTCGGGATAATAGCAATAGTGATTGCAGTAGTGGGATGGTTCTGGAGGAGGTAATAATGGCTATAAGGCTAGATCAAGTAAAGCATTGGTTAGCATCGAACATAATTGGATGGCGAATGTATTACTCAGGTGTATATTATGATGAACCATACATGATATGTAGGTGCAGAAAACAACCAAACGTCTTAGCTTCATGGTGGTCTCTGCATCAATTCGGATTCGGTACTTATGAATGGAAGGCTAAATTATTAGCTTCGGGTGCTAATGGAGTTCATTGGTTGGGCTTATTCGAGCTTCATCATGGTTTCTTAGAGGAGGGGATTATAGGTGTTGAGAATCGTGAAGGGACGTATTGTTTCACTACTTCGTGGGCTGGATTAGTTACAAGGGTAGCACTAGCAGGTCAAGATTGGACTAAAGAGAGGACATTCAGAGTAGTATGGGATAAAACAAAGGCTGAGCTATGGGTTGATGGTGTTAAAGTAGCCACAATCACTACAAACGTACCACAAAAGCCTATGGGTGTATTCAATGAAACAGAAGCATTAGCCACAGCACCAGCATTTGAGCCAACAGTTTACTTCAACCTAGAGAGTTTTAGAAAGGTGTCTTGATGAGCGAAAAGAGTGATCCACAGTTTGAGAACATTACTAAGTGGCTTACTGAGGATTGGGCGCATATAGCATTGTTGCTTTCAGTAATAGTCATCATAATTCTGATAATAGTATTGGCAACGAGGAGATAAGAATGAGGGAATGGGTCATGTTCATAGCAGTCTTTGCGATTATAGTAGTCTTTGTTGTGCTATTATCAAAGATGGCATCAGATGTTAGAGCGTTAAAGGAGGCTATTGTAGGTTGAGTGAAGAGAAGATGTATCAAATGCTAAGGAAGATAATAGGCGAAGAGCTTTTAGGCAATCCTTTTCATCTTAAAATTGACGATCTTGGTACAGAACCGATAAGAATTCCTCTTGCAGATACTAGCACAGGCATTTTCATAAGAAACAAGCATGATACTAATGATGTATTCATAAGTTTTGATGGAGGTATAAAATGGCATACAATACCTGCTAAGGGTTGGTTCAGTATGAATCTAAAGGTAACTGGTTTTATGCTGAAAGCGTCTAATGCTAATACACCTATTGAAGCAATAATAGGATTGAGAGGAGCAGGGGAGGCGATTAAGCCTTGAGTAGCATGATGATGGGTTTTCCACCAACTCCACCAACACCACCCATATACGATTTAACCATACTTGCACACCCTATAGCAGAGCTTACCGTTCAATTTGATAGTATAATTCGTGGAGGAAAACCACCTTACACTTACAAATGGGACTTTGGTGATGGTAATCAATCATTAGAAGCTAAACCCCTTCATATATATATAGTGAGAGTGGGACTTATACAGTTAAGCTAACTGTAACTGATAGTCTCGGTCTTTCTGCTGAGACGAATGAGAAAGTGAGCGTTCCAATAAAAACAATAGAATATATAGAAAAATGGATAACTAAAGGAGAATCTTATGCTTACACCAAAGATTCTTTTGAAGTAAATCCAACATTACCATCAATGTATGATTATACAGAGCCTATTGCTATTAGGAATAAAGAACACACTGCTCCAAGATTATCTATCTCAGAAGGACTTGAAGTAAATCCAACAATGCCAACAATTTATGATTTTCCAGAACCAGCAGAAGTTCGTTCTCCTACTGCCAATGTTGCACCAAGAGCATCGGTCTCAGATGGATTTGAAGCAAGCCCAACATTGCCTACTGTTACAGATTTGACTACAGAACCAGCTACTATAACTGTTAGAAAGTCTCCGTGAGGTGATATGATGAAAGCAAAAAGAGTGCTATTAGCTGAAGTCCCATTGAAGGGATACTTTACCATGGATAAGAAGAATTATCGTAATAGATTCACAAGAAACATGGGATATGCTTTAGATTTTATAACTAGAAGAGTATCTGGGAACTTATACGATCAAAGTAATACTGCTAGATCACAATCAGCTACTTATTATGGATCATTTAATAGAGCTGATAGTTCTACGTATGATCAAGGTAGCTTATTCTTCATGGGTCTTGGTGGTGGAGTAGCATCGCCATCAGTTAATGATTATATCCTTGCTAGTGAGGTATTCAAAACACCTACAGATTCAAAGTTAATTGAGGATTTGGCTAGCAGTACTAAACTAAGATTCTTTGCTAGATATTCTAACCATGTTGGTCTTGATCTATCAGAAGTAGGTCTTTTCTGGCTCTTTAATGCACCTGCTATCTATTGGGGATTATTGGCTAGATCGTTGGTATCTCCACCAATAACTATACCTTCACTTTCAGACAGAAGTGATGCTTACACATTGGAGTTTTCAGCAGGATACACAAGATGGTTCGTTAGGGCTTTGGTTTGTGCAATTTCAGACTTAGATGCAAAGCTCGGCACATTCACTAACACTGATACTGTTGCAAGTCTACTGTATGATATAAAGGATAAGTTAGAAACCTTTGAGGCAGGTGCACAGGCAACCTCAGGAAGCGGTTCTACTACTACAGATAAGATCATTTACACAGGAACTAAGGTTGGTACAGTAACTGTGAGCTTAAGCACATCAGGTATAGGTTTTGGAGAGAATGTCATAATTCGCTACTATATAGATCCTGCTAATCCAGTATTATACATACAGAAGACTGTAGTTACAAACACCAATACTGCTGGATGGACAGACACAGCTGCAGCATGGCAGGTTATGATAGACATAACTGGTACTGGCACTGTAAACTATGCCTACTCAGTAATCTATCCACCATCATAATCATAAATCCCCCACCCTTTATTTTTTATTATGAATAAAAGGTGATAAAATTTGGTAAAATGTGAGAAATGTGGATTTGATAATCCATCTAATGTTAAGTTTTGTGGTAATTGTGGTGCAAGGCTTAGCGTTACAGCAATAACTCCTAAGTTTGAAGGATTAGCACTACTGCATATAACAGGTAGTGCTTATCTTATCATATCTTTAATCTTTAATGCTTTAGTTCAAGCTAGTCTAATCTTCTTAATCCCATATATTATATCAGCTCTATTAGGATTGTATGCTGGATATGAGTTCTATATTGGTAAAGTTAGCAAGTATTTGAAATTTGTATCAGCATTAGCTATAATACTAGGATTAGTATCTACATTCCTTCTATTCTGGATAGGATTAGGAGTAAGAGGAGTAATTGGACCTGCTTGGGTAATATTTTTGATAAATGCTTGGATGCTGTGGAAGGAGAGAGCAAGGCTATAATGGATAAAGGCTTACTCTTTAGCTATGGTTGTGGCGGTGTTTGGACCACTGGTGAGCATCACATGCCAGATAGGAGCCACATGCCTTCTGGATGCCGTCCAAAAGAGGAAGGAGAGAATAGGATCAAAAGATGAAGCGGCTAAAGAGTGAACCTATCAGAGGAATTAGAATGAGAAGATATATCCTAGCAAATTTAGAGATGATAATTCTAAAGTTACTACAACTCCGACAAAAACTATGTGGCTATGAGATTTTACGTGAGATTTACGACCATTTCGGTATATGGCTGAGCACTGGCACTCTATATCCAGTACTCAACAAATTAGAACTAAAAGGTAGCATAAAGGCTACAGGAAAAACTACAAAAGGGGAAGCTAAGTTCTATCAAATAACATCAAATGGCATGGTTCATTTGAGCTCTTTAATAAGCGAAAATAATCTTTATCTAAAACTCCTAAAAAAAATTTTGAGTGAGAAATCAATGATGATGGGAGAGTTCTCCAAAAGAGTGGGCAAGCAGGCGGGGAGTTGATACCTCGATAATCTTCTTACCCAACCAAAGTTGTTCCCTGCTTATCTTTGGTAAACCCCAAAAGGAAGTTGGGTTGATAAAGGAAAAGACTACCCTTAAATTTTAAAGCTATGGAGCGAGATAATCCCTCTTCTTAAAAACGGTTATCTAATATCCTCTTAAAGACTTAAAAAATGATGCAATCAATATAAGTAAGAATAAATATCTTCTTTTATTAAGCAAATAAATTAGAATGGACAAGATAACCAACGGTAAGAGAAAAAGGGCATATATGCCCTAAATCCTATCTCTTTCTGCTATGTTTTATGCGCAATAAAGGAGCTTTTATTTGATTTATGTAATTGAGAATGTATGTGTGAGCTTAGTACCGCTTCCTAGATTTATAGTAATCGTAATTACTTGACCTGAAGTTAATGCGGGTCCGCTAGTTGTTGTAAAGTCTAATCGGTGGTTAGCTACATTTGGGGGAATGGTATTTGAAGTGGAAGTATATGTATATGTATTACTACCCGAAACTAAGTTATTCAGAGTTGATGAAGCACTTAAATAGGCTACTTGAAAAAGGCTTGGTAATCAAAAGGAGAGAAGGGAATAGGGATATTTATGACTCAACAGAGAAAGGATTGCTTTATCTAAAGCATTACAAGCAAATAAAGGAGCTTCTCTCAGCCTAGTCAAATTAACTATGAATAACATTATTAATAACAATCATACACAAATTAAATCAATGAGGAGACATTCTTATGAAAAAGGATGAAGAACCTATACAGTATTGTGATGCATGTGGTAATATAATCCCTTTAGGAGAGGAGCGCTATTACAATGATAAGCTATACCATGATAAATGCCTAGAAAAACTGAAGAAAGAAGGAAAGATAGAGACTTACGATCTATTATTACTAGCAATCTTAGCAGACCCTAAGCATTCATCAAAGGATTATTTGAATAAGCTAAAAAGAGCCTTTAAGGAGAATAGGCTTGATATTTATGCTTATGGCAGAGCATCTGCAGATGCTACAAAAGAAGAGTGGGATAAGTACTTTGACCATTGGATAAATGATCAAGAATGGCATCGTTTAGAAGAGATTAAGTTAGAGCCTATACCAATCATTACTCACTTCAACCTTTATGAGAATCATGTAACACTATTTGATCGTCAATTAGATAGGCTTGTCGATGTTTACATTAAAGCTGATGATAGGTATTGGTGGTTGATTTGTGATGTTTGCCAAAGTACCTCATGCAATCATGTTGATTTCTCAGAAGGAATCGATAAGTTAAACCAATTTATGGAGAAGAAAGGGTTAAGATATATGAGAGGAGGATTAAAGATATGAGATGCGGTTTAATATAAAGGCGATAGAATGAAAAATTGAAAATGACAAAAGTAGAAGCGTATTCATGATTGTTGCGATGCTGGATTCCAGCCGAACTAACCTTTTCGGAGAAGACTCCAGAAATAATATTAAAGTCACTTTAATAATGAGGTTCTTCACAACGCTTTTTTTCTTTTTCATGCTCTCAATATGCTCGAATTTAGCCGCTTTTTACTTAGCATTATGGAAGCCTGAGCTGGAGCTAAACCCTTTCGCTTCTTTTATGCTATCGTGTAATCCATCATACTTGTTAATAGGTAGCCTTACGTTCATATCCCTGACCTTCATTGCACTCTTTGCAATAGGCAATTACAGAGAGGGAAATTATAGAAAGGAAGCTGTCTTGTTGGCAGCATTTTCTAGTTCTATATTCCTTTGGGACTTTCTAAACAGCCTTTTGGCGACTCTTCAGCTACCATTCTATCCTTTTGCTATTTACGTGGTTGCATTGGTTTCATTAGTACCAACAATCACGGGAATTTTGCTTATAAGGGCATCAATCGAATAGATATTAACTACTTCAAGATATTATAGAAAAGTTTTATGGGTTAGCGATTATTGACATATGTGCATGATGAAGGTTCTTCTCCCCCCCCCCCCCCCCCCTTTTTTTTTTTTTC